>Ga0066636_10003373_pt1 | contig 10215 bp, 10 predicted proteins | sample CryGeyCG2014_080_2_FD_62736 | JGI IMG/M metagenome (GOLD analysis project Ga0066636, IMG submission 62736) | Groundwater microbial communities from aquifer - Crystal Geyser CG07_land_8/20/14_0.80 | ecosystem: Environmental > Aquatic > Deep subsurface > Groundwater | place: USA: Utah: Grand...
CGCGCGGGGGCGGGTTTTGCATTTCTGGAGAACGACATGCCGACCACGACCTATGCCCATTTCCGCGACGTTCCTGAAAACACCTGGCGCTGGCCCAGCTTCTCGCCCGCTGAGATCGCCAGCCGCGGTGACGGCCAGCTGCTGATCAACGAACCCGCACTGGACACGCTGCAGGCGCTGCGCGACCGGATTGGCAAACCGCTGATCGTCCGTTCGGCCTATCGCAGCCCGGAGCACAACCGCGCAGTCGGCGGCGCGATGCGGTCGAAGCACATGGATGGCGCGGCCTTCGACATCGCCATGGCGAATCACGATCCGGTGGCGTTCGAGGCGGCGGCGCGCGAGGTCGGGTTCCTCGGGTTCGGTTTCTACCCCCGCTCGGGCTTCATCCATGTCGACCTCGGGCCCGCCCGCCAATGGGGCGAACGTTTCCCGCCACGTGCCACGCCCTTTGTGCCGGAGGTGCCGCCCGCCCGCGAGGTGCTGGCCGAGAGCCGCACCCTGAAAGGTGGCGGCGCGGCCGGGCTGGCGACTGTTGGGGCCGCCGGTGTCGAGGTGGCGCAAGACGTCCTGGCCGAGACCCAATCCGCCATCCTGCCACTGGTGCCCTATCTCGACACCCTGCGCTGGGTCTTCATTGCCGTGGCGCTGATCGGCATCGCCGTCGCAATTCATGCCCGGGTCGATGACTGGAAACGGGGGCGGCGCTGATGGGCTGGATCACCGCGATCCTCGCCAGTGGCCTCGCGCGCAAGGCGCTGGGCATGGCTCTGGCGGCCATCACCATCATCTTGTTCCTGCTGAACCTCCGCCGCGCCGGGGAACGCGCCGGGCGGCTGGCCGAGCGCCTGAAATCAACGGAGAGAACACATGCAATCCAACGCCAAATGCTGGAGGCTGCCAGCCGCCGTCCTCGGGATCGCGATGCTCTGGCTCAGCGCATGCGCGACGGGCGGTTCTGACGGGCAGTCGTCCTGCCCGCCGGTGGTGAACTACAGTCGGGCCGAGCAGGTGCGTGCGGCGGAAGAGGTGGCGGCGCTGCCGGAGGGTGCGCTGATCATCGGCTGGCTGGCGGACTACGCGGTGCTGCGCGAGCAGACGCGAACGTGTGCCCAACCCCCAAATCAGACGCAACCTGACGCCGTGTCAGGCCACTGGTGAGCGCGATGCGAACCGCATCCCGCTTGAACTCGTCGCTGTGTATCGCTGCCATATCCGGTCTCCTTGATGGCGAGTATTGCTCTCAAAAGACCGGAACGAAACCGGTGCAGGTCCAACCTGTGCGCCGACGAGCCGGGGCTGCAAGCAGGGATCGAACGGTGGATGACGGTCGCAGGGAAGTGGGACGAGCCGGAAATCGACCCGAGGATGATGAGACGCGACCACGATACCCGCTGACCTATCGGAGCAAGGCATCTTTCAGCGCCCCATTCCATCGCGCTTCAGCGCCAAGACGTCCTTCGGAAACAAATCGGCGTCGGGGCATGGACGAAGATCGGCCTCAACGTGGCCGACACCAACGATCAGGGGGCGTTCGACGCCGGGACCAACCTCTTTACCGCACCCGCCCCCGGCACCTACCTCTTCGGCGCGACGCTGCTCTACAAGGTCAACGCCAGCACCACGGCACGGATACGCGGGTGCCTCGTGCAAACGGCACGACGGAAATCCACGGCTCGATGGGCGAGATCAGCGGCGGCCACGTCACGCTCGCCACGGCGCTCTGGCTGCAGACCATGGTGCCGCTCATGGCAGGCGACACCGTCGACTGCAGGGATACTTCCGCGCCGCGGGCGGCTACTTTGCCGCCGTTCACACGTTCTTCTGTGGCTGCAAGATCGGGAATCGGCGGGCGTATGTAGTAAGTGTTTCTGCCAGAGGCGCAGGCAACGGGTCATCGCCGTTACTTTCTGTCCTCCCACCATAATAAGCACAGCGCCCACGCCATCTATCGCCGCGCGGATTTCCCTAGCGCTGTCGCAGTGATTGATGTCTGTATGGAAATGACCCCGCATCCGGAGACTGTGATGCGACCGACCCCACTCCCGAGGATCTCCGTTAGCTTGGCGTGGGCATTGGAGATACTATGGTTTGTTCATTTATTGTTGATTGGCCAGGGAAAAGTGCCGCTGAACCGGGCGGGGTGGAGCATCCGGCTGCCTATCACATGCTAGATGTGGCGGCGGTGGCAGAGCGGTTGATCGCGCCATTTGGATTTGAGGAAGGCTTGCGGCAGGCGTTGATCCTGCTGGTGGCGCTGCATGATATCGGCAAGGTGAACGCGGCGTTTCTGGCGATGTTGCGGGATGGGGCCGCGCAGCTAAATGGCCGGCATTGGGAGGTGAGCGAGGTTTACCTTCACCGGTTTAACCCTTTACCGATACCTCGACCCACCCGCAGTACCTTGCTTTATGCGGCAGCGGCGGGGCACCATGGCCGTCCGCCGGGCAAGGATTTGGGCAGGGACGCCGACCGTATGCTGACGGCAGCGGGGGCGCAGGCGGTGGAAGATGCCGCAAATCTGACGGCTGCGATGCAGAGGTTTTGGCCTTTGGCGGCTATGGCCGATCTGGACAAGCGCCAAGCGCGCAATCTGAGCTGGTGGTTGCCGGGGTTGGTGGCGGCAGCGGACTGGATCGGATCAAACGCCGACTGGTTTGAAGCGACAGCGGCAGTGATGGAGTTGCCCGAGTATCTGGCCCTGGCGCGGCAAAAGGCGGTGCGGGCGGTAGAGGCGGCCGGTTTGGCCTCGCCTGCGCCCAGCGATGCCAAACTGTTCGATTTCGCCTTGCGCCCGATGCAAGCGGCTTGCGCGGACATTACCCTGACCGATGGCCCGATGCTGGCGGTGATCGAGGATGAAACCGGCGCGGGGAAGACCGAGGCAGCACTTCTGCTGGCGCAGCGGATGATGCTGGCGGGCAAGGGGCGCGGGCTGTTCTTTGCATTGCCGACGATGGCCACGGCGGATGCGATGTTTGCGCGGGCCTGTGATGTGGTGGGCCGGATGTTTGCGGGCAAGCCCTCGGTCACGCTGGCGCATGGGCGGGCAGGGCTTTCGGTGCCGTTCAATGATCTGTTTCAGCGCGATATGACGGGCGATGGTGAGATTGTGTGTTCCGCCTGGCTGGCCGACAGTCGCAGGCGGGCGCTGTTGGCCGATGTTGGAGTGGGCACGATTGATCAGGCGCTGCTTTCGGTGCTGCCGACGAAGTTTTCCACGCTGCGGCATTTCGGGTTGTCGTCAAAAATTCTTGTGGTTGATGAGGTGCATGAACTGGGCGATCCGTATTTGGCGGTTGCCTTGAAGCAGCTTCTGGAAGCGCATCGGCGGGCCGGCGGATCGGCGATTTTGCTGACGGCAACACTGCCATTGCAGCAACGGGCCGAACTGCTGGCGATCTACGGCGGGGCCAGCAATGATGCGGCTTATCCGGCGCTGACCGTGGCGGCGGGGGAGGTTCGCGTTGGGTTTCCGCAAGCCGTCGGCACGCGTGGTCCGGTGCAGGTGGAACGTTTGGGCGGAGCGGCGCAGGCGGTGACGCTGTTGGCGCAAATGGCGGGGCAAGGGGCGGCCTGCGTTTGGGTGCGCAACGCGGTCGATGATGCGATCGCTGCGGTCGAGGCATTGGCGGCGGCGGGGGTGCCGGCCGATCTTTTGCACGCGCGTTTTGCCTTGGGGGACCGCAAGCGGATTGAGGCGGCAGTGATTGCGCGGTTTGGCAAAGACGGGCAGGGCCGGGCGGGCAGGGTGGTTGTTGCCACGCAAGTAATTGAAACTTCTATGGATTTGGATTTTGATGTGATGGTTTCCGATCTGGCGCCGATGGCCAGCCTGATTCAGCGGGCAGGGCGGCTTTGGCGGCATATGCAGTCAAGACCGCAGGGTAGCCGCCCGGTGCAAGCCCCTGTTTTATATGTGGTATCCCCAGACCCGGCGCAGGTAGAAAACGCGCGCTGGCTGCAAGGTGCGCTGGATCGGGGGGCCTATGTTTACCCACAGGATGTGGCGTGGCGCACGGCTGAACGGTTGTTTTCGGTGGGGGAAATTGTGGCACCTCCCGGGTTGCGGGCGTTGATCGAGGCAGTGGAAACCGAGGCGGTGCCCTTGCCCGATCCGTTGCAGCGTTCCGAAATTGAGCGGATTGGCAAGGCTGCCGCGCAGGCCAATCTGGGCTGGCGCAATACGGTCAATCTGGACGATGGCTATCGGATGGGCGGGGCGGCGGCGGATGACGCCGAGTATCCGACCCGTCTGGGTCAGCCACAGCGGGTTCTGGTGCTGGCGCGGCAGGTTGGTGGGCGGCTGGTGCCGTGGATCGACGGGGCAGAGGGCTGGGCGCTGTCGGAAGTGACCGCCAGCGCGCACCGGCTGGACGCGCTGGCTTTGCCCGACCAGGCCGCGCCCGAGGTCCAGGCGGTGCGGGCCAGTTGGCCGGACTGGAAACGGGCGGTGCTGTGTGTGGTGGGTGAGGATGGCGCGATCTGTGAGGGCTTGCGTTATCAGACGGATCGGGGTTTGGTGTTTGGTATATAACGCCGGAACCTACACAAGATATAGGTTTACACGCGGGAATTTCGGCACCATACTTCACCTTCAAGTTCCTTAAGGTGGTGATCAATTGCCCCTGAACCTGATTTCCGATCCATGGATTCCCGTTCTTGATACCGCAGGCCAGCGGCGCATCATCGCGCCCTGGCAGATGGCCGGTCCCGGCCTGTTGCGCCCCGATTGGCCGCGCGCCGATCTGAACATTGCCTGTCTGGAGCTGCTGATCGGGCTGGTGTTCCTCGCCGACCCGCCCGCAGATGTGGAGGATTGGCAAGACCGCCAGGCCCCTGATCCCGATCGGCTGCGGGGCAAGCTGTCGGCACTGGCCCCGGCGTTCAATCTGGTGGGCGAGGGGCCGCTGTTCTTGCAGGATTTCGTCGCGTTGCAAGATGCGCCGAACCCGCCGGACATGCTGTTTATTGACAGCGCTGGCGGGAAAACAGCTAAAGACAACGCTGACTTGATGGTTCGGCGCAGGCGTTATGCAACACTCGATCTGCCGTTGGCGGCGATGGCGCTTTATACCTTTCAGGCCCATGCGCCCTCGGGTGGGGCGGGGAACCGGACCTCGATGCGCGGCGGCGGGCCGCTGGTGACGCTGGTTGATCCGGGGCAGGGTTTGTGGCCGCTGATCTGGGCGAATGTGCCGGATGGCCCGCCTGAATCGAATGGGGCGCAAGGCATGGCGGCGCTGCCGTGGATGCGGCCAACGAAAGTGTCAGATACCGGGGCGGAGGTATTTCCTCCGCCGGGGCATGGGCTGGGGGCCGAGGCGTTTTTCGGCATGCCGCGACGGCTGCGGCTGGTGGTTGCGGGCGATGCGGTGACGGGGGTCATCCAGCGGCCCTATGGCACCAATTACGCCGGGTGGGAACATCCGTTGACGCCCTATTACCGGCAGAAGGCCGGGACCGAGTTGCTGCCGGTGCATCCGCGCGCCGGGCGGTTTGGCTATAGGCACTGGCTGGGGATTCTGGCCGAGGCGCCTGACACCGATCTGCGCCAGCGCGCGCGGGTGTTGCGGTTGCGGCATGGCCGGGGTGGTTCTGGGTCGGTTATTGTCGCAGGCTGGGCGATGGACAACATGAAGCCGCGCGATTTTATTCAGTCAGTTCAGCCATTTATCAGTATTTCGCCTGAGGCGGAGGCCATGCTGGCCGGGCTGATCGAGGCGGCGGAACAGGCCGGGCTGGCGCTGCGGATGGCACTGGAGCCGTTGCTGGGCAATTCCGAGGCCCGCGAGGCCGAGCGTGAGGCGTTTTATGCCGACACCGAGGCGGGGTTTCAGGCGCGGCTGGCAGACTTGCAGGCGGGCAGGGCGGAGACCGAGGTGGCGGCTGACTGGCTGGCCGAATTGCGCCGGGTGGCGCTGGCGCGGTTCGAGGCGCGGGCTTTGCCGGGGCTGGATCAGCAGGAAACCGATGTGATTGCGCGGATTGTGACGGCGCAGCGGCTGTTACGCGGGGCTTTTGCAGGCTTCGGCAAATATGGGCGCGAGATGTTCGGCAAGCTGGGTATGACGGTGCCCGCGACGAAGAAAAAGGTGGTGGCATGAGCGATGGGGAAGCCAGAAGGCCCGGTCAGATCATTCTGGGCTGGTGGTCGCGGAATATTGGCGACCGGAAGCAGGCCCATGCGCGGGGTCTGGCGGCGCGGTTGCGGCGGGCCGGGCCGGTTGGGGTGCTGGGCGAGGCGGCGGTGCATGATCTGGCGCGGGCGCTTGACCTCAAGGATGCAGCGGTACTGATCCGGTTGGTACAGGTGCTGGCCGAGGTGCGCGAGCCTTACGGCCAACCGCTGGCCGCTGCTTTGGGCGGGGCTGCGCCCGCGATGTCAACCCTGCGGTTTCAGCGCCTGATGCGGGTGGCCGATGGTGATCTGACTGATGCGCTGCGCCGGGCGATAGTGCTGGCGGACCGGCACTGCAACGTGGCGGCCCTGGGCGAGGATCTGTTGCACTGGTCGGAAAAGACCCGCAGCCGCTGGTGCTTTCAATATTTCGGGGCCGCGGCACCCGACACGCTTAAGGAAAACGCGGATGCGATTGATGAGGAGATTTCGCAATGACCACCTTTCTGCAATTCCATCTCTTGACCACCTATCCGCCGTCGAACCCGAACCGCGATGATCAGGGGCGGCCGAAACAGGCGACCTTGGGCGGCGCGCCCCGGTTGCGGCTGTCGTCGCAGTCGATCAAGCGGGCACTGCGGGAAAGCCCGGCGTTTCAGGCGGGGCTTGCGGGCAATCTGGGGGTGCGCACCAAGCGGATCGGGACGCGGATCGAGGAAAAGCTGATCGCGGGCGGGGCAGGGGCCGAGGCCGCGCGCAAGGTGGCGGTGACGGTGGCGGGGCTGTTCTCCAAGCTGGAGGCTGCGACCAAGGGTGAGGCGGAAAAGCCGCTGGCGACGACGCTGGCCTTCGTCTCACCCGATGAATGGCGCTATGCCGATGAATTGGCGGCGAAGTTGCTGGCGGGAGAATCTGTGCCGAAGGATCTGATGAAAGGCACCGTGTTGCGCCGCGCCGATGGGGCGGTGGATATTGCAATGTTCGGGCGGATGCTGGCCGATGATCCCGATTTCAACCGCGAGGCGGCGGTGCAGGTCGGCCATGCCATCACCACCCATCAGGCTCTGGCGGAAGAGGATTATTTCACCGCTGTGGATGATCTGAACAAGGCCGAAGATACCGGCGCGGGGCATCTGGGGGAAAATGCTTTCGGGTCGGGCGTCTATTACCTTTATGTTTGCGTTGATTGCGATCTGCTGGTGCGCAATCTGGGTGGGGATATCGAAGGGAATCGAGATGAGGCGCGGAAGCTAGCCGCCAAAGGGCTGGAGGCTTTGGCGCAGGCGCTGGCCACCGCCACCCCGCGCGGCAAGCAAAACAGCCACGCCCACCACCCCCGCGCCGGTTATGTGCGGGTGGAAAAGGGCAGCACCCAGCCGCGCGATCTGACCGGGGCGTTCTTTGCTCCGGTGCGCGGTCAGCCCTGGGAGGCGGAATCGGTGCGCGCCCTGGAAGAAATGGCCGCGAAACTTGACCGCGCCTATGGGCCTGCCGCCGAGGCGGTGGTGGTGATGGATGTGGCGAAGGGGCAGGGCAGTCTGGCCGAGATTGCGGCCTTTGCCAGGGGCGCGGTGGCGGATGCCTGAGTTCCTAATTTTCACCCTGACCGCCAATCTTGGCGCTATGGGCGATCTGGCCGGGCACGAACGGCGCGGCAGCCTTGGCTGGCCGGGGCGGTCTGCCATCCTGGGGCTGTTGGGCGCGGCCATGGGCATTGAACGGAACGGCGATTTCAGCGCGCTGGACGGGCTGCGCATGGCGGTGGCGGTGTTCGATCAGGGCCAACCCCTGCGCGATTATCACACAGTTGAAACCATCCCCACAGCAGCGGCCAAGCGCCCGCAATCGCGGCCCGAGGCACTGCGGGTCGATCGGCTTCGTACCAACACCACGATTACTTTGCGCGATTATCGCCAAGGTGCGCTGTATGGCGTGGCGGTGTGGGGCGGTGATTTGCTGCCTTTGTGCGCCGGATTGCTGCGGCCGGGTTTCACGCTGTATCTGGGGCGGAAGTCTTGCCCGCTGGCGGCTCCGGTCGGGGCGCGGATCGTGCAGGCCGAAAGCGTCGAGGCGGCTTTGGCGGGCGTGCAGCTTCCGCCCTGGCGGGAGGGGGCTGTGGCCAAACTGCTGATCTGTGACGCCACCGATGCACCCGCAGAAACCCATCGCGAACAGCGCCACGACCAGCCGCTTGATCGTGCCAAGTGGCATTTCGCCCCGCGCGAGGTCGCGTTTCAGGCTGTGCATATTGCACCTGGGGGGCAGCCATGACGCTGTATCTGTCGCGGCTGCAGCTATCGCAATCGCCTTCGGTGCGGGCTTTGGATGCACTGTTGAACCCCGAAGCACAAGGGCCAAGACTGGATGCCCATCACCGCCTGATCTGGGCGGCTTTTGCCAAAACGCCTGATCAAAAGCGTGATTTCCTGTGGCGTGAGGATGGTAAGGGCTGCTTTTTTGCCTTGTCCGCCCGCCCGCCGGTTGCCAGTGATCTGTTCGAGACGGATGTGAAGGCCTTTGCCCCTGATCTGCACCCCGGTGACAGGCTGGAATTCACCCTGCGCGCTAATGCCACCCGCGACCGCAAGGGCAAGGGCCGGGTCGATGTGGTGATGGATGTTTTGCACGATGTCCCAAAGACCGACCGCGCTGAGCAGCGGATGGGGATTGCGCAACATGAAGGTGCGGCCTGGCTGGCGCGGCAGGGCGAAACGGCAGGGTTTCATACGCTGCGGGTCGAGGTGGGGGATTATTCCGTAGCCGCCTTGCCCGACTATAAGGGCAAGCGCCAAGGCCAGCCGCAATTTGGCATCCTTGATCTGGCGGGGGTGCTGGAGGTGACGGACCCCGCCGCATTTCTGACCAAGCTTGCCCGCGGGTTCGGCCGAGCGCGTAGTTTTGGCTGTGGCCTTATGCTGATCCGGCGGGCGGGATGAGCGAACCCGCCGGTGCCACCCCCGGTTTACCGCCACCCAAGCCGATCCCGCTGAAAGACCGCGCATCCTTGGTGTTTGTTGAACGCGCGCAGCTGGATGTGCAGGACGGTGCCTTTGTGGCGGTGAACGCCGATGGCACTCGCACGCAGATTCCGGTGGGTGGCTTGGCGGGAATCATGCTGGAACCCGGTGCGCGCATCTCGCATGCGGCGGTGTCTTTGGCGGCACGGGTGGGCACGCTGATAACTTGGGTGGGCGAGGCCGGGGTGCGGCTTTACTCGGCAGGTCAGCCGGGTGGGGCGCGGGCGGATCGGCTGCTATGGCAGGCCTCGATTGCGCTGAATGACGATGCGCGGTTGCGGGTGGTCCGCAAGATGTACGCGATGCGCTTTGGCGAGGACGCGCCTGCGCGGCGTTCCATCAATCAGTTGCGCGGCATTGAAGGCGTGCGGGTGCGCGAAAGCTATGCCTTGCTGGCGCAGCAATACGGGGTGGATTGGAAGCGCCGCAGCTATGACGTGGCCGATTGGGAGGCGGGCGATGTGCCCAACCGCTGCCTGTCCGCCGCCACCGCCTGCCTGCACGGGCTGACTGAAGCGGCAGTGCTGGCAGCAGGCTACGCGCCGGCGATCGGCTTTCTGCACACCGGCAAGCCCCTGAGCTTTGTCTATGACATCGCCGATCTGTGGAAGCTGCAAACCGTGGTCCCCGAAGCATTTCGCATTGCAGGCCAAGCGGCGAAGGGCAAGCTTGATATGTCGCCGGATCGCGCCGTGCGGCTGGCCTGCCGCGACGCTTTCCGTCGATCGGGCCTGTTGTCGCGGATCATCCCGCAAATCGAAGAGGTGCTGGCGGCGGGCGAATTGCCTCGCCCTGATCCTCCACCCGAAGCCTTGGGCCCGGCGTTCGAAGATCTGGAGGCGGGCGGCGATGCTGGTCATCGTGGTTGAGAACGCCCCGCCCCGGCTGCGGGGGCGGCTGGCGGCCTGGCTTTTGGAGGTGCGTGCGGGGGTGTTCGTCGGTGATTATTCGGCCCGCACGCGGGAAAGGATCTGGGATCAGGTGGTGGCCTATATCGACGAAGGCGACGCCGTGATGATCTGGAAGGCCTCGACCGATCAGGGGTTCGACTTCCTCACCACCGGAAAAAACCGCCGC
>Ga0066636_10003375_pt1 | contig 10211 bp, 14 predicted proteins | sample CryGeyCG2014_080_2_FD_62736 | JGI IMG/M metagenome (GOLD analysis project Ga0066636, IMG submission 62736) | Groundwater microbial communities from aquifer - Crystal Geyser CG07_land_8/20/14_0.80 | ecosystem: Environmental > Aquatic > Deep subsurface > Groundwater | place: USA: Utah: Grand...
GCCGAGAGTATTAAGAACACGCTCTGATTCTTTGAACTTCTTTCGTAGCATCACCGCGATCGGCCTTAGGACATGAAAAACGTCATGATCTTGAATACTGTAAAACACCATCGTTCGTTCTTGCCGCGATTTCAAGACCCCTGCGTCTCGGAGAGCCAAAAGATGACGGGATAGGCTGGACTGCTGGATCCCCAATTGTTTAACCAAAGCTCCGACACTTTTTTCGCCGTGTTTCAAAATTTCAATAATTTTCAGCCGTAAGGGATGACTCAAAGCCCTTAAGAAATCCGCTTTAATCTTGTAGACGATATCCTGAGATAACTTCTGAGTTTTCATGTCCTTATGATACCGTCTCTTAAACAGGAGTCAAGATTCAAATCGAAATAAGCTCTCGGACCTTTTGTAAAAGTTGCTGGGCCCTAAAAGGTTTACGAATATAGGCATCCGTGCCTGCCGCCACGCCGGAGGCTTCGTCGCTTTCCTGCGCCAGCGCAGTGAGCATAAGGATAGGGATCTTTTGAGTACGCGCGTCGTGCTTCAGGCGCCGGCAAACCTCAATACCGCTAAGTTTAGGAAGCATCACATCCAAAATAATCAAGCTCGGCAACTCGGCCGCCGCCATTTCCAAAGCCGCCATGCCGTCCATGGCTACTAAAACTTCAAAACCCTCGGTGACCAGCCGTTTGTTAACGATCTTAACAATGTTGGGTTCATCATCCACCAACAAGATACGAACCTTTTCGATTTTTTTATAAAAATTTATTGATTTCATTCAGCAACGCTTCCGCGTTAAAAGGCTTGATCATGTAACTATTGGCGCCGAGAACTTTTCCGATCACGCGATCCACGTCTTGAGCCTTCGCCGTAAGCATGATGATAGGCGTCCGGGAAAATTTTTTATCGTGGTCTTCCCTTATGGCTCTGCAAACCTCCGTACCGGACAACTTCGGAAGGCCTAGATCCAGGATCACCAGATCCGGACCTTCGCGTCTGGCCTCGGCCAATCCCTTCTCCCCGTCCGCGGCAACAAAGACATAGAAATCCGACTTGATCAGCCGATAGCTTAAAACCTTGGCTATATCCTCATCGTCCTCAATGAGGAGTATCTTTCTTTTAACTGGGTTTGAAATAACAAGCTCGGTGATTTGCATTTCAAGCGGGCCTTGATCCAGCTTCACCGCGCTTATTCGCGTACATCCGCTTATCCGCGCGTATCAGCAGTTCGTCGATCACACACGGATGGCTGGGGTCAAACGTTTCGATTCCCGCGCTTATCGATAATTTAAATGACTCCGCGGACTTTGCTTGAGACCGTTTCATATTTTCTGACAGACGATCCAGCAAAATATCGGAACTGCTTTCAACGGACTGGATCGCGAGCGCCACAAACTCGTCTTCGCCGATTCTGGCAATAATATCGGACTCCCGGAACGTCATATTCAAAATCTTGGCAAATTCCACAAGCACTTGGTCCCCTGTGCCGTGGCCATAAGTATCGTTGATAGCTTTGAAATTATTAAGATCTATATAGAACAACAAAAATCCGAATTTTGTGCGGCAGGACAATTTGATCTGCTGTTCTGCCAGTGCGACAAAACCCCGCCGGTTATAAAGCCCCGTCAATTCATCGGTCAACGACAGATTTTTTAATTCCATCCGCTGGCGATGGCGTTCAATGGCGTACTGAAGCACCCTTGAGATCACCTACCTGTCGATCCGTCCCTTGACCAGATAGTCGTCGGCACCCTGCCGTACCGCTTCAATCCCGGTAATTTCATCGTCCAGGGCCGTGGAAATCACCACCGGAATTTCCGGCGCGTACGCGCGTACCTGAATCAACGTGTCCAAACCTTTGCTGTCAGGTAAGGTCAGATCCAGTAAAATGATGTCCGTTTTTCCGGCGCTTAAACAGTCAAATCCCTGCCGGAGATCATGCACGTGCTCAATATGAAAAACGGGGTGAGTTGCCTCTAACAGCCTGCGCTTGAGGACATTCGCGTATTCGATATTGTCTTCAATAAACAACACATTGAACGAGGCATGCTTATCGTCAAGCATTGGAAGCCTCCTACTGCTTCGGCGGCGCCGCTTCTTCTGCCGTCAACCACTTCACAGTCACCTGATCCGTCGCCCAGGACTCAAGCAAATCTTCGCTGAAACGCCACTGGTTACCGATCTTAAAACCAGGCAATTTCCCCTTTTGAGCCAAACGATAGATCGTAGTAACATTCACTCCGAAACGTTGCGCCACCTCATCAATAGACAGGTACGATTTCTTGGCCATATTTCACTGTCTGCTTGCTTTTGTCAGTTTATTATTACACTTAGACAATACCATACTTTCATGCTATTTTCAATAGGACACTAACTTTGGCTAAAGTTGACTAAACGATTAATTGACAAGCTTTATTGATTATCCGCGTCTGACGGCTGGGAAGCGTGCTGACTAAACAGCCCTTGAAAGAGACCCGCGGCCGCTCCGACACCGGCGCCGACGAGGGCGCCTTTACCTGCCTTGCCACCTGAAGCAGAGGATGCGATGGCGCCGGTTGCCGCTCCCAAAAGGGCACCGCGAACCATCGGATTCCCGAGAACATCTCTGAGGGATGGGGATGTGGTTTTGGTCGCCGGGTGCGCGTGGATCTCCTCAAAACGCGTCACACGAAGAGCGCGCCAAACACCTGTTTCTTCCTGACGTACTTCGGCGCCAACAGCCTCTTGAGTACGCAGATCTAAAACCGAAGAAATACCGTTTAACCGGGTGCGTTCATCAACGTTGAGGTGCAGTGCGTTCGGATAAGGCCTTCCTTGCGCGTCACAGACCGTGATATCCAGCGCTTGCGAACTGACGCGCGCGACGCGGCCCTCAATGCTATCGGCAAACGCGGCGGCCTGATAAACACCGGCCAAAACTAGGATTAAAGATCCCCAACGAATCCAATTTCTAAGCATCACAAACCCTCCTATGATCTGTTTCATTATCAAGTATCCGCTAACCCGTCAAGCGGCAATCTGTCCAAGAAGCCGATCGATCGTGTCTAATTTTTCAGACAGTTCCAGCCAATTTTTTTCTTCCGCTTCGATCGATTGGAGCAAGAACACCAAACGTTTGTTCCGGAGCGCTGACCAGTGCGCCGAATCCTCGATAAAGTCTTTTTCGGTGATATCTTTTTCTTCTTTGTAGTCGGTCAGGCGTTTTTCGATTTTTTTCAAACGGGATGACAATTTTCTTTTTTCAGCATGAAGTTCTTTTTTTCTTTGATAGACCGCCTCCGCGGTAGAAACGCCGTCATGGACAGGATTGACCTTAGTCTTCTCTTCAATAATCTCTGGTTCTTCGGGAATTTCTGGATGAACCTCGTGGCGCAATCGGTTCGCCAGATGGTACACGTAGTCTTCGTAACTGCCCGGATAACGGCTAACAGAACCGTTATTTACTTCGATGATCTGGGTCGCGACAAGATTAACGAACGTCCGATCATGACTGACAAAAAACAGAGTGCCGGAAAAATCTCTGAGCGCGCGTCCCAACGCTTCGACCGTTTCGAAATCAAGGTGATTGGTCGGCTCATCAAGCAGGATCGCCTGACACTTAGACAGAAGCAGTCCCGCCAGACACACGCGAGCTCGTTCGCCGCCGCTTAAGACGCCGACCATCTTTTTGACGTCATCACCCTTGAAAAGAAAACTGCCGGCCAGGTTCATGATCTCCTGCCGCGTAACCCCGGACGCGGCCTTCTCATAGAGGTGCGTATACACGTCCTGCCGCGGGTGGAGTGTGGCAAACACATGCTGGGCATAGTAACCGATCTTTAAACGGTGCCCCCACTGAACTCGGCCGTCCTTGGGCGTCAAATCTCCGGCGAGCGTCCTTAAAAGAGTTGTCTTGCCCTGGCCGTTGTCCCCGAGTACGGCGACACGGGAGCCCTGTTCGATTTCAAGGTTGACGTGCCGCGCCACGGTCTTTTCCGGATAACCGATAGAAAGATTTTCGCAAACGATCGCGATCCCGCCGTGGTGATCCACCTGCGGAATTTTGATGCGGACGTTACTTAGGGGATGGCCGACTTCGATCGTCCGGAGCTTTTCGATCTGTTTCATTTTCGAGCGCGCCTGGCTCGCCTTGGAGGCCTTGGCGTGGAAACGGTCAACGAATGCCTGGAGTTGTTTTTTCTTGGACGCGATGTTGCGGTTAGCGCTTAAGATGAGTACTTTTTGTTCTTCCTTAAAAACAAGATACGCTTCGACGGGACCGGGGTAAAGCGTCATATCGCCGTTTTCAATTTCGAGTGTGTACTCACAGGTTTTTTTCAAAAATTCGCGGTCGTGCGAGACAATCAGAAACGCGCCGTGATATTCCCGCAGAAAATTTTCCAAAAGGATGAGAGTTTTCAAATCTAGATAATTGGTCGGTTCATCGAGGATGAGAAAATTAGGTTCTGCCAGGAGCATCGAGGCTAGTTTTACCCGCGTGCGGTAGCCGCCGGAAAGTTCGCCTATCCGAGTGGTCAAGAATTCATTTTTGAGTTGAAATTGTCCGGCCACTTCCCCACAGCGCCATTCCGGCTTTCCCGTATAACGCGTCAGAAATGCCATCACCGTTTCGTCAAGCCCATAAGGATCCAGCTGTTCCAGGTAACTTAAACGTAACTGGCGGCTTTTGACAACCGTACCCCCGTCAGCCTCTTCGTGCCCGGTAATAATCTTGCAGAGCGTTGATTTGCCGGCGCCGTTACGACCGATGACGCCGATCTTCTGATTTTCAAGAAAGGACGCCCCGGCGCCGTCTAAAACGACGTGCGTCCCGTACCTTTTTTGAATGTTATTGAGTTGCAATAAAACCTTGGCCATGGCGCAGTATTATACCAGAGACTTATCATAAGTGAATAAACGAATGCCGGGTCTATATCGAACCCTGCCAAGGATAGACTTAATAAAACTCTTTTTTCTTGTATCTTTCCAAAAATATAGGACAATACGGGTCAACCAAAGGATAACTATGAAAAATCAAGGACTCTATCGCGGTGGTGAGAATAAAAAGATAAAAACGTCGAAAGCGGAAAAAGTCTATAATGCGATTCAAGCGATGAAGCGTAAAGCGCTCGCAAACGGGCCAAAAAAAGAAACGACTGCATAGTTTCTGATCCGGTTTGTCATTTCACTTTTGCACTATCAGGCGCCAAAGGACGATTGCGTTTCGGACACACTGTGTAAAACACTTCACAGCGGGCGCCGCAATGCGGGCAAAACCTGAGGCCTGCCTCACGCATCTGTTCCGCAACATTCTTAAGGTGTACGAAAACCGCCCAGCCGATCCAGACGATGCCCAAGACAGCCACCAGCGACAATTCAAATAAAGGCAAGACAAGAAACGGGGGGGTCAAAAACCACGGCCCCCGGCGGCGCCATTCGAACGCTTCATCGCGCGCGAGTTTTTAACTGACCTACTCTTTTTTACTTTTGGGGACGTGGCAGGTACCGGCGGTGACTGCACGGTCGTGCGTGGTTTGCTGAACGGCTTCGAAGGCATGGCCACCGGCGTGAGAACCGGATAAGGCTTGCCCCTAGCCTCTTGCCTGCCGGCAGGCAGGGACTTGCGTCTGGCAAAACACTCCTTACAATAGACCGCACGGTCTTCGGAAGGTTTAAAAGGGACCTCGCAGACTTTATGACAGTCCGCACAGATCGCCTCGTATAAAACCCTGTCGCGGTGCGGCGGCTGATGGGTTTTGAAACTCTGAAAAGGTTTAGATTGATCACCGTTTCCGGCGGGTCTTCCTGCTGTTTGAGCAACCACAATATCCATCTTTTTTTCTAAACTAACGAGCCGATCCACGAGTTTGGCTATCATCCCCTCCAAATAGGGATCGACCTGCGGCGCCGCGCCTGCCCTATGCTTAGACTTTGGGCTTTTTTTCATAACTCTCCTTTAATAATTTGTTGATTACCATGCATCGCTTTTGCGCTCAGAGTCTCACTGCTTGAACCAAGCCTTAATAGCTTGGGCTCTATCACCCTGAATTTCTATAACGCCGTTTTTCACGGTCCCGCCTGTGCCAAAAACGCCTTTAAGCTCCCGGGCGATGGCATCAAGCTTGTCCGAGCCATAGGTATGAAGACCCCTAATGACAGTGACTGTCTTTCCTGCTCTTTTTTCCAAACGGATCTTAGGACTCGGCGATTGCCCCACAGGCCTATGCCGTCCGATTGGTCAGCGGTTTTTGTTTCCAGCGCCGATGGCCCCAAGACCATTGCTCCGGATATTCACGAATCTTGGATTCCAGTATTTCGTTTAGACGTCTTGTCGTCTCAGGCTCCCAGTTCGGTCCGTTCGACAAAGGCACTTCCGGCAGTACTTGAATGTCGTATTGACCCACCTTTTTTCTTAAGCAATAAATGGGAATTAAAGCGCAGCCGGTTTTTTTGGACAGCCGCGCCGGAAGAGACGTGGTCGAAGTGATTTTACCAAAAAAATCGATCCACATGCCGTCGCTTCCATCCCACTGGTCTATCACGACTGCCACCGTAAAATTTTTATGCAATTCGACCAAGGTCTGCCGGATAGCGTTTACCTTAGGGATAGGCACGGTGTCAATTTCTCTGCGTAGTCTATCAATCATTTTATCAAGATAGGTATTTTTTATTTTTTTCACGATCACCCCGTGCGGAACCTGACTGAGATGGCCCGCAAATGCGATATACTCCCAAGCGCCCAGGTGCGACGCGACAAAGATCACGCCTTTCCCCCTCGACAAGGCCTCCTCGTAATATTGCTTCCCTGTCGTGGTGAACCGGCCTGGGGCATTTTTCTTAATTTTTTTTATTAAAAATAATTCCAGAATTGAAAGCGCGCTGCTTTCAAAACACTTTCGAGCGATCCGTCTTTTTCTATCGGCGGAAAGCGTATCTCCGTAAGCGATGGTCAGATTGGCGAACGCGATATTTCTTCGTTTAGATGAAACATAATAATACAGATCCCCCACACGGGTTATGACCCAGCCGGACAACGGTAAAGGGATCAAATTTAGAATAAAAAATAGGGCCTCAACCGCGTAAAATTCAAATAAGTAAACCATCATACTTCTCAGCAGTCCTTCCGAAGCTGTCTAGTAAAGTCATTCAAATACTTACCTATAAAACGGCTAGTGTGCGGCGTTCGATTCGGAGGTCTCGCACGGGGTTGCCTCCCCAGACGCCTTTCGGCGGGATTTTAGTGCCTTTTGGCAGGTAACTGCAGGGCGAAAGTGAGGCCCCATCGCCAATTTCACAATCAGGCATAATCACGGAGCCTAGACCTATAGAGACGTTATTCCCAATCCGCGTTGGCGCCAGTCTTATGAAGCCTCTCTCGGAGGCATGACAGATCAGAGCCACGCCGCCCCCAATCAGGACATGGTCTCCGATCTCGAGCATCGAGAGATCCGCCAGACCCGCCGTGTTGACATTCACGCCTTTACCTATTTTGGCGCCCATCAAGCGGTAAAAAAGCGTCTGAAAAGGAGAAAGTCTCAAAACGTCCAGAAAAGCGCTGTTTGCCAGAAGTATCAGGCTGTTGTAACCCATCCACTGAAGGCAAGCCGTGGAATGGATAGTGTAAAGGCCGGGAGCGATTTTGAAATTAAACAGTTTCACGGCTAAAACACAAACGAAAATAAGGACAGTGCCAAAAATAAAGTAACCGAAGGCTACGGAAAAAGAAAGCGATAATACCCTCATCCAGAGGGGGTGGATCCCCGCCATTTTCCAAATACCGAAGAAAAAGAACAACATAGGGAAAAGACTCAAGCCCAGCACCCCCACCGCTAAAAGGTGCAGAAACCATATCCATAGATTAAATCGGGCGGCTTCCCAACGGCTCCGCTTCGCCTTCTTTTCTTTAGTCTCCATAAAGGTTAGTGTAGCATATTTCACTTCTTGCTTCTATTTTCCAATGGTGATAGATTGGTTTTTTATGAAAATCAAAGAAAGAAACATTTTTATCAGCGGGGGTTCGCGCGGCATAGGAAGAGCCATTTCGCTTTCGCAGGCCGAAAAGGGCGTGACGCTTTTCATCAATTATCTGCGTGACGACGAGGCGGCAGCGCGCGCCAAAAAAGAGGCCGAAAAAAAAGGCGCGCGAGTTTTTCTCCTGCCGGGAAATGTCGGCGACCCGGACACGATCCTTTCGCTGTTCAAATCGATTCAGGAAAAAACAAACCGTCTCGACGCCGTCATTCACAATGCCGCGCTGGGAGTCTTTAAACCGGCCCATCAACTGCGCGAGAAAGATTGGGATATCTCGCTTGATGTCAATGCCAAAGCCCTTTTGTTTTTAAGTCAATCCGCTTTGCCCTTAATGAAACAGCACGGCGGAAAAATTGTCGCTATTTCAAGCCTCGGCTCCACCCACTTCACGCCTCATTACGGCGCGATCGGGATCTCCAAGGCCGCGCTTGAGTCGTTGGTTCGTTACCTGGCAGTGGAGCTGGCCCCCTACAAAATTCATGTGAATGCCGTCTCCGGAGGTTTGATCGAGACAGATTCTTTAAAGAGGTTTCCTGATTTTCACAAGATGAAGAAAGAATTTTTACGCCGCACTCCGGGGGGTCGTCTGGGCAGCCCAGAGGACATCGCAGACGCCGTTTCATTTCTCTTGGGCCCCAAATCCGACTGGTTTTACGGACAAACCCTGATCGCCGACGGTGGCTATTCTCTCTTTTAACGCCCTGGGTGCCTATTGTCTGATCTTTATTTCGCTGATCTGGCTCCAAAGGATCCTTTGGATGAGGCGCCTGAGCAGGATCAATCCCCCGTTATTGCCCGTCCCGGCGCCTGCCGGCCATGCGCCGATGGTCTCGGTTATCATCCCGGCAAAAAATGAAGAAAAAAACATCTCCAATGTCTTAACCCATCTTTTTAAACAAACCTTTCCTAATTTTGAGATTATGGTCGTGGATGATCGATCGACGGATCAAACACCGCATCTTTTGGAAGATCTAAAAAAATCGTCACCCGTGCCTTTTAAGATCATTCGGATCGATAAACTGCCTGCCGGCTGGACGGGAAAAAATTACGCCATGTTCACCGCCTCAAAAGCCGCCGTGGGCCAGTGGTTTCTCTTCACGGACGCGGATACCACGCACCGGAGGGAAAGTATCGCGACTGCGGTTTCCTGCGTCATCGAACGGAAGATCGATTTTTTGACACTGGCGCCCGAAGTCGAATGTCGAAGTTTTTGGGAAAAAACCGTTCAACCTTTAGCCATTTCCAGTTTGGCGCTCTGGTTTCGTTCCGACAAAATCAACGATCCCCGACACGGCGTCACGCTGGCAAACGGTCAGTTTATTTTAATCCGAAGGCAAGTTTACGAAAACGTCGGCGGTAACGAGTCGATAAAAAATGAAGTGGTGGAAGACGTCGAATTGGCTAAAAAGATCCGGGAACAGGGCTATCGGGTGCAGTTCTTAAACGGCACGCGTATTTACTCAACCCGTATGTACAGTACTTTAGAGGAGATTAAAACCGGATGGACCAGGATCTTTACCTATCTTTTCAAGAAAAAAATTTCTGCGATCTTTCATAAAATTTTTTTGTTCCTATGCTTCTCACTTTTACCTTTTGCGGTTTTTGCCGCGGAAACATTTTTTTATGCCGCCCGATCCACGCATTTTAACCGGACACTGCTTATCCTAAGCGCCGGCGTCTCGTTATGGATCGTGCTGATTCGTTTTATCGGAAATAAAATCTTAAAAACCAATCCCTGGTATGCGACGCTCCACCCGTTGGGGTCGCTCGTAATGATCTGGATCCTCTTGGCCTGTGTCGGGCGGATTGTTTTCAGGCGGCCATCCGCATGGCGCGGAGATTTGCATCACTAGCAGTCTGGTTTTTCAGCACACGGCTAGGCCGTTTGGTTGAGGTCTCGTCCTCGATTGGCATAGTCGTAAATCTTTCTTTCTTCGTTGATCCCCTCAAAAAAAGCGTCCACCACGTCAGGGTCAAAATGTTTGCCTTTTTCTTCCACAATAATGTCCACTGATTTTTCCCATGTAAAAGGCTCCTTGTACGGCCGTTTGGAGGTGAGGGCATCAAAAACATCCACGACGGCGACTATTCTGGCTGAAATCGGAATGTCCTTTTTATGTGTCCCAAACGGATAGCCCGAGCCGTCCCATTTTTCATGATGCGACAAAGCAATCTCGTACGCCATCTTCATCATATAAGAGGTGCCT
>Ga0066636_10003382_pt1 | contig 10201 bp, 8 predicted proteins | sample CryGeyCG2014_080_2_FD_62736 | JGI IMG/M metagenome (GOLD analysis project Ga0066636, IMG submission 62736) | Groundwater microbial communities from aquifer - Crystal Geyser CG07_land_8/20/14_0.80 | ecosystem: Environmental > Aquatic > Deep subsurface > Groundwater | place: USA: Utah: Grand...
CCCTGCCTTCGCAGGGATGACAAACGGAGCACACAAAACCGGTCATTTTGTTTTGCCGGAGCTCTACCTTTCAACAAAACTCTCTACATCAATATCATCCCCATTAGTCTTGAGCGTTACCATACCATCAAGGTCAGTCCTGTATATTTTTGCGCCTTCCTGATTGAGCCTTGATAACACAGCTTCATCCGGCATTCCATACCGGTTATTTTCTCCAACAGTTATAACCGCATAGTCAGGATCAACATATTCTAAAAAATCCTGACCTGATGATGTATCGCTTCCATGATGCCCCACTTTCAAGACATTGCTTTTAAGATCAAACTTGGCGTGCATCATCTCCTGTTCGCCCTTTTTTGTTAGATCTCCTGTCAAAAGAATGGACTTCTGTTTATAAACAATATGGGTCACAAGCGATGAATCATTAAGATCATAATCTGATATAATATTCTCCGGTAACACATAAACATTAATATTCACATCCCCTTCTCTCAGCAATAGAGCTGGTTCTGCACCTTCCTGATAAACATTATAAACAAGGGCTCCTGATTTATTTATTTGATCCAGAAAAGCACTCCAATACTCTTTTTCTTCAGAAGGCGAAGCCAAACCATTTGTATACAATATTTTTGGATGAAAATTCTCTGCTATGCTCGCAAGGCCAGCATAATGATCATAGTGTGGATGGGTAAGAAAAAGATAATCAACGCTATATATCCCCATTCTCAACAGCGCTGGAGATATAATATTTTTACCAACATCAAACTCACTACCCTGAAGTCCGCCACCATCAATCAATGCTGTGTTTCCATTAGGGAACCTGACAAAAATTGAATCCCCCTGCCCAACATCTAAAAATCTAACTTCCAGATTACCAGTTATTTTTGGCAAAACATGCCAATAAGCAGCATCAGATAAAACAAATATTCCAAACAAAATAAGAGCTAATCTTCTATAAGGAATTTTTTTCCAAAAAATAATTATGATTATTCCAGCAAGTGCAAGAAAGACCTCACCTACAGTAGGTGACCACCGAATGACAAGAAATGACAAATGACTGTTTACTGCCTTGAGAAAATATAACATAAAGCTGGCAACATAACCTGCAAGACTCCACAAATATATACTTAAACTTACTGAAAAAAGGTTTACAAGAAATGCCACAAGCACAATAGGCATAATTACAAAACCAACCATAGGAACGACCACCAGATTGGATATAAACCCCATGCCTGTAAGATAGTGAAAATAGTATGCTACAAGCGGAGCAGTTCCAAGCGTTGCCACAAATGAAACAATACAAACCCTTGCAAAATAAATTAATACTTTTTTTACCCCTCCTACATTGTCTTTTAAATTTATTTTAGAATATAAAATCGGAACAATAGTAATAATAACCAGCACAGCCAGCACAGAAAATCTGAATGAAACAGAAAAAGCAGCTATTGGAGATAGCAAAAGAATCACAAAAACCGCTGTGAATAAAGCAGAGATAAGATCATATCTGTATTTCAGAGAAACATACGACAAAATAAACACAGAGAGCATAACACCTGCCCTGACTGCAGATACTGGAAAATCCGCTATTGCAATGTAACACCAGATTGCAGGCAATGTTATCAAGCTTGCAATATAGGGAATAGGAAACCTCATTATCAAAGACGGAAACCAACCCAACAAACCCCAAGATAAAAGAAATATAATAAATGCTACAAATCCTACATGTAAACCTGATATCGCAAGAATATGAGCAGTTCCGGTCCTTGAAAAAATATCACGCATATCAGAGCTGATTTTATTTCTCTCTCCTATTGCCAAAGCTTTTACTATTTCCCCTGAAACACCAGCATGCGCTTTATCTATTGAGCTTGCTATATATCTTCTTAATTTATGAAAAACTCCCGGGGAATCACTCAGTTTTACTATCCAACGAGAACCTGAAAGAGATCCTATTGCATCAACCCCCTTTGTTTTAAGATATAATGTATAATTAAAAGTGCCTGGATTCTTAAATTCTCTGGGCTCCTTAAACTTACCCTGAAATCTTATCTCATCTCCTTTTTCAAAATCATCCACGAGTTCATTTGTATATAACCTCACAACTCCTTTAACACTTTTGCTCTCTGATTTGAGATCATTCCTGCATGCCTTTAACCTTACATCAAACCGCCATCTGTTATTTATATAATCCGGGTCATCAAGCAAGTTTCCATCACAAATCATCGGCGATTGTTTTGATTGACTTATTAACAAAGAAATATCAGGTGATTCTCTTAAAGCAAAAAAACCCAATCCCCTTCCTATCAAAGAGAAACAAAATAGAATTAAAACAAAACACAGCCAGTTTTTGGCTGCACATTTAAATAACAAAATATTTATTAAAACAAAAAATATTAATAGAATAATTAGAAAATGTAGTAAGGATAAAAATTGGTTACTAATAATTCCCAGCAGCAGGCAGATAGAGATTGCTATCATCGACCGGTATCTTATCAAGGGCACAAGAGATTTCATTAAACAATTTTTCTGCTTCTTTATTGACTCCATTGTAACGAGGATTACCGCTTTGCGATCCTAGAATCAAGCCAAGTTTATTTCTGAGTCCAAACAAATAGCATCTTGCTTTGTTAGTTGGTCTGATTTTGTATAATTTTAAAACAGATCGCAAATTCACATTATTGATCCAGAAATCGCCGTCACAAAATTCAAAATGCACGCCACCAACAAGACCATCATATATATTTCCAAGTCTGCCTAAAATCTTTTCAAGAAGAGCATTTACAGTTCCATTATATTTCCCATGTGATTTGCTGCCCCTTTCCCAAACATATTGTCTATATTGATCAAGACCAACAGACAGATTATTAAGACAATGTATATCATTTGCAGACTCATTAATAATCTCATTAACATCTTCGTCATTATAATAAATATGTTCATCCTCAAACTTCCATTGTTCATCTGCAGATGCATCAAATGTTAACTGGTGGTCAAGTGGCAGATCAGAAACATTTTTATCACTTTCACTTGCTCTGAATCTATCCTTGCCTCGTATTCTGTTAATATTTAAGCTCATTTTCAGACCTCAATAAAATAAGGCACACTTATAAACAAAAGTAGGGCTATCCTTTATTATTATCGGCTAAGCACCTACTCAAAGTTGCGTCATAATCAGAAAAAAAACGCCTACCCTTATCATCTGTTAAAAGCACGTTTTTCAGGTCTTTAAGTGCTTGAATTTGATTAGGATTTAGATTTATATTGCGTATATTATGTCCCTTAAAAAAGATCTCGCCTCGTAATCTATTAAAATGTATTGAAGCAACCTCTCTATCAATAATAAATGTATATGTTAATTTGTCTCTATATGTTGCCAGCATTGAATCTACAGCTACCTTGCCCTTTTTTTCCACTTTCTTTGACCGAGCCATTCCAACATGCTTCCATAAATCAAAAGCATTCTTTGGTTTAGGAACATTATTCTGATTTTCTATAATTCGTTCCTGTTTATCTTTCATAAATAATATCCTTTTAAATATCTTTCTATAACTCACTTCTGCACATATCATACCAATACACAGCTTGTATAACATGCTGATATTATTAAATTTTATCTAATGGATGTATTCAAAACAACTTCTCATTGTGGGAAAGAAATCTTACAAACGGCAAAGATTTGACAGAAAACTGAGGTCAAAGGCCAAATCCCTTAGCCCTTTGATCTTTCACCTTTCACCTTTCACCCTTTACCTATTATCCAATTCCCAGGAAGTCACAGGCTGGAAGAAGAATACGTTGTTCAAAGAAGCGAGTAGAGTTCTGACCTCTACCTACTCCACTCTCCAAATTCCCTGTTAATGCTTCAACCGAATGCATACCTGCATATATAAACCCGCTTAAGATATCACTCAATGATCCATCATTTTGTAAATACCACGGAAGATTTTCCTCTCCTCCTGCAACAGCGTCTAGAACATGATTTCCAGCCCAACCAACAAGAGGATCAACAACAAAATGTCCCCAAAGGATGCCTGCCAACAAAGATATAGCTACACCTCCTCCTACCCTAACACCAACTCCAATCCCTGCCAACAATCCGCCGCTCTCAACAATACTTGCTGCTGTTGCTCCACCTGCTAAAGTCGCGTTCATGCTTAACGAGCCAAGTATTGTAGTAACAGCCATTCCACCCCAACGTCCGATCCTTGAATCAGGATTAATGCCCACAAGATATGAGCTTAATCCAACTGCAACTCCAATAGGCAGCATATTTGCCATACCTGCTGGCATCATACGCATATTGCGTATTAACGATGGACGAATCGCACTAAAAGGAATTCGTCTTAACCCATAACGACAGATCAAATCCATTGCAATAGATGCTGTTGTCATAGTTGTAGAAGTAATGCCAAGGTGTTCCCATCCTGTAGTTTCTCTACCCAATGAATACTCAGCAATGGCATTAACACCTTCGCCCAAAACAAATGTCCCATATCCAAGTCCGGATTGCCTAATAACTTCTCCGGAAAATACACCAACAGGTTCTCTTACAGAAGGAGCATTTCGAATCTGGTTAGATGCTTCTCTGATAGCTTGCCATGCGCGCGTGAAAACACGCGGTCGTGGTTCCGAGGATATTGGTAATGACGGGTTTGCACTTGCACTAGGCAAAGATGCAGCAACAGGAGGTTCGCCAGCAGGAACCGCAGGTGTTTCTTCAACATTCACGTGAGGGACGACATCTGTAGGAGTACTTGGTCTTGCTGGTTGATGTGGAGTCATTCTACGAGCAGGAGAATCCATGCTAACATCTGATGGTCCTCTTGATGAAAAAGCACCAAAAGGATCATCAGTTCCCAATCGTGATGCTATAGGATCTCCCTCGCCCAATGGCGCCAAAGGATCACCCCCTCGTCTAAAACTTCTCTCCATAGGACCTTGTCGTCGAACAACTCCGCCACCAGCTACGTGCGGATGATCCACACCAACATCATTGTTTATATATCTTATGTCGACCCTTCCTCTTTCTAATATCCTCAATTCATTGCTACTGGCTGCAAACACAATATTATGATTATGAATAACAATATGAGTTCGACCTGTTGCTGGATTAATTTCAAGACAGATTGGCGGAGGAATTCTGTTAGGTTGAATATATTCTTGACCTTGATATCGTGCCAAAAAATTACGTCCCTCTTGTCCAAGACGAGATTCATCTACAGTTAACATCCCATTTTGCAACCATTGCCGAAAATATTCAGCTCCATATGGTCCTGACAATGCACTTACCATATAACGAAAATTATAAGTTTGGTTTGGAAAATTCGGATTTATTGGAGTTCTCCAAAAATTTGGATTCACATTAACACGTATCCCATCTCCTCCTTGTAAATTGATCCTAAAATCAGGCACTTCTAACATATCTAAATTATAATGTGTTATTGGTAAACCATCTATCCCCTCATCAGCCAGAGGATCCATTATTGCAGCAAAGTTAGCAGATTCTGCCGCTCGATTTGCACGCCCATCTTGTTGATGTCGAAATTCTTCAAGCGCACGATCAGCTCTTCCATATGCCATTTGTCTTTCATGTTCTTGTTGTTCTCGTAAAATGACAAGAATACGCTCCTGAATCTCTTGAGGAAGTGGAGGATAGTGATCAGGTGGTTGAAACCCTTCTGGATGAATTATGCGAACATTATTCTGATCTACAGCCCAATCTCTCATTGATTCATATTGTGTAGGATCTGATGCAAAATTTCGTGCTCCCATAGCTCTGTTATAATCTGGGCTAACCTGAACATAAATTGGTGTAGGAATCTGGTCAGGTTGAATATATGCTGATCCTTGATATCGTGCCAAAAAAATACGTTCATTATATCCAAGTCCAGATTCAGCTACAGTAGTTAACGTTCCATTTTGCAACCATTGTCGAAAATATTCAGCTCCATATGGTCCTGACAATGCACTTATCAAGGAACTATAATTAGATTGCATATAAAAATCAGGATTTACATGAATAGTAATCCAAGCATGATCAGGCATATGAATTGTAAATGAAGGAATTGGTCTATTATCTATGTTAGATCGATCAAAAAATTCTTCTATTGATGCTCTGGATGTTGTTGGCAGTGGCACTCTTGGCTCTCCAATAGAAAACATAAATTTCCTCCAATCTTTGTCATTCCAGACTTGATCCGGAATCTAGTTCCTTGAAAACCTTTCGAATATCACCCCGCTATTATCGTTGTGCGATGAGAGATGAACGATAATTGATTTTCCCCCCCCCTTAGAAAAGAGCCTGTGTCGTAATTGCTTTTTTGCTCTTTTTTGTCATTCCTGCGCAGGCAGGAATCCAGTAAAATCAACACGTTCTGGATCCCCGCTGGAGTTTATCCTCGAGTGTTTTTGTCGGGGGCGAGGATGACAACAAAAAGCAGTTGCGACACAGTCTCAAAAAGGGGGATTCTTATCGCTCATCTCTCATCGCTTACCGCCCATCTATTTATATTATCGGCATTTGAACTGCCAAAGTTGCTTTGAAATCTTCTTAGCCTAAAATAGGTGTAATTAATTGATATTATTAGTTTTATTTAATAAATTTTCACAACAAGAAGGTGTAACAAGAATAATAATTTGCGACTTCGAACGCTATAATGCACTAACATAAAAAATAATAAGTTGACATAGGGCATTTTATCAGGATAAAATGTCTATATGGGTAAAATTATCAACAGGTTTATTGACTTAAAACTCCCCAAAGGACAAACAGCTTTTTTATGGGGACCACGCAAAACCGGCAAAACATACTGGATCACTCATCATTTGAAAGACGCACCTCTTATTGATCTTTTAAAAACCGACGTATTTGCAGAATACTCTTCAAGACCTTCTCTGTTACGCGAGCGGTTCATGAACTATGAAGGACAAGTTGTAATCGATGAAGTTCAGAAAGTACCTTCTCTTTTAGACGAGGTCCATTGGTTGATAGAAAATAGCAAGGTCTATTTTTTGCTGACCGGATCTTCTGCAAGAAAATTAAGGCGCGGTCATGCAAATCTGCTGGGTGGAAGGGCATGGAGAAGAATCATGACGCCTTTGTCTTACAAAGAAGTGGATAAAATAGATATTGAAAAAATAATGCTCTCAGGGCTATTGCCTCCTCATTTTTTGTCATCAAATCCAGTTGAAGATTTAAGAGCATATATAGCTGATTATCTTAAAGAGGAAATTGCTTCAGAAGCGGTTGTGAGAAATATTCCTGCGTTCAGCGAATTTCTGAGAGTTGCATCTATTACAAGCAGCAAACTTTTAAATTATACCAATGTTGGGCGCGAAGCTGGGGTGTCTCCTAAAGTGGTACGCACATATTTCGATATTTTGGAGGATACATATCTTGGTTTTAGAATACGCCCATGGACAAAATCCAATACGCGCAGGATGATAGAAACAGAAAAATTTTATTTTTTTGACGTTGGTGTTGCTAATTTTTTAGCAAGAAGAACACCTGTTATAGGAAGCTCTGAATTTGGAAAATCTTTTGAGCATTTTATTTTGATGGAGCTGAAGGCATATCAGGCATATCGAAATCCTGAGATGGAGATAAGTTTTTGGAGAACCTGCTCAGGACAAGAAGTTGATTTTATTCTTGGCAACAAAGAAGTGGCGCTTGAAATTAAAGGGACAAAAAAGGTGCATGAGGGAGATATCTACCCCTTAAAAATTTTAAAAGAAGACCAGCCAGCAAAAAGGCATATCATTGTCTCTATGGAAGCAGAGGAAAAGATGATCAACAAATGGATTGAAGTTATGCCATGGCAAAAATTTTTAGATTATCTTTGGAAAGAAAAGCTTGGTGTATAAAAAATCATTATATCTAAATTAAAGATTGGGTATTTAATGTGGATATCCAATAAAGTAACCATCTATGAAAAATATTATTATAGAAGAATATAATCACATAACAATTGGGCGTTTTTACGTTGCACATAGTTCCAAAGGTATTTTTAAAATAGGCATTGGCACAACAAAACAAGCTTTTTTGAAATTAATACCGGAAAATAAAAAAATTATACTTAAAACAAAGAAGCGCGGAAAAGAAATTCCACAAAATAAGCTTGATCTGTCAAACGGAACTGAATTTCAAAAAAAGATATGGCTCCAGATAAAAAAAATACCAAAAGGAGAGACAAGAAGTTATGCATGGCTTGCCAAACAAATCCATCATCCAAAAGCAATTCGAGCTGCAGCAAATGCATGCGGAGCAAACCCTGTTCCTTTACTCATCCCATGCCACAGGGTTATTTGCTCAGACGGAACAATAGGCGGATTTTCCGGTCCGCTTAAACTCAAAAAGTTTTTACTGAAGTTGGAAGGAGTTAATTTCTAAACTTCATACACCAAGTTTTCCATTCCAGAGATCATCTAAAAATTTTTGACATGGAAACACTTCAAGCCTGCTGTTAAAGCTTTCAACGGCGTTGGTTGTATATATCAATTTCAATGTAAAACTCCCCAAAAATTTCGTTCCATTGGCTGAAGCTTTTGTTGGAGGTTAATATGATAAATAATTTTTCATTATTCTGATTGCCACCACATTTAACGCAAAGTGTTTCTCTTGACACGGTCAATCGCCTTAGGGAAGGCGACCTTACCTTACCTTACCTTACCTTATCATCACCAACATCATCTTGAATCGCATCAACGCTTGAACACTATGGGGAATATCTTTCGGCATTATGATCGTCTGACCACTACTTACATTATGAGTTTGATCTCCTATCGTAATACGCGCTTGACCATCCAGCACGTGAACGAGGGCATCGAAAGGAGCTGTGTGTTCACTTAACCCCTGCCCCTTGTCAAAGGCAAAAATCGTGACAGTGCCCGTATCCTTCTTGATAAGTTCACGACTAACAACCGATCCTGTCTGATATTGAATGAGGTCATCGACAGATAGTGTTTTTCCGAAATGTTCTTTATTGACAGACATTTTATGTTCCTTTTTTAAGTCATTTTACATTGGGAGATGGAAAATTTCATTGAATGAGACCACCTTTAGCCCGCATTTCGTCACAAGTTGTTGTGACGAAGCGGTGGATAAGCGCGTGTCTACCGCGGCATAAATGCCTCTGTCTTGACCTTTTTTGAAACAGGTACTGCTGGTTTGGATAACTCAAGAGTTAAATCCGGATCAAAACATGCGCGGCATCTTGCTTCATAACATTCACCTGAACCAACCACTACCTGATCTGTATCTGCTGTTAATCTTTGTGTTTTAGTGGCACTTTCGCCGCAAACCATACAAACTGCTTTTAATTTTAAAACCGATTCTGCAATAGCTAAAAGCTTTGGCATTGGTCCAAATGGTTTACCTAAATAGTCCTGATCCAATCCGCTCGCAATTACACGAATGCCTCTATTTGCTAATTTTTCACATACATCCACTAATTCATCAGAAAAAAACTGGGCTTCATCTATTCCAACAACTCGGGTTGTGTCATTAATCTCATCTATTATTTGTTTAGCATCTGAGATAGGCGTGCACTGGAATTTCTGATCATTATGTGAACTAATGCAGGTATCATGATAACGGTTGTCTATTAGAGGTTTAAAAATTTGTATCCTTTGTTTGGCAATCTGAACAAGCCTTAGCCGCCTTATCAGTTCTTCTGTTTTACCTGAAAACATTGGACCGCAAACAACTTCAACCCACCCTGAATATCTGCCGCTATAATGTGTCATAAAAATTTCTCCCCCTCCCCAGCCCTCCCCACAAGGGGGTGGGAAAAGAAGGCTAACGACTACTGGTTTTAAATCCCCATAGATGGAATCCAATGTTCAGATCTCTTTTTTGCAAGATCCATTTTATGCAAAACTTCAAATGCAGTTAAGCCAATCTTTAAGCATTCTTTTTCTGAAATTATTTTTTTTCTGTCATCAATAAAAGTATTTTTGATACGGTTATCCATTGAAAAGCAAATCGTACCAGCCCTGAATTTGGCAAGGCTGGCAAGTGTTAACAGACAAGATGTTTCCATCTCAAAGTTCAATACATTCATTTTTTCAAGTTGCTCAACTAAATTTTCATTTACTATAGGAAAACCAGAAATCTTTCTTGCCTGCCCTCCATAAAAACTAGATGTTGTTGCTGTTATTCCAAGAAACGATTTGGCATTGAGCCTCCCAGATGCTTCAAGCA
>Ga0066636_10003406_pt1 | contig 10176 bp, 11 predicted proteins | sample CryGeyCG2014_080_2_FD_62736 | JGI IMG/M metagenome (GOLD analysis project Ga0066636, IMG submission 62736) | Groundwater microbial communities from aquifer - Crystal Geyser CG07_land_8/20/14_0.80 | ecosystem: Environmental > Aquatic > Deep subsurface > Groundwater | place: USA: Utah: Grand...
TTCCTCTTCTGGCGATGAATTAAAAGATATAATTGAGAAGGCTATAAGGAGAGTGATTTGCAGACATTGTGAGGATGCTGGTTGTGTAAGTAGTTGTCCTCAAGATGCGCTTAAAAAGATAGACGGGGATTTAAAGAGGTCAAATTTCCTCTGTACCGGATGTAAGACCTGTATTATCGCGTGTCCGTTCGGTGTCAATATTGACGAAATCGTGGAGTATAAAACCAGACGTTTTGATCTTACAAAGTTAGATTCTTTTTTGAAAGAATGTCCTTATATAGAAAAGGGAGAGTTTGAGGAATCGGACGATATAGTCAAAATTGAAGAAAATATATTTGTAAAGGCAGTTAACTGGAAAAAACAACTCGGAATGTGAAATGTGAAAGGTGTAATGTGTAACGTGTAATGTGGGATGTAGAATGTGGAAGGACATTTAACATCTAACATTCAACAAGCGGAATGATTCTATTCTATTATATAATTTTCCCTGGGTTTTTAGCTACTTTCATTGCAGGTGGTATTGCCTCGTGGATAGAAAGAAAACTCACCGCAAGGATACAAACAAGAGTAGGTCCTCCATTCTTGCAACCCTTCTATGATGTAAGAAAACTTTTTATAAAAGAAATAACCATTCCGGAGCATTCGTCAAGATCTATATTTATGCTCTCACCCATAGTTGCCCTTGCATCAATAAGTGTAGTGGCAACGATCTTAGGACTTAATGTAATAAATCCAGCACATGGATTTAAAGGAGACCTCATCGTTTGTGTTTATCTTTTGCTTATACCATCATTGTGTGTAATCTTAGGTGCCAGCGCGTCGGGGAATCCTCTGGCTTCACTTGGTGCGAGTCGTGAAATGAAACTTGTCCTTTCCTACGAACTTGCCTTTTGGACATCTTTAGCGGTACCAGTATTAAAGACAAACAGCATTAGGCTTGCTGACTTAATGGGTTTTCAAGCATTAAATGGTTCAATAGCAGGCTCACTGTCAGGCATTATTGCATTTATAGTAGCGATAATCTGCATGCAGGCGAAGTTAGCTAAGGTGCCCTTTGATATTCCTGAAGCGGAAACCGAGATAGCAGGAGGTGCTTATATTGAGTACTCTGGTCCTCTATTGGGATTTTTCAAAATCACCCAGTATATGATGCTTATAGTATTACCACTTTTCTTGTTGCAAATCTTTTGGGGACCAATGAACTCTCCCTTAGGCATTCTTAAGTATTTACTTCTGCTTGTTATAATAATAGTATTGGAGAATACGAATCCGAGATTAAAGATTGACCAGGCGGTTAAATTTTTCTGGTTTGGTTTGTTTCCTCTCGGGGTAATAAGTATAATACTTGCAATACTAGGGATGTGAAATGTTGAATGTGGAATGTTGAATGTGGAATGTGGAATTAGTTGATTAGTTGAATAGTTAATTGGTTGATTGGTTGATTGGGTGGGTAGGAGCCCCGCCTTGGTGGGACGATAAGTAGATGACGGTTAGAATGTGGAATGTGAAAGGGCATTAAACATTTAACATTTGACATATAACATTTAACATAAGTTATGGATAAAGGGAGGATATTATCTCGTTCGATCTGGGTCTTCCATTTTGCGTCGGGACCCTGCAATAACTGTGATATCGAGATTTTAGATGCCCTGACTCCCCGATTTGATCTTGAGAGGTTTGGCATAAAACTCGTAGGTTCAATAAAACATGCTGATTGCATGCTGGTTACAGGGATGATAACTATGAAAGGAGCTCCGAGATTGAAGTCTCTTTACGATATGGCACCGAAGCCATTGGCAGTTGTAGCGGTGGGGGGATGCGCGTGTTCAAAAGGAATTTTTAAAGATTCCTATTATACTTATGGTCCGGTTGACAGAATTATCCCGGTAGATGCTTACATACCCGGGTGCCCCCCGCGACCCGAGGCAGTAATTGATGGAATTGTTAAAGTAGTTAAGAAATTGAGAAGCGGGTAATGTGGAATGTGAAAGGTGAAATGTGAAAGGTGAAATGCGAAAGGGCATTAAACATCAAACATTTAACATTAAACATGTAACATTTAACATCAAACATTTAACAAAAGTAATGATTGAGGATATAGTAAAGGAGAAATTGGGAAATAGGGTTCTCAATTGGGAGAAAAAGAACGAGAGAAGGTATTATATAGAGATCCAGAAAGAGAACCTGCAGGAATCTGTAGGAATCCTGTTTAGAGATCTTGGGTTAAGATTCTCCATTGCAAGTGGAGTTGACATCATCGATAATTTCGAGATCTTGTATCATTTCTCCTCTGATCATGAGGATAAGTTCTTTTCATTGCGTGTCAAAATTAATAAGGAGAATCCAGAGGTGCCTTCTATTTCAGGAATTATAACGGCAGCCAAGTGGATTGAACGCGAGATATGGGAGCTTCTGGGAATAAACTTTGTGGGACACCCCGGACTGAAGAGACTTCTATTGGCAGAAGATTGGCCAGAGGGTGTATGCCCGTTGAGAAAGGACTATAATAAGAATGTGTAATGTGAAATGTGTGATGTGTGATGTGAAATGTGAAATGTTATCAAACATTAAACATGTAACATTTAACATAAAACATTCAACACGACATCATGAAGACTATTATACCCGTTGGACCTTATCATCCTCTTCAAGAGGAGCCCGAGTTTTTTGAACTTGAAGTTGAAGGAGAGCGGGTTACAAAACTCAATATCAATATAGGCTATAATCACCGTGGAATTGAGAAACTCTCCGAGGGTATGCATTTTGATCAGGTAACATTCCTCGTGGAGAGAATCTGTGGAATATGTTCCACTTCACATCCATTTGCCTATGTTCAGGCAGTCGAGGACCTTGCTGGTATCAAAGTTCCCCTTCGTGCTAAATATATAAGATGTATAATCGGAGAGCTGGAACGCATTCATTCACACTTGTTGTGGCTTGGACTTGCCGGACACTTTATTGGTTACAATACTCTGTGGATGTGGGCATGGAAATACAGAGAGACGGTTCTGGATCTGTGTGAACAGATTTCTGGCAACAGAAATCATTATGCTATGCTCAGGATTGGAGGGGTTAGAAGGGATATTTTAAATAAGGAACTAAATGAACTGAAAGAGAAGACATCTACCTTAATCCCAGCCATTAATATGTTCAAAGGTGCGGCAATGGACGACCCTGTAATTGGAGCGAGGACAAAAGGAGTTGGTGTCTTGACAAAGAAGCAGGCGATTGACTACTGCGTTGTTGGTCCAACTGCAAGGGCATCGGGGATTGATATCGATGTGAGGCGCGATTCTCCACATAATAGTGCCTACGGTTTGGTTGAGTGGAATGTTCCTGTATTGGAAGACGGTGATGTCTTCGCCAAGGTAGTAGTAAGAATTCTTGAGATGCTTGAGAGTGTGAAGATAATTACTCAATCACTCGATAGACTCCGGGACTTAAAAGAAGGTGAGATATGGAATGAGGTAAGGGAGATACCTTCCGGTGAAGGTATAGGCACCTATGAAGCGCCACGAGGAGAGGTATTTCATTATGTCCGCTCCGATGGTGGTAACACTCCTTTTAGACACAAGATAAGGGCACCTTCCTATGTAAATATCCTGTCTAACGAGGTAGCAGTTGTTGGAGGAGATGTTGCAGATGCATGTATAACACTTGCGGCTGTAGACCCCTGTTATTGCTGCACAGACAGAATACAGGCGGTTGAAGATGGTAAGGTGAAATATAATTGGAAACAATTGTTACAATTATCACAGGAGAAGACAGAGAGAATCAGGAAATGTTATGAGAATTATAAAAGATAAGATAGTAGGACAGTCTGCCAACAGGGGTGGTGGCACAGGCTTCCAGCCTGTGAGAGAATTCAAAATTTATAGAAGGAATCTTCCTCATTGGCAATCCCCCGGAAGTGTATATTTTATTACTTTCAGAACATCTAAAGATACTGTCCTTCCAGAAAGTGCCAGAGATATTGTATTTAACTCTATTTTGTATTGGAAAGACAAGAAGTTCAACTTATTTGGAGCTGTAGTAATGCCTGACCACGCACATCTTATTTTACAACCTTTGGAGAAATTTCCAGAATCCTTCTTTAGTCTTGCGGAAATTCTTCACAGTATTAAAAGTTACTCATCAAATCAGATTAATAAAATGCTCAGAAGGTCAGGAGCTATTTGGTTAGACGAGAGCTTTGATAGAATTGTGAGGGGTGAGAGTGAGTTGCTGGAAAAGATGAATTATATTATGAATAACCCAGTGAAGATAGGATTGGTAGGCATTCCTGAAGATTATAAATGGCTATATTTGGAAGGTCTGAAATGACACAGACATGGATGTCTGTGCCACCTAAAAACATTTTGATATGAGTATTCTGTTGCCCATAGAAGTAAGCCTTATCGCAGGGACAGTCTTTCTCTTTCTCCCCAAGAAATTAGAGGGATTCACCAGAGTGGTTTCTCCATTAATAGGAAGCCTCAATTTTGTGTTGGCGATAATCCTGTTTTTCAATTACTCGATTCCCTCCTATGCGTCGAAGTATTTTATGTCTGACCTGCTTTCAAGGTTTATTTATCTGGGAATTGGTTTCTTTGGATTTGTAATCTCTCTGTATGGAGCGGGATACACAAAAAAATCCGAAATCCGAAATCCGAAATCCGAAATAAAGAACGAGAAATTCTCTATTAGTGATGTAAATAAGTTTTTTGCATACTTTTTCTTGACTTTGGGTTCTGCCTTTACAGTTGCGGTTGCTAACAATCTTATATTATTACTTGTCTTCTGGGGATTTCTGGGAGTAACTCTTTACTTGATGATACAACAGGGTAGAGAGGGTGCCAATGAAGCAGCAAAGAAGTCACTTATAATCATCGGGGCGTCGGATTGTTTTTTAATCCTCGGAATTGGGATTATATGGCAACTTACCCATACACTTAATATAACAGAAATTTCTCTCACTACCCACTATTCACTGCTGATTTCTGTTTCCTTTATCTGTTTTGCTATTGCCTCTTTTGCCAAGGCTGGTAATATGCCACTTCATACATGGATTCCTCCTACTGCTGCTACTGCTCCTATTCCGGTGACTGCTTATCTGCCAGCATCACTGGACAAGCTTTTAGGGATATATCTCCTGGCAAGGTGTGTTATGTCTATCTATGTAGTATCACCAGGACTTTCTTCATTTCTAATGATTTTTGGTGCATTAACTATAATCTTTGCAGTATTTATGGCTATGATACAGCATTCGGGGAGAAAATTACTATCCTATCATGCGGTTTCACAGGTGGGTTATATGGTGCTTGGAATTGGAACGGGTAACCCAATCGGAATTGCTGGAGGGCTTTTTCATATGTTTAACAACGCGATTTATAAATCCTGTTTGTTTTTGGGACTGGGTGAGATTGAAAAGAATACAGGAACTGATGACCTGGATAGTTTAGGCGGACTTGCAGGGAAAATGCCACTCACTCTCTTTACGATGCTTACCGCTTCTCTAGCAATATCTGGTATCCCTCCGTTAAATGGATTCTTCTCAAAGTGGTTGGTGTATCAGGGGGTTATAAATACATTTGGCAGTCGTAATGCATTTATTCCCGCATTATGCTTGATTGCTGCTTTGTTTGGAAGCGCCCTCACATTAGCCAGTTTTATGAAACTTATCCACTCAATATTTTTGGCAAGAAAATCAACCCACATCTCACATTTCACATTTCACATCTCACAATTATTGATTGTGCCCCAGCTCGTTCTTGCTATAGCCTGTATAGCTCTTGGTATTTTTGCCTATCCTTTGATTGTTAACCCGATATTCAAGAAGATGTTGCCGTTTGAAGTAGTAGGAATATGGAGACCAGAGATGGCAACAGGATTAATAATTGTAGGAATACTTGTGGGTCTTTTGATCTATGGCGTTTCAAGGGTGAAAGTTAGGATTACGCCCGCATTTATAGGTGGCGAGAAGGTTACTCCTGATATGAAAGTTTCGGGAGCAGATTTCTATTTGACAATTAGCGAAATACCTCTATTTGAAAGGATTTACAGCTGGGCTAAGAGGAATTTTTTTGATATTTATGAGATTTTCAAAACATGGGTCTTCTTTTTTACAAGAATGTTTAGACTCGTTCATACGGGCTCTTTACCGTTTTATATGCTCTGGATTATAATAGGATTAGCGATAATTCTGATAATAATGTGAAATGTGGGATGTGAAATGTGGGATGTGAAATGTGTAATGTGAAAGGTGTAATGTGGTAGGACATTTAACATAAAACATTAAACATTTAACATGTAATGGTTGAGATTTATCTGCTGAGCATATTGATGATTTTGGGCGCGATCCTCGCCATCTGGGTGCCAAATCTTATGGCAGCTGTGATATCTATGGGGATAGTTGGATACAGCCTTGCACTATCTTTTATGTTCCTTAACGCGCCAGACCTGGCAATAGTGCAGATTGTTGTAGAAACTATGTCCCTGGTAATTCTTATTGCTGCAATCATAAAAACAATCGAAAAAGATACTCCTGATGAAAAGAAACTTTCCAGAATAGTACTCTATATGGGAAGTGCCGCATTCTTTGTAGTATTTCTACTAATATCCATTAAGGTATGCTATCAGTTACCCCCATTTGGAAATCCTGCTTTGAGAATGGCATCTGATTATATTACATCGGGATTTGAAAAGACAGGTGCTCCCAACCTGGTTGCCGCCGTCATCCTTAATATCAGAGGATATGATACTCTTGGAGAGGTAACCGTATTATTCGCTGCGGTAGTTGGACTTGTGGTGGTTCTGAGAAAGACAGGCAGAAAAAACAAGAAACTCTAAATCCGAAATCCTAAATTCTAAACAAATTCTAATGTCTCAAACTACAAATTTCAAACAAAAACCTCATTATGACTTGGAAGAAAGAAGCTAAAGAAAGCCGTTTTTGGTTGAGACTGACGGAACCTTTAAAGGAAGAGATGAAAGAAAAAGAAGAATTAATTAAAGAATCTACTGAACTGATGAAAATCTTTGGTTCCATTTTAGAAAAAGCAAAATAAAAAACTCTGAACACGAGTTGTTTGTAACATTGGAATTTAAGATTTGGAATTTGTTTAGGGTTTAGAAATTCGAATTTAGGATTTAAGAAGAGATGAGTGAGATTGTTAAAACAGTATCAAGGATATTTGCTCCGCTGATTATTGTCTTCGGCATATACATTACCCTCCACGGACATCTTACACCTGGAGGAGGTTTTGCCGGAGGGCTCATTATAGCGGGGGCGGTAATTCTCCTTGTGCTGGCATATGGGGGCGGGATAGAAAGACTTACGCGAGAGAGAACGACTACATCCAGGCTGGAGTCATCCGGTATTTTGCTTTTCTGGTTTGTGGCAGTCCTTGGACTTATAATAGGAGGAATATTTTTCCTTAATATTATGGGTAAAGGCATTCCCTTCGCGATATCCAGCGCGGGTATCATACCAGTTTGTAATATAGCAATTGCCATAGAAGTTGGAGGAGCCATCTCCACTATATTACTGGCATTGGTGCTGTTTGAGAAAGACGAAAAGTGAAAGGTAGAATGTGTAATGTGTAATGTGTAATGTGAAATGGGGTGGGACATCAAACATTTAACATTCAACATTTAACATGATATATCTCTTGCCAATCATACTATTTTTAGTGGGTCTTTTTGGTGTTCTCGTGAAAAGGAACCTTATTAAGATTATCATCTCGGTCAGTATAATGGACTACGCACTATTCCTTTTCCTTGCTATGATAGGATACAGGAGTGAGGCTATGCCCCCGATAGAAGTTAAGGAAATAGAGTATGTGAAATTCGTTGACCCCCTACCTCAAGCATTGGTTCTTACAGCAATCGTGATTGGACTTGCAACAACAGCTCTGCTTGTAGGAATAGCCATCAGGATTTATCAGAAATATGGAACATTTGATATTGAGAAGATAAGAAGATTAAAGGGATAGTTGATTGGTTGATTAGTTGATTAGTTGATTAGTTAATTAGTTGATTAGTTAATTAGTTAATTAGTTGATTAGTTAATTAGTTAATTGGTTGATTAGTTAATTAGTTAATTGGTTGATTAGTTGATTGGTGGATTGAATGTTTAAAGGACCTGAAGAATTAAGGATTGTTCAATTGGCGGATACCTTGGCAGATAAAATTTGGGATGAAGTGATAAAATGGGATTACTTTGCTAAAAACACTTTGGGGATGCAGATTGTAGATTCCGCAGATTCTATCGGGGCAAATATCGTGGAATCACTAGGTAGGTTTCATATAAGAGAACAAATTAGATTTTTGCATATCTCTCGTGGTTCTTTATGGGAAACAAAAAGATGGTTAAATAGGGCTCTAAGAAGGAAATTACTCGCCACTAAAAAATTTAAAGAGTTAATGGGAATTGTAGAGAATTTAGCGCCGCAGTTGAATGCGTTTATTACCAAGAAACACAAGGACGGAGTCTAATGAACTATTCAACTAATCAACTATTTAACATTATACCACTATTTGTTGCTCTACCACTTTTTGGGGCTTTTATACTCTCTTTAGTAAAACCCAAGAGAGCGGGAGATATTTTATCTAATCTTATCAATCTCTTTCTCCTTGTTCTGTCATTTGTCCTTCTGCGCTACGGGACTCTTGTTTATAAGATAGGTGGTTGGGAACCTGTTAATGGAATACCGATTGGAATATACTGGGTTAAGGATGGACTCTCAACGCTTATGCTTATTATTGTGAATCTTGTTGCCTTGATCGCAACAATATTTTCAGTAGATTATATGGAGAAATTTACCGAGAAAAACAGGTATTATTGCCTGTTCTTACTTATGTTGGCTGGTATGAATGGGGTTATATTATCTGGTGATATGTTTAACCTGTTTGTCTTTTTAGAAATTGCTGCTATTTCTTCATATTCACTGGTTGCTTTTGGAACTGAATCCGAGGAACTCGAAGCTGCCTTTAAATATCAGGTTATGGGAACTGTTGCATCAAGTTTTATTCTTTTGGGAATTGCCTTGTTATATTCATATACAGGAACGCTCAATATGGCAGATATGGCAAAGGTGTTGGCAATTAAGAATTCTCAATTACCAATTACCAATTACCAATTACCAATCTTTGTTGCTTGTCTTTTTATAATGGGATTTGGGATGAAGGCAGCAATTATGCCGTTTCATGCCTGGCTACCTGATGCACATCCATCAGCACCAGCACCTATCTCGGCAATGTTATCTGGAGTGTTAATAAAAGTATTGGGAGTTTATGCCCTGACTCGGATTGTTTTTAACATATTTGGGATGACACCATTTATGTCAAACATTTTGATGGTCTTAGGTGTTATATCAATTATTGTAGGTGCTATTTTGGCAATCGGTCAGAGAGATTTCAAGAGACTTCTCGCGTATTCGAGTATATCTCAGGTGGGCTATGTCATATTGGGTCTGGGTCTTGGTACCCCATTGGGAATTTTAGGTGGGTTATTTCATCTGTTGAATCACTCAGTATTTAAATCACTTCTGTTTTTAGATTCTGGGGCAGTGGTATATGCTACAGGAACAAGGGACATGCAAAAATTGGGAGGATTAAATGAAAGAATGCCAGTTACTGGAGGCAGTTCATTCATTGCCTCTATGTCCATTGCAGGGATTCCTCCGTTTAGCGGATTCTGGAGCAAGTTGGTAATTATTATCGCTTGTTTATTGACAAGCAGATTTGGTTTTGCGATATGGGCCATTATCGGAAGTATAGTCACACTGGCTTATTATTTAAAAGTACAACGGGATGTATTTTTTGGTCCATTGCAGGAAAATTTACAAGAAACAAAAGAAGTTCCCGGATTCATGCGAGCCTCAATGATAGTTTTGGCTGTTTTATGTACAGTAATGGGATTATTACTTATACCACAAGTACGAGATGTATTTTTAACCCCTGCAGTTGAGGTTTTAAGAAATGGTATTGAATATGCAAGAACAGTTTTAATGTGAAATGTGTAATGTGGGACGTGTTAAGGACGTTAAACATTTAACATAAAACATTTAACAGAAGAAATGCGGCGTTTCATCTTATTCATAGATTCGTTTATTTTGTGGCTTCTTTTGACCTGGACATTAAACACCCAGAGCCTTCTTGTGGGTATAGGCGTTTCTTTACTTGTGACTCTTATCT
>Ga0066636_10003421_pt1 | contig 10159 bp, 8 predicted proteins | sample CryGeyCG2014_080_2_FD_62736 | JGI IMG/M metagenome (GOLD analysis project Ga0066636, IMG submission 62736) | Groundwater microbial communities from aquifer - Crystal Geyser CG07_land_8/20/14_0.80 | ecosystem: Environmental > Aquatic > Deep subsurface > Groundwater | place: USA: Utah: Grand...
CTCTTACTTTCTTTCCTTCCCCTCCAGATCTGCGTTAATCCGCGTTTATCTGCGGCAAAAAAATCCTTTCCTTTTTTCTATTTTTTCGTTTCCCCAGCTTTCTTCGTCTTTCTTATTTCATACCGCTAAACTCTTACAGATTCCTTGCATTCGTTCGGAATGACAAACGATGCCGTCATTTCGACCGAAGGGAGAAATCTCTTGCGCCCGGAATCATTGAGTTTGCCCGAATTATCAAGTAGTCACCCTCAGACGCTCTTGAGAATTCTTTCGAGAAATGTGCGACGTTTTTCTTCGTCCTTTTCGCGGCGCATGAATTCGGCCAGCTTGATTGAAAGGTCGGCGTAGAGATTAAATGAATCGCGGGAAACCGCGATGGCGGGGACGGGACTTTCTCGAGTGACGATTTGAAGCAGATCGTAGGTTTCCCCCATGGCCGGGATCTGGACGGAAAAGTTTTTCCGTTCTTTGATCAGCTTGGCAAGAGCGTTTCGGGAATCTTCTTCGCCGTGGACTACGAACACCTTGTCATGCACGTCCTTTAATGAACCGACCCATTCCATTAGGCCATTCTGATCGGCGTGACCCGAATAGCCCATCATTTCTTCGATTCGGGCTTCGACACGTATTTCCTGGCCTTGAATGCGAACGATCTTCTCGCCGTCGAGAAGAAGCCTCCCGAGGGTTCCTTCGGCCTGGTAACCTACGAACAGGATCGTCGAATCGCGTCGCCAGAGATTGTGCTTCAAGTGATGCTTGATCCGTCCGGCATCGCACATCCCGCTTGCGGACATGATGATGATGCCGCGCTTGTCATTCAAAGCCATGGATTCAGCGGCGGTGATCGTGAATTTGAAGTTGGGATGATCGAAAATGCTTCCCTTGTTTTTCATCAACCCGGTGGCATCTTCGTCGTAAAGATCGGGATACTTTGCAAAAACCTTGGTCGCGTTGATAGCCAAAGGCGAATCAACCACCACCTGGGTTTCGGGAATCAGCTTGCGGTCCATGACGATCATGATGTCATGCATGATATCCTGGGTCCGCTCGACCGCGAATGCTGGAATGATAAGGTTCCCGCCCCGCTTCTTCGATTCGCGGATCACGGCGGCGAGTCGCTGAAGCCGATCTTCTTTTTTCTCCTCCGGACGAACCCGGTCACCGTAAGTGGATTCAACGAGCAGGACATCCGTTTCGCCGGGAAGGTCGGGATCTTTAAGGATCGGGTGATCTTTCGAGCCGAGATCGCCTGAAAAGATGATCCTTTTCGTTGCGCCACCCTCGGTAAGAACCACCTCCAGAAATGAGGAACCAAGCACGTGTCCGGCGTTTCTGAATTTGACTTGTACAGAATCATTCAGTTCGATATTCTCGTTCTGGTCGATGCCTTGAATGAGGGAAAGCGTTTTCTCGGCGTCTTCGCTCGTGTATATGGGTTCAAGGGCCGGTTGGCCTTTGCGTTCTCCGCGCCTGTTTTTCTGCTCGACCTCGGTTTCTTGGATGCGTGCGGAGTCTGGAAGCATGAAGGTCAACAGATCCGCGGTAGGCCTGGAAGCGTAAATTTTGCCGCTGAAGCCTTTCTTTACCAATTTGGGAAGCAGGCCGGTGTGATCGATGTGGGCATGTGTAACGAGTACGAAATCGATTTTTTTCGGGATGAAAGAGAATTCTCCGTAATTGAGTTGCTTGAGCGATTTGTTCCCCTGGAACATTCCGCAATCGACCAGAAACTGGGTGTTTCCACACTCCACACGATAGCAAGAACCTGTAACCATCCCTGCCGCGCCGTGAAAATGGATCTTCATGGATTATCTTCTTCCCGCGAAGGAAGTTCCCTCGCTATTTGCTGGACTTAACCATCGATTTTACGGGAAGTTTTTTCTTTTTTGCCAGTGCGAGAAGCTTGTCGCGACGCAGGGGATGCTCAACGAAAAAGCTTGTCTCACCTGTATCGAGTGTGTAAGAGAGAGCGACGATATTGCTGAGTTCGTTGTATGTTACCGAGACGCTGGTCACTTTGCCATCCCGGGCGCCTTCGAAGATTTTGGGCTGGTAACCGATCAGGCAATATTTTCCCTTCCTGAGGAGATATGCGTATTTTCGTAGTTCAAGGGGCAACTTTTCGTATTCTCCGTCCATCAAAGGAAGGTAGGTGAACACGGTTCCCAGGTCTCCTTCATCGAGGAGGACGGCGTAGGGGCGAGATAAACTCTTGAGCTTGAGAGACATGCAGATATTTTCAACGATCTGCGGATTGACAACGAGTATTCCCATTAAACCTTCCTATTGATTCTGTTACTTTTCGATGATGCGAATAGAGAAAATTCCGAGGGTCGGGTCAGAACCGGGTGACGCCCGAGAATGCGAAAGACCCTATCCTCAGGGCCGGAACGCATGAGCTTCCGAAGGTGCTGATGAAACACCGGGTGGTAGAGCCGATTGCCTCGACTTTCGATAGGGCATCGAGGATGGAGGCGGTGAAGCGCATGTTCTTGATTCCTTTGGTTATCCGCCCATTTTCGATAAGGAATGTTCCATCGCGGGTCATGCCGGTCAACAGTGTCTTTTTGGGGTGGAGTGGATTGACGTAATGGAATCGGGTAACCCAGATTCCGCGCTCAACACCTTTCAGAAGGTCTGCTTTCGGCGTTAACCCCGGAGCCATGAATACGTTCAAGGGGATTGGGCCGTAGGTGTTCGGTGCGGGAAGCGCATGACCGGTGTTTGTAACATTCGCGAGCCGGGAATTGTATGAGTCCCAGACGGGTTCGCCCGCGATTCCGTTTTTCACCAGATCGACTCTGCGTTTGGGAACACCCTCGAAGTCAAACGGCTGAGCCAGTCCGCGCGTGTCGAGCCCGTCATCCCAGATGGAAATTTCGGGAACCGCCACTTTCTGGCCTTTTTTCTCGGTAAGGAAACTCTGGCCTTCGCGGTATGTCATTCCGTTGAATCCGAGATACGCAAGGAAACCGACAAGGTCGGAAACGGCGTATTCTTCAAGAACCACCGGATATTCGCCCGCGGGAAGATCAATCGGATGCCGGCTGCGCTCGGCTTTGTCGACCGCTTCCTTCGCCAGGCTGTCGACATCCAGGTCACAGACGTCGAGGGCGCTTGCATTGGCATATCCGCTACTGTCGTCGGACATCACAACTGTATTGAAATCGGCAACCGTCGCCGATTGATACCGGGAAATCCCTTTGGAATTGGCGATGGCAAACTCGCGTAAACCGGTTCCAAAAGCGCCTGAAGCTCGAAAACCCTTTTCCTTCGCGGCGAAGATCAGCTTTGCAATGGCTTCGGCCCGCCGCTGGGGAGAATAACGCTCCGTGGAAGGCCTGAAGGCATCGACGAGTGGGATTGCCTCACTGTCAGACGGCAGGCCGCCGAAATCGGGGTTTTCCTCGGACAGCCTGGCGATGGCAACTGCGCGTTCGACCATACTGCGAAGGCCTTCCGTGTCGACTCTGTTAGTGCCGGCGTGACCGATCTGCCGTCCGAAAATAACCCTGACGGAAGCCTGGGCATTCCGTTCCACGGCATTCTGGTGAATGTAATTCTCCGCGAACCGGGTCAAACCGCCTTCTGAGGTGAAAACGCTGACTTCTGTTTCGCCGGCTTCGCGGGAAAGCTGCAGGACTTCCTTCAAAATCGCTTCACATCTGATTTTTCCAAGCATCATGCCACCCCCACCCGGACGTTCCGGAAACGGGTCGGGGCGCACCCGTGCCCCACGTGTGCGGTCTGCATCGGTTCGCCTTTACCGCAGCTCGGGATACCGTAAAGGCCCCAGTGTTTTTCATTGCAGATGGCATCGCAACCGGCCCAGAATTCCGGGGTAATTCCGGTGTAGGTCGCGTTCTTGAAAAGCCTTCCGAGTTTTCCATTTTTGATTTCGTATGCGGTCTCGGTACCGAACTGGAAGTTCAACCTTTTATCGTCAATCGACCAGGACTTGTTCGTCACGAGGTACAATCCTTCCTTTGTGTCGGAAATGAGATCGTCGAAACTCCATGTGCCCGGTGCGAGGCTCACGTTGGTCATTCGGACGATCGGGATCCGGTTCCAACTGCATGCGCGGTTGGCGGAACTGGTCGTGTGACCGATCTGCGCGGCGGTCTCACGATTCGAAAGATATCCGACGAAGATTCCGTTTTTCACGATATCCGTTCGGCAGGCCGGTATGCCATCGTCATCGTAGCCATAGGTTCCGAGGCCGTCGCGAACGGTTCCATCCTGGTAGAGGTTCACGATGTCTGAGCCGTAGCGGAACTTGGCCGCCATATCGGGAAGCAGGAAAGAGGTCCCGGCGAAGCTGGCTTCCATGCCCAACGCGCGGTCGAGCTCAACGGCGTGGCCGCAGGATTCGTGGATCTGGAGAGCGAGTTGAGTCGGATCGAGAATGATCGTCATTGTTCCGGAGGGGCATTGCGGAGCTGAGAGAAGGGCGCTGCATTCTTCCGCGATCCGCTGGGCGTTTTCCGGAAGGTTCATTTTACGGATGTGTTCGAACCCGCCGGTGAGTTGTTGACGGCCGAAAGCATTGGGAAAGCTGCGTTGCTGAACTTCCCCGTTGCCGACCGCGGTACACTCGATTCCGCCGCCCGATTCAAGGAGATCCTGGCGAATGTATGAACCCTCGGTGCTTGCGAAATGCTTGGTGATTTTCAGAAAACCAAGTGAGGTTTTCGCAACCTTGACATCCGGGACCCGGCGCATCGCCTCGTCTGCTTTTCCCATAAGGAGAAGCTTGTCTTCAAGTGAGATTTTAAAGGGATCTTCAGCGAAAGGAGTTGAGTAACGATCGACGATCGCTTTCATGGCCGGAAAATTTATTCCGCCCGGTTTGGGGGATAGAGCCGAACAGCGGGCGACCTCGACCGCTTCTTTAACGACTTTTTCCCAGAGGGTGAGGTCGGGACTGGAGCTGAAACCCCATGCGCCTTTCACGAGAACTCTGACACCGAAGCCTTCGTCGTCGGTTTTGTCAATTCCGTCGACCCGGCCGTTCTTCATGCTCAGTGTTTCGTTTTCTTCCTGGATGTAACGGACGTCAGCATACTCTGCGCCAAGGGAACGCGAAAAATCAACGATCTTGAGTAGTTTGTCTTTCATGTCCTTCCCCGAATTGAATTTAGGAGGATTCTAATTCCCCCTGAGGAAAGAGTCAATTAAATGATTAAATTTACCTAAAAACCGTGTATCATTGATCCCGCATCGTTGAAGAGAAAAATAAGGAAGGAAAGAAAGAAATTTCAAATGAAACACGCCGGGCTCATCTTATTTTCCATGTTTTTATCGCTGGGTGGGGGCCATTTAGCTTTCGCCGGAGCTTACGACGACTTGGTGAATATGTCCGGAGGAGCTTCCGTCAACGTCCCGCCGGTTCCTTCTCCCAGCCGCGAAGACGATGGATCGGGTGGAAATTACGAGGGTGGGGGAAATTCCACTGAGGCCCCTGCCCATCACTTCCTTTGGTTCAAACCCGCGGAAACACAGGAGCAACGGCAGGCGCGGGCTTTTGGCTTTAACGAACAGGGGTTGCAGAAATTTCGAAATCAGAATTGGAAGGAAGCTGCCCGGTTTTTCCGGAGAGCGCTGAATTTAAGTCCCAACGATCCAGTCATGCGGCAGAATTTGAGAAATGCGGAAGAAAATCTGGCCCGGGAACGCAAAACTCAGAAACGGCTAAAGAGCATTCAGGCTTCAGATCGTCGTCTCCAGAAGGAATTAGAGCGGCGGAAACGGCGGGCGGAGCTGGACGCGAAGCGGGAAGCAGGACGGGAAGCGAAACGCCAGGCCGCGAGTGAAAATAGCGCCAATCGGCGGAGCGCTTCGTCCGACCAAACCGTCGGGCAAAGCGCTCGACCCTCACCCCAGCAGGCAGTGGTTGCCACGTTGCCCAGGCCGGCCCAGTCGGCCCAGTCGGCCCAGTCGGCCCAATCAGGCCAATCAGGCCAATTAGCACAACCGGCATGGGTGCAACTACGGAATTACCAGCAACAAATCGAGGCACTTCATAATAAGGCTTCGCTGACGGCGCAAGAGCGGGCGCTTGTTTTTGAACTGGGCAGAAAAAGCAACGAGCTATGGAGGGAAGAAGCTTTGAAACCTGGTCTTACAAGGGAAGAGCGGAGTCGCCTGCGCATTCCATTGCCGTCCGAGGAGGGTTTCGCCGATTCTGGAAAGGTTGCAGTCCTTGACGATGTGCGGTTGAATGCCCTGAAATCCGAGGAAAGGGAACCCATAAAGAAGGAACGGTCAGCCGCCAGTGGTCTTCTCGATTTTGCGGATGGCCGGCTTCAGCAAGCTCTCGAGTTCGGCGGCAAAGCCGACATCGTAGCCTTGCACGGAGAAAAAGCTGGTGAGGCCTTTGAAAGCGTGATTGGCTACGCAAAGGTTTCCGTGGCCTTGGCGAAGAAGGATATTCCCGAGGCCGGGAAAGAGGTGATGGATATCGTGGTTGGAAAGATCGGCATTCCCCAGGCCGGTTTGGCCGTGGAAGGCGGGCGAATGTATTCAAAGGTTGCTTTTGCCGCGCTGAACGGATTTATGGAAAATTCTTCCAGGGCGGTTGGAGTCCAATTCAATTCCGCGGAGTTCTGGAAAAATTGCGGGGAAGAAATGGGTACCCTTCAAAATACCTACAGAAAATGGATTGGCGGCACCGATGAAAATTGATCTGAAACGGCTAACTTCCGCAGTTTTTTGTTTTATTTTAATTCTGATTTCCGGGTTTCTTGCCGCGCAATCGACGGAATCAAATCCACTTATTCTTCACGATACTACGATTTTTCTTCCATTGAAAAGTCTTGTGAACTTGAAATGGATTTTCCCCCCGCTTGATCCGGAACGTGTTCGCGACGCGACTGGACAGTGGCAGAGAGCCTGCTTTTCCGTCGATCGCAAAGGCCAGGTCTGGATGGGTTATGGCAACCGGTACCTGTTGACCCCTCCCGGTGGGCTGCGTTTCATTCTTTCTGAGCCCTACTGGAATTTCGTTCATCTGGATAATGGGGCGCTGGTCTTTTCAACCGCCGCAAAGCTAGGCGTCATGGTCCCCGAGGAAAAACCGGCAGTGAATGAAAAGGGAATTCCGATTTTTCCGTTTCAGCCGGTGGCCCTCCTGCCTGCAAATTGTTATCGCGTATGCAAAGGGTCGGGGGATTGTCTGTTTTTCCTTTGCATTGATGCGGAAAAACGAGTGACTTCGATCTATCTCTTGAAACCGGAAATTTCTGCTTCTGATGCCGGTAAACACGCGCATCTCCGGTCGTATCGAAAGATCTTCACGACCCGCGAAACAGTTACCGCAGTCACCGGCGACGATCAATCCGTCTTCATTGCCTTGGGAAAAATGGTCGTCACGATTTCCGGAAAAACCAGCTTGATTACCCGTTTCGCTTCTCATCCCACACAGGATATTTCGGAATTGGTGTTTTCAAAAGAGACCGGATTGTATTACGCAACGAACGGAAGCGTGGGTTACATGGGCGCCGATGGCGTTTTTGAGTTTCTGCAAACCCCGTTGCCAAGCCTATTTCTCAAGGGAAACACTCTTTATGTTTGTTTTCGCAAAAATCTGGGCGTTGTTGCCCTCGAGAATGTGAGCGGATTGCGTAACCAAGCGCTGCTTTTGACCCAGAGCCCATGACCCTATTGCCCCAAGGGGCTTTGGAGAAATTTAAAGAAATCACCTTTCGTTGATAGTACCAACCAGTCTTTCTCCGATAGGGTGGTTTTATAGGTATCCATGGTTTTCGTGAATTGGTAAAAAGCTTTGGATTCTTCGCTTTGATTGTAGGCTTGGGCGTAGATCTCGGTGGCCTCGGCATCACTCTTTCCTTTGATTTCCTGAGCCTGCCGATAGGCATCCGATTGAATCTTTTTCAAATCACGAGCTTTCTCACCCAAAATTTTGGCAGCTTCGCCCTGGCCTTCCGAGCGGAATTTATCGGCGATTCGTTTGCGCTCTGAGATCATTCGCTCGTAAATCTTTTTTTGCACTTCTTCAACATAGTTGATCCGTTTAAATCGGATGTCCAGTAATTCAATTCCTAGCACCGCTAAACGAGGGGATGCGGCTTCGATAATTATCCGGGTAATTTTCTCTCTGCCGAGCTCGATCCGCAGGTTAATTTCAGAGTCGGGAATCTCTTCCAAATCTTCACTCACCAATTTGCGATTCGTCGAACGAATGATTTCCACCAAGTTCTGATTTGCGATGGCATTGCGGGTCAGGCCATCCAGGATATCATCCAATCGCGTTTTAGCGCCTCGCTCATCTCGCACCCGTTGGAAAAACAGAAGAGGATCCTTGATTCGCCAGCGGGCGTAACTGTCAACCCAGACGAACCTTTTATCTTTGGTCGGAATCTGATTTGGAGTGCCATCCCACGCTAAAAACCGCTTGTCAAAAAAATTGGTGGTTTGGATAAAGGGAATTTTGAAATGAACCCCCGGTTCAACAATGGGATCCCCTACCGGCTTTCCGAATTGGGTAATAACGACTTGCTCGATCTCATTCACCACAAAGGCGGAATCAACAAGGAGGAGCAGTCCCACGACGAGCAGGGCTAAAAAGATTCGGTATTTCATGCTGTTCAAGCTATTCAATTTTTCTTTTCCTCTTTGCTTTCTTCTTTGTTTTCTTCTTTGCTTCCCTCTTCTTTCGAAAGCTGAAACAGTGGTAAAATCCCCGCGGTTTTCTCATCGGTGATTAATTTTCTTCCGACTTTGGGAAGTATCTCACTCATCGTTTCAAGATAAATTCTCTGACGGGTTACGTCCGGGGCTTTGGAATATTCCTTGAAGATCGCGTTAAACTTGTTGGCTTCCCCGCGAGCTTGGTTGACCCGTTCGATGGCGTAACCTTTGGCTTCTTCGATCGTTCGCGCCGCGGTTCCCCGGGATTTGGGGATCACCTGGTTGTACTCAGAACGGGCTTGGTTAATCATTTTCTCGCGTTCCTGCTGCGCCTCGTTCACCTCGTTGAAAGCAGGTTTGACCGTGTCGGGCGGATTAACATCCTGCAGGACAACCTGATCGACTTTGATGCCCGTCTCATATTGGTTACAAAGTTCCTGCAATTTTTCGCTGACTGTATTGGCGATTTCCACCCGGCCGACGGTCAGCACCTCGTTTACCGAGCGATCGCCGACTACATCACGCATTAAAGCTTCATTCATATCCCGGAAAGTCAGCCTGGTATCACGCACCTTGAATAAAAATTTATATGGGTCGGCAATCCTATTCTGAACGATCCATTCCACTTCGGCGGCGTTCAGATCGCCGGTTAGCATCAGCGACTCTTTTTGGTAAGGGCGGGAAGAATTTTTAAATCTGCCGTCGTTGTTTCCCGGCTCTTCAGACCGAAAACCAAATTCCCATTTTAACTGCCGTTCCACGGGTACTTTCGTCACTGTTTCGATGCCGAAAGGCAACTTAAAGTTCATACCCGGATTCGCCGCCCGAGTGTATTTTCCGAACCGGAGGATCACTCCTATTTCTTCAGGATTCACGGTGAAAGCAGATGAAAAAAGCAGGATGAAAAAAAATATTCCAATCAAAACCCCCAGGACGGCTTTAATCTCGATTCTAGGGGGCTGGAATTTCCTTAAAAAAGAAAGCAGGTACTCATTCATGGTTTCTCCTTCGATCGTTATGGATAGAAAATTACCGTTCTAATTGCCGAGTTTACACGATCGTTCCATGAGGTGTCAATCGGAGAGTTTGGCAATATGAAACTTTGAAGCATCCGCTAAAAAAGAAGGGGCATTCGCTGATTCTCAACATAAAGCGAGATTCCTCACATTCGTTCGGAATGACAAACGATGCTGTCATTTCGACCGAAGGGAGAAATCTCTTGCGCCAGGAATCATTGAGTTACCCTGAGTTATTGAGTAGATACACTTCAAAGATAACTCGACCCTTTAGGAAATTGTATTTTGGGGGTTCCATAAGCCGGGTGCGAGGTGTGACCTTTGAGGCATGTAAAGGTTCTTAACAGCTCCGACTGTTTTGGGATGCCCGAAAAGCGGCGGAGGCTTCCAGCCTCCGCGCAGCGGCTGGAAGCCGCTGCCACTTTGGGCGCCACATGGCGCGAAGGTCACGCACTAAAAGTCCGCCCGAAGGGCGATAAGTTCATCTCTTAGGA
>Ga0066636_10003427_pt1 | contig 10153 bp, 8 predicted proteins | sample CryGeyCG2014_080_2_FD_62736 | JGI IMG/M metagenome (GOLD analysis project Ga0066636, IMG submission 62736) | Groundwater microbial communities from aquifer - Crystal Geyser CG07_land_8/20/14_0.80 | ecosystem: Environmental > Aquatic > Deep subsurface > Groundwater | place: USA: Utah: Grand...
AAATTGGTGCCGCGCCAGGGCTGATAAAGTTGGGCGGCCCGAAAAACCATAATAGTTAACAGGAAGGTGACCAGCCCCAGGAGCTGGAAGATAAGACGAAAGGATTCCCCACAGATCCGGCAGATGAGAAACAGCATTAAGACCACCACGATCCCGTCCAGAAGCCACTGCAACCGGGAGATGATCCAGCGGTACTCATCAAAAATGCCCTGGCGCTGGCTAAACATGTATCCTACCCCGGTTATACGCCACCTGACGGCGCGGGCTTCTCTCCAAAGTGGAAGAGATGCCCGAGAGATCAGTCATTCCCCTGTCGGCCAGACGCGGCGGACCAAATGTCCAGGCATCGCCGTCTCTCAGCCCACCGGGCAATAACCATCCAGGCCGAGAAAGCTTGGAACAATGGCCCCATTGTCCAACAACTGTCTTAATCTCCGGCTTTCTTGACTTGTTCCTCAATCCACGCATAGGTTTTTCTTAATCCTATTTCCATAGGTTGGGTTGGCCTCCAACCCAATTTTTCCTGGATGAGCTTATTATCCGAGTTTCTCCCTCTGACGCCCAATGGGCCATCTATATAAATTTTACCCAGCTTCTTGCCTGATATTTTGATAATCATGTCTGCCAACTGATTTATGGAAACCATTTCTTCAGAACCGATATTCACCGGACCGGTGAAATTGCCGCGGGTTAACCTGACTGTTCCTTCCAGGCATTCATCGATATAGAGGAAAGATCTCGTCTGTTCGCCATCTCCCCAAATTTCAATAGCGCTCCCCTCCGAGGCTTGCGCCACCTTCCGGCAGATCGCGGCCGGCGCTTTTTCACGGCCCCCCATCCATGTCCCTTCGCCACCGAATATATTATGATACCGGGCTATCCGCACCTCCATGCCATAATTGCGCTGGAAGGATAAGTATAATCGCTCACTAAATAATTTCTCCCAACCGTATTCGCTGTCGGGGTAAGCCGGATAAGCGCTGTCTTCCCGGCAGTTTGGGTTATGAGGATCAGTCTGGTTGTATTTGGGATATATGCATGCCGACGAGGAATAAAATATTCTCTTAATATTCCGATTAACACATGCTTTTAAAATATTGAGGTTAATTAACCCGGAATTATACATTATATCAGCATCATTATCGCCGGTGAACACAAATCCCGCCCCACCCATGTCGGCCGCTAACTGATAGACCTCGTCAAATCGACGATCAACGATCAATTTAACGGTACTTTGATCCCGGAGATCGGCAATGACAAAATCATCAGCTGCCGTTGGGGAGAATTCCGGGTATTTTAAATCCACGCTTCGCACCCAAAATCCGTCTTTTTTTAACCGCTTAACAAGATGGCTGCCAATAAATCCCCCACCTCCACACACTAACGCTGTTTGCATGATCAGGATTCCCCTATTTCTTTTAAAATCTTCTCAAATTTATCAGTAATTTTGTCGATATCAAAGGTACTTTCGGCATATCTCCGGGCATTCCTGCCGTATTTTTCACGCAACCCCCCATCGCCGATCAATCTCTTAACCTCGTTTAGGAACCGGTCATGATCATGAGGCGGAACCACTATCCCGGTCTCCATCGCTTCGACCAGGCGCGCCGCAAGATTCTCTTTAGGCACTGACAGCAATAATGGGCGGCCAGCACAATGATAAGTCAGCACCTTGGAAGGCACGGAAAAAACTCCCGCGTCTTTATCCAATATAGCAATCAGTATATCGGCAGTAGCCATAACTTCAGGCATTAATTCAAAAGGTTGAAAATCCATTATGATGAGATTATTAAGCTTATATTCTTCCTTCTTCTTTTTAAGAAAATCCGCTCCCAAACCTTCCGATACAACGACAATACGGATATGGCTTTGATCTCTTAGGGCTAAAGCAATATCCACAAGTAATTCCGGATTATGCTTTAAACCTAAAGTTCCTGTATAAATAATACATAATTTATCCTGTAATTTATGTTTCCTAGACCATATATTATCCTTGTCTTGCATTTGAAGTTCTTCTAAAGGAGCCCAATTATGTATCAGCTTTATTATATTTTCAGGAATTTTTGCTCCCTGCAAAATCGTATAAAAATCTTCTGATATTATAATAATTCTATCACTCTGCCGCAACATTGACATTTCACTTCTCATATAATACAAGCCAATTACTCTACCAACTATTGATAATTTCCTCGTTAGCAGCTTGTTAATAGCATATCCATAAATATCCTGTAACCAGAAAATAAACTTAATGTTATTTTTCTTACAATACTTTAATAATATTCTTTGTGGATCAAGTGGATTATTGGCAGAAATTAAAATATCCGGCTTAAATTTTTCTACTTCTTTCACTAAGAGATTGCCATATTCAATTTCCTGAAAAATCCTTTTAGAAAATTTGTATTTTTCAAAAGGCCTAGATAACTCAATAGCTCTAGAACTAAAATTATTACAATCGGTGGCCAATTTATTTACAATACCTCGGGGCGTTTGAAAAGAACTACAATATAAATGCAAAACTTCGTGATTACGTTTGGCAAGAGCTCGACTTAATTGCACCTGGAATGGATGACCAGAATAATCATGAATCAATATTCGCATAAATTATCCGAAAATCAGTTAATTTTAGTCTATCGCAAAGAGAATATGGTACTTCTGGTTCTTTTTTTCAGGCTCAAAAGCCATCAAGACATTTTATTCTTTAAAACATATGCAATCTATTTATTTGCCTTTGCAATAATAATTAAACAATCCCCGGTCATCTGCCGATTAATATTATGAAAAAAGGGGGGAGAAAACAACTTAATAATCAATGTCATCAACGCAATGAGGGGAGCACATCTGATAAGCCGATTGCGGCCGCTTGCCTTCCTGGATAATTTAAGACAAATTGACTGCGTCACCCATAAAGCCGGGGTAAATGCGTTGATATTTATGATGCGATAATTTGCTGAGTCAAGCAATTTCTGTAAAGTCTTTGGAGAAAAATGCCATAAGTGAAAAGGCACATGCCAGTTGACCCAGGCGCGCCCAAAAACCCGGCGCCAGAGGCTGGCGGCGTTGGGGCAGGAAATCCAGACCTCGCCCCCCGGCCTCAGCAGGCGCCGCACCTCGGCCAACATCATCACCGGGTCCCAGGCATGTTCCAGGACGTTGGCCAAAACCACTACGTCATAGGGCTCCTCCGGCCTGAACTGAGCCAGCCTGGTGGTATGCACCTGAAAACCCCGCTGGCGGGCCACCGCCGCGGCCGGCTCGTTCAGCTCCAGGCCTTCTACCTGAAAGCCGTTGCCGGCGTAAAGGCTCAAGCCTCGCCCCTCGTTGCACCCCACGTCCAGCAGCCGGCCGGCGCCCCGGCGTCCATGAAAACTCATATCCCCGTCCCACCCCAACCAGAGGCGGTAGAGGGAAGAGGTGAAGAAACGCTCCCTGAGGCCCCGGTAAACACTGTCGGGCTTTATCCCGGCGTTATAAAACTTCTCGTATAACTCTTTGAGTTCACCTTCTGCAGGCCGGGGCCAGGTCTGCTCCAGGCCGCAGTTGGTGCACCGGAGGATGGCGTAGGCGCCGGGCGCCCCAAAGCGGTCATCGAACAACCCGTCCAGCACCATGCGGCACTCCTGGCCGCATATCCCGCAAGGCCGATTATGGTTTGGTGGCGCACCCATATTATCCGCCGCTCCTGCCGCCGCCGGCCATGGCCCAACTCCGCCGCAGACTGCCTCAGGCTGACCTATCCTTATATTTCTGCGCCATGGGGGACTGGGGGTCGCGCAACTCTTCCAGCTTAAGACTGATCTGGTAGTCGTAAAAGGTGTGGAGCAGGCAGTAACGAAACCCCATGCGCCCGTCTAAAAAACCCCGTTTAACCACGTACATCCAGAGAAATTTTATCAAGGCCCGGGCCGGCAGATAGCGGTAAGCGAGATTTTTCAAAAACCGCCGGCGCTCCGGTCCCTTGGTCCAAAAATCCGCTGGCAATCCTTTAGGCCGGTGCGGCGCAGTCAGGGTCCGGTAAGCCTCCACGGCCTCCAGGCTGGAGTAGACGTTATGGCGGTCAAAATAGCGCTCAATCCCTTTGTAATCATAATGGATGAGCGGATTTTGGAGATAACCCGGGGGGCCATCCAGGAGGATGTGTTCGTGGACCAGCCGCGCTTCATATCGCCCCCGCCCCCGCCGCAACAGGCGCAGGTTATAGTCCGGATACCAGCCGCCGTGCCGGATCCAGGCGCCGGCAAACCAGTTCTGCCGGGCCAGATAGTAACCGTGATGTGGGGGCGAGCCGGTGACTAAAGCCGCAATCTCCCGGGCCAGGCCCGGAGTCACCCGCTCATCGGCATCCACAATCAGGATCCAGTCATGCTTAAAATCAAGGTGATCCAGGGCCCAGTTCTTGTGGGCGGAGAAATTGTCAAACTGCCGCTGCGCCACCCGGGCGCCTCCTGCCCGGGCGATATCGACGGTATGGTCATCGCTGTAGGAATCCAGGACCACGCAGTCATCGGCCCAGGACACGCTCTTCAAGCAAGCGCCCAGGTTGCGCTCTTCATTCCTGGTGCAAATCAGCACCGATACCGGAGTCTTACGGGAGTCGTCGGTCATGATTGGTTCGGGGCAGCCTGGGGCCGGCTCTGAGTCGGTTTTCTCTCCCGGTGGCGTCGATGCTCGTCAATGATCCGGACATAGGCCTCGGCCAGGCTCCGGCCGATCCGGGGCCATGGGTACCGCTCCTTAACCAGCGACCTGCCTTTCTGGCCCATGCCGGCGGCGGCGTCGGGGTTGGCCAGGAGTTCCAGGATCTGGTCGGCCAGCGCCCCGGGGTCACAAGGGATCACCCTGCCGGCCCGGCTGGTTTCCACCTCCCGGCAGATATTGACCTGATCGGAAATGATCACCGGCAGGCCCGCGGCCATGGCTTCGATTACGGCCAGGCCAAAATTCTCCGAATAGGATGGCAGCACAAACAGGCTGGCGTCCCGCAATACGGCCAATTTATCCGGCCCCAACAACATGCCGGTGAAGGTGGTGCGGCTCAGCACGCCTTCTTCACCCAACCAGGTGCGCACCCGGGCGCCCCAGCCCTCATTGTCGGGCCCGGCAATCACCAAGTGGACGTCCTGGCGCCGGCGGGCCACGGCGCCGAAGGCCTTGGCCAGAATATCCAGGCCTTTCTTGAAATTAACCCGCCCGAAAAATAGGATAATGAGTCTATCGCCGATTTCTGGGTACCTGGCCCGGAAGCGGCCTGGCGCCGGCATCGGCTCAAATTCAGCCGGGTCAATCCCCAGGGGCACCACCAGGCCGGGGGTGTCAAACGTAAAGGGCGCCGCCAGTTCCGCCTCTGCCGCCGTGGTGAAATGCAGCGCCGCGGCCCCGCGGATATTCCGGTGCTCAAACGCCTGCTCCATGAGGCGCTTGCGCCCGCGGCGCCGCCGGTGGATAAAGGGGTCCAGGGTCCCGTGGGGGCGCATCAGATAGGGGATGCCGTATCGGCGGCAGTAGTGGCCCGCCACCAGGTTGTGGAACAGGTAGAGGGAATGGATATGCACCAGGTCGGAGGCCGGGATCTTATGGCGCAGGCCGAGAGCCAGGGGCAGAGAAGTGCCCCAGAAACGCGGCGCTTGAATGGGAAAGTAGCGGATTTCCACGCCTTCCTGCCGCACCGGCTGACCCACAGGCACCTCCAGTTCACCGGGCCCGTCCTGGTTAGTAGTGTAGATGCTCACTTCGTGCCCCAACTGAGCCACGGCCCGGGCCATTTCCCAGCAGGCCTTGGAAGGGCCGCCGTAACGGGGCGCCAGGTTGGCAATCACATGGAGAATCTTCATGACTTCGCCGGGTGGCCGGCAACTCCCAGGCCCAATCCGCCGTGAGACCGCTTGCCGAGCCTCTGCCTCATAAATGCACCATCTTTTTGAGCTGCTGCCACGGATCCAGCCCCAGGATTTGGCTGGGAACCGACCGCAGCCACCATCCCAGGAGCAAGAGAAAAACCAGCGGGGCGAGCCAGGGAATGGCCGCCAGGATGACCAGACTTCCGACATAGGGCGCCATCTCAGCCGCGAAAAACTTGAAGGAGAAACAAGCTTGATAACCACGCAACAGATACGGCACAAACCAGAAAGGCAAGACCAGGTCCCCGATAATCATGCCCAGCACAATCCCCGGCAACCCCAGATGCCGGCCTCCCAGATATGCCAGGGCGATGGTGAGGATCGAGGAAATGAACAAGGTTTTGGCCAGGGTGTGGTGCCGGTTGATCGCCTGTAAGGGATGGCTGCAGGTTAACCAGAAGATAAATTGCGCCATGTAGATCAGGAACAGGTCCATCACCGGCTGCTCAAACGGCAGCGTCTTTCTCAACCAGAAATGATAAATATAGCCGCCGTAGAAATGAAAGATCGTGATGAAGAGGACGGCAGCCATCAGGGTCGACCGCAAGATAACCCGAAAGAGGGCCAGGAATTTATCAATATCTTCTTGGGCGTCCAATCGGGTCATCTCCGGCCAGGCGGCATGGGAGAGTTGATCGAGGAATGACCTGATCAGATTGACCATAGTCCGCATGGTGGAAAAGAGCACTACCTGGAGCGGCCCCATGAGCATCCCCACCAGCAGCACGGTCCCCTGGAGAGAAAAAGCCTGGCCCAGCTGGATGAGGAAAAAGTGGAGACTGGGTTTAATGAAACTCAAGCCAAAAGAAAAATCCGCGTCCCTCAGGGATAAAATCTTGAATTGCGGGAATTTCCGGTTGAGGTCAAAGAGGGCCAGGACGGCGGTGAGCCCATAGGGAATGAGCTGGAGAATGGCGATGGGCGCCATGCCCCAGCGCCGCCATAACCCGCCGGCCAGGAAAATGAGACTCATCAACTGCATCAGATTGATCAGCATGACCCCACGGGGCAGCATTTCCACGGCAAAGTAAACTCTTAATAAAACGCTTTGCGGCAGCGAAATGACGATCTGGAAAGCCAGGATGGCCAGGACCAGCACCACCGTACCGTGGCTGGCCTGGGTGATGTGGAGAAAGGTGGCCGGGTTGATTAAGCCGATCACGGCGACGAAGATGACGAACACGACCAGGGGGATGATGAGAAATAATGCCAGGCCGGTGTGCAATATCTTGCGGAATTGGTCATAATCCCGCTGCGCGTAGGCCTGGGTCATGCGGTTGACGATATAGAGCTGGGCCCCCATTTCGGTCAGTGAGAGATATGCCACCATGGAAGAAAGGAGAAGCCATTCCCCATAAATATCGGCGCCCCAGGCCAGCAAAAACAGCGGCACCAGCACAATTCTCGAGGCTATATTAATAATCTGCCCCAAGAAATTTGCGCCGATACCTCTGAATAGCCTCTTTATCATGTCAGTCCGCGCTGCTTCTTTCGGATAATGCTCCGGCTTGGTTGAGATACAATAACATAATGGCTCCCATTGTCTTATTTATCCATTTTTTCGGAGAATAATCAGATTTGCCTTGATTAACAAATCATCTTTACAGCATTTATCTTTATATTTATTGACTATAAAATCGAATTTATCAGAAAATAATTTCTTAAATCGTAATGCATCCGGCGAAATCTCTAAGATTAACCCTTTTACCACGAAATGGGCTTCCCGGTAAATGTCAATATATTGGCGGGTGGTCAGGTATGAGAACAAATCAAGCTTTATATATCTGGCCCCGCCCTGAAAATCCTCTATCTCTTCCTGGTAAGCTTCAAGATACCGCTGATACGCCTCCGGGTTTAACAGGAGATGGTTAAAGCAGGTCGAAAGCCCGCCACGCCCGGAAAAGTGGTCACCCCCGGCGCAATAATAGAGGGGGCCGTATGAAGCATAGATGCAGCCGCCCGGCTTCAAGATTCTGAAGCTCTCCCGCATAACCCCCGGCAGACCCCGACAGTGCTCATAAACCGCGTCTGAAGCAATTAAATCCACACTGTTTTTCTCTAAAAAAGAGACGTCCTCAATGGCCGACACGCGGAAATCCACTCTCACTTTATAGTGATCATAACAGTACCGGGTAATATCCTCCCACGAATCTTCAAAGGGAAACATATCCGTGGCGATGATCTGGCGCGGCCTCAGTTTTGCCCAACTGATAACGTCCCAGCCGGTCCCGGTGCCTTGCACCAGCACCAGCGCCTCCCGGACATTTTTCAGGTATTTACTCCCCCAGGAGCGCCGGCTTTCCAAGGGCAGGCCCCGGGACCCAAAGCAGAAACACGGCCGGTATGCTTGAATCGTATTTTTTGAGAGAAAGCGAGAATACTTAAACGATAATAAGGGTCGAATAATAAAATAGACTAATCTTTTCAATAGACCGGTGCTCGCTCCTGTATGATGACTGAGCCATTCTTTGGTTCTAAATTCCACCATAGAGCTTGCAATCCTCCGTGACCCTTGTCGTGTTACCCCCCGCAAGAATAACTGTCCATCGTCCCTTGCCCCGCTCCGGGCAAGGCGACAGGCCATGGTCGCCTCCGCCGGCTGGAGAACCTGCCGACCCCTGGGACCGCGTCCGGGGCCAACCGGGGCAGGGTCAACGGGAATAGCCGGCGCAAGTTGCATCCGTTGCGGGAGTGCAATCAAGAGGGGAAGCTTTGGAAAAGAGGCTTTCCTGTCCTCCGGGGAACTTCCCGGTTAAGCGGTAACCCGGAATTAATTTCTTGTAAAGATAATATTTTTAAAATTTCTCGCTTTTCCTTCCCATCTGCGTTCGAAATCGATTTTAAAACCCGCCTCTTGAAAAAACTTGGTAATGAGAAGTTCTGATGTATCGCTCACTTCTATGACCACAGACTTTAAGCGTTTATTTTTGACCGTTTCCGCCATACCTGAAATTATACTTTCTTCGGCTCCGTCCACATCTATTTTGATATAATCTGGAAATATATGGGTCATATTAATAAACATATCCATTGATATTGCTATCGTCTTATAATTTATATTATCGTATTTCTCTCTTTGTTCGATATAATAATATTGGGTTACACATTTAAATGATTGCAACTTAAATCTATCGGATAATGCTAAAAAATACTGATCTACATTTGAAATATTGTTTAAAATAATATTGTAGGCCAGATTAAACGAAGATTCCAATGCCAAATCAAATGAGATGATTTTTTCAGGTCCTTCGTTCTTTAAAGCAGCATAGAGTGTTTCAGTGCCAAATGATGCTCCTACATCAAAAAAGACACAACCTTTCTCAAATCTATCGATCCAATCCAAGACTTCCGGCTCTCTCTCCTCCCAATTTTTAAAAGTGTTATAGACGCCAACCTGATTTAATGGGAGGATAATTTTTATGGGAACCCCTCTAATTATTGTTTTTGGAATAGGGAGGACTCGCCCAAAAAAATCAAAAATTATTTTTGAAATTTGAGTTTTTCCTACTAATAAAGACAGAAGAGAGTTTATCGGGCCAAAGATAATTTTTTCCAACGTCCTGGACGAACGTCGATTTTTTCCACCCAACCAAACCATAAAATTACTCCTCTCCCAAAAAGAAAATCACCCGCAAAACAAAAGGGGTATAAAAAACTATCGCGTTCACCAGAATCGGCTATCTGAACTCAATGGTTCCCACTCCTAAGAGTTTAATATTTTTTGATATGCCGCGATCATTTTATGGCCGTAATCTGACCAGGAAAAACCGGCTCGCACTCGCCTTAGGGCCGACTCTCCCATTACGCGGCAGGCGTCAGGGTTTTCATAAAAATAGAGGATTTTCTCTTTGAGGGCGGTAACATCCCGGATGGGCAGGATGAACCCGTCCTGGCCCTCCCTGACCAGGTCGGCGCCCCCGGTGTTGGTCGTGCAGATCACCGGCAACCCGCAGGCCATGGCCATGGGCTGCACCATGGCCAGCCCTTCCTCGATGGAGGCCAGGCAGAACACCGATCCCTGGGACAAATATTTATAGAGCTCATTTTCGGGAAATTGACCTTTCAGAATAATGTTTGGGGCAGCATACCGGGAAAGAAAAGGCCGGACTTCGTCCGTAATATTGCCGATGAGCCACAATTCGGCGTTCTTCAGCTTTAATTCGGAGAAAGCCTGCAAGAGATAGGGCACCCCTTTTCTGAAACTGAGCGCGGCGCAATGAATGATTCTAAAGACCTGGTCTTCCTTTGGAACGGGATAA
>Ga0066636_10003431_pt1 | contig 10144 bp, 18 predicted proteins | sample CryGeyCG2014_080_2_FD_62736 | JGI IMG/M metagenome (GOLD analysis project Ga0066636, IMG submission 62736) | Groundwater microbial communities from aquifer - Crystal Geyser CG07_land_8/20/14_0.80 | ecosystem: Environmental > Aquatic > Deep subsurface > Groundwater | place: USA: Utah: Grand...
CCCGTAGCCCGAGAACTTAGAAGCAAGAATTATACTAAGATAATCTCCTTAGCCCCGGAGGTTGTGTGAAATGAAAATTAGAAAGGGTGATACTGTTGTCATTATTGCTGGCAAGGACATAGGGAAAAAGGGAGGGGTGCAGCGTGTTCTCCTTAAAGAAGATAAAATAGTGGTGAAGGGGCTTAATATTATTAAGCGGCATTCTCGAACCCGAGGTGGAGCTCGGCAAGCTGGTATAATCGAGCTTGAAGCCCCCCTTCATGTATCTAATGTAATGTTGCTGTGCAGTAAGTGCGGTAAGCCTGCACGAGTCGGGTTTTGTTCTCTTGATGATGGACGGCGGGTGCGGGTTTGTCGCTCTTGTGGTGAAGTGATTGACTGACAGGCAAATTATGACATCTGGGTTGAAAGTAAAGTATTTGACAGAGGTGGCCCCGGAGCTCAAAGCTAGGCTTGGCTACACTAATGTTATGCAACTGCCAAGGCTAGAAAAGATTGTGCTTAGCATTGGCTTGGGCGAAGCAATACAAAACCCTAAAGCTCTTGAAGCAGCGGAAAGGGACTTAACTACGATCTCTGGACAACATCCAGTGATCGCGCGAGCTAAGAAGTCTATTGCTTCCTTTAAGCTGAGAACTGGCATGCCCATTGGAATGATGGTGACGCTGCGAGGTAAACGAATGTACGATTTTTTTGATAAGTTGGTTAATATTGTTCTACCGCGTTTTCGTGACTTCCGAGGTATACCAAGGGATTCCTTTGACGGTCAAGGTAATTACAATTTAGGCATAAAAGAGCAGATAGTTTTCCCTGAAATTGACTATAGTAAGGTGGATAAAGTTCGTGGTCTCCAAGTGACCATAGTTACTACGGCTAAGGACGATGATGAAGCCAGGAGTTTGCTGGAACTCATGGGCATGCCCTTTAGGCGAAGTCCTACGTGAAGCGAAGGAACTGGAGATGGCAAAGGTATCTAAGATTGCGAAATCAAAACGAGCACCAAAATATAAGGTGCAACAACGTAATCGCTGCCAATTGTGTGGCAGGCCACGTGCTTATATGCGTAAATTCGGCCTATGCCGTATTTGCTTTCGAAAACTCGCCCTAACTGGTGAAATCCCAGGAGTAAGGAAGTCGAGTTGGTAAGGAGTTTCGATGACAGTTACCGATCCCATTGCTGATATGCTGACTCGGATTCGCAATGCTGTCATGGCAGGCCATGATGATGTGCTAGTGCCTTTGTCTCGAGTAAAGCTCCCCATCGCTAAAATCCTTAAAGAGGAAGGTTTTATTAATGATTATGAGATGCTTAGAGGTAAACTAGAGCCAATGATAAAAATCCGACTTAAGTATGCCAACGGCCAACCAGCCCTATTAGGCTTAGAGAGGGCGAGCAAACCTGGCCTGAGGGTTTATGTCGGAAAGCGTGAAATTCCACGCGTCTATGGTGGTTTGGGCATTGCTATCTTATCTACACCTAAAGGCATCATGACTGGTCAAGAGGCATGGCGGCGTCACCTTGGCGGTGAAGTTTTATGCTACATATGGTAGGTTAACTTAGGAGAAGTGAATGTCTCGAATTGGTCTGCTTCCTATCCTTGTACCTCGAGGTGTTGAGGTGCAAGTTGAAGGGAATGAGGTCACAGTAAAAGGAGATAAGGGAGAGCTACATCGATATTTTTCTCCTCATATTTCTATTGCTTTGAAAGACGGGAAGTTGATTGTGACACGACCTAGCAATAGCAGGCTCCATCGCGCTCTGCACGGGCTTACTCGTGGCCTTTTGGCTAATATGGTTGAAGGGGTGAGCAAAGGTTTTGAGCGAGTCTTAGAAATAAACGGCGTAGGCTATAGAGCACAAAAAGTTGGTGACAAGTTGTTACTTCGAGTTGGATATGGTTACCCTGTAGAGTTTCCCCTTCCTCCTGGTATCAATGCGGTTATTGAGGGGGCAAATCGCATTCATATCAGTGGCAGGGATAAAGAAATTGTTGGGGAGGTAGCAGCTAGGATTCGGGCAATACGCCCTGCTGATCACTATAAAGGGAAGGGGATCAAATTCGCTGAGGAGAAGCTACATCTTAAACCTGGTAAGGTGGGTAAGGTATCCAAAGAATAGCGGATGCAGTCAACTAACATGGATTCAAGGCTAGCTCAAAAAGTACGGCATAGGAGAGTAAGAAAAAAAGTAATTGGTACTGCCTTGCGACCACGGTTATGCGTCTTTCGAAGTTTGAATCATATTTATGCCCAGATTATCGATGATTCTAGAGGGCAAACCTTAGTTTCAATGAGCACCCTTGATCCTGAAGTGAGAGACAAGGTTGGCGGGATGCTGGAAGTGAAGAAAGCCGAGCTTGTTGGTTCGATGCTTGCTCAAAAAGCATTAGATGAAAGGATCAGTTGCGTGGTTTTTGATCGACGTGGTTATAAATATCACGGTAGAATCAAGGCTCTGGCTGACGCTGCCAGGAAAGTTGGGTTAGAATTTTGAGTTGACGCACTATGAAAGCGGTTACTAAAGTGATTGGCAAAAGGGCTAAAATCGATGCTTCAGATCTGGAGCTTGAGGAGAAATTAATAGCTATTGATCGCGTAACCAAAGTGGTTAAAGGGGGCAGGCAGCTTCATTTCCGAGCCTTAATGGCAGTTGGTGATGGCAAAGGGCACGTAGGGGTTGGTTCGGCTAAAGCAACTGGCGTTCCTGAGGCAATCCGTAAGGCTGGCGCTGTAGCGCGGAAAGAGCTGATTGAAGTACCCATTGTGAACACTACTATTCCTCATGAAGTTTTAGCTAAGTTTGAGGCGTCTAAGATTTTACTTAAACCAGCGGCATATGGCACTGGCATGGTTGCTAGCAATACAGTTCGGGCCGTGCTTGAATTGGCAGGCATAAAAGACATTATTAGTAAATCTCTGGGTAGTTCTAACAAGGTTAATGTGGTTAAGGCGACCATACTTGCTTTGGCTAGCTTAAAGAAACGCAAAGAGGCGAACTTTGAGGCTCAAAAGGTTGAGGGAAATGAGACAGAATGAATTAAGGCCTCCTTTAGGTGCCAAGCATGGAAGGAAGCGTGTAGGCCGGGGGGATGGTAGCGGGCATGGCACTTATTCCGGGCGAGGTTGCAAAGGGCAAAAGGCTCGCTCCGGAGGCGGTGTGCGTCTTGGGTTTGAAGGTGGTCAGTTGTCTCTCATAAAACGGCTGCCAAGAAAAAGGGGGTTCACTAATATCTTTAAAACCGAATATAATATTGTAAATGTGGGTAAGCTTAGTATTTTCCCACCGGGAAGCGAGGTAAATCCGGAGGGACTGCTTAAAGCAGGATTAATTAAGTCTCTTGCTCGTCCGGTTAAAATTCTTGGTGATGGCGATATTTGTCACCCAGTGTTAGTCAAGGCTGACAAATTCTCTGTTGCTGCGGAGAAGAAGATTGTCGCCGCAGGGGGAAAGGTAGAGAGGGCTTAGAATGCAGCGTCGAGAAAATCAACCACGCCTCATCCAGGCAATGATGGCTTTTTTTACCTTGCCAGATTTGAGGCGAAGGCTCCTTTTTACCTTTGGTATCTTGGTGGTTTTCCGCTTCATGGTTCATGTTCCTGCACCTATGGTAACCACTGAAGTTTTGCAAAAACTTGCCGAAACATTTGAGCAGAATCAGCTTTTAGGCATGCTTGACCTCTTCAGCGGTGGTGCTATGAGGAATTTTAGTGTGGCTGCCTTGGGTGTTTATCCTTACATTACTGCTTCTATCATTATGCAGCTATTGGTTCCAGTTATCCCCAGGCTTCAGAGCATTGCTCAAGAGGGAGAAGTTGGTCAACGCAAGATAAATCGCATTACCCATTTGCTTACTGTGCCTTTGACCGCTCTGTCAGGCTATGGTCAGCTAGCCTTACTGCACAGTCAAAATGTCATTGGACACCTCGAGGCTCCAGTTACTGCCGCTACTGTGGTCTCGGTCACTGCTGGCACAGTATTTCTTGTCTGGCTGGGCGAATTAATCACCGAGCGAGGCATCGGTAACGGAATATCGATAATAATTTTCGCTGGCATTGTAGCTAGTATGCCCGAGATGATTGGGCGTGGTTTTTTGGCTAAGGAGGATCCTTTGGGCCTGATTACCTTTATTATACTTGGCTTGGCCACTTTGGTTTTCATAGTTATGTTTATCGAAGCTCACCGCCGTATCCCTGTTCAATACGCGCGTAGCACTTTTCGCAGTGGCCGTATGTATCGACAATCAGGTTCAACTCATATTCCACTGCGGGTAAATACTGCTGGAATGATTCCCCTTATTTTCGCTATTGCTCTGATGCAGTTTCCAGCGACAATAGCAACTTGGTTCATGAATCCTACAGGTCAGGATCCAAATTTCTGGAACACAATCTATAACCTTTTTAGGATGGATGCTCCTTTCCCTGGGGGTCTAATCTATTGGGGGTTATACTTCGCCTTAGTAATTGGTTTCACTTTCTTTTACACCATGATTATGTTTGAACAAATGAATTTGCCTAAAACCTTACAGCAGCAGGGTGGCTTTATTCCCGGGGTTCGACCAGGGAAGGCAACTGCTGATTATTTAAATCGAGTCATAAAGCACCTTACCTTTGGTGGTGCTCTCTTTCTAGCCATAATAGCGATAACGCCTTTCATCGCCCGGGAAATTACTAACGTCACTATCTTGACAATTTCCAGCACTGCCTTGCTTATAGCCGTTGGCGTTGCCTTAGATACTATGAAGCAACTGGAAGCTCAGCTAACTATGCGCCGCTACGAAGGTTTCTTGAAATAAAGTCAAAGGTAAAAATGCAAAAATAAAAATGACAAATGCAAAAGGTAAAAATTTAATTTTTAATCTGTAATTTTGACTCTTGATGTTTAATTTTTGATTTTCCTTCGATGTATATTATTATCTTAGGGGCTCCAGGAGCAGGTAAGGGGACCCAAGCAGAAATCCTGTCCCGAGAGATGAATTTACCTCACATAGCTTCTGGTGACCTGTTTCGGCAGGCATTAGAAGAGAAGACTGAACTGGGGCTATTAGCCAAATCCTATATGGAAGAAGGGAGATTAATTCCTGATGAAATAGCGATCGGGATGGTTCTGGAAAGGATTAGCTTGCCTGATTGTGTCTCTGGTTGTCTTTTCGATGGTTTCCCTCGAACTTTAGAACAAGCTGAAGTTTTAGACAAAGCCTTAGCTGAACAAGGGAAAAGTATCGCTAAAGCAATATATATTCAGGTAACTAAGGAAGAGTTTTTGAAACGCCTTAGTGGAAGGTGGCTTTGTCGCAATTGTCAAATGCCATATCACTTGGTAACTTCACCACCTAAAGTACAAGGGAAATGCGATAAGTGTGGTGGTGAATTGTACCAACGTCCCGATGATAATGAGGAGACGGTGAGGGAGCGATTGGAAGTTTTCTTTGCCCAGACTGCTCCTATCCTTGATTATTATCGGAAGCAGAACAAGCTAATCGAGGTCAATGGCAATTTAGGAATACAAGAGGTAGCCAGGGAAGTAATCTCTGTGTTAAGCGGGAAGTAAGTGATAATCATAAAGTCTCCTGAGGAAATAGCTATTATGCGGCAATGTGGCAAAATCTTAGCAGCTATTTTGGCTAGATTAAGAATGGAAATAAAACCGGGGGTTAAAACTTGCCAGTTGGATACAATCGTGGCTGAAGAATCACAGAAAAGGGGGGTTAAGCCTTCCTTTAAAAACTACCAGGGCTTCCCGGCCAATTTATGTGTTTCAGTGAATGATGAGGTAGTTCACGGCATTCCCGGTGAGCGAGTATTACGGGAGGGGGATATTGTCTCTTTGGATTTAGGAGTTAGCTATAATGGCTTTCACACAGATGCCGCTATAACGGTTGGCGTCGGCAAGATAAGCGCCCAAGCTAAGGAGCTTATAGCAGTTACTGGAGGCAGCTTAAGGGCGGGCATTGCTCAAGCTAACTGTGGAGCCCGTGTTGGGGACATTTCGACTGCTATTCAAAATTACGTTGAATCAAGAGGGTTTTCTGTGGTTAGAGAATACACCGGGCACGGAGTGGGCAGGGAATTGCATGAGGAGCCACAGGTACCTAATTTTGCCTTTAGCAAAGGGCCCTTACTCCGCAGGGGCATGACCTTAGCTATTGAACCCATGGTCAATGCTGGAGATTGGCGTACTAGATTGGCTCCCAACCAATGGACGGTGCTAACAGTCGATGGAAGCCTTTCAGCGCACTTTGAACATAGCATTGCTATTACTGATGGCGAAGCTGAGATACTGGCTTAAGATGGCTAAAAAAGAAAGGATAGAGGTTGAGGGTAAAGTAATTGCATGCTTACCTAACACTATGTTTCGTGTCGAGTTAGCTAATGGCCATATGGTATTGGCGCATATTTCAGGAAGGATGAGGAAGCATTATATTAAGATTTTGCCCGGGGATAGGGTTTTAGTGGAGCTTTCTCCTTATGACTTAAGCCGTGGCCGGGTTACCTATCGGCTTAAGTAGCTTTTGCTTTGACAGGGTGATCAGGAAAGTTTAATATAGGAAGGTTTTATTTTGGTGATTGGGAATGAAAGTAAGTGCTTCAGTTAAGCGTCGTTGTAGTAAGTGCAAGATTATCAGGAGGAAAGGTGTTGTTAGAGTCGTCTGTGAGAATCCAAGGCATAAACAGAGACAAGGATAAAAATGAAAAATCCCAAGCACGAAAATCGAAATTCTAAACAATATCAAATGACCAAAACTGTTTTGAATTTGGAATTTAGAGCTTAGATATTAGAAATTGAAGGATAAGTGATGGCGCGTATCGCTGGTGTAGATCTTCCCAAGGATAAGCCAATTAAAGTAGCTTTGCAATACGTTTATGGCATTGGTGCGTCAGCAAGTCAGCGGATTTTAACTGCTGCTAAGGTTGATCCCAATATCAGAGTTAAAAATCTTACTGAGGAACAGGTTAGCCAGCTAATGGGTATTGTTGATAAGCAATATAAGGTGGAAGGTGACCTCAGGAGAGAAGTTCAGTTTAATATAAAGCGGCTTATTGATATTGGTTGCTCTCGAGGTGTAAGGTATCGCATGAATTTACCAGTTCATGGGCAAAGGACGCGCACTAATGCTCGCACTAAAAGGGGCCCAAGGAAGACGGTGGCTGGTAGAGGTCAAAAACGCGGTATAAGTAAGAAGTAAGGAGGCTTGTCCTGAGCCCTTCGCTTCTTGTCATTCTGAGGGAGCGGAGCGAGCGAAGAATCTGGCTCAGGGTAAACTCCGCGAAGGATCAGGCAGCAAATGCAAAAAAAGAGAACTAGGACGGGAAAGAAGGCTCGTAAAGGGATAAGCGAAGGCAAAGCTTATATCCAATCTACTTTTAATAATACTATTGTTACCATTACTGATATGGAGGGCAATGTTATTACTTGGGGGAGTTCGGGCACGGTCAAATTTAAAGGCTCAAGGAAAGGTACTCCTTATGCTGCTCAATTAGCCGCTCGTGAGGCATCGCAGCGGGCAATCAGCGATGGTCTACGTCGAGTTGAAGTTTACATTAAAGGGCCTGGCAGTGGGCGTGAGGCAGCTATCCGTGCTTTACAGGCCTCCGGGCTCACTATTACCAGAATCAGAGATGTGACTCCTATTCCTCATGATGGCTGTCGTCCCCGTGAAAGAAGGAGAGTGTAAAAATGGCAAGGTACACGGGCCCAGCTTGTCGTTTATGTCGTTATCTTGGTGAGAAGCTGATGCTTAAGGGGGAGAAATGTTCTAGTCCTAAGTGCCCCCTAGAGAGGAGGAATATTCCCCCGGGAGGGCATTCCTCGGCGCGGCGGCGTAAGATTTCCGATCGCGGGCTTCGATTGCGAGAAAAGCAAAAAGTTCGTTTTAGCTATGGTGTCCTGGAGCGGCAATTTCGCCGTTTCTTCGCTGAAGCGAAGAGGGCTTCCGGTGTTACCAGGGAGAACCTTCTTATATTGTTGGAGAGGCGGTTAGATAATGTAGTTTACCGTTTGAGTTTTGCTGATTCACGTGCCCAAGCTAGGCAAGTAGTTGGGCATGGTCATATCCTCGTTAATGGGCGCAGAACAGATATACCTTCCTGTCTGGTAAACTCAGGAGATGTTATTGAGTGGCGGGAGGCGAGTAAAAGGACTGAATACTATCAAAGGTTAGTTAAGGAAATTAAGGGGAAGGCTACACTTGGCTGGCTAAGTTTAGATGAAGAAGGAATGACAGGCAGCGTTCTAGCTTTGCCTGGTAAAGATGACATTGATCCCAAATTTGATGGGAAAGCTATCGTTGAGTATTATTCAAGGTGATACAGGAGGACTATTTACTGTTGGAGCTACCTATACCAATAATAAAGTGTGTTGAAAGCGCTGGTAATTATGGGCGCTTTGTTGCTGAACCTTTAGAGACTGGTTTTAGCGTTACTCTAGGTAATGCCATGCGTCGTGTGCTCCTCAGTTCCTTACCTGGCGCGGCGACAACGTGGGTCAAGATCGAAGGGATTAAGCACGAATTTTCCCCCATTCCTTGCGTTAAAGAGGATGTCATCGAATTCTTGCTGAATGTTAGGGAACTAAGGCTTCGTCCTCTTTCTTACCAGCCAGGGAAGTTGTTCCTAGAGGTAGAGGGGGAAGGCAAAGTCTGCGCTGCCGATATTAAGCCATCGGCAGATTTCCAAATTGCTAATCCGGAGCTTTACTTAGCCACCTTGGATTCTTCCCAGGCTAAACTTTATGTTGAGCTCAATGTGGAATTGGGAAGGGGTTATATACCGGCTAAATCAGCTGATGGCCTACCTGTGGGAGCACTGCCAGTGGATGCTATTTTTACTCCGGTGCGCAAAGCTAATTTCTTGGTAGAGTCTATCAGACTTGGAGAAGAAAGAAGCGCCGAAAGGCTTGTCTTGGAAGTTTGGACGGATGGTACTATTTCTCCACGGGAAGCGGTTAGTCAAAGTGCTGATATCTTAATTAATCAGTTTGTCCCTTTTAGGGCTCTCGAGGTTCCAGTGGCAGAGCAAGTGAGGTTAGGCGGTGGTTTGCTAATTCCACCTGACCAATATGATACTCCTCTAGACGAATTAGGTCTATCTACTCGTGCGCGCAATAGTTTAAGGAGAGGCGGCATTTCGAATTTAGGGCAACTCGTGGAGAAGAGCAGGGAAGGATTGCTGCCATTACCTGGTCTTGGAGCAAAGTCTCAAAGTGAGGTGGAGGAACTAATTACAAAATTAGGTTTTCCTATCAACTTTGAGACAAAAAAAGGGGAAGGGGAATGAGGCATCGAGTAGCTGGACGGAAGTTAGGTAGGCCTACAGGTCACCGCTGGGCATTATACCGAAATCAGGTAACTGCTCTTTTAGCTTATGGGAAGATTACCACCACTGAGGCCAAAGCTAAGGAGGTTCAGAGCTTAGCTGAAAGGATGATTACCTTGGGGAAAGATGGTAGTCTTGCTTCAAGGCGGCGAGCCTTAGCTTTTATTACTGATAAAAAGGTAGCTGAAAAGCTGTTTGGCGAGATTGCCCCAGAGTATGCTGAGCGAACTGGGGGCTATACACGGTTGGTGAAATTGGGGCCTCGTCGCGGTGATAATGCTCCCATGGCTCAAATCGAACTGCTTAAACAGTGAGCTTTACAAAATTTGTTTTAGTTGTAAAGTATGATGGCACGCAGTATCATGGCTTTCAGTGGCAAGCTGGCTTAGCTACTATTCAGGCTGAGCTGGAGCGAGCTATAGAAAAACTTTGTGGACAGAGTAGCCGAGTCATGGCAGCTAGTAGAACTGATGCTGGTGTGCATGCTAAAGGACAAGTGGTAAGTTTCTGGGCTAAGCCTGCGTTGAGTACACTGACATTAGTTAAAGCGTTAAACTATTATTTACCCGGTGATATCGCCGTCAAAGCAGCTTATAAGGTGAGCAATGATTTCAATGTCAGACGTGATGCTTTAAGTCGGGAATATTGTTATTATATTTTAAATAGTAAGACTAGGTCGCCATTCAGCAAAATGTTTGCTCTGTTTATGCCCAAAGTGTTAGATATTGAAGTTATGAGCAGGGCATGTCAGCTCATGCAGGGTAAGCATGATTTTATGTCCTTTGCCACTTCTTTAGGTAGCGTGAGAAGTACGGTGCGCCACGTTTACGAA
>Ga0066636_10003437_pt1 | contig 10139 bp, 9 predicted proteins | sample CryGeyCG2014_080_2_FD_62736 | JGI IMG/M metagenome (GOLD analysis project Ga0066636, IMG submission 62736) | Groundwater microbial communities from aquifer - Crystal Geyser CG07_land_8/20/14_0.80 | ecosystem: Environmental > Aquatic > Deep subsurface > Groundwater | place: USA: Utah: Grand...
CGTTTGCAGGTATTTACTTAAATTCTGCAGCAAATTTTTCTGTTGATTTATTTCTTTTTTTAATGTATCTATATCCTTATTCAGTTTCTCGGCAGGAAGCGGTGAAGATATATCTAAATTTCTATCAGGGCCACCCTGGCCAAGATTCTTTGATGCTTGCGAAGATGCAATTGGATTTGGTGGAGAAGGAGCCGCGCTCTGTTTTAATTTTTTCGACAACCCTTTTACACTCGTCCCGAGGTTTCTCAATTCCTGAACTTCTTTGCGCAAACTCTCAACCTCATTGGAAAAATAAATAATTTTTTGAGTCTGCTCCCTGTACAATTCTTCTTTAAAGCGTAAATCTACCACTTCTTCTTTCAAATCCTTGTGGTTTTTTATAAAAATAAATGTGGCAAGAACCAATATTCCCATAAGAACAATAAAGGAGTTATTTAACCAATGAGGTATTTTGAGATTGAGTATTTTTCTGTGGTTATGCGGTACAATCAAAACAGTAAAAAACTTCTTCATTCCCCTCTCCCTCGTACTAAATTTAATGTCCTCCTTGCATATGCTAAATTTTATATAACTCGTTTAGGCGTCTGTGAGGGTCAAGTTGCTTAACACCTTCAACCGGAAACGTGTGAATAGTGTTCCACGTATCTACCCACTAATTCTCGGATAATCCTCTGGTACTTTGTGTGGGATTGTTTTGCAGTGTTTTTAAGCGTTTCTACATTTGATTTTTTTAAATACAGTGTAACCTTTACTTTTTTTTCAGACGCCATTAACTCTTTAGGAGATGGTAAAAAATCATCCACCCTAGTTAATTTCCCAATAGGCATATCTAAACTAACTCTTTTCTTCATAATACTTTCCCCCTTTTCTCCAGTATCCTGCACCTATTATTCTGATTTTATTGCTACGGTATGTAAATCTTACAGTGACAATCTTATCATCTACTTTTCCAATACAGAAATATCTTTCTTCCTTTTCGCTATGTTTGGAATCAATAAAAATTTTTCTTTTCGGGTCCAAAAATACTCTTAATGCCTTGGTGAAATCAATCTTATGTTTTGAAATATTGTCTCGCTCTTTTCTGGCATCCCAAATGAATTTGCTGAATTGCTTTTTCATCTATACATATAATTATACATATATTTTTGAATTTGTCAAGGGAAAAATTTGATTTTGATGGAATTAACTGGAAACGGTATTGCATTTGGGGTTCCAATGGTCTATTTAGGGACTTTTTCCCAATCCTCTAAGAATTTTTTTAATCCTACATCAGTAAGGGTATGTCTAAACAATTTCTGTACCACCTCAAATGGAATTGTAACAATATGGGCTCCAGCAAGTGCTGCCTCTACCACATGAATAGGATTGCGCACGCTTGCTACAATTATCTCAGTCTTAAATCCATAGTTTTTATAAATCGTCACAATTTGCCTGACAAGGTCCATACCTATGTGGCTTATGTCATCAAGTCTTCCGATAAAAGGACTCACATAACTTGCGCCGACCTTTGCGGCTATAAGCGCCTGGTTAGGACTGAATACAAGTGTAACATTTGTCTTTATTCCTTCTGAACTCAAAACTTTCACTGCTTTTATCCCTTCGGGAATGAATGGAATTTTTACTACAATATTCTTGTGAATCTTTGATAACTCTCTTGCTTCAGCAATAATCCCGTCTTTCTTAAGACTCACTGCCTCAGCGCTAATGGGTCCGTCAACAATCTTCACAATCTCACCGATGACCTCGCGAAAACTATGGCCGGTCTTTGCCACAAGTGATGGGTTTGTAGTCACCCCGTCAATAACTCCCAGCTCCTGAGCTTCCCTTATCTCATCCACCATTGCCGTATCGATGAAAAATTTCATGGTACCTCCTTGTCTAAACAATCTTTAATTAGTAAGTCAAACAACTTTTCCCCGGGGGCTAAACTACAGATTTCTTGAAGAACTGTATCCAGCCCTCTGGTTTTCAGCAGTAATTGCAGTTCCATTGCTTCTTTATCTTCAGGGTTATCATAAGTAAGTGCTGCCTTGATACCTTTCAAAAAATTTACAGGTTTAATTCCATATTCCAGCGCTAATCTTGCACCCCCGATAAGCCTGTCATCTGCTCCTAATTTTCTTATAGGGTCTTTGCCGACTCTAACAACTGTATCACCGAGTGCCTTATTGGAAAAACGATGTATTAAGTCGTTCACATGGGACTGGTAATCTACAGGATTAAAAGAATGTTTTTTAATTAATGCCTGCCCAGACTCGTTCATAATTGCACCCAGCACAACATTGCGAATTTCCTGGTCACTTACTGACTCATAAATATAGGTGTAACCTTTTTTATATCCCAGGTATGCAGCAATTGCATGTCCTGCATTGTGGGTAAATAGTTTTCTCTCTTCGTAAGCATGAAAGCTGTCAATTGGTTTCATCCCCTCAATCTTGGGAATTTCTCCTTTAAAACCGAGTTTGTCTACAGGCAACTCCTTATATGCTTCAGCAAGAATGAGCAATGGGTCGGTCGAACTTAATTCAACTGGAATCACTGGCACCATCCTGCTTACAACTGCTTCCACAAAACCAAGTTTCTCATCTGCATACTTCTGGTAAGAAATCCAGATGGACTCGTGAACCATCTCCTTGAATATTTTCCTTACATTCATCAGGTTCTCACAAATAATAATATTGAGTGGTGAAAAATTACCATTTTTTATTCTTTTCTCGAAACCCCTTGCAATTAAAGGTGCCACAAATCTCAGAGTATTTGCACCAACAGCAGTGGCAAGAAGGGATGCCGTGGAAATTTCTCCTGCTACGGTGTCCGCATCTCTTGCATTTACACAGCGGATGTTTTTAATCACAATTTCATAGGGTTTGTCACCTATTATCCTGAGAGTATAACTTCTCTTCTGGTTGAGTAAATTTATGATTTCATTTCTAATTTCCACAAATACAATTTCATATCCAGATTGATGAAAAAGTTGACCTAAAAAACCACGCCCAATATTGCCTGCTCCAAACTGCACAACCTTTTTCATTTTTAAAAAAGTAGCCTGTCCCCTTTTTCACGCTTTAGCAAATCTCCAAGTGTAACTGTATCTTTTTCCTGGCTATTGATGAAATGCGATATTTCATGCTTCTCCTGGTCTTCAATAAACTGTTTCAGGCTCAACTCAATCTTTTTCTGTTTTGGATTAACCTTGATAACCTTCAGGTCGAGAACCTGTCCGGGAGAGATTACCTCTTCGGGTTTGCTTACATAATTCTTGCTCAATTCTGAAACATGGATGAATCCTTCCATGCCATCTTCCAGCTGGACAGAAGCTCCAAAATCATCCATCTTTATAACCTTTCCCTTTACATTTACTCCTTTCTTATATTTATCCCAGGGTGAATTAATTAATTGTTTTGCTCCAAGTGCAATTTTTTTATTTTCCTTATCAACACTCAAAACAACAGCTTCAACTTCTTTACCCCTCGAGAACACTTCAGACGGATGTTTGACCTTATCATCCCAGCGTATATCTTTAAGACGAATTAAACCATCTATGCCTTCTTCTAATCTAACGAAGGCACCAAATGAAGTCAATTTCACAATTTTACCCTTTACTTTTGTGCCTGGAGCATACTTTTGAGCTGAAATAAACCATGGGTCTGACTGAATCTGTTTCAACCCGAGTGCAAGTTTCTTCTCTGCGACATTCAGAAAAATAACCACAAGGTCAAGTTCATCTCCTTCTTTGACCAATTCTGAAGGATGTTTTATTGTCCTCTTCCACGAAAGGTCTTCAAGTCGCACCAGACCTTCAATGCCCTCATCAATTTCCACAAAGACACCGAATGGAGCAATTTTCATTACTCCTGCCTTAACTTTTGTACCAACCGGGTATTTCTTCTCTATTTCATTCCATGGGTCAGGCTTAAGCTGACGGATACCCAGGGATATCTTGTCCTCATCTTCATTGAAATCTAAAATTTTGACTTTAATTCTATCTCCCTTTTTCAAAAGTTCTTCAGGCTTCCTTCTTCCCCAACTTAAGTCATTAAGGTGAACTAACCCATCAATCCCCCCTAAATTTATGAATGCACCAAATGGCGTCAATGTGCTAACCACTCCTTCTCTAACTTCTCCAACCTTAAGCGATTTGAAAAATGCTTCTTTCTGTTTTTTCCTCATCTCATCCAGAAGAGCTTTTCTGGAAAAGACAACATCATGCTTTTTTTTGTCAAGTTCAATTATTTTTAACTCCATCTTTTTCCCGATGTATTGGTTAAAATCTCCTGATTTTTTCATCTCAGATGCAGAAAATGGAAGAAATCCCTTTATCCCATCCACATCAATGGTAAAACCCGATATTTTCCCAGCAGTATTTTTGCAAACACCCGTTACCTTACCATTTATCGATTCGTTCTTTTCAAATGAATGAACGATTCTCTCCCATACAAGAATGAGCACTGCCTTTTCATAAGAAAGAAACATTTTCCCTGATTCATCTTCCTTGTCTAACAGGAAAACATCAATTTCATCACCGTTTTTAATCTCTGACAGCACCTTTTTTCCTTTTTTGTAGAATTCAGAAATTGGAATGATACCCTCGGATTTATAACCGATATCGACCAGTATTTCTTCTTTGCCAATATGAACAACCTTACCCTTAATAATGCTTCCCTCTTTCAAATCCTTGGCCCTTCCCATAGTTTCTTCATACTCTTTATTTAGATTTACTATTGAGTCCATTTCTTTGTTCCTCCTACTTTTTTTATTGCGACATTTTTTCGACGTTTAGTTACGAGCAACAAGGTTCTGCAACGAAGTTGCAGGTTCTTACAACTTCTTTAACCGCGGAAAGCGGTGTGGATGTACCAGAGACTAATCCAATACTCTTCTTACCTCTAAGCCAGTCAGGACTTAACTCATCCGGAGATTCAATCTGGTATGTGGTCACACGTGCCCTGCAAATCTCAAAAAGTCTAGAAGTGTTTGCACTATTACGACCCCCTATTACAAGCATTAAATCTACGCTTTTAGCAATCCGCCGCGCCTCCTCCTGACGTTTTAGTGTATGAGCGCAAAGAGTATTGTAGACCTTTAATTCAAAGCCCTTATCAAGTATTGATTCAATTACACTTTTAAAATTTGATAATGATTCCGTAGTCTGTGTAATTACACCTATTTTTTTGAATCTGGGCAATGATTTTAAATCTTCTGTTTTCCCGATTACTTTTCCCATCCTTTTAATCCCGCCAATGATTCCCCTTATTTCCGGGTGAGAGCTTTTTCCCACAATTATCACCCTGTATCCCTGTTTTGCCAGCAGTTCTGCAAGTCGCTGGCTCCTCAAAACATAGGGGCAGGTAGCATCTATAATGAATAATTTTTTCTTTCGGGCTTGCACAATAATTGATGGGGCAAGACCGTGTGAAGGAATAATGAGTATACCGGTCTTAATATTTTGCAGGGAGTGGATTACTCTTACACCTATATCCTTTAATTTCTTTATAGCTCGGGGGTTGTGAATCAGGGGTCCAAAGGTATAAATAGGTTTACCGGGATTTTCCCTTAAAGCCTTCAGGGTTAAACCCATCGCCCTTTTAACGCCGAAACAAAAACCCACATTTTTAGCAAGTTTAATTCTCATACTAATGCTTTCAGGTTAGAAGTTATTTCCTGAGCAATTAATTCATAGGTTTGCTTACATTCAGGCATCTGGAAAAACTTATCTAATTCAAGTGGTTTTCCAAAACTGACTTTCAATTTGTGAAAATGGATAAACTTCGCATTCCTGGGTAAAATATTATTTGTACCCCTCATTAATGCCGGGACCGCTTTTACTTTTGATTTATATATAATCATTCCGACACCTGGCTTTGTGGGTAATATCGCTTCCGCCTCGCTCCTGGTTCCCCCTGGAAAAATCAGCAAAGGTTCTTTCCTGGTTAAAAGAGCAAGGGCCCGATTCAGGGAATATCTGTCAACTATCCCTCTGCGCAAAGGGAAAGCTCTGAAGGACATGATGAGCCAGCGAAAAAGGACGTTTCTAAATAACTCCTTCTTTGCGATGTAATTTAATTCCTGCGGTGCTGCTATCCCCATTACCACAGGGTCTATATAACTGGTATGATTCGTCACAATAATAACTGCTTCATCCCTGGGCACATACTCTTCACCAATGATTTCCATTTGAAAAAGAATACGAAAGGATAACCGTAAGAAAAAATGCAGTATTGAATACAACACCCGCCTCAGATGCGCTCTTTCAGCTCTAATCATTTTAAATCCGTGGTGTCAGGTCTTGACATGTAACTTGGGACTTTAGTCCTGATATTTGAACAACTTGTAACTCAGGACTTTAGTCCTGATATTTGAACAACTTGTAACTTGGGACTTTAGTCCTGATATTTGAACAACTTGTAACTCAGGACTTTAGTCCTGATATTTGTCATTTGTCAACTCAGGACTTTAGTCCTGATATTTGTCATTTGTCAAGACCTGACACCTTTGAACAACTTCTTTAATTGTCATATTTGTAGTATCTATGAGAACAGCATCTTTTGCCTTTCTGAGGGGTGCTATATCCCTTTCACTATCTCTTTTATCCCTTCTAATTGTATCCTGTAAAACCTTTTTAAAAGTGGCAGAATACTCTTTCTCCTTTAATTCCTTATATCTACGCTTTGCACGCACCATAATTTTAGCATCAAGATAAAATTTCCTATGTGCGTTTGGAAAAATTATTGTCCCCATATCTCTTCCTTCTGCAACTATTCCACCTCTGTCACCCATTTTTCTCTGAAGAATTTTCATTCTTTCTCTAACCCCTGGCACAGTTGCAATAAAATGTGTATTATTGCTCACACTCGGGGCTCTTATTTCAGCAGAAACATCTCTATTGTCTAAAAAAACTTTCTCTCCCTTAAAAGAAATTTTAGTCTTTTCTGCCAAATTCACCAATGCTTTTGGACTTCTTAAGTTCACTTTTTTTCTCATAGCTTTTAGAGTAAGCGCGCGGTACATAGCCCCTGTGTCAAGATAAACATAACCTGACTTCTTTGCAATTTCTTTAGCTACAGTGCTCTTCCCTGAACCTGCGGGGCCATCGATTGCAATGATTAATCGTCGCTCACCTGCCCGCCGAAGCTTCAGCGTAGGCGGGTCGTCTTTTGCAATACTAATATCTGCTCCGAGTTTTTTCAATATTTTAGCAAATTCAGGAGAAGAAGTATTTATACATTCTACATCATGAATAGTTGTTTTGCCATTGGCACTTCCCCTTCCAGAGGGCCTACTTTTGGCAGAGTGCCTACTTTCGGCAATAAGGCCAGCAATGACAAGTGCCATTGCAGTGCGGTGGTCTGCATAACTATTCAAGTCTGCACCTTTTAATTGGGTTGGACCATTAATCACCATTCCATCTCTCAACTCCCTTATATCAGCACCCATCTTTTTCAGTTCAGTTACCATTGACTTAATTCTATCTGTTTCTTTAATCCTCAGTTCAATGGCATCTCGAATCACAGTTTTGCCTCTTGCCTGTGTTGCCGCAACTGTTAGAATAGGAATTTCATCTATTATGAGCGGAATAGATTTTCCGCGGATTGATATCCCCTTCAATCCAGAAGAAATTATTGAAATATCTGCAACAGGCTCCCCTCCTTCCATAGATTTATTGTCTAATTGGACATTTGCGCCCATCTTCTGCAACACTGAAAGTATTTCCATGCGGGTTGGGTTAATACCAACCTTCTTGATAAAAACTTCGCTATTTTTCGTTATTATCGCGCCAATTATAAAAAATGCAGCACTCGAAATATCGCCCGGGATTGAAATAACCCTGCCAGAAAGAGATGAATCTGGATTTAAAATTATATGCCGGCCTTTCACTTTTATATTTGCTCCGAAATATTTAAGCATCCGCTCTGTGTGGTCTCTGGACTTCTCGGGTTCAATCAATTCGATTTTTTTACCCGTATAAAGATGGGCAAGCAGAACACAGGATTTTAATTGTGCGCTGGCAATCTCTAATTTATGAGGGGAAGACAAAGGTTTCAAATTTCCGCCTCTTACATAAATAGGAGCATAATTATCCTGCCTTGCTTTTATTCTTGCTCCCATCTTCCGCAGAGGAAGGATTATCCTGCGCATAGGCCTGAAGCACAATGATTTATCCCCTGTTATACAGGAAGTAAAAGGTTGCCCTGCAAGAATCCCTGCAAGCAGACGTATGGTGGTTCCTGAATTACCCGCATCAATTTTCCCTTTTGGTTTTTTAAGGTATGGTCCCTTCCCTTCAATAATAATTTCTCTGTCACTGCAAGCAGAGTCCACTCTGCCACTACATTCCGACTCTATGACACTTATTTTTACACCCATCTGCCTGAACGCCTTAATAGTCCTGCGGGTGTCTTCACTATTAAGGAAATTTTTTACCCTCGTTATTCCTTTAGCGATTGCACCTAACATAACCGCACGATGGGAAATAGATTTATCTCCCGGAACATTTATTGTCCCCTTTAAAAAAGATTTCTTTACTGCTATGTTCATTATTTTAAAGAGTCCCTTTCTTTCTTTGCTCTGATAAGTTTCCTCAAAAGCATATCCCATTTCTCATTGGAAATTATTTCTTCAATTTGATTTGTAGTGGATTTAAATTTTCTTAAGGCATTCAAAATTTCCTTCTTATTGGCAAGGCAAATATCTCTCCACATTATTGGAGAACCGCAGGCAATTCTTGTGGTGTCACGGAATCCTCCACCAATGAATTCCTTAGTATTTTTATATTTTTTATTGAGATTGCACAGCACCTCGATTAATGAAACTGCAATAAGATGTGGCAGGTGACTTGTAAGAGCTAAAAGTTCATCGTGTTGCACAGGATTAATCAATAGGACACGCGCGCCAATTCCCTTCCACATTTCCCCAATTACTCTAAGGGCATTCGCATCGGTACTCGGAGTGGGAGTTAGAACACAGTTAGACTCTTGAAATAAAGTTGGTTTAGCGTTTTCTACACCGAAAGTTTCCAGTCCTGCAATGGGATGAGCACCTACAAAATGAATGCGTTGAGGCAGAAATCTTTCAATCTTTCTTATCAGTTGGCATTTGACGCTGCCCACATCAGTTATAATAGAGCCATCCTCAAGATATGGAAATGCCCGTTTTATCATCACGGGAATCAACCCTACTGGAGTAGCAACTATCACAAGTCCTGCATTTTTCAAACCTTTATCAAAATCAGTATATCCCTCTTCAATTGCGCCAAGAACTTTGGCCCTTCTCAGTTTAACTGGATTCCTGCCCAGACCAATAACCTTATCTGCCAGCCTCCTTTTCCTCAGGGCCATCCCTATGGAACCTCCGATCATTCCAACCCCGATTATACCTACAATCCCAAATTTCTTCACTTACACGCCTCTTCTTTTCAATATTTCCTCTGCAAGGATAAGGTCTTCAGGAGTGGTAATCTTTATATTCTGGCATAACCCCATTTCTATTTTAACCGGGCACCCTAACCTTTCCACTAAACTTGCATCATCACTACCCAGAAACCCATCAGCCCTTGCTTTCTTGTGGGCTTTAAATATTAAATCATAGCTGAAACACTGTGGGGTTTGAATTGACCATAATTTGTTCCTCTCTAATGTTTTTTCAACGAATGATTTCCTGACAAGTTTAATCGTATCTTTTACCGGAACTGCCAGAACAACGGCTCCATCCTTTCTTATATTTCCTATACATTTTTGAATTAATACAGATGTAACAAGAGGACGAACTCCGTCATGAATCAGCACAATGTCTGGTTTCGTCTTTCCTATTTTAAGCAACCCATTATATACGGAATCCTGGCGAAATTTTCCTCCGGCAATTACTCCTGCAACCTTCTTAAATTTATATTTTTTCACCAGTCCCCGACAATAGGTTACTTTTTCAGCAGGCACAACAATTATTATTTCATCAACCAATGGTGATGTATCAAATACACTTATTGCGTGGACTAAAACTGGATTCCCAACCAATGACAAAAACTGTTTAAACGAGCCTTCATCGGAAAGTCGAATTCCTTTACCAGCTGCAACAATAATTACGCTAACTTTCATCCTCATCACCCCTTTCTGTCGAGCAAGCTCGACCACTACAGTAGTGGCCGA
>Ga0066636_10003443_pt1 | contig 10130 bp, 10 predicted proteins | sample CryGeyCG2014_080_2_FD_62736 | JGI IMG/M metagenome (GOLD analysis project Ga0066636, IMG submission 62736) | Groundwater microbial communities from aquifer - Crystal Geyser CG07_land_8/20/14_0.80 | ecosystem: Environmental > Aquatic > Deep subsurface > Groundwater | place: USA: Utah: Grand...
ACCACCGGCCGGGTTTGTTAATGATGACCAACTAGAGCCATTGTAATGAAGAATGGCACTGTTACCAACAGCCCAAGCTTCGTTGGCGGAAATTGGAAAGACTGAAAATAATTCTACCGGCGGCCAGTATTCAAATGTTTGGCCGTTTTTAATAATTATTATTTTTTCACCAACGCTATAAATTGCACCGTCATTAGTAATGGCGATATCATCAATAATGCCAGGACCAGAATAAATTTCTGTTAAATTTTGTGCTCTAATAGAAGACAAAATAAACATGATTACGATCAAAACTGTAAACTTTTTCATGATTATTGGATTTAAGGTTAATACTAATTGGATTAATTACTAATATCACCTAAAACCAGAGATGAATTTAGTAATTAACCCAATTAACCTTATTTTTCAAATAACTATTAACAAAAGAATTATAGCATAAACATAGTTTTATGTCAAACAAGTTGACCAGAAGGCTAAAATGCCTTAATATAATAGAGTAATAGCGGGGCGATATATCTTTTTATGTCGCTTTCTTTATATTAAATCAAATGAACGAAAATATTAATAAAATCAGGAATTTTGCCATTTTGGCTCATATTGACCATGGTAAATCAACCTTGGCCGACCGAATGTTGGAGATTACTAATACGGTTGATAAACGGAAGATGAAGAACCAGATTTTGGATGGCATGGATATTGAACGCGAAAGGGGTATCACCATCAAACTGCAACCGGTAACTATGGATTACAAGGGCTATCAATTGAATTTGATTGACACTCCCGGTCATGTGGATTTTTCTTATGAAGTTTCCCGCTCACTGGCAGCCGTGGAGACGGCTATTTTGCTAGTTGACGCCACTCAAGGCATCCAGGCCCAAACTTTGGCTAATTTATATTTGGCGCTGGAGCAAGATTTAACAATCATTCCGGTAGTCAACAAAATTGATTTGCCGGCAGCCAATGTCCCTAAAACTAAAAATGAAATTATTAAATTATTGGGTTGTAAGGAGGAAGAAATTCTGTCCGCTTCGGGTAAAACCGGTGAAGGTGTGGCTGATATCCTAGACGCAGTGATTGCTAAAAGCAATCCGCCTCAAGGGCAGAGTGATCTCAAATATCCTCGGGCTTTGATTTTTGATTCTAAGTACGATGAATATAAAGGAGTGGTGGCCTATGTCCGTATTTTTGACGGCGTTTTAAAGAAGGGCGACAAGATTAAATTGATGGCCACTAAAGCTGAAAGCGAAGTTTTGGACATCGGTATTTTTCGTCCGGACTATTTTTCCACCGGAGAATTGAAGAGCGGCAGTATCGGTTATATCGTGACCGGTTTTAAGGCGGTGGGAGAGTGTCGAGTCGGCGATACCATTACTTTTCCTTACGTTGAAGCTAATAGACCGGAACCGCTGGCGGGCTACAAAGAAGTCAAACCGATGGTTTTTGCCGGTATTTTTCCGACCGAGGGTGATAGCTTAGAGGACTTGAGAGAGGCCATGGAAAAATTGAAATTGAATGATAGCGCTCTAGTTTATGAACCGGAGAGATCCGAGGCCTTGGGTTTTGGTTTCCGTTGCGGGTTTTTAGGGTTATTGCATTTGGAGATTTTTCAAGAAAGGTTGAGACGCGAATATAATTTGGATATTATTGTCACTATCCCGAGCGTGGCTTACAAGATTATTAAAAAGAACGGTACGGAGGAAATTGCGCGGACACCGCAAAAATTATCCGATCCCTCCGAGCTCATCTCCATTGAGGAACCTTGGGTCCTGCTGGATATTGTCGTCCCGAAGGAATATATGGGGAATGTCATCAAATTGGCGCAAGACAAGCGGGGTATCTATAAAAATACCGAGTATATGTCAGTGGACACTGATCAGCCCAGGGTGATTTTACATTATGCCATTCCGATGGCCGCGATTTTAACCGATTTTTATGATAAGATAAAAAGTGTCAGTGCCGGCTACGCTTCCATTAACTACGATTATTTGGACTATCGTCCGGCTGACGTGGTCAAGATGGATATTATGGTGGCCGATGATATTGTGGAGTCGCTGGCGACCATCGTTTATCGTGATGAGGCTTTTCGTCAGGGCAAAGAAATAGTTAATATTTTAAAGGATACTATTCCGCGCGAGATGTTTGTGATTAAGCTCCAAGCGGCTATCGGAGGTAAAGTAATCGCTGCCGAAAGATTGTCGGCGATGCGCAAGGATGTGACCGCCAAATTATATGGTGGCGATGTCAGTCGGAAGCGGAAGTTGTTGGAAAAACAAAAAAAGGGTAAAAAGAAAATGATGAGTATGGGTAAGGGCAGTGTTAATATTCCGCCCGATACTTTTGTAAAAATATTAAAAAGATAATTTAAATATTATGAAACGTAAAAAAGTCGTTAAAGTGGTTTGGATTATTATTTCTTTGATCGTGGTTATTTCCATGGTGGCTTGGACCGTCGCCCTGCCTTTTATGTAATTAAATCGGAGCCAAAGATGGTAAAACATCAAAATATCTAATATTAGCAATTTTTGTTTATAAAAATCTGTTTTTTGTTCAGTATTATTACTGTAGTGAACAAAATATGACTTTTTTGTCCACTACAGTAATAACATTCAATTTATGTCTAAAATCTGGCAGCTGACGGAAAAATTACCGCCGGCGGTTATGGTCGCCAATCCTAAATATTCTCCCATTCTTTTGCAATTGCTCTTTAATCGAGGTCTGCAAAAACCGGAGGAAGTAGAGGCCTTTTTTATTGAGGAATTTGGTTCAAATGAATATTTAAAGCACTATGACCCCTTTTTATTTAGAGATATGGATGAAGCTATTAATCTCATTGTCAGCTGTATTAAGGCTGGTCAGAAGATTATGATTTACGGCGACTATGATGCTGACGGAGTAACCGCGACGGCCGTTTTATGGGATACTTTTAAGATTTTAGGGGCTAAGGTGGATTATTATTTGCCTGACAGAGTGACTGAGGGTTATGGCATGAACAAGGAAGCCATTGCTAAAATTGTGGCCGATGATTATAAATTGATAGTTACGGTTGATACCGGTACCAGGAATTGGGAAGAGATTGAATATGCCAAAAGTCTGGGGCTAGAAGTGATATTGACCGATCATCATGTTCTCTCCGACAACCCGGCCGAAATACCCCAATGCTTGTTTATAAATTGCGCTAACCAAGGAGATGCTTATCCGTTTAAAACTCTGGCTGGAGTCGGTGTGGCCTTCAAAGTTATTCAAGCGTTAGTGACTCGGTCAAAATTGAATGAAGAGCAAAAACAATATTTGATGGAGAGAAGTTTGGACTTGGTAGCTCTCGGGACGGTTTCCGACATGGTGTCGCTTTTGGGAGAGAATAGGTTGTTGGTTAAAAAGGGTTTGGAAGTTTTGAATCGAACCAAGAGATTGGGTCTGAAAGAATTAATTAGCGTGGCCAAGTTGGGCAACAATGCCACCAAATTAGATTCTTGGAATATCGGTTTTCAATTAGGCCCGAGATTAAACGCGGCCAGTCGTTTAGGCCATGCCAATAATGCCCTAGAATTAATATTGTCAACTGACTTGGATGAGGTTAAACGTTTAGCCGGAGAATTAAACCAAAAAAATATTGAACGTCAGGAAATTACCGCTAATATTATGGCTCTGGTGGAAAAAGACATTGATCAAAAAAATATCCCGGCGATTATTATCAGTGTTTGTGATTTAGAATATGACGTTAAAACTGAGGGTGTGATTGGACTGGTAGCCGGAAAAATCTGCGAGAAATATTATCATCCGGCCATAGTCATCACCCGCTCCCAAGATGGTTACAAAGCATCGGGGAGAAGTATTGAAGAGTTTAATTTGATTGAAGCCATTGAAGATTCACGGGAGTTTTTAGATAAGTATGGCGGACATCCGGCGGCTTGCGGTTTTTCCGTTTATGAACGGGACAAACTGGACAAGTTTATCGCTAAAATTTCTTCCATTGCCACGACTAAATTAGCCGGCTTGGAATTGGCGCCGAAGTTAAGATTGGACGCTATCTTATTGCCTAAAGATATTAATTTAAATTTAGTGGAAGATATCTCTAAGTTAGCGCCTTATGGTCAGAATAATCCGCAACCTAAATTCGCGGCTTATGGTTTGACGGTAATGGAACTGGTAACTATGGGTGGAAAAGGAGAGCATATTAAATTGCGCTTGACCGATGGCGTTTCCAGTTTGTGGGCCATAGCTTTTTTCAAAAATAAAGAATTTTCCGAGATTCAAATCGGGAGCCAGGTTGATGTCGCTTATTATCTGGATATCAATAATTATAACGGTAGAAGCGAGGTCCAAATGAAGATTATTGATTTGATCCCAACTAAATAATTATTTTAAATATATGAACCATAAAAAAATTATTATTTATACCGATGGCGGAGCTCGGGGTAACCCGGGACCATCCGGTATTGGCGTGGTTATCTATAATGAGAATAAAGAATTAATTGAAGAGCATTCGGATTTTTTGGGAATTGCCACTAATAATCAGGCGGAGTATAAAGCGGTGATTTTAGCGCTCAAAAAAGCTCAATTATTGGAAGCGGAGGAGTTGCACTTTTATTTGGATAGTGAATTGGTGGTCAAACAGTTGCGGGGGGAATATAAAGTAAAAAACAAAGACTTGGCGTCTTTGTTTTTAGAAATTCACAATTTAGCTGTTAACTTTAAAAAAATATCTTATACTCACATCCGCCGGGAACTCAATCAAGAAGCGGACAGGCTGGCTAATGAAGCGATGGATAGAGGAGAGTAATTTATTTGCCACAGACGTAAAAATGTTGGCTCAAACCGCATCCACCCCAATCATTAAGAGATATCCATGTTTTGCATTCAATATTAGTTGCCGTACAGCCACCTTTATAAGGATAGCCGCTACCGCCCGCTGGATCATTAACATCGGCGATTAAATTATCTTTTTCTCGCCATCCGGTCAGGGCGATAAAATGTCCACCTCCAGTAAATTTACAATTAGGTTTGTTGGCGGCACTGACCGCAATGACTACAACACAGCCTTCATCTAGTTTTTGTTTAATACCTTCTACCCCCCCTGTGTCTCCGGCTTGGAGATTATAATATTTAGCTAGTTTTATTAAGCCTGTTCCAGCAGAGCCACTACCGCAAACACGCGCTCCTTGTTGTTCGGCCTGGCGAGTGAAAGCTTGGAGATCGGTTACACTCGTAAATTTATTAACGGCCATAAACGTGGACAAGACACCACAACCGGAAGTGCATAAATTAGGATTACCATTATAAGGAGACACCGGATTGGCTTGGGTGCCATATTTTTTTTCATCTTTTCCTCCGTTGCTCGGACAGATTTTATTTTTTTCGTTGTAAACTATTTTCTTGCCCTCTTCACTACATTGGCGGAATAAAGGAACGCCATGGCTAGAGCTAATTGAGGTTGGGCCTTCAATTTGTGCTTCTTCCGGCAAATTAAAAGTATCCTCCACTACGCTGAGTTTTATGGATTTAAATCCGACTAAGTCGGGATTAACCTCATTTAACAACACATAAGAGGTGAACATTATCAACATTCCGGTCAGGGCGCCGGTAATCCATGATTTAGCCTCCGATATTCTGGTGGCGTTACCGGTTGACGTCAGATAAATCACGCCGCCAATCATTAGAGCTAAGGCCGCTAAAATACCGACGATGCCCATGGCATAATTATAGATAGCTTTAATATAAATTGATATCCAGGGTAAACTGCACGATGTCCGGTCGCCTTCAGTGGTGCAAATGGCGGGAGTGTCCGAAGCTAATTTATCCAGTCCGGGAATTTTTACTTGTAGTTTTAATATCGGGTCCAATGTAATGAACGGTTTTTTGGTGGTAGCCGCTGGAGTTGAGACTGGTGTAGTTGAGGTATTTGTTTGGGCGCTGGCGACAATCGGACAAATCAGCATTGTTCCTAAAAACAAAAAAATAAATAAAACTTTATTTTTTCTGGTCCAAACTTTTTTCATAAATTATAATTGATATTTTTTGATATTCTCGTCGGCCAAGCTTTGAATGTAGGTTAAATCGGATTGAAATTGTTTTTGGGAAAACAAATGTTTGAATCTGCCCTGGGGTTTTAGATATTCTTCCACTTGAGGGGTCGGTTGCGGGACTTTTGATTTGTTGGTTAATATTCCATTTTCATATTCCAATAAAGGATACAGTCCGGTGGTAACAGCCAGTTTTCCTAAATGGACGGCTTGGTTTAAATCAATTTTCCAGCCGGGAATACAGGGGGTCAAAATTTGGATATAAGACGGGCCGGGTGTGGCCAGAGCCCTTTTTACTTTATTGGTAATGTCATCGGGAAAGCCGGTGGTGCTTTGTGCCACATAATTTAATTTATGAGCCAGAGCAATACCAATCATATCTTTTTTGACCTGTTTTGACCCGGGGTAAAGAGGACAAAGCGGTTTGTCGCTAGAGCACTCGCTAATAGGCGAAGTGGTGGTGCTAGCTCCATATGGCGTCGCGCCGGAAGCTTGAATGCCGGTGTTGGAATAGGCTTCGGTGTCATAGCAAATGTATAAAATATTATCACCTCTTTCCCACATGCCGCTCACTAGCCCGATGCCGATGTCATAAGTTCCGCCGTCACCGCCTTGAGCTACTATTTTTATATTCTTTTTGCCTTTGTAGTCCAGAGCGGCTCGAATACCGGAAGCGACGGCGCTGGAATTTTCAAAGAGGGAATGAATCCACGGCAAACCCCAAGAACTGGTGGGGTAGGCGGTGGTAGTTACCTCCAAACAACCGGTGGCATTAGTCAGAATGGTATTTTTGTCCAAAGCTTTCATGGTGGCGCGTACGGCAATTAATTGGCCGCAACCAGCACAAGCATTGTGTCCGGGACAAATATTTTCTATTTTTTTGTTGGTCATAATTTAATATTTACAACTATCGGGACTATCACCATCCCCGCCATCCCCGCCTTTTTGAGCGCCTGGGACACACACGGCAAAGATTCCTTCATGTGAACAACATAATCCGGGACAACAAGTATCTATTCCGCATAAATCGCCAACGACGTTATCACAGTTGGTGCCAGGGCTAACTTCTCCAGCACAATAACCAATGTTATTTGCCCCAACTATTTTTAGGCAGTCGGCATCTTCCGCTAAATACATTTTATCGGCATCTAGACCGCAATATCCGGCGATATTTGCACATTCCCAGCTATCTGTACATTTTTTACCCGCGCCTGAAGAATCAACTCCGGCAGAATATGTACATTTTTGGCATTTGCCATTAGAACAATAGCCCATGCCAATGCTACTGGTCATGGTGGGACGGCAAGCTAATCCATTTTCCCTGCCTTTACACCAATCGTCATTTTTAGTTTTGTCAGTAGCACTTGAGCCACAACACCAGAGCTTAGGCGCGACGCATAGTATGCTCGAACCACAACAGGCTAGTTTTCTATTACCCCATTCTGTTTCCCCAAATTTTTCTATACAGGCTGTTTCCTCTACGGTTATGGTTGGCGGGTCGGTGAGGCTACAACCGCCCTCAGAATCTACACACATTGATCCTAATTGTGTGTCTTTAGGCAGAGAGTCTTTTGAGGCAAAAAATGGATTGTCCACTTCTAGTGGTATGTCCGCGATATTTTTAACCGAAATTGGTTTAAAGGAAATTAAATCCGGGTTAACAGTTTGAAGCAGAATAACAGCCGTTAATACTAGCACCAGGCCAGTTAAACTGCTGCCAATAAAAGATTTGGCTTGTTCAATTTTAGAGCTGGATCCGGCTGCAGTTAACCAAATAATACCACCAATCATTAACATCAGGGCTCCCAAAATACCCACAATTCCAACCCCATAATTATAAATGGCACTTATATACTTAGCGATGGGAGATGTGTTAGCCTCTAGGTTAATAGAGGTTTCACTTATAAAATTTGATCCGGGTATAGTGACTTGAGGCGTAAAAACAATCGGTGATTCATTAAGAGCCCTAACATTTTTTGTTGCCCAACCAATCCCAATTATTGTAATAATTGCAAATAATAAAAAATTTAACTTCAATTTTTTATTCAAACCTAAAAATCTATTCATAGTATTTAATATATTTTTTTAAAGACTCCAATTTAGAATAATTAATAGAATCAGTTGGATGGCAAAAGTCAGGATAAATAGGATCACAAAAAATTCCGGCCAACCTTTTAAAATAATCGGTCGATCGGCAGTTTTTAGTTCTCGTCTGGTTTTAAGTTTAAAATGAGTTTTGGGCATATTTTTATTTATTTACGAATTTACTTTTTAGGCTTGGTTTTGTCTTTATTATATCACTTATTATCTTTTTTATCATCTGAGTGGTGACATCCCGACCGCCCAGTCCCACAATGTAGTTTTGGAGCTTGGTTTTAACGGCTCGGTTCAATAACAGCGCCTTGATATCTAAGGTTAATGGTCCTTCGCTTCCTAGACTTAAAGCCTTCTCAATGACGGCGATGTTTTTCGTCTTCATAATTATCTTGGTAATAGCTTCTTTAGGGAAAGGACGATAGGTTCTGATTTTTAGAATACCGATTTTCTTCTCCAGTTTATTAGCCTTAACGGTCGCGCGAATAGTTCCTAAAATTGAACCCATGGCCACCAAAATAGCTTGAGGATTTTTGGGGCCAACGTATTCTATCAAACCGTTATCTTCTATTTTGTTATTTCCGGTTTCAGTCTCAAATAATTTTTGATAATTAAAATATTCCTTGTCAATAATCTTTTGACTGGACAGCAAGTCTTCGTGCAATTCTTGGCGAATTTCCATATAATCGTTGGGAGTGGCAAAAGAGCCGATAGTCACGGGATTGTTAGGGTCTAAATATTCGCCCTTAGTCGGTTGATATTCGCCTAGATATTTTTGAATGATTTTTTTGTCTGGAATCCAAGCCGGTTCGTAAGAGTGAGTCAGGACATAGCCATCAACGTTAACCATTACGGGTATTTTAGTCGTTTCGGCAATTTTGTAAGCCATAATATGCTGGCTAATAGCTTCTTGGTGATTTTCGGCAAAGAGCAGAACCCAACCGCTGTCTCTGATGACCATCACGTCACTATGGTCGTTCCAAATGTTAATGGGCGCCGACACGGCCCGATTGGCGCAAGTCATCACTAGCGGCAGACGCAACCCGGCGATATTGAAAATAACCTCGGTCATCAATAATAATCCTTGAGAGCTGGTAGCGCTATAAGTTCGGACTCCGGTAGCGCTGGCGCCGAGAACAATAGAGGCGGCGGCAAATTCGCTTTCGGCTCTGACATATTCATAGTCAGCTTCGCCGTCTGCTTTAAATTTGGCCAAGTCTTCCACAATGTGGGTTTGGGGAGTAATAGGGTAGGCGGAAATAACGGCCGGAGCAATATTTTTGACGGTTAAAGCGATGGCATGAGAGCCTTCTAATATTTGGAGTGGTTTAGTTTTAGGCATATATTATTTTATTTTGATTCGGGTTTCATAACGATGGCTTTGACCGGACATTCTGCGGCGCAAACGCCGCAACCCTTGCAATAATCATAATTAATTTTAGCTTTTGGTTTATTATTTTGATTAACCATCTTGATTGTGCCCTCGGGGCAGACCTTGGTGCAAATAGTGCAACCGATGCAAATACTGGTATCAATTTCCGGACGGAAAGTTCGCCAAGAACCGGTTTTGTTTCTTAATGAGGTATTAGGTTGAACGATTAAAGTTTTTTTCATGGTTTTTAGATTATTGACCTATAGGCTTGTTCGGCCGCAGTTTGATTTTTAGAAATTATATCTTTTCCTTTACTGGAAAATTTTTCGGCGATAGCCAGGTGCAATGATTTCAAACTAATATGTCCGCTGATTTTAGCAAACGCTCCTAAAATTACGGTATTCATCAGGTTCTTGCCGAAAATTTGGAGAGCGATTTTGGTGGCATCAATAGTTTTGATGTTAGAAGCGTTAGGGACAAAACTTTGAATTTTTTGGGCTTTGATTGTCTTAAAAATTTCGGTTGGACTTTTTCCGGTGTTAACCATCACTATAGTTTTTTTGTCGGCACCAAACAGAACGTCGACTGAAGCGAGCAAGCTGGCGTCCTGGATGATAATAAAATCAGGTTGATAGATGTGTTCG
>Ga0066636_10003448_pt1 | contig 10124 bp, 14 predicted proteins | sample CryGeyCG2014_080_2_FD_62736 | JGI IMG/M metagenome (GOLD analysis project Ga0066636, IMG submission 62736) | Groundwater microbial communities from aquifer - Crystal Geyser CG07_land_8/20/14_0.80 | ecosystem: Environmental > Aquatic > Deep subsurface > Groundwater | place: USA: Utah: Grand...
GGTTAGGAATTGTGCTTTTTTTTGAATTTTGGAAAAGTTTTATCTGGCTTAAAATATCTTTCGGGGAATTATTATAAGGTGTTGCCGTAACAAGGATGACCCTTTTGCCCCGGCAGATTTGAGCAAGTTTTTCATAAGAGATAGTTGTCTCGGTTCTAAAACGATGGGCTTCATCTATAATAATATTTGTGTATTTTTCCGTTCCTCTTTCAATAATGTCATCTAACTTACCGATTGATTCAAAATCAACGGGAACTCTAAAATCAGAAAAAACATTTGGCCAGGAACCGGGATTGTTTTTATTGAGAAGCACCGGAGGAGCAATTACGAGGGTTCTGCCATCAAGTTGACCTGTCAACATCGCGGAAACATAAGTTTTTCCAAGTCCAACTACATCTGAAATAAAAACGCCGCCGTATTCTAAAAGAATTTTTTTAGCATTTAGAACTGCTTGCTCTTGATATTCAAATTTTTTAAAATCCTGGGGTAAATATTTAAGAAACACCTCATCTGTTTGGCTTAATTCATCTTTGAAATATTCATATAAGAACTTTAGATAAAGTTGGTAAGGAGTTATATTTTGATTAAGCCAGGTTTTTTCCTGTATTGTTTGAATATATTTTTCACTTACATCAACAGCATCTTTCCATAATTCTTCAAATTTATTTTTAGCAAATTCATAATCAGCACGATTTTTTAGTTCAACATTGAATTCAAAATTGTCAGCAAGCCCTGATTGAGTAAAATTGCTTGAGCCAGTGATAACCCTTCCTACATCTCTATCTTCTTCAGTAAAAGTCATAATATAAAGTTTGGCATGAATATTTTGTGATGGATATGCCCTGATTTCTAATTTTTTACTGCGTATCCACCCAATGAACTTACTAACTCCTTCTTCAACTTTTTGATTATCTTCGGAATCTTCTATTTCTTTTTCTACAAATTTTTCAACTTCCTGCTTTGTCTCTGCATGAGAAAACTGAAAGGAATGCTTTTCTTCCTGGACGGCAGTTTTTAATAAATCATAGGTCTTTTTGCTCGTGTTTATACCAATGAGAATCCTTATTTTCTCTGTATTTTCTAATGCTTTATAAATGAGATAAAAACCACTTGTGTAAAAATATCCAACAAGACAATCAAAAAATCTTGTATCTTTGATTAAAGTTTCAAATCTCTCTTTTAGGCTTTGACCTGGTTCGTTTGTAATAAAGGTAAGATCAGATGTCATTTTAATACACCCCCCTGTATTTTACTCCTATTTTCACGCATTATTTTAGGATAAATTTTTGTAATTTCGTCTTGCGGGAAGTGATTCAGATTGTGGAGGCGGCCTTTCCCATTCTTTATCTTTGCGCCAGATTTTTTCTCAGTTATTTTCCCAATAACAGTTGCTCTTATTTTCTTTTTTGAAAGAGCCTTAATTATTCTTTCCGTATCTCTGTGACTGCATATAATTATCAGGGCGCCCGAGGCAATTGTGCCCATAATCTCAAGTCCAAATTCCTCGCAGAGGATTCTTGATTCAGGAAACACGGGGATTTTATCTTCTTCAACAATCACTCCAGCGTTGCAGGCTTTTGTTACCTCATATAATCCGGTTGCAAGTCCTCCTTCGGTTGGGTCGTGCATATAGTTAACATTTACAATCGAGCTGGCAAGGAGGGCTTCTTTGACTATGCTTATACCGGGATTATGCAGATATGCTTTTGCTTTTCTGATAAAAGCAGCAGAAAATTTCTTTTTTAGAAATGTCTCTTTCTCGTTTGCGATTATCGCAGTTCCTTCAATGGCAATTCCTTTGGTAAGTATAATGTCGTTGCCGTTTTGCACTTTGCCTTTAATCAGTTTATTTTTTGCTACTTCACCGAACATTGCGCCTATGATTATAGGACGGTCTATACCATAAGTTATCTCGCAATGCCCGCCGCAAAGAGTAATGCCGAGTTTTTTACATGCTTTTGAAACAGAAGCAAAAATTTCCTCAATCAGTTTATTCGTAGTATTTTTCTCAGGCAGGAGAAGCGTTGCAATAAGCCACCGTGGCTTTGCACCCATGCAGGCTATGTCATTTGCATTTATGTTCACCAGATACCAGCCAGCCTCTTTACTTGCAAGCGTCACAGGGTCAGTTTTTGCAATAAGATATTTATTACCTATGTCAATGACCGCTGCATCCTTTCCTATTCCTGGACCTATGACAATGCGGCTATTCTTATGGGTATATTTCTTGATTAGATATTCCAAAAAACCCTGGGGTAACTTACCTATCTTAAACATATTTTTGTAATTTCTTGATAGCTAAGGAAATTATACCAAAAGTTATCCATAACCTTCAGGACTAAAGTCCTGAGTTACAGCAGGTCAGGACTAAAGTCCTGAGTTACGTAACTCAGACCTTCAGGTCTGATTTTTCTTGTTTCTTTACCATTTTTAGTAATTCCTGCAGTTGTTTCTTCAATTCGACAATTTTCTGTTTATCTTCAGGTGTAGGTTTTGATTTTCTTTCTTCCCTCAACTTAGATTTGGCGCCGGTGATGGTATAGCCCTCTTCGTAGAGAAGCTTCCTTATGCGCAGTATCATATGGACGTCCTCGTTTCTGTATCGGCGTCTCCCCCTCTCCCTTTCCGGTTTCAGTTGGGCGAATTCGGATTCCCAGTAGCGAAGGATATAGGATTTTATTCCTGTTATCTTGCTAACCTCAGCAATTGTGTAAAATAATTTTTGTGTTTGCTCTTCCATTTTACCCTCATTTATTGATTTTTTTCCGCAATTCAGGACTTGCCTTGAATGCGGCGTATTTCTTTGCCGGGATTTGAATTTTCTCTCCGGTTTTCGGATTCATTCCCTGCCGCGCAGATTTATTTTTCACATAGAATGTACCGAATCCTGCAATTTTAACTTTGCCTCCCTTGCTCAACGCTTCATTTATTATATGCAACACTGATTCAACGGCTAACTTTGCCTTGTTACGTGTCAATCCAAGGTCTATTATCCTTTTTACTATATCTTTTCTATTCATAATAATTCCTTTTAGCGGTGCTCTGGCTTTGCTTCCCGCATCATTAGGTTCCTGCCTGCATCCTTTGCTTTTTTTCTTTTAAATAAAACTGCATAAATCTGTTCAGTGATTGGCATCTCAATTTTATATTTTTTTGCCAATATATAAGCAGATTTTGTTGTTCGAATGCCCTCTACAACCATAATCATTTTTGAAAGTGCCTGCTCTGGAGTCAAGCCCTTGCCCAGCATTTCTCCGTAATTCCTATTGCGGCTATGGCGACTTATGCAGGTCGTGATTAAATCTCCAATTCCTGTCAGGCCTGCGAAAGTCTCTTTTTTTGCTCCCATAGCCACGCCCAACCTTGTAATCTCATGCATTCCGCGGGTCATAAGCGCTGCTTTTGTATTATCTCCAAAACCAAGGCCGTCGCTTATTCCACAGGCAATTGCTATTATATTCTTCAGGGAACCTCCGAGTTCAACTCCTATGACATCAGTGTTAGTATAGACCCTTAGGCATGGGCTCATAAATATTTTCTGAATGTGTTCTGCTTTTTTCAAACCCTGGCTTGCCGCCACAATAGTCGTTGGAATATCTCTGACAACTTCTTCTGCATGGCTTGGACCTGATAGGACGACGATATTGTTTTTTACTGGTGGCAGTTCCTGTGCTATAACCTGTGACATTCGCAAAAGAGTTCTGTTCTCAATTCCTTTCGCCACGCTTACAAGGAGAACATTTTGCAGATTAAATGGTTTCAGCCGTTCTGCCAGCGAGCGCATTATATGAGACGGAACTGCAAGAACAATAACTTTTGCTTCTGCAATTGCTATTATTATTTCTGATGTTATCTGAATATCTTCGGGAATTTTGAAGCCCGGGAGAAATTTTGCATTTTCTCTTCTCTCTTGCAACACTTCAGCGTATTCTGGAAAAAATTCCCACAGCGCAACCTCATAGTCATTCTTATGCAGGTGAAGTGCAATTGTTGTTCCCCAGCTTCCAGCTCCCAGGACTGCTATTTTCATTTTTTCTCCATTTTTGGTTCCTCGCCTTTTAAAAGACGCTTGATGTTGGATTTGTGCCTGATGACAATGAAGAGCGCTACTATTATTGCAAGTATCCGAAATATCCAGGGTTCTTTAAATATAAAAGCGAGAATCGGAAAAGTAATTGCTCCGACAATTGACCCAAGGGATATGTATTTCCAGACGAAAACGACCAACGCCCACACAGCAAAACACAGAATTGCATTTACCGGCATCAATCCCAGAGCAACTCCTAAACTTGTATTTACTCCTTTGCCTCCCTTGAATCCAAGAAAGATAGGCCAGTTGTGTCCGCATATTGTAGCCAGGCCAATTGCTACAAGAAAGAAAGAGGTGTCAGGTCTTGACAAATGACAAATGAGAATTTTTCCTATTACAACAGGCATTATTCCCTTTGCTATGTCAAGCACCTGCACAATTCTTCCTGTTTTCTTTCCAAGCACCCTTGATACATTTGTTGAACCTATATTGCCGCTGCCTTCCTTGCGGACATCAATTCCACGCAGCTTCCCCGCAATGTAGCCGAAAGGAATTGCTCCAATGAAATAACCTAATATTATGAGAAAAATATTCGTTAACATATTATCACAAGCAATACAACAAGAAAAATCAGAGCCCACAAGAGATAGGTACTCAAATCCTGGTGGTCTAACATTTTTATTCCTGTAGATGTTTTTACAAACACTGAAGCCAGTCTTGAATAAAACTTATTTAGGGTCAGGCATTGCAATCTTTCCTTTCCAAATAATAGTCCTGTTCTGGCGCTCAAAAGGTAAATAAGGAAACCAGCAATTATTGTTATAATTGTATTTATGTAGTGTTCTTTTCCAGAGAAAAAATGAATTTCCCTGCCAATTGTAGGAAAAATCAATTTACCAAGGACTAAACCTGGTAGAACTCCAAGCAGCACACAAACTAATGACAAAATCAGCAATGGAATAAGCATCAATAAAGGTATTTTTTTTATCTGCACTTGTCTGGACAATCTTTCTGGAAGAGTCCCCAGAAAAATATGAGAATATAGCTTTAAAAAAACCGCAATTGTTCCAGCACAGGTAAGAGTGAAAACGAAATTCAACCAGGGAACACCAGAGATGGATTTCAAGAGCAGTCCCTTACTTATAAATCCATTAAAAGGAGGAATACCTGAAATGGAAAAAGAAGCAACCAGAGATGTAACAGCAATTAATGGCATTTTCTTTCCCAGCCCTCCTAAATTAACTAAATTCCTTTCTCCAGTACTATGGAGCACTGCTCCGATACAAAGGAATAGCAAACCTTTAAATAGGCTATGGTTGATTATGTGATATATTCCTCCAGCGAGCCCCAGAGTTGTTCCAGTTCCCAGCCCTAACAAAATATATCCCATCTGACTTATACTGGAAAAAGCAAGGATTCTCTTTGTATCTGTGGCAAGAAGAGCAAGGAGCACTCCTATGAGCATTGATATTACTCCCAGACCAAGAATTATTGAGGAGATACTCTTTGCGCCTAACAAAAGCTCACCAGAATAAAAAAATCGCAGAAGTCCGTATATACCCATCTTTATAGAGATTCCAGAAAGAAGCGCACTAACTGGTGAAGGTGCAGCTGGATGGGCCTCAGGGAGCCAGCTGTGCAACGGGGCTATTCCTGCTTTTACAGCACAACCTCCCAGAAAAAGCAAGTAAATTGTCCACAAAAGATGCTTATCTTCCAGTGAATGCAATTTCACAAGCATACTGAATTTATAACTCCCGGTGAGATGATATACCAGAAAGATTGATAAGAGAATCATCCCGGCTCCAGCAAGTGTCATAATTATGTATTTCATCCCTGCCCTGAATGCAATTTCAGTTTTCTCATGGATGATAAGAAAATAACTGGTGACAGTGGCTATTTCCAGAAAGATATAAAAACTCAATAAATCTGCAGAAAGGAAAGTGAGAATCATGCTGAGCAAAGCCAGTATTAAAAGAGGATAATAGGTTCTGCGATTGTCCTTTATATCTTTTAAGGAATACAGGACTACCATTGTGCCAAGCAATCCTGTAAGAGAGACCATAATAAAACTCAGACCATCAAAGTGTAAATATATTCCCAGTGGCATAGTTTCTCCTCAATAAAACATTTTCACTGCATGTTCAACCAGATTTATTCCAAGAAAGGGGAATATACCAAGTAGAACACAACTTATACTCAAAACGCAGGGTGCTATGTATTGTAGGTACCCGATATCTGGACTTTCCTGGAAAGGCTCTCCAGGACTTAAAAAGAGCTGGATTATGCGTCCATAATATGCCACTGCAATGATACTGGCAAGAATAATCATTATACCAGGAAAGATATTTCCAGATTCCACTGCTCCTTGACAGATAATCCATTTGCTTACAAACCCATTGAAAGGAGGAATTCCAATAATTGATAATGCGGCCAGGATAAAGAGAAAAGAAAGCAGGGGATTATGCTTCCCGAATCCCTTCAGTTCTGATATTTTCCTCTTTTGAGTGGAAAAAATAATTAATCCCGCGCAGAAGAAAAGACACCCTTTCATAACTGCATGGTTTAGTATATGAAATAAAGAACCTTTCAATCCTGACTCGCTTCCAATTCCTATGCCTATAAGAATACAACCAATCTGACTGATGCTGGAATAGGCAAGCAATCTTTTGATATCATCTTGAGCTAATGCCATAAGTGCGCCGAACATAAGACTAAAAATTCCAAGCCACATAATAATTTTTTCAATTCCCAAGTACGGGAATGTCCAGAACACCCTTATTAATACGTATATTCCAATCTTCAAGACAACCCCGGAAAGAAGTACACTTACTGCGGTTGGTGCAAGTGAGTGGGCATCAGGAACCCAGGTGTGAAGTGGGAATGCCCCGCACTTTATACCAAAAGCAAAAAGAAATAAAGAGGCGACTAAACCAATAGTCAACGGATTGTCCTGCAAAATTTCAGGAATTCTAAAGGCAATAAGATCGAGATTGAGTGTGCCTGTTTGTCCATAAAGGATACCAATGCCCAGAAGGAAAGATGCAGATGCAATGCTACCTAAGAATAAATACTTAAGGCTTGCTTTCAGGGAGCCCCGTGTCCCTGAAACTACTAATATATAGCTTGAGATTGCAAGGATTTCATAAAAGACATACATATTAAATAGGTCTCGCGTGTAGATAACCCCTATCATTCCTACATACAGGAGTAGAAGAAAAAAATGATGCATCCCTTCTTTATTTATGGAAAAGATTATGGATAAAATCATAAGGAGCGTAGCGATTAAGGAAAAGAAATAACTCAATCCATCCACGAGGAGCGTAATTCCCAGGGGAATCTGCCAGCCCCCGAGTGCATAGGAAATTTGTTCGCCGGCAAAAATTCTTGGACCCAGACATCCGATTAAGCCAAGCGAGATTGAAATACTTGCCAATGAAAGGCAGGGAGAAAATTTTTTCACCCTTGTCAAATCTACAATAGAGATAACAAAAGCTGCACAAAGCGGAATGACAATTATTAGAATCGGCAAATTACTCATCTTCTTCCTTGATTAGCTGTTGAACATTTAGGGTTTTGTACCTTTCATAAATTTTTACAATCAGAGAAAGTGCAAATGCTGTAACGCAGATACCAATGACAATTGTAGTAAGCATCAGAGCCTGGGGAAGAGGGTCAGCAACCTTTGTAATACCCTCCTGCATAATTGGTGCAGTTGCATCTTTTTTATAACCGATTGAAACAAAAAATAAGACTATGCCACTATTAAGGATACTCAACCCCATAACTTTTTTAATCAAATTTTTCTTAAAGACAAGCCCGTAAAGTCCTATTAAAAATATTATTATGCTAATATTGATTGCCATTTTTATCTCCGGGTATAAATTTCATTAGAGTATGAATAATGAGGAAGGTGCCTGTTCCTACTTTCATTCCAATTGCAAGATTGAGAAGGAGTATCGAACCAGCACTTGGAATACTTCCAATTTCTCCTGTCGGGAGAAAATCTGTTAAGAAATTAAGCCCGAGCACAATTCCTAAAAAGCCTATTCCAAGAAATATTAATGCTCCAGTGCTTTTTATCATATTCAAAGTAGGATATCTGAACCTTTTCTCAGTTTCTGCTATTCCCTGGGAAAGACAGAGTAAAATTAATGCTGACCCGAGGACTACCCCTCCTTGAAATCCACCGCCAGGAGAAAGGTGTCCATAAGAAACAAGATAAAAACCAAATAGAACGAGTACAGGAAATATCTTTCTCGTAACTGTTTTTACTATGTTTGTTTCGTCCATCAGTTCCTCTTTAACAAATAAATTACTCCTGCAATTGAAGCAAAAAGGACTACTGCTTCTCCGAGGGTATCATAGGCCCGATATCCCAGATAAACAGCGGTTACCAGGTTTATTGCTCCTGTTTCCTTTACCCCCTGTGTAATATAATGTTCAGATACTCCGGGAGGAGGTTTTCCGAATTCAAAATTTATCCCATTAAGAACAAACAAACCTAATATTGTTAGAATTAAAACAGGAATTAGCTTATTCAATTCGTTACTCATCTTTCCTCACAGTCTTGCTTATAGCTAAGATAAAAATAACTGTGGATAGGCCGGCACCAATAGCTGCTTCTGCAATTGCCACATCAGGAGCCTGTAAATAATAAAATGTAGCTGCCAGGAACAGACTGAAAAGGGCCAGGGTTATCACTGAGCATAAAAGATCTTTCAATTCCAGACTTATTACTGCACTAATCAATAAGATTATCAGAAATGACTCAATCATTTTTTGGTTTTCTTGCTCTCCATGGCTTTAGCCCTGATTTGAAAGCTGATTGTGCAATAATATGGGAAGCAACCGGAGAGGTAATCAGGATAAAAAGACTGATGAGGAGAATCTTTAAAGAAAAGATACTGATTCCCTGTCTTATAATTAATCCAAGAAAAATAGAAATCACTCCTGTAATTCCACATTTACTGCTCGCCTGAAGCCTGGTATAAATATCAGGAAATTTTAATACTCCAAGGACCCCGAAAAACATAAAGAATATCCCCAGTCCAAAAAATATATAAGCGATCATCTATCACCTGCCCTTAAATATTTAGCAATAGCAATAACTCCAATAAAACTCAAAAGAGCATACACTAAGGCTACATCCATATATATGATGCGATTTAATTCCACTGCATAAACTACCATAATTACTGTAATCACTCCTGAGGCTAAATTAAACCCGATGAGCCTATCATAAGGAGTTGGCCCAAGAATCACCCGGCAGAAACTCAAGATGGCAATTCCTGAAAGAATGAAGTTTATTAGACTTAAAAAATTCAATGGAATATTCTCCTTAACCAGATTTCAAAATAACCTTTGATTAGATGTCCTGCACGAATGAGGTGTGTGGTTTTAGTTTCCAGCCAGTGAACATAAAGGTTATCTTTCTCACTATCAATGGTAATTGTTCCAGGAGTTAGAGTAATTGAATTAGCAAGAACCACACGCGCAAGGTCAGACCTCAACCTGGTTTTAATCCTCACCACCATTGGATTGATATTTCCACTTAGCACCCGGTATACCATATCAAAGCTTGCAAGATAAATCCTTAACAAAAGCACAAAGAGATACAGGGTTATAAGTTCTACTCTCAGAAATAGGTTTTTCCTGTGCACTTCCTGCTCCTCAATGAATAAATCATAGGTAAAGAAAGAAATTAGCAGGCAGAAACTTCCTCCCAAAAACAGAGAAAATGGATGGAGGCTGAAGCTGAACAGTATCCAGAATAACATCAAGCAAGCAGAAGTATAGATTATGCGGACAAGTTTCCACCTGGCTTTTATATCCATTTTTTATCTCCTGTTTTTTCCCGGTCCCTTAATTTTCTCAACCGGAATCACAAAAAATGTTCCATTTCCTGGCTGAGATAAATCACCGCAGACATCTTCTAACAATTTAATTAATTCGTCTATTATCTCATCTTCCACTACAGCAAAAATAGTTCTGGTGTAGAGATGGGCTTCTTTTAACATATTTCTTGGTAGCGTATAGAAAACGGTTGCTAATAAGCAGTCAAAAAGTTCTTTGAAAATTAATTTTCTCGTCG
>Ga0066636_10003454_pt1 | contig 10112 bp, 5 predicted proteins | sample CryGeyCG2014_080_2_FD_62736 | JGI IMG/M metagenome (GOLD analysis project Ga0066636, IMG submission 62736) | Groundwater microbial communities from aquifer - Crystal Geyser CG07_land_8/20/14_0.80 | ecosystem: Environmental > Aquatic > Deep subsurface > Groundwater | place: USA: Utah: Grand...
TTGCCGGAAGAGTTCCAGATACCTGTTCCTGGCATGGTCACGTTTCCGGTAAAGGTGGGGTTGTTAATCGGCGCTTTTGCATTCATTTGCGTTTGTATCGCCGAAGTAACGCCATCGGTATAATTCAACTCTGCCGCGGTGGCGGTTACTGCCACTCCTCCTATCGTGAGCGTTGTAACATTCATTGTACCGGTCGTGAATGTTTGAGAAGTAGAGGGGATATTCAACTGACCAACGATTGCGGATACGTCTTTCGGGGGCATTTTCTGAAAAGCGTATAAAAATATCCCTCCCAGAAACAAAACACCCGCTCCCAAGAGCGTGAGGCGAAAAAGCATACGTGACATATATCCAATATAGGAGAAAATGGGGGGGGAGTCAAGGGGAAGAATATGTGTTTGAATTTTCTTTATAATAGCGCTAAAAATATAAACAAGTTCTTGTGTTTCTTGAGATATTAATTGAAATTCGTTTGATTTTTCAACAAATAAAAATGCAAGTAATCGAACCCAATATAACGTTTCTTTTGCCTCTTTTCTTGCAATACTAATTTTATTTATTAAATCTTTTTTACTAACTGCTCCGTTTCCCTCCATGTAGTTTGCACCTATACTAGTTGCGCTTCGAACAAGTTGGCTAATGAGTGGTCGAGATATGGTATTTTCAGGAAGCTTCCTACATAACATCAAGACCTTTTTACCAAGAATAAATATTCTTTCTTCAGGATCATATTTTTTTAATTCCATTTTCAAATAATACTTATGGAAAAACAGAATACAACGGCTTATAAACAACAATTTGAATAGTTTAGGTTGTCAAATAGCCAAACAAATTCCCTTAGTGGTTTGAATTTGAATTTGGAACTTGAATTTATTCAAACCCAACGATGTGGGAAAGTGGTATATAATAAAAGAAATGAAACACAAGGCCTTTACCCTCATGGAGCTTCTGATCGTTGTTTCTGTTATGGCGGTTTTATTCGCTGGCCTTATTCTGCTTATTAACCCTATTACCATCATCAACAGGGGAAATGACGTGGCGCGGAAAAAGGATTTGGATGACGCGAAAAAAATGTTGGAAGAGTATATGGCCGATACGGGTTGCTATCCACAGCCGACACAGATTTGCATCAATGGGAGTAATACGAGCCCGTGCAACATCTGCACAAAGCAACAATCCGCAAAGTTCTCCTATTTCGCCAAGGACATATGCGACCCAAAACAAGGGGGGAGCCTCCATTATCTCTATAAAACAGAAACGGTGTTGGTACCAGGGATAGGATATGAGGTAACAGCGTGTCCGAAGTGGTTTTACCTCTTTTCTGTTTTGGATAGCGCGTATATTGCGGCAGATGACCCGTGGGGATGTAAAAAAGGGGGGTGTGGTGTGAGTCCGTCGTATGGATATAGTTATGTAGTAACAAGCCCAGGTGCGCCAACGGATGCGATTGCATCGGTTAACTGGTACTGCTATTTGAGCCAATTTGACAGGTGTGTCCAATGTACTCCGTATGAAAACTGCACCTCACAGGGCAATGCTTGTTATGGAAAAGACCTGTATCCGGTGCGATCAAGTTGCTGTTCTGCGAATGGACTTCCACCCTGCTAGAGCGGAGAGCAATATAGCCACTATAACGATTATAAAAATTATCATTGTATTCTTTACGTTTTCCTTTTCTTGAGAGAGACTCTTCATAAGCGATAGGTTATCTTTTTCCAATTGAGATTTTTGAAGCTGACATGCCTTATATAAAGCGCTATTTCTTTCGCTCTCGTTTTTATAGGGAGCGATAGCCTCTTCACAAGAATTAGTAACGTCCGGAACATTTGTGTCGTAAATAAGCTGGCCAGGAATGGCGAAGGAAGCGCTGGGTATAACAGTTATAAATGTTATACCGGTTATAACAATTATAAATAGTTTTTTCATATAGATTTATTGTAACAGATGGCATTTTCGGTGATAATGGTAATTATCGACTGGATTCCCGCCTGCGCGGGAATGACACAGGAAAGCGCGGGAATGATACAAAAAAAATAACTAACCACTAATTAATAATCAGCCAATTAAATGCGGAGGCAGAATGGATGGCGTTGTTTGAGGAAACGATGAAATAGGGGGGATTTATTGATTTTTTCGTCACCGATAATTGTCCCTGGATATTATCCGTTATGGGAGTGAGGTAGATGAGTGAATTTTGTGTCACATTATCGTTATATAGTATTACTTCTTTCGTATCCTGTGGCAGCGTGCCGGTGCCGGCCACTTCTGCGTTTGTTTTTATCGCAGGGATGATTCCATTCAAGTCATCTCTCATTCCGGAGTCGGCTATGAGCGCTCCTTGCGTTGCAATGTTTTCGAGTGTGAATTTACGTGCAATCACTTCATTAAATTTGGCGGAGCCGGAGGCATCAATAGATGCCACTGTAACGCCGTCCGTATTTTTTATCGCAAGAGAAGTAGCAGACACCTCTCCCTTTATCGCCATATCTCCATTTTTGGCAATTACCACGGCATCGTCAAATAATCGGATAGTTCCCAGAGACGATATGCGCAGATCCTCGGAAAGCGCAAGTATTGAGGATGGTTGGATGAATAATGTCCCCACAACGAGCGAATCTGCGATATGAGCTTTATAGATATTAGCGGTATCATTCACTGTGAGATTACTATACGATGCATCGATATTTTGATAATAGGCAGGGTTGGGGAGGGGTTGGTTTTTTATTGTGGCAAGTTCTTGTTGGACTGAGTTCAAGTTCGTAGTAAGTAGTTCGTAGTTCGTAGCCAGGGTGGAGGAGGAACTGGCGATTTGAGAGGATAGCGCATCTATCGTTTCTGATTGAATATTTTTTGCAATCAGTGTTCCAGAAACAGATGCGTTTTGAGCTGTAAGCGTTCCCGAAAATGTTGCATTGCCTTCTGCATCGATACGAACGACCGGTGCGTTATTTAATCCCTTGATGATTAATTGGGCTAGGGCACCGGCATTTGGGTTGTCCAGCGGGCGGACACGGGGGTCCGCCCCTACAGAATTTAAATTGATTGTTATATCGCCATTTGTCGGTTTTATTTCACGAACGTTGAGAGTATCTATTTCCGCAAGGGGAGATACTATTTTTTGCGCGCTGATAAGCCCTGCAACGATATGAGCGGATATTGTTTTTGCCTGGAGGACTGTTTCTTCTACCACAGTTCCCATCTCATCTAACAGTTGATACCCACTTTCACTTCCCGCGTTCGCAACCAACTGCCCCGATACATTCCCATTTCCATCAATCTGAATGTCATTGAGAGAAGCCACCTCCGGATCGTTAATAGTCCACCCGCCCGATCCGTTGGGGGTTATATTTTTCCATTTCTCATCATCAAAACGAGGAGCGGTGAGACGATAGGAAATAGTGGTGGGGCGGGAGGCATACAGCGTGAGCGTGTGGCGCAGATTATCTATTTTATACCACGTCCGCGCATTATCGCTTGGCGACATAAGGACAGTCATACGATTTAGCCTATTTCGAAGGGCGGTTGTTTTTGCAAAAAGCCAGAGGTCTGACCCATCTTCTTGAGCGTTAAAGTCAATGGCGTATTCATACCCGCTCACTGTTTTTGATTTGGTGGTGAGAGCCACTTGTCCAGTGGTTTCTTCCTTCACGCCCGTCATGGAAGCAACATAGGTTGCATATCGCTTTCCATTGATTGTGTAGGGAGGGTCGATGGTACCTGCATCGATTTTCCCATTACATGCTGAAAGGGTGGGGTTACCCACACAGAGTGTTGTTGTTCCGGTTCCTGCAATAGTGACGGTACCGGTATTAAAATTCGCGCTCATACTTGCAAACATGGTTCCCGTATCATCCAAAAAGGAAATGCGCGTGTCTATGGCAGAGTCAAATTTGAAGTCACCCGAAAGAAGCCCTCCATTGGCAGGACTAATGTTATATGTTGGCGAGATGCTATCTTCATATATTGCCGCCCGTATATTATTATTTACAATAAGGTCTACACCACTTACTGGAGCAGTTCCCATCCCGACAATGCCGGTAAATGTGGTCCCTCCTGTGCCTGCTTTAATATTCACGGCCGTTGCACCAGTAATATTACCGAGCGTAATAGTATGCGCAATGGCATTCGTTCCCAGATTGAGGGAAGAACCGGTACCCGTATTTAAAGCGATTGATGTCGCTCCTGTGGAGTTACCGATAGCTATCGTCCGAGCCAAAGCACTTGTCCCCATATTAATAGCATTTGCCGTACTGTTTCCCAATGCCAAAGTCCCCGCCGTTGAGGTATCTATTCCATACGTTGTATCCACTACAATATTCCCTCCCACCACCTGGAGTTTCCCCAGGGTAGGAGCACTGGTACCGATCCCCACTATTCCCGTTCCCAAGTTGAAGAACGCATCCTTGTTAGTGAGCCCAGGTAAATGTACCATAGCGCTATTTGTTGCAATTGCTCCTATATTTACATCGTCCGTTATATTTAACGGTGCGAGGCTTCCCAGTGTTCTTTGCCAGAGATTGAAACCACTTCCAAGAGTGGAAGGATCTGTCCAGGTATTTACTCCTCCTGCCGAGGAGGTGAGAAGATAGCCTATTGCTCCCGCAGCACCTCCTGGTTTAATTGCCCCCGCTATCGTAAGGTTTCCACTCATATCCAAATGTCCTGGCCCCGCTGCAGCATTTGAAGTACCTAGAGCAAGGGAAGCGGATACAGTCGCATAGGTACTGACGTTTAGATTGCCGACAACATCAAGCTTTGCAGAGGGAGCTGTGGTGCCGATGCCGACGTTGCCGCCGACATAAAATGTGTCATCTGTCCCAAGTTTATCAGCAGCAACACGGTAAAGATTAGTATCTAAGGGAGTTGAACCGCCTACACCCCACCACATTGTTCCATCTCTTCGGAAAGTAAAAGACGATGTTGAATCTCCTGATTTACGAATATAAAAAGCTCCAACAGATGAGCTATAATCGTCAGGTTCAATCTTTAACCCAGCTGTTGTTCCTGTAACTGCAACTACTAATTTTTCTACTGGTCCCGTCGTCCCAATTCCTACATTTCCATTTCCCAGTATCGTCAGCATATCAAGAGCTGAGTCTCCAATCTGAAGAAGCTCATCTGCTACTCCTAAATCAACTGTTGATTTGATGGAAAATGCTTCAGTTGTTGTTCCTCCTGCCGCTTTTGATGAGTTGAGTTTTATCTGATCTGTTGAAGTGAAAATGATATCTCCTGTCCCTGAATTGAGTGCAAGTGCAGTTGTAGTCGTTGCGTTACCAATAGTTATTGTCCGCGCCAAGGCACTTGTTCCCATGTTGATAGCATTTGCTGTACTGTCTCCCAAGGAGAGGGTCCCTGCAGTTGAGGTATCTATCCCATAGGTAGTATCTACGATGATGTTCCCTCCCACCACCTGGAGCTTTCCCAGGGTAGGAGCACTGGTACCGATCCCCACTATTCCCGTTCCCAGATTGAAGAACGCATCCTTGTTGATGAGCCCAGGTAAATGTACCATAGCGCTATTTGTTGCAATTGCTCCTATATTTACATCGTCCGTTATATTTAACGGTGCGAGGCTTCCCAGTGTTCTTTGCCATACCCCCCCCAAACTTGTTGGATCTACCCATGTATTCACTCCACCACCGGATGAGGTAAGGAGATATCCACTTATGCCAGCAGCGCCTCCTGGTTTAATTGCCCCCGCTATCGTAAGGTTTCCACTCATATCCAAATGTCCTGGCCCTGCCGCAGCGCTTGAAGTACCCAAAGCAAGCGAGGCTGAGACTGTTGCATACGTACTGACGTTGAGATTACCGAATATATCAAGCTTCGCCGCAGGGGCAGTGGTGCCGATACCGATATTACCCGCCGTAGTCAAAACGAAGGCGGGCGTTGCTGATCCAGCAGAAAGCTGGATATTTCCAGTGTTAATATCACCAATCGTGAGAGATTGCTTCGCTGTGCTCGCAATGACAGGACTGCCGTACAACGTTAAAGCCCCTGATACGCTCGCCGTTCCATTCACATCCAATTTTGCCAATGGACTCGTCGTCCCAATGCCGACATTTCCCGTCCCATTGGGGTTGAGAAGAATGTTTCCGGTAGTATTGTAGGTTGATGAGTTACCAAGAGTGAGAGTTTGTCTGGCGGTGGTAGAGAGGTTGCCATCGGCCGTAAGGAAAGTGGCTCCCGCAACTCCAGCTGATACACTCGCAGTTGGCGTTCCACTATTCACATTCAAGAATGCAAACTTGGCGCTTGCAGTTGCACTTCCTCCTATAAAAGCATCGACCGTACTATTTTTTGGAAAGAGCGCGCCATCACTCTGAGTCCAGAATATTCCCGCGGCGGCGGCTCCTGCCGGATCTGCCCATGATAATCCTCCTGTGCCATTCGTCTGTAATACATAGTTGGTAGTTTGGCTCCCCGGCCAGGTATAGGCAATACCATTGAGGGTTGTGGTGCCGGCAAAGGTGACATTATCGTTTAATGAGATTGTTGTTGAGTTTGAGGTAAGAGTTAAGTTCCCCGAAACATCATCAATCGTATGAGCGACACCATCAATACTTACTATTCTCCCTGCGCTATCAATTTGAAACAAATCCCCGTTTCCAACCGTGAACAAAGAAAGGGGAGATGTATCTCCGACCCCCAATTTCCCCGTTCCCAGATTGAAGAATGCATCATTATTGGTGAGTCCTGGCAAATGTACCATGGCGCTTGCAGTAGACACAGCCCCAATGTTCAAGTCATCTGTTATATTAGTGGGGGCAAGACTCCCCAGAGTTCTTTGGAAATATTGAGTGATACCCGACCCCATCTCTGTCCAGGCGGTTCCATTCCAATAATAAATCTTATTGGTTGATGTATTATAATATTGAGAACCATTACCATAGGTTGTTGGGGCGCTCCCAAACTCTCCCAGTTTTATTTGTCCTCCCGCAACGAGGCTTCCCGAAAGCGTAGCGTTTCCTGCAACATCCAATAGCGCTTGAGGATTGGTATTGCCAATTCCCACATTTCCCGTATTGAGGATAGTCATGACCTCAGCAAGCGTCCCATTATATGCCTTAAACCGTAATGAGCCGCCTTCGCTGGCAGAGAGCGTAATGTCTCCACTTCCCGCAGATTGGATGGTAGTAGCCTGTGCGCTTGAAATAGTGAAGTTCGCGCTTGCATAGGTAGAGCGCAAACCAGGGTTGGCTGCTGCAATTAGCAAATTACCATCCTTATTGATAAAGGGGACGTTTGACACATTCTGGCCTGGCGGCATGCCCTGCAACGTCTCCGAGTTAATCGCATATCCCACGTTCGCAATCTGTTGACGAGGGGACATCTCCGTTATCTCACTTCCTATTGTTACCCCTAAATACACGTTCGGATTCTCGGTAAAAATAGAAGTGGGTAACTCAGTATTACAACTGGGACCAGTATCATTCCCGATAAGGGAGTTAAATATCCCATCTTGGTCGGGACTTGCAGTACAAACACGAGTTGAGCTCGTAATGGGGGAACCACCTGTTGGCGCGGTATAAAAACTGTAGGAAATGTCAATCGGTGCCGTTATGGGGTTTCCCAGCGTATCAGTCAATCTGCCTTGAAACGATATGATCCTTCCGGCCTGTACAGGGGCCGTAGAGTAGGCGAAGGGCGTTTTGGCATTTTTGTAATATCGAAGATATATTCCCGTTCCAATGAGTATTAATGAGAGAACCGCGAGGCTAAGTCCCACATATTTCAGGGGGAAAGGTAGGGAAGGGGCTTTGGGAGCGGTGAAACTCCGCTTTGCCTTGTATAATTCACTTCGATAGCGAACTGAGTCATTTTCGGAGATCTTGTCTGCAGAGGACAGCCAGTTGATGAATGAAAGAGCAATCTCGACCTGAGAAAGGGCTTCCTTAGAAGAGAGAGACTTATTACTAAGCTGAGTGATGAAAGAGCCTATTGTCTTATTTGTGAGTATCTTCATTAGACTTTGGACCGTTGCAACAAGCTAAATAAATATTATTCATTGATTAGCAAACATATATATCTTCTGCTAATTTACCTTAAAATCCTTCTTTTACCACTATCCATTCATATACCCAATCTGAGTTTTTTAGTGAACAAAGGGTACCTTTTTTTCCTATTTACCCCATTGTTTCGCTGAGGCAACTCATAAGGAGAACCCGTTTGGGCGGGGTCAAACCACGTTTGTAGGCGTGAGAAGGCTATAACTAAAGCGGATTGGACAGGGGACAGATATGCTTTCATATGACTTATAATATATTAGAACTGATAATAAGATTTCTAATAACACTGATATGACGGTCTAAATCCCTTTCTGAGCATTTCTTGTCTAAGAGGAAACTCCTATACTCGCTAACTACTTCCTCTCGTTCATCTTGTTTTGTCCTCTTGTCAAACTCATTTGCAGGGTTTGAGGAAAGCCATCGTTGCTCAATACAGAGAAGAAAGAACTTGCGGAGCGTTGCCAAGCGTCGAAGAGTGGTATTCCCTGAATTTGTCGAAGATTCCAAGTAGGAATGATAGGAGCGAACAAGGGAGTGAGAAAACACTTCTGGAAGCTCAGAATAGCCTAAATCAGTGATGCGCTGGTCGTTTTGCAACCAAGAAAAAAAGTAATGGAGATCCGAAAGATAATTCTTGATAGTAGAGGGCTCTGCTTTTCCCGCAATCAAGTATTTTTTAAATTCGGCCTCGAAATAAAAAAGATTATACCTATTAGACATATCTTTCAGGATATAACAATAACAATAAGGATGTCAAGACCAGTTTGTGTATGTTGTGATATAGTTATTGAGAGGGAGATTGGAGGCTAGAGATCAGAGATTAGTTATATTTAATTATATTTAATTTAATTACCGCATGATAAATCTATCTACCTTATAGTATCAATTAATATCATATAACCTATAATACAAGTGGTTTCGCCCAAAGGGCGATAGACCTCTGGTCTAAGTGATTGGTTATAGTTTAAATTAATTTAATCGATTAAAGACACATGCCTGAATTTGTCCTATTTATTATATATTGGGGCTTTATGAAAGCTTAATAAATGTCATCCCCGCGAAGGCGGGAATCCAGCTTGTCATTCCGTGCTCCGACACGGAATCTATATATTGCTCCGTTTATTATTCTTTCGGTGCCGTAGGCTCAAACAAGGTTGCCTAATGTCACCTCAAGAACAATAAACTCCGCATCACGAAAACACCACATTCTGTGTCATTCCCGCGGAGGCGGGAATCCAGACTGAAATGTCAATTTTATAGATCCCGAAACAAGTTCGGGATGACAAACAAGGAAATGTTTGTCAATTATCGACTGGATCCCAGCCCCTGCCTGCCGGCAGGCAGGTTGAACCCCTACTTGGCCGTGCAATCATATCATCTTTTGTAGAGACGCATTGCAATGCGTCTCTACGGTATTATGGTAATTTGTTATACTAAATATATGCAGAAGTTTTTGTTATCGGCAATACTGTTCTTCTTGATTCTCATATCGTTTGCCCTTTTCTTTTTCTTTTATGAAACTCAGTTTTTTGGCAGTAGAGCGAGTATGACGAGGGTGGATATTTCAGTTGACAATTCGTATGTCTTTACTAATCCTCTCAAAGCATCCGCCGATGGGAAGGAAAAAATAAGAGTTACCGTTTTTGTCCTCAATAGCCAGGGACTGGGTGTGTTTGGGAAGAAGGTGACTGTAGGTATTGATCCCCGCCTCGTAGTAGATGCTATTCAACAAAATACGGATTCGGCAGGAAAAGCAATTTTTGATTTTAGCACAACAAGCCCGGGAGAATATTATCTTGAGGTGAGTATTGATGAATTGAAGCTTCCTCAGAAGGCGAGACTTTCGTTTTATCAATAAAAAATCATATAAAAATGTAGAGACGGGGCATGCCCCGTCTCTATAAAACACAAACGAAACACAAACGTTTTCGCTTTTTTTGTATCATCCCCGTGTAGACGGGGATCCAGTCGATAATGTACCATTCAAAATACAAATGATGTGATTTTAGTCTGGACCCCCGCCTACGCGGGGGTGACAATGTGTTCCGCCGGAGTTTACCCTCACGAAGGTGGGGGCGGGAATGACACAGGTGTGTATTA
>Ga0066636_10003457_pt1 | contig 10110 bp, 7 predicted proteins | sample CryGeyCG2014_080_2_FD_62736 | JGI IMG/M metagenome (GOLD analysis project Ga0066636, IMG submission 62736) | Groundwater microbial communities from aquifer - Crystal Geyser CG07_land_8/20/14_0.80 | ecosystem: Environmental > Aquatic > Deep subsurface > Groundwater | place: USA: Utah: Grand...
GAATATTCATATATTTATTTACCAAATTTTTAATAGGGATGGGTTTTTTGCTGAAATTTCTTTACAATTATTAACGACCTTATGATAGAAATAAAGCAACTCCGTATAGATAAGATAATTTTGTTCCTTATGGCTGATAATTGGCAGGATAACATCAAAAATGCCCCCCGTGCGCCGGGCGTCTATCTTATGCGAAACGCAGACGGCAAGGTCATCTATGCGGGAAAAGCCAAAGACCTGGGAAGCCGCACCAGAGCTTACGTGAACCGGACGGACAAACGCTGCATGGCCCCCTTTCTTACCTCCAGGATCGGGGCAGTGGAGTTTATCGTCACCAAAACCGAGAAAGAAGCCCTGATCCTCGAAAACAATCTGATCAAGGAACACAGGCCGAAATACAACGTAAATCTCCGGGATGACAAAACCTATTTCAGTATCAGGATCGATCTTAAGCAGGCCTTTCCACGGTTTCAACTGGTTAGGCAGGTAAAAAAAGACGGCGCGCGTTACTTCGGCCCTTACACGTCCTCCAGCGCCGCCAAAGAGACGCTCCATTTTATTCAGCCTATCTTCCCCTTGCGCACCTGTGGGGACGGGGAATTAAAAAACCGCAGCAGAAGACCTTGCCTGGAATATCAGCTCAGGCGTTGCATGGCGCCCTGCGCAAGTAAAGTGGATAAATACGTCTATAATGCAATGGTGCAGGACGCCATCTCTTTTCTTGAAGGCAAAGAAAAGGGGCTCCTGGCCGATCTTTATTCCCGGATGAAAACAGCCGCAGAGCGCCTGTGCTTCGAGGAAGCGGCCATCCTCAGGGACAGGATTTCTGCAATCGAAAAGACATTGGAAAAACAGCAGATAGTGTCAACGACCTTCAAAGATCAGGACGTCTTCGGCCTTTACCGTGAAGACAATCAGACACAAATCTGCCTTCTTAATGTTGTAAAAGGAAAACTCCTGGGGAAAAAATCCTTCCCTCTCATTGCGCTTCCAAACGCTTCAGAAGAAATTCTGTCCTCACTGATTGTGCAGTACTATGACGGCAATGTCTTCATACCCGGGGGAATCATCCTCCCTTGTCCTCTGAAAGACAAGGCAGTAATAGTAGAATGGTTGACGGAAAAAAGGGGGAAAAGTGTTGCCCTGCATGTACCTCAAAAGGGCCGGTTAATGGATCTTCTGATGATGGCAAACCGCAATGCGGAAAACGCGTTTGTTGCGGAACGCCAGGATGGAGGCAATATCGGTAAGGCCATTGCACTGCTGGCGGAAAAACTGCAACTGAAAAACGTGCCCCAACGGATGGAGTGTTTCGATATCTCCAATGTCTCGGGAAAATACGCCGTCGGTTCCCTCGTGGCTTTTGCCGACGGCCGCCCCGTAAAAGAGGGCTACCGGCGCTTCCGCATCAAAACCATACCCGATATGGATGATTACGGGATGATGCGCGAAGTCCTCCGCAGGCGCTATGAAAAAAAGGAAAACCTTCCCGATCTGGTGGTGGTCGATGGAGGCAAGGGACAGATTGGCGTAGCCGTAGCGCTGTTGAAAGATTTGGAAATCACAGGCGTTGACGTTATCGGTCTTGCCAAAGAAGACCGCACGTCTCCACCGGCATTCCTCAACAGAAAAGAGGACCGTGTTTACCTGTACGGACGGAAAGAACCGGTTTATCTTTCACGCTGGCCACAGTCCCTGTTCCTCCTGCAGCGGCTTCGCGATGAGGCCCACCGCTTTGCCCTTTCTTATCACCATAAGTTAAAAGAAAAGCAGGATTTTCACTCCCTCCTCGACGAAATTACGGGCATTGGAATCGCGAGAAAAAAAGACCTGCTCGCCCATTTCGGAGACATCAAGAAAATCACATCCGCATCCATAGAAGACTTGCAAAAGGTGAAAGGAATTGGTAAAGAGCTGGGCGCTTTGATCATAACCTCTCTAAACAAAAGCAATATAGGCGCTTGAGTTTTATTCGACCATTTATGAACGGATTAAATTATACTCTGGTCAACCTCTCCATCGGTCAGGTGGGGCTCGTATGGCAGGCGGGAGAATGCCCTCTTCTATTAAGAGTCATCCTCCCCGAAGCCCAAAAGCCCACGCGTTCCCTTGTTCTCAGCCATTACTCTGATGCCGCCCCCCTCTACCATGCCAGAATAGATGAAATTTGCGCCGAACTTAAAAAGTACGATCAGGGAGAGGATGCCAAATTCCCGTCAGATCTGTTCCGGCTCGACAGCCGGGGCAATTTCTACGAACAAGTCTGGGCTGAAACCCGCAACATACCCCGTGGAAAAGTGATTAGCTACGGTGAAATCGCGAAGAGGCTTGGCCGCCCCTGCGCCGCGCGCGCCGTGGGAACAGCGCTGGCGAAAAATCCCCTGCCCCTCATTGTGCCCTGTCATCGTGTTATCAAATCAAATGGCGAGTTGGGCGGTTTTTCCGCAGGCGATACAACCACGAAACGGCGGCTGCTGGAAAAGGAAGGCGTCGTCTTTGACAGCTGGGGCCGGGCATTCCTATGAAAGGAATCTATGGAATTGACACCCTACCAAAAAATCCCATCTTGTCCTGCTGTTATCTCATGTGGTGCACTTGTAAGTTGAATTCACCTCATCCACGTTGATGATCTGAGACACCTTATTGACCGGCATCTCGCGCAACAGAGTCATGGCGAGGGGTTCAAAGAGGAAGGTGAAGTACGCTCCATCCCGCGCCCATGGCACATCGATCTGAAGTATGCCGTCAACGGGACAGTCAGTTCTCGGAACCCTCACCACTATAGTGATTCCAAAACTTCCATCAAAAAGACCTCATCTTTTATTTTCCACAGTATGCCTTGCTCACTCAGTTTGAGAAAGAGCCTTATTTTACACTACCCTATCTATTTACTTGACACTAAAAGACTATTTTTCTTATACTCCCGCGTCTCAAAAAGGCGGCTCAAGACCAACAGCCTTGTAACCTGTTCAATTTATTGCAATTATAGGGGGCCTTTTTCATGATTGCATCGGGAACGTTAGCTATTATGGGAACTAAGGAAGCAAAGGAAGTGATGCAGGCGGCACTGGGACGTGCGAAGGCCGATCTTGTCATTGTCAACGCCAAATTGGCGAATGTATATACAGGGGAATTGCTGGATGATTTTGCCGTAGCCGTGAAAGGAAAATGGATTGCCTACGTCGGGAAGGAACCGCAGGACAACATTGGAGAGGAAACCGTTGTTATTGACGCGGCGGGAATGACCGTCATTCCAGGTTTCATCGATGGTCACACACATTTAACGCATATGTATGACGCCGCGGAGTTTTCACGCTATGTAATAAAAGGCGGGACGACTACGATCATCGCTGAAACGATGGAAGTCTTTCCCATAGGCGGCTACGAAGGCGTGCTGGATTTTCTGGAATCGTTTCGCGAACAGCCCTTGAAGTTCTATGGTACAATTCCTGTAATGATTTCCATCAGTCGCACCTGCAACGGGATCTCCGTAGAAACAATTCAGAAGCTTCTCCTGCGAGATGATATTCTTGGTCTGGGCGAGTCCTATTGGCAGGCCGTTCTTCAAAATCCGGATCAGCTTCTTCCCCTTTATGAAGAGACCCTACGGTGCGGAAAGACGGTAGAGGGTCATTCAGCCGGGGCGGGCGGGAGAAAACTGATGGCCTACACGGCCACAGGAGTTTCATCCTGCCACGAGCCAATAACCGCCGAAGAAGTGCTGGAAAGATTGAGATTGGGGATTTACGTCATGGTCAGGGAGGGGAGCATCAGGCGTGAACTCGACGCTGTTTCCCGATTAAAAGATATGGATGTTGATCTCCGGAGATTGATTCTGGTCACTGACGGCATTGATTCAAAGGACCTCCTGGAGAGGGGCTACATGGAATATATAGTTCAAAAGGCTATTGATGTCGGTTTCGATCCTATGGATGCGGTACAGATGGCAACGATAAATGTGGCCGAGCATTTTTCCCTGGATGGAATTCTGGGGGGGATAGCACCCGGTAAGTACGCCGATATGGTGATCATACCGGATTTGAAGACCGTCAGACCCGAGTATGTGATAAGCAATGGTAAAATAGCGGCCAAAAAAGGCGATGTTCTTGTCAGTCCCCGTAAATCGGTTTATACGGAAGCGAGTCGTCATAGCGTTCATCTTCCTGCCGAGTTCAAGCCGGAGGATTTTTCTCTCATCATAGATACGGGTGTCTCCAGCATAAAAGTCCGGGTTATTAATCTGGTAACAGAACTGGTGACGAAAGAATTAAAGATAGATATGCCTGTTACGGACGGCGAAATAAATGCTGATTTAGATCAGGATATCATCAAGGTAGCCGCCATTGACAGAACCCACTGTCCAGGCCGGAAATTTGTCGGGCTTATACGGGGCTTTAACATGCGAGCGGGCGCCTTTGCGACCACAGCGGTATGGGATACATCGGACATCATTGTCGTCGGCGCCAATGATGCCGACATGGCACTGGCTGTAAATAGGATACACGCAATGCAGGGAGGAAAAGTGGTCTGTAAGGAAGGTAAAGTAATAGCCGAATTTGCACTCCCCATTTTTGGCTTTATCTCGGATCAACCAATGGAAACCCTTGCCCGAAAACTGGATGAAATTAATGATGCCGCCTCAAGTCTCGGCATTCATTTCGCCAATCCCTTTTTAACCCTGGATACCCTTACCACGGCGGCGATCCCTTACCTCAGAATTTGCGAGGAAGGACTGGTAAACCTCAAGGATGGGAAAACTGTCGGATTAATCGTAGAATAAAAGGCATATTGCGGAGCTGAGCGGCGGGCATGAGGATGCCGCCGTCAGGCATGCAGCCGAATGTACGGCCGTTCGAGCACAGCGGAACCGGCGAAGTGTTTCAGTCACTTGTTCGGCAATCAGTCCTCGCCCAGCACTTCAAGATCGGCCAAGTCCTTTTTTCGACCTATTGCTCGTTTGTTCTGGGCGTATTGATCTCGGCCAAGGTAATGAACATCCTCGTCACCATATTTCCCACTGACCTTGCCTGCGCTTGCCTGTTCCCATGTTACCCCAGTGATTGAGGTAATAAGGTCGATTCTTACAGGGGAGACGCCAAGTTGAACGACTTGCTCTGGTTTTTGAAAATCCTCCGCTTTCAGCCCGAGTGAGCCGAAGCCAAAGGACGTGAGAGCCGCAATAATGCGCGTGGCGTTTTGTTGGGTCGGACGAACATAGATGTCAATGTCGCCGGTAAAACGAGGGGCTCCATGATAAGCCAGCGCATAAGACCCTACAATGATGTAATCAATCTTGTGCTTGTTGAATAATGCAAACAGTTCTTTGAAGTCTGGTTGAGCTTCCATGAGTTTGCCTGCGAAGCGACTCCACCGCGCTTATTCGTTCTGACGCATCGCGATTTCGCCAAAACGTCAGGTCGTGTTGTGCAGACGACTGGTGAAGATCCCTTATGGTAACAGTCTTCTGAATCATAAACTTATTATATCAAAACGTTGTGGCTTATGCATTATTTTCTTTTGCCAAACATCCGGTGCTGAGCGGCGGGCATGAGGATGCCGCCGTCAGGCATGCAGCCGAATGCACTGCCGTTCGAGCGCCGCACGTTCGGCGGGGACAGTTTTTGCTTTTGTCCCCGCCGAACATATTAAGAGTTTTTACGTCGCGGAGCCGACGTAAAAACTTAGTTGAACAAACCCTCATGCGAGGGTCTTGCACCGCTTTGGAATTTTAATCAATTTGTATATCGATTTGAGAGATACTATGCGGAAAAATTTCTTTGAAATCAAGGGATAAATCTAAGCTGTTTTTCATAATGAGGCCATATCGAATACAAATTCTGGCGGGAATAAGGCCATGAAATCGTGAGGAAGTGCCATTAATCGTTATTTGGGCGCACGGGGGGATAACGGGAAATGAATCAAATCGTATGCCGTTGAATCAGACAGCCATTCTTCGCTCGTGGTACGCCTCTATACCCAACTCACTACTACAAGAAGAAACAAACGATTTCATTCCGTCTGAACTCTGAAACGCAGGTGGTACGTTTCATTCAAGGACGCCACGGTAAAGAGACCACATTCTGCCTCGAACACATTGATAGCGCATGTGTCTTGCCGCAAGCGCCAGAAGCGGTCGTTACCCAGACCTAATACCGCCAATAAGATGATGCGGTTGATAACGGTGTGGCTCACCAGCACGATCGTCCGCCCCTCATGACGGACAACCATCTCATTGATAACCTCTTGGACACGGGTACTTAACTCGTCTATTGTTTCACCGCCAGGGATACGCGCTGTGTTAGGGGAATTGTACCAGGCATTTACCACCTCCGGCCATCGTTCTCTGGCCTCACCGGGTGTCAATCCCTGCCACTGCCCGTAGTTAATGTCAATCAGTCCGGGATGCGCCTGAACCGGCAGTTCAAAGTACCGGGCAATGGCCTCAGCTGTCTTAACAGCGCGTGAGAGCGGGCTGGAGTAAATTGCCGCTGGGCTCCATTCAGCAGCAATACGTCGGCCTGTTGTTTCGGCCTGGACCAATCCGGTTCCGTTTAACGGCACATCGGCGCGACCTCGAAAACGCTCTACACGATTCCACTCAGTTTCTCCGTGCCGCACCAATATGATACGTGTCATTTCCCACCTCCAATAATTATTACTTTAGCTTAAGCTTGATGAACTCGTAAAAAGTCGAAAAACAGGCCAAATTAGACGGCTCCATAAAGCTTTCTTATCGAATTATCCTTCATTCTCATAAGGTGTAAGAAGCAAATTACCTGACTGGCGCCGGAGCGCCGGGACTGCCGTTTTCCTGGGCCCGGTACTGAAGCTCGTAGAGGCGGGAATAAAGCCCCTGGCGGGCCAGGAGTTCCTGGTGCGTCCCTTCTTCCCAGATTTCCCCTCTGTGGATGACCAGAATGCGGTTCACGTTTTTGATTGTGGACAGCCGGTGGGCGATGATAAGGGCAGTGCGATCTTTGAGCAGCTCCTTAATGGCCTCCTGAATCAGGATCTCCGTTCGGGTGTCCACGGAACTGGTGGCCTCGTCTAAGATCAGGATAGCAGGGTCGAAGGCAAGCGCGCGGGCAAAGGAGAGGAGCTGTCTCTGTCCCTGGGAAAGGGTAGCCCCGCGCTCCTGGACCTCTTCCTTGTAGCGAGCCGGGAGATGTTCAATAAAAGGAGCGATGTGGACGCGCCGGGCGGCCTCCACCATGCGCTCATTGCTGATGCGCGGATCCCCAAGGGTGATGTTGCCGGCAATGTCTCCCGAGAACAGGAAGACGTCCTGCAGGACGAGACCCAGGCGTCGCCGCAGGTCCTGCTTGTTCCAATCACGGATGTCCACGCCATCCACCAGAATCGCACCGCGCTCGATCTCGTAGAAGCGGCACAGGGCGGAGATGATGGAGGTCTTGCCTCCTCCCGTGGCGCCAACCAGGGCGATCTTCTCTCCTGGGTCGACCTTAAAGGAGATGCCTTTGAGGATTGGCTCCCCGTGGCGATAGGAAAGCCGGACGTCCCGGAATTCCACGGCGCCTTGGAGATACTGCGGAAGTCTTGGCAGCGGCGGGTTCTTGATCGTTTCCTCCGTGTCCAACAGGGTGAATATCCGCTCGGAGGAGGCCATCGCAGCCTGCATGATGTTGTATCTTTCCGCAAGATCCCGGATCGGATGATATATTTGCTGGGTATACTGGACAAAGGCGACAATGACCCCGGGCAGCATGGCGTGTTTGAGGATAAGTCCGCCTCCGTACCAGAGGGTGAGGCCTATGGTCAGGGCGCTGAAGATTTCCACGATTGGGAAAAACATGGCGTTGTAGTGTATGCTGCGCAAAAGGACGTTCTGGTAGTCCGTGTTGATGACCTGGAACCGTTCGTAGATTTTCTGTTCCTGCCTGAAAGACTGGATTGTCCCGATCCCGCCAACGCTCTCCTGAAGGTTGGCATTAAGACGGGCGAAGACCAGCCGGCTTTCCCGATAAATGTCCCGGGAACGCCGCCGGTAAAAGCGACTCAGGTAGAGAATAAGCGGAAAACCCGTCAGGGTTATGAGCGCCAACTGCCAGTTCAGAAACAGCATGACCCCTGCGATTCCAAAGACGGTAAATATGTCCCCTAAAAGACCGACCACGCCTGAACTGAACATTGCGTTTAGCGTCTCCACGTCGCTTATCGTTCGGGTCATGAGGCGGCCCACGGGGTTGCGGTCAAAGTAGGCCATGTCCTGCTTTTGCAGATGGGAGAAGATACGGGTCCTCAGGTCGTGCATGCCCCGTTGCCCCATGTATTCCGTGATGTAGGTCTGGGCAAAGAGGAAAAAAAACCCTAAGAAAACGCTGCCCAGATAGGTTAGCGCCATGAGGTCGAGGCCGTGCAGGTCCCTGGTGGCGATATACCGGTCGATGGCGACCTTGGTCAAGTAAGGCCCCAGGAGCAGGGTCCCTGTGTAAAGCGACAAAAACAGCAAAGAAAGGGCCATGAACTTCCAGTACGGCCGCAAGTAATTAAGCATCCGCCCCATGAGGCGGGCATCGTACGCCTTGCCCAGAATCTCGTCATCGGGATGCATGGTCTTGTTCATTGCGCGCCTGCCTTGCGGACCATCGTTTCGACTTCCCGCGCCAGTTGCTGTCTCCGGTAGAGATGGCAATAGGCCCCCTGACGCACCAGGAGTTCTTCGTGCGTGCCCCGCTCGATAATCTCTCCTTCCCGCATGTAAATGATCATGTCCGCTCCCCGGACGGTGGAGATCCGGTGGGAAATCAAGATGGTTGTCCTCTTTTCCATGAACCGGCGCAGTTGGCTTAATATCTCATCTTCGGTTTCCGTGTCCACGCTGGAGAAGGCATCATCGAGGATTAAAAGGGGCGGGTTCTTGATGATAGCCCTCGCCAGGGCTGTCCGCTGTTTTTGCCCCCCGGACAGTCGGACGCCGCGCTCCCCCAGGACGGTGTCGAATTGGCCGGTGAACTCCCGGATGCTGGGCAATATTTGGGCGATGCGGGCGGCATCCTCCAGTGATTCGATACCGGCATCCCGACGGCCAAAGAGGATGTTTTCCCGGATCGTATCGGAAAACAGGAATATGTCCTGGGAAACGAACCCGATGGCCTCTCTGAGCTTGGCAAGAGAAATCTGGGTAATATCGTCGCCATCAATAAATATGGAGCCGGGGGAAGGTTCAAAGAGCCGGAGGAGCAAATGGACCAGGGTGCTTTTCCCAGCCCCGGTTTCGCCGATGATCCCGCAGGTAGTGCCGGCCGGGATCGTCAGAGAGATATTTTTGAGGGCCGGGGAGTCCCTGTCTCCGTAAGCGAAGGTTAAGTCGGCAATTTCGATGCTTCCCCGGATTGCACGCGCCGGAGACGGCGGTTCGCTTTGTTGATAACCGGGCGCCGCTGGAGTGTCGAGGATTTCGATAATCCGGCTCAGTGCGGCGCTGCCTCGCTGGTACTGGTTGACTACATGTCCTGCGGCCATGACGGGCCATGTCAGCATGGCCAGATAGCCGTTAAAGGCGGTAAATTCTCCCAGGGTCATGGCGCCTTGCAGGACTTTGCGCCCTCCGAGCCACAAAACAAACGCGGCGGCGATGCCGGTGAAAACCCGTATCAGGGGCCACATTACCCCCCAAAGGGCCGCCAGCCGGAGGTTCTTGCGCATGTACTCGGAACTGAGACGGTCGAAGCCCTGGATCTGGTTTTCTTCCTGGGCGTAGGCCTGAACCACCCGGATGCCGGCCAGATCCTCCTGGACGTAAGCGCTGAGCGAACTTAAGTGCTGCTGGACGTCCCACGACCATTGGAAGATGCGCTTTCCGAAGAAGCGTACGGATAGACTGAGGAACGGCAGGCTTAAAAATGACCAGAAGGTAAGTGCGGGATCGATGGCAATCATGAAACACAGGCTACCCGATATGACCACGACGGAATCGATAACCGCAAGGGCGCCGGCCCCTAAAAGTTCACGCATGGCCTGCATGTCGTTGGTCAGGCGGGACATCAGATCGCCTGTCTTGGCGTGCTGGAAATAAGACAAGGGAAGTTTCAGGAGATGGGAAAAGACAACGCCCCTTAAGTCCCACTCCATGCGGCGGGAAAAGCCGAA
>Ga0066636_10003458_pt1 | contig 10110 bp, 9 predicted proteins | sample CryGeyCG2014_080_2_FD_62736 | JGI IMG/M metagenome (GOLD analysis project Ga0066636, IMG submission 62736) | Groundwater microbial communities from aquifer - Crystal Geyser CG07_land_8/20/14_0.80 | ecosystem: Environmental > Aquatic > Deep subsurface > Groundwater | place: USA: Utah: Grand...
CCTTAAAACTACCAATATAAAAAAACTATTTTGATATAGACTTATTTCCTTAATCCTAATTCTTCAATTATTTTTTTATATTTGTTTACATCATTATTTTTTAAATATTCCAGAAGTCTTTTTCTTTTACCAACCATAATAACCAGACCCCTTCTAGAATGATGGTCCTTTTTATTCGCCTTCAAATGTTCATTAAGTATGTTAATCTTTTTTGTAAGAATAGCTACCTGAACTTCAGAAGAACCAGTATCATTCTCATGAGTTTTAAATTTTTCAATAACCTTTTTTTTATCTTCTTTGACTAAAGCCAACTTTTTTCACCTCCTCAAAATTTCCCGTACTATAATTTATCACAAGCTTATACTAATTACAATTTAATCACATTCCGGTATTGACCTCTTTTATAACTGAAATTATCCTAAAAACTTTTTAAAATCCTTTAAACTCAGTCTGGGTTCATTAACTTTTTATTTTAAAATATTTTTTAGCATATTCTAAATCCATTTTCATCTGGCTGATTAATTTATCTTTACTTTTAAATGTGATTTCATTTCTTAATCTTTCTAAAAAATTAATTCTTATTTTTCTTTTATACATATCATCTTTGAAATTGATTATAAAAGCTTCAATCCATTTTTTTGATTCTTTGAAAGTTGGTTTGTCCCCGATATTTATAATGGCTGGAAATAATTTATTTTCATTACCGTTGATTTCAACAGTACCCAGATAAACACCATCTTTTGGAGTGATAAAATCCTCACAAACATCTATATTGGCTGTTGGAAATCCTAATTTCTTCCCCCTGCCGGCTCCTCTAACCACAACTCCTTCGACTTGCGGATTCCTCCCTAATAAATTCTTTATTTTTTTTATTTTGCCTTCAGAATAATATTTTCTTGTATTGGTACTTGAAATTGTCTCTCCCTTTATTTTCAGGAGAGGTACTACATTTACCTCTATATTATAAGACTTAAAAAATCTTTTCAAGAAAGATACATTTCCCTCTGCTTTAAAGCCAAAACGAAATCCACTTCCTACAAAAATTTCCCTTACATAAAATTTTCCGATAAGTATATCTTCGCAAAACTGCCCGGGTTTCAACATAAAAAAATCGGAACCAAAATTAGCAGTTACAATAAAGTCGACTCCTAAACTATCAATAATTTTTATTTTTTCCTCATAAGAAATTATGAGTTTTTTATGCATCTCACTTTTTATTACATTCAGCGGAGGTTTGTTAAATGTCAGAACTATACTGGCGCCGTTTATTTTTTTTGCCCTTTTAACACAAGCTTCAATTATCCTTTTGTGTCCAAGATGCACTCCATCAAAAAAACCAATCACAATTACTGAATTTTTATCCTTAAAGTAGCTATTATCTATTTTTTTTAATTCTAATAATTCTGACAACTTAATACCCCGCTGTTTAGAAAAATTTCAAACTATTAGATTTTATTCAACTGGCGAAAAATTACAATACTTTTAGTTAAAGTCAGTTTCTTACTCTTAATATCAGAAATTACATTTTCACTTAAAATCTCATGTATGGCTATTATATTTTCACTACTATCTTTAATCTTTATAAAGATCCCCTTTTTTAATAAATTATTATCTTCGGTCCTGGCAAACTCCACCATTCCACTATCAACAGGGCGGCCGTTCAGTACATGGTATCTATATTTGTCTTTTATATAAAGGCTCGGATTTTTGTCCAGTAATCTTTCAATAGATATCATATATGAGCTGGATTCTAAATCACTTTTTTTAAATTTGCCTTTCAGAAAATCTTCAACGCTAATGCTGCTGTCCAGTTTAAAATCGCCAGTTTTCGTTCTTTTTAATCCTTTTATCGAAGCGCCACACCCCAATAAATTTCCAATTTCATAAGCCAGAGATCTGATATATGTGCCTGAACTACAATTTACTTTTACAGTAAGTAAATCATTTTCCAGAGAAACAAGCTCCAGATTATGGATATTTACTGTTTTCGGTTTTAAATCTATATTCTGCCCTTTTCTTGCAAAATCATATGATGGTCTGCCTTTATACTTTACAGATGAGTATACAGGCGGCGTCTGTTTAATTTTTCCGGTAAATTTATTCAGAATACCGGATATTTTCTTAATATCTATGTTCTTAATCTTACTTCTTGCTAAAACTTCACCATCAAGATCCCATGTATCAGTAATTACCCCAAGTTTTATATCTGCAATATATTCTTTGTTAAAAGATAAAAAATAATTGAATAGTTTGGTAGCTTTATTTATTAAAATAATGAGCAGGCCTTCTGCTATAGGATCCAGTGTACCGGCATGTCCAATTTTTTTTAAAAAAAAACTCTTTTTACCCGTCTTATAACATCGTAAGAAGTTATATGTGGTAATTTATTTATCAATATTATTCCATTAAAATCTTTAAGCAGATCAGATTTGCTATTGGTGCTGTTCATAATCTAAATATTTTCTTTTATAGATTTTTTTAAATTATTAATCACAGTTCTCAGACTACCAGTATCAGAGTAAGCAGATGCCATCCTGTGGCCGCCACCTTTAAAATTACTGGCAATCTTAAATAAGTCAATATCACTATCAGAAGTACGAAGACTTATTTTAAAACAATTTCTACCGGTTTGCTTTATCAGGGCAGCAACCCTTACCATCTCTACGCTCCTCAGCAGTTCGATAACTCCATCTTGAGCAGAATATGGTAAATTTAGTTTTTTAAAATCTTTTTCTAAAACATATGAGTATATCAAGCCGCAGGACTTCACATATTCGATCCTTTGAAAAATCAGCTGAATTAATTTAAACCTGACGAGGGATTCATTCTCATATATATTTCTATAGATTTCGGAAGGAGACAGATTAAATTTCATTAGGTCACTTACTACTTTATGAACAGCATAATTAGTGTTGTTGTATTGAAATTTACCGGTATCTGTTAATATCCCCACATAAATACCCAGCGCTATTTCATGATCTAAAAGTTTCCTGTAATATCTATCTATTAGCTCATATAAAATCTCAGAAGTTGCAGATTTTTTGGTATCTACAATATTTATATCGCCAAAATTAGTATTCTTATTATGATGATCTATATTTATTATATACTTTGCACTATCCTTTAATACTTTAAAATCTATATTCATTCTATTTTCATCTGCACAATCCAGGCAAAAACAAATATATTCCTTACCGGAGATATTTATTTCTCCTAAATCTTTTTTAATCTTATTAAAGTAAGGCAAAAATTTATATTGGTAAGGCAATTCACTATTACAAACCGCTACTACATTCTTTTTTAATCGATATAGCAATTTATATAATGCTATTTGAGAACCTAATGAATCTCCATCCGGATAGGTATGGGTGATAATTAAAAAATTATCATTGCCGTTTATGATTTCTGATATCTGATTATATAACTTGTTTATATCCAATTAGGTTACCTGCTTAATATCACTTATCTTTATTCAGAGTCTCCAATATTTCTGATATTCTCATACCGTTATCAATGGACTTGTCATATAGAAATCTTATGTTGGGTATACTTTTTAACTTTAATCTCCGCTTCAAATTTTTTTTTATAAAGCCGCAACAATTTCTTAACCCCTCTAGACTCCTATTTATTTCATCCTCTTCGCCCATAATACTAACAAAAACATCCAGCCATTTAAAATCAGCAGATAACTTTGTATCCGTGATAGTTATAAACCCTATTCTGGGGTCTTTTGTTTTGGTATTGATAATAAAACTTATTTCTCTTTTTAGATCTATCTCAGCTTTTCTTGTTCTATCCACATAAATCACGACCATATCAAAGATTATTTCTCTTCATAAAATTCCAGTGTATCCTCCTTTACGAGATCCTGAAAATCTTCCAGCCTAACACCGCATTCATATCCTGATAAAACTTTTTTAACATCTTCTTTGAACCTATGAAGAGTTGCGACTTTTCCTTCATGGATTAATTTTCCATCTCTTACGACATTTACTAAATTACCTCTCTCAACTTCACCTTCCAGAATATAAGAACCAGCAATTATCCCTACTTTCGGGAGTTTAAATACTTCCCTAACCTCAGCTTTACCCTTATAAATTCTTTTTACTTCAGGTTCCAGCAAGCCTTTAAAGGCAAGAGTAATGTCATCAATTAATTTATAGATAATATCATAAGTCCTGACTTCCACATTTTCCTTTTTATACAATACATCCGCTTTTTGAGTGGGAACTACACCAAAACCAACTACAATTGCATTCGAAGCTGCTGCTAACAGAATATCACTGTCATTTATAGCCCCTATTGCTTTATGTATTATATCAATCTTTATCTTTTCTTCTCTTATATTATTTAATGATTTTTCTACTGCATCAAGTGAACCGTCAGAATCTGCTTTAAGAATTATTTTTAATTTCTTTATTTCATTCTCTTTTGCTAATTCAGACAATTTTTCTAAAGTTAAACTTTTTCTTGAATCCGCAACTTTCATCATTTTTCTCTCATAATCTTTCCTGCTAAAAAGCTCTTTTGCCACCTTTTCATTTTTAACTATAAATAATTTATCTCCAGCTTTTGCTACTGAAGGAAAACCTGTAATTTCAACCGGTTGTGATAGGACTGCTTCCCCTAGTTTTTTACCATTTTCATCTCTGATCAACCTTACTCTTCCAAACGAGTCACCAGTAACAAAAGAGTCTCCTACTTTTATTTTTCCTCTCTTTATTATAACTGTACTCACAGGGCCCAAACCTTTATCCAGTCTTGATTCAATTATAATTCCAGTACCTTCAGAATTTGGGTTACCTCTTATTTCATTTAAATCTGCAACGAGTAAAATCATTTCCAGAAATTCATCCAGATTAGTCTTTTTCTTAGCAGAAATCTCTATACATATAGTATCTCCACCCCACTCTTCCGTAACCAAATTATACCCGGTAAGGTCTTTCTTTATCTTATCAGGATTTGAATTTGGAAGGTCAATTTTATTAATAGCAATAATAATAGGGACACCAGCATCCTTTGCATGATTTATTGCTTCCACTGTTTGTGGCATAATACCATCATCAGCAGCAACTACAATCACAGCAATATCAGTAACCCTTGCCCCTCTGGCCCTTATAGACGTAAATGCTTCATGTCCCGGTGTATCTATGAATGTAATTTTCCTCCCCTTATAGTCAACCTGGTAAGCACCTATACGCTGGGTTATTCCACCCACCTCACCAACTGCAACACTGGTTTCTCTAATGACGTCAAGTAGTGTTGTTTTTCCATGATCTACATGTCCCATTACTGTTACAATCGGAGGTCTGGGCTCTAAATCTTTTTCAGAATCCTTATAAACTTCATCTAACTTCTCTTCAAAACCTATAATATGATATTTGAAGCCATATTCTTGAGAAAGGTACTCTATTAAGTCCTTACTTAAGGACTGGTTTATATTAATAATCTCACCCATATTAAATAACAGACTGATCACCTCAGTCGAAGGAACATTTATTTTTTCTGACAATTTTTTTATAGTTATTCCTTCGGAGATTTCAATTACTTTTTTTATTTCCGGCCTTTTCTTTAATTTCTTTTCTAAATCTTTGTGTTCTTCTTCTAAAGCTTTCTCGCTTTTTACCTTCTTGCCAGAGACAATTCTCTTCTTCTGAATTAATTTCGCCTTGAACCTTCCTTCCTTCTCCTCTTTATCAAGCTCTCTATCAATTACACTCTTAATACTTGATTTCTTTTCTTCTTCCCAATCCATTCTTGCCTTTGGTTTTTCTATAGCTTCTACTGGCCGGGCAGTCTTTGGTTTTTCTTTTACTTTAATTTCAGTTTTCTTTTCAATTTTAGCTGCTGGTACAGCTTTTTTCTTTGCTTTAATTTCAACTTTTTTCTTGCCTTTAGTTTTAACTTCCGGCTTTTTAGCTTCTTTGATTGGACTGACGGCTTTAGATTGAGGCTTGCCCTCAGGCTTGATTTTGATCTTTTCTTTTAACTTATTCTTCTTTAAGTTTTTTGATTCAGCCATATCTTTTTTCTTAATTTTATTTTTACTATCTTCTTTTTTAGCGTCCATAACCCTTTAAAATTACCCGTAATTTACTATTGATATTTATAATAATTGCTAAATCTTTCAATCATTTATTATGTTTTTTACCTGATAGTTACTGTTTAACGCCGGTATCTTCTCCTTTGCTCTTCAATCTTTCTTCTCTGGCTTCATCTAATTCTTCCTCAAACTGTCTTTCACTCTTTATATCAATTTTCCAACCAGTTAATTTAGCTGCCAGCCTTGCATTCTGACCTTCTCTTCCTATTGCTAAAGAAAGCTGATCACTTGAAACTACAATTAATGCAAACTTCTTGTCTTCATCAGTTAACACTTTTAGAACTCTTGCCGGGCTCAGAGCATTTTTTATAAAAGTTACAATATCATCACTATATTCTACAATATCTATTTTTTCTCCTCCTAATTCTTCAACAACCATTTTAACCCGTGAACCTTTAGGGCCTACACATGCTCCCACAGGATCCACATTTTTCTCATTTGATCTAACAGCAATTTTGGTTCTATAGCCTGCTTCCCTGGCAGCACTTTTTATCTCTACGATTCCTTCATAAATTTCAGGTACTTCTAATTCAAATAACTTTCTAATTAAACCAGGATGTGTCCTGGATACTATTACCTGAGGTCCTTTTGTTGTTTTCCTTACATCTGAAATATAGCACTTTATCCTTTCGCCATGTTTATATCTCTCCCTTGGAACCTGCTCATACGGTGGAAGTAATGCCTCTACTTTACCCAAATCTACCAGAGTAAATCTAGAATCACTTTGCTGGATTATGCCAGTTACCATATCTCCTACTCTATCTTTAAATTCTTCATACATAATCTCCCGCTCTGCTTCTTTAAACCTCTGTCTTATTACCTGTTTAGCAGTTTGGGCAGCAATTCTTCCAAAATTATCCGGGGTAACTTCTACATCATTTCTCTTAATGCTATCCTTTGCTGTTCCATCTTCACTTTCACCTTCATCTAAAATTTTAAACACTTTTATCTCACCCGTTTTAATGTTTATATCTGCCCGGCAATCATATTCTACCTTATAATTTTTTTTATAGGCTGAAACAAAGGCAATTTTAAGAGCTTCTATTATAGTATCCATTTTTATGCCCTTTTCCTTTTCTAATTCTACTAATGCTATCATTAATTTTTTACTCAACCTGATCACCTGTTCACGAAAAAATTTAAGCTAAAAAAAAGTGGGACTCACCCACTATTTTTTTAACTATTCACATTAAAATTTCTCTTGAGTATATCACAAAATAAAAAATATTCAATTAGAGCTCATATAGGACTTAGGGTTAGTTGTACTGGTTAACTATAAAAAAATTTAATGGAATTCATAAAAAATTTCTAAGCAATTCCTTTAAACCAGTATATCTCTTTTCAACAATATTTCTATTTACTGCCATCCCTATTGCCTTTTTACTTCCAACTATTACCGCAAGTTCGCTGGCCCTGGTAATCGCTGTATAAAGTAAATTTCTTTGCAGCAGCATATAATGAGAAGTTAAGAGGGGTATTATGACACATTTGAACTCAGACCCTTGAGATTTATGAATAGATATAGCATAAGATAAACTTATTTCATCCAGTTCAAAAAAACTATAGTCAACATTTCTGCCATCAAAATTTACTGTGATTTCTTCCATTTCCATATCTATACCGTTTATAAATCCTATATCCCCATTATAAACATCTTTCTCATAATTATTTTTTAACTGCATTACTTTGTCATTTAATCTGTACTGCACAGAACCTCTTAACACTTTTTGACTATTAAAATTTAAAATATCCTGAATTCTGGAGTTTAAATTATTAACTCCTACAATTCCTTTATTGGTAGGAACCAGAACCTGGACATCATAAAGGGGATTATAATTAAAGCTCTTAGGAATCCTCTGGGTTAATAGATTTAATATCAAATCAACAACTTCTTCAGGCTCTTCTTTTTCAATAAAGAAGAAGTCATTATTTTTTGGTTTACCGATATATGGAAACTGGCCATCCCGGACTTTATGGGCATTATGTATAATAAGACTTTCACCTTCCTGCCTGTATATATTTTTAAGTTCAATTACAGGAACTATACCTGAACTGATTATATCACTTAAAACGTTTCCAGGACCTACTGCGGGTAATTGGTCTACATCACCTACAAAAATGACACAGGTTTGAGGTTTTATGGCTAAAAGCAAATTTCTCATCAACCTTATATCCAGCATTGAAGCTTCATCAATTATTACAATATCTGCATTAATAGGGTTATTTTCATTTTTTGAAAATTTATTTAATTTTGGGTTGTAATTTAGAAGCCTATGTATAGTTTTTGCTTCCTTACCAGTAGTCTCATACAGCCTTTTAGAAGCTCTTCCCGTTGGAGCGCCTAAAAGAACGCTTTTATTTTTCTTTTCAAAAATTTTTATAACAAAATTCAGTATGGTACTTTTTCCTGTACCGGGACTTCCGGTTATAACCAGTATTTTTTCATTTACCGCCTTTTCAATAGCTTTTATCTGAATATCATCCAGAATTATTCTTTCTTTTGCTGCCAGATTATTTATTAAATCGCATATACCATCCTTTTTGCTTCCCCTTATCTTATGTTCCATTTCATCGCCTAAAAGCGCCAGAATTTTTTCACTTACGTATTTTTCAGCATTATAGATACTGGCCAGATAAACTTTGCTTACATTATCTTTAACAATAATTATTCTTCCATCCCCTTCAAGTTTACTTAAAGCATCGATAATCTTTCCTAATTCCGTGCAAAGAAAATTTTCTGCTATCTCTATAAATTCTTCATATGGGAAGTAGCAATGTCCTTCATCCTCTGCAGACTTTAGTAAATAAATTATTCCTGCCTTTATTCTGAACAACGAATCTTTTTCAATACCTGTTTTTAATGCAATTTTATCTGCAGTTTTAAAACCTATTCCAAATATATCCTCTGATAGCCTATAAGGGTTTACCTTTATAACATTTATGGAATTATCACCGTAATTATTATAAATTTTTGTAGCATAAGTATTGCTTATTCCATAGGATTGTAAAAAGATCATAACCTCTCTTATATTTTTGTGTTTTTTCCAGGATTTTGAAATTAAATTTATTCTTTTTTTACCAATACCATCTATCTCATTTAATCTTTTTGGCTCTTCATCCAGTATTTTTAAAGTGTCAAGCTTAAAATGAGAAACTATTCTGTTTGCCATTACCGGTCCAATACCTTTTATTAAACCTGAGCCTAAATAATTCTCGATACCAACAGCAGTAGCTGGTTCAGTTGTCTTAATGCTTTCAATTTCAAATTGTTGTCCATAATTCCTGTTTAAAATCCATTTTCCAGTCACTTCCAATTTTTCACCACATTGAAGCTCAAAAGCATTTCCTATAATGGTTACCAGACTATTATCCTCTAACCTTACTTTTCCAACCATAAACCCGGTTTCAGAATTTTTAAAAATAATCTTCTCTAAAATTCCTTTGATTATACTTTTTTGATTGTTCAGATTGTTCATTTTGAGTTTATCCGAGGTTATTTGCAGCCTTAAATTCTTTTATAAACTTTGGAATAGAATCTACGGGTAGCTCTACTCTCTTACAATCTTTCCTATACTCAACATCTATTAATCTACTGCCCAGAAATTTCCTGCCTAAAATAAATCTAACAGGGATTCCTATTAAATCTGAATCTTTAAATTTTATTCCTGCACTTACATCTCTATCATCATAAAGAACTTCGACATCTAATTTTTTTAAAGTCTTATATATCATGTCGCTTGCTTTAGATAACTCGCTATTTTTTTCAGTAGTAACAATAATATTAACTGTAAATGGAGCTATAGAAGGCGGCCATTTTATCCCTTTATCGTCGTGCAGTTGTTCTATTGCTGCTGCCAGTATTCTAGTGACCCCTATTCCATAACAGCCCATAACTAAAGGCTTCAACTTTCCATCTACATCAAGAAATCTGGCATCCAGCTTTTCACTGTATTTATCGCCCAACTTGAAAATATGTCCGACCTCAATTCCTTTTTCAATCTTCAGTT
>Ga0066636_10003461_pt1 | contig 10104 bp, 13 predicted proteins | sample CryGeyCG2014_080_2_FD_62736 | JGI IMG/M metagenome (GOLD analysis project Ga0066636, IMG submission 62736) | Groundwater microbial communities from aquifer - Crystal Geyser CG07_land_8/20/14_0.80 | ecosystem: Environmental > Aquatic > Deep subsurface > Groundwater | place: USA: Utah: Grand...
ACGTAAGATCTTTTTTATAGATCAAGCAGATTACTTGTGTTTTGAATTAATGAGATTCTGTCAGTCTCATATAGTGACTAATAGTACATTTTGTTTTTGGGCTGCATTATTAGATGACAACCCAAATAAACGAGTTATATGTCCAAAGCATTATCTTGAGGACTCTGAGGAGTACTCTAATAAGTATAGATGGCCTGAAGAATGGATTAAAATTGAAGATTACAAAAATGTTTGACGTATTAATAACAACGGCAGAAAAAGATTATAACAAATTGAGGTTTGTTTGCAATTCTATTGTACGGAATATTGGTAACTTTCATGATGTCTTTATTATATCTCCTACTTCTATTCCTAATAATGAAAGGTATAAAAATGCTCACTACCTAACGGACCATGAAGTAATTGACTTTGATTTTTCTAAAATAAATAAGGCGTATAGAATAGGTTGGTATCGTCAACAATTTATTAAACTGTTTCAAGAGGTTACTGTAGATAATTACCTTGTTGTAGATAGTGATGTATACATTAATCGTAAGATTGATGTTAATCCTGAGAATCCGTCATTCTATCTGGGACAGGACCAACTTCATAAACCGTACTTTGAATTTAATAAAAAAGTATTTAATCTTAATAGAGTATATCCTCACTCCTTTATCAGTGAGATAATGTTATTTAAGAGAGAATTGATTAGGATTATGTTAAGTCTATTGAAGTTTTCAGATATGAATGAATTTTTTAATACTTGTGTGAACGAAATAAACAGTATAAATGATCCTTCAAGTTTTTCTGAATATGAACTGTATGGTAATTATATAACAGCATATTGGCCTACTATATATCATTATCAGCAGTTAAAGGTGTTTTATAAAGCTAAGTTGAAAAAATGGAGGCAGGATGAAATAGAAGCACTTATAAGAGATAATACTTCCTCTAAGTATGATATATTAACAATGCATAGTTGGGTATGATAATAGTGATGTTCCATAGTGGTAAGTCTTTCCCAGTATTCTTGGAGGATAACTTTAAACAATTAAGGTTATTTAATCCTGACATTCCTATTTATTTTTTAACAGATAGAGAGTGGTTGGGACAGGATGTGTTTTTTAAATACAATATTGTGCCTATTGATAAATCCAATTATGCTTCTGATGACATTAGAACCTTTGAAGTATTATTTGGACGTGGAGAGAATGACTTTTGGACTATTACCACTACTAGGTTTATGTACATAGCTAATTTCTTGCAAGAAAGAAATTTTCATGATGTTTATCACTTTGAGAACGATGTTTTATTATATATAGATCTTGCAAAATTTAACAGTTTGTTTTGTAAACTGTATCTCAATCTTGCTATTACAATTGGAGGTCCAGACAAAGCTATGACGGGCTTGATGTTTATAAAGAATCCTCAAGCTTTATGTCACATGACATCTTTTTTTATAAACTTACTTAAAAATAATAAGTGTAGTCAAATAAGAAAGATATATGAAACGAATATGGTAAATGAAATGACATTGATGAGAATTTACAGTAAGGAATATCCAGATAAAATGATACCTTTTCCTATCCTTCCGTTTGGGGAATGGTCTAAAAATTATGAGGTTTTTAATTCAATATTTGATCCAGCGTCATGGGGTCAGTTTGTAGGGGGTACTACGGATGGGATTTCAGGTGCTAAACCAGAAGATCATTACATAGGACAGTTACTTAGGGAACACCCTGAATATAATGTAATTTGGAAACTGGGAATACCTTATTTTAAATATGATGAAAAAGAAGTAAAAATAAACAATTTGCATATTCATTCAAAGAATCTTAATAAATACTTGAGTTGATGATGGGATTGGGAGCATATTTGCAACGTGGGTTTTTGGATATTATAAACAAAGATTTAATACATATCATATTTGAATGTGGTAGTAGAGATTGTTTAGATGCTATTGATCTACGTAATTATTTTTCTGCTGATTTAGTATACTCCTTTGAATGTAATCCTGAATGCTTTTTGGTTTGTGAACGAAATATAAAAGGAATTGATAATATTAAACTGGTTAAAAAGGCTGTTCATAAAGTAAATGGAACTAGTGTTTTCTATGCAACAGATATGGAGAAGTCCAAGGATAAAAATATTGGAGCTTCTTCTCTTTTAAAGCATATAGATAGTGTGGAATACATTCAAAAGGAAATAATAGTTGATACTATTCGATTGGATACATTTATGGAACAGGAAGGAGTAGATCATATAGATTTACTTTGTATGGATTTACAAGGAGCAGAACATTGGGTATTAACTGGTCTTGGTAAAATGATAAGAAAAGTGAGATATATAATTACTGAGGTAATGCCTGGTGATGTTTATTATGAAGGTTGTATTCCATTCTTATTGTTTGACAGATTAATAATCGCAAGAGGGTTTGCAAGATTGGTAAGGATAGGAGATGATGTACTTTATGTAAATACAAAATATTATGGTTGATTGGATTACAGGTGAGAAGTTTATTGGAATAGCAGATATGGTTTATGCTCCTGAAAATACTAAAGGTGATCGTAACCCACTTGTCAATACGTTTTGTACTCGTGATTTAAAGACAACAAATATTATCTATACACATACGATGTACGTCAAGGAATTGTTTGATAAGATACAAAAATTGAAATCTTGTAAGTTTGTTGTAATTACTCATAACTGCGATGAGAATGTAAGTGATATTTCTATTCTACCTGATAATGTTATTCGATGGTTCAGTCAGAATGTGAATGTAAGTCATCCTAAAATACAATCGATACCGATAGGTTTGGAGAATGACAAATGGTTTACAGCAGCAAATAAGAAAGGAAAGATGGAGGCCAAATTACAGACACCTAAGAAATATAAGAATTTGGTTTATATGAATCATAACATAAATACATTCCCAACTGAGCGAGCTGGTATTTACGATTTGCTACAGGATAAGCCTTGGGTAACAACTGTACAGGGAGTAAACGGAAAAGGCTTTGACGAGTACTTAGACAACCTCTACAACCATAAATATATAATTTGCCCAAGAGGTAATGGGATAGATACTCATAGATTGTGGGAAACATTGTATATGGGATCTGTACCAATAGTAAAGAAGGATATTAATAATTGGTTTTATCATGATCTTCCTATGTTATATGTTCATAAATGGGAAGAGTTGGATGAAAAAATACTTGAAGATATGTGGGATACATATCATTTAGGAGAATGGAATAAGGAAATGCTTAACTTTGAATATTGGAAAAACAAAATATTAAATTTGACATATTATAAAGAATAAAGAATGATTTCAGTAGTTACAGCATATTACAATAGAAAAAAGTTGTTTTATAGAACATTACAATCTATGACTGCTTCTGTTTACAAAGATTTTGAAGTTATTGCCGTTGATGATGCAAGTAGAGAGGAAGAAAGGATTGAGCATTTAATGAATGAGTTTCCATTTTTAAAAGTAATACGAGTTGATCCGCAAGACAAATGGTATATGAATTCTTGTATGCCTTTTAATATGGGAATTGCTAAGGCAAAAGGAGATATTGTAATATTGCAGAATCCAGAATGTATGTATGTACATGATGTGTTTGATTATGTAATCAAAAACCTGACGGAGCATAAATATCTTACGATGTCTTGCTATGCTATTGATCAAGAGCATACAGACAAAATTCTGCCGTTTGTAAATTTAGAATATATTTTAATGCTTCCTCAGCAGCCTGCACGTTTATATATGGGTTGGTACAATCATTCTGTGTGGAACCCTAGTTACTTTCATTTTTGCTCTGCCCTTACAAAGAGCAATATGAATAAACTTGGAGGATTTGATGAGAGATTTGCAGAAGGGATATCTTATGAAGATAATGAGTTTTTGGATAGAGTAAAGAGGTTAAATCTAGAAATAATGATTGAGGATAAGATCTCTGTAATACATCAATGGCATCCTATGGTGTATAATCTTCAGGCAGCTACACGTCTTTCAGAGTTATATAATATGAATGCTTACCTTCATCATAGTACCAAATGTGAAGATATTGTTCATGTAGTAAATAGTTATATATGATTAAACAATCTCCAATATTAATTACGGGTATAGCCAGATCAGGAGGATCTATGATAGCTGGTGCTATTAATGTATGTGGTGCCTTTGGAGGACGTATGTCTGTTGGTGTTAATGTTAAACGTGGAATGTTTGAAAATATAAGGATAAGAGAAAAACTTGTTAAACCATACTTTAAAGTAGTTGACGGAGATCCTGATGGTCAGTATCCTTTACCAATGTTTACTACGTTATGTATAAATTGGAAGGAAGAAGTAGAGCAAGCTATTATACTTGACGGATATAAAAGCGGAGCGTGGATGTATAAGGATTCAAGATTGAGTCTTATGTGGAAAGAATGGTATCATGCTTTTCCTGAGGCAAAGTGGGTTATAGTACGTCGAAGAACTGGAGATGTTATACAGTCGTGTGTAAAGACTGGGTTTATGAAGGCATTTAAAGTTGAGGAGATAAGAAATTCAATAAATGTGCAAACGGAGGAGCAGGGGTGGCTATGGTGGGTACATGAGTATGAAAAAAGATTTGTTGAAATGATAAATGAAGGATTAAATATTAAAGTAATCTGGCCAGAACGAATGGTATGCAAAGATTATAGACAACTTTATGAATTAATGGAATGGCTTGGATTAAAGTGGAACTCTAAGGCCTTAACTTTTATTGATTCACTACTTTGGGGTAAAACAAAAAGAAAGGAGATAAAATAATGGCACGAATAATTGCACAGGATGTAATTGATATTATGGACGATGACTTTAGTATAAGTACCTCAGTTATTAATACGTTTATTACAGTGGCAGAAGAAGTTGTTACAAACATTTATGCTGGCTCAACTACTTCAGTTACCTTATTAAAAGAAATCGAACGTTACCTTACAGCACATATGATAGTATCTACTTTGTATCGTATGGGGAAAGAAGAGAAGGTAAGTGAGGCACAGATTAAGTACACTGGTGAATGGAAAGAGGGATTAAATTCTACTCCATACGGTCAGATGTTACTAACCATTGATACGACAGGGTTAATATTGAAATCTGGTAAAAGAAGTGCTTCAATAAGAACGGTTGAAAGTTTTGACGACTAATGAGTATCCAAAGTTTTATAACAAGACAAGCCAAACAGACTGCGATCTATTGGGGGAATCCAGTTAATGATGGAGAAGGTCATTTTACGTTTGATGATCCCGTTGAGATAAAATGTCGTTGGGAAGGCAAAACACAGATTGTCAAAGATTGGGATGCAAAAGGTGCTGAGATAGAGTGTGTTGCAATGGTTTATGTTCTGCAGGATTTAGATAAGCATGGAAGACTATTTCTTGGAACATTAGATGATTTGACAGACAGTGCGGGAGATAGTAGTGGACAGTATTACGATCCTATGGAACTGACTGAGGCGTTTGAAATAAAACAGTTTGAGAAGATTCCCGAGTTGGGATCTTCTATAAGATTTATAAGAGTTGCATATTTATCACAATGGGTATATAGATAATGGCGTCAAAAAGTTGGAGTCGATATTTAACTGTATCCGCTGGTGATCTTCGCAACTGGAAGGATGTTGAGAAAGTTATGGAAAATCTTAATCGTGAGATAGAAAGAATTCAAGGAGGATCTTTGACTGGATTAATTAAAGCTGCTATGCTAATAAGAAATGAAACAGAACATGGTGCTGTTAAAACTCCAGTAGATTTAGGGAATCTTAGAGCCTCTTGGTTTGTTGTTTCTTCAGGTGGTAAGGTATTGAAAGGAGGAGGTAAATCACATACTTCAGAAGGACAATCAGCAAAGTTTGTAGGACCTAAGGCTGGGGATTTGGTTTCAGGACATTCTTCTATGTTAATGGAAATGCAAGGTCAGGCAGAAACACTTGCAAATGTAATGTATGGTCCATTTTTAATAATGGGGTATACAGCCAATTATGCTTTATGGATTCATGAAAACATAGGTGCTCACTTCAAAAGGCCTGGTGCTGGACCCAAGTGGTTTGAAGCTGCTATTAAGTCTCAAAGAGATAATATTATAAAAGTAATTAAGGAAAACGCAAAAGTAAAGAGATGAATGCACCGAGTAGGGATATAAAAGATATGCTTATTGCAGATGATACAACAGGTTTATCATTTGGAAAGACTGGCAATGTATTTTTGAATGCAGAACCGACAAGTCCAGCGGATTGTGTTACTATATTTGATACATATGGTCTTCCTCCGCAACTTACTATGGATAATGCTCGTTATGAATATCCGTCCGTTAATATACGAGTAAGAAACAAAAATCAAAATGAAGGATGGGATCTGGTTGAGAAAATAATGGTGTCATTACATGGGCGAAATCACGAGACGTGGAATGATACATTATATACCGTTATTAAAGCATCTGGCAGTCCCGCTCTGCTGGATCAAGATGATAACGGGAGATTTAGATTCGTGATTAACTTTAATTTACAAAGGAGGTAAAACGTTATGGCAAGTAGTGCTGTATCCGGTGTAGGTACAAAATTTCAGAGATGGTCAGGCTCCGCGTGGGTTACTCTCGCTGAAGTAAATAGTATCACCGGTCCGACTATGACCAGAGACTTCATTGATGTAACATCATTGGATTCTACTGGTGGGTATCGTGAGTTTATTACAGGGTTCAGGGATGCGGGAACAATTTCCTGTACTATGAACTTTACTCATGTGTCGTACGAACTGCTGTTGGCAGACTTTGAATCCGCTGTTGCTCAAAATTATCAGATTATATTACCTGATGTTGGGGATACTGGATTTTGTTTTGAAGGTCTTGTCACAGAAATTCCTTTATCTATTCCTGCAGATGATAAAGTTACTGTCGATCTTACAATAAAGATCTCAGGACAGGTACTTATCAATTCGGGGGGTAGTACCGGAATTTAAAAGAATATAACTAATCAAGTTATTTTTTAATTATTTTTATTATAAACCAAAAATTTAATCAAATGGGACAATTAGACAGAAATGCACTATTACAAAAAGAAGAGTTACAGATAGTGAAAGTGGATTTAGGAAAAGGAAACTTTGTTTATGTACGACAAATGACCGGACATGAACGTGATACGTTTGAACAGTCTCTATTAAAAAAGAATAGAGATAGTAAAGGAATGATTATAAGCTATGACCAAGCTACAGAAGATTTTCGTGCCAAGCTTGCAGTTGTTACAGTATGTGATGAGGAAGGAATACTATTGCTTAAACCAAGTGAGTATCCAACGTTAAGTCAAAATATGAGTGCAAAAACATTGGAAAAGATTATAAACAAGGCTCAAGAATTAAATGCGATAACAGAAGAGGATAAGGAGAATCTAGTAAAAAACTCAGAGGCCGCCCAGGAAGGCGGTTCCAATTCCAACTCTGTCTAGCCCTCGGAATAATACATCCAGACTTCCTATTGGATAAGTTAACTGCTTTTCAAATAAGTGAATGGGAGGCATATAACAAGTTAGATCCAATAGGAAAATGGAGAGATGAATTTGGATGGGGTATGTTGGCATCATTAATAACGAATTTGACGTATATGACACATCCGAAGAAAGGAGGGGGGACAATAAAGCTAACGACTCCATTGGAGTTTATGCCAGATTGGTTTGGAGAACTTAGAGGAGAAACAGTTGTTAAAAAACAGTCAATGGAAGAAATGAAACAAGTGTTGTTACAATTGGCAGAAGCAAATAAAAAGAAAGTGGATAGGTCTAAAATACCTCCACCGAAATTTGATAATAAGAAAAAGTAATGGCAGATTTAGGAACAATGATAGCAACTCTTGGTGTAACAACCAAAGGGGTTCAAGTAGCACAAAGAACAATGATTCAAATGTTGAATCAGATCAACTCTCGTTTGGATCAGACTAATGCTAAGTTGAATAGTATGGGGACTGTGGCTGGTACAGCTATTACTAAAAACGTTGTTCCTGCTATTACTAAAGTTGTTCCGGCAACAGATGCTGCTGTAAAGTCATTTGATAAATTAGCAGTAAGTTGGTCGACTACTGCTCAGAGATTTCGTACCTTTGGTTACATGGCTTCTGCAATGGTTACCTTGCCAATTGTAATGATGGGTAAATCCGTTATACAGACTGCCAGTGATTTTGAATTTAGTATGGCTAAGATAGTGGGATTGGTTGGTATGTCAAAAAGAGAAGTAGATAAATTTTCTGAGTCTATACTAAAAATGGCTCCTGCTTTGGCACAAATGCCACAGTCTTTAGCTGAGGCCTTTTATTTCATTACTTCTGCCGGATTCAAAAATGGTACAGAGGCTATGGATATCCTAACGATTTCTGCTAAGGCAGCGACTGCAGGATTGGGGGAAACAGCAGATATAGCAAAATTATTGGTTTTTTCCATGAATGCTTACAAAGCATCTGGATTAACTGCAGCAAAGGTTGTAGATATGATGACAGTTGCTGTAAGAGAAGGTGCTATTGAGGCTGAAGGATTTGCTAGTGCTATACAACAGATCATTCCAGTTGCAGCAGCCATGGGATTGTCGTTGGGACAAGTTATGGGGTCTATGGCTGCTATGTCATTACAAGGTGCAAATGCTGCAAACTCTGCAGTCTATTTAAAAGGTATTCTCAATTCATTAATGAAAATAAAACCAACTAACCAGGCTGGTAAAGCTCTTGCTAAGTTAGGCTCCTCTGCTTTAAAATTGAGAGCACAATTAGCATCAGGACCAAATGGATTGATGAATGTATTGTTACAAATACAAAAATGGTCCAAAACAAATCCTTACTTGTTAAATAAGGTGTTTGGTAATATAAGGGCAATGACTGGAGATTTGTCGTTGATGGGACAAAACCTGAAAGCTAATCAGAAGATAATTAATTTAGTAGTAAATGCTGAAGGGGATCTTGCTTTAGCTACTGCTGCAGTAGCAGATACTATCAAAGTTAGAATGAATAGAGCAATGGCTTCATTAAAGAGTGATGCAACTGAGTTTGGAAAATCTGTTGGTAGTTATCTTATACCTGTTATGGAGTGGCTTGTAAGGCAGATAACATCTTTAATGACGTGGTTTAATAATTTAGGAAGAACATTCAAAGGAGTAATTGTATTTGTAGCTGCTTTTACTGCTGTCCTCGGTCCTTTATCATTGCTTTTGAGTTTTCATATGTATATTGTTGCTGGGTTAATTGAAGTATATGGCAAGTTAAGAGATGCAATAGTTTCTATAAAGACTTTCTTAATGGGAGCGACAGCACCCTATTTAGCTTTGACTGTGGCTGTGGCAGCATTAGGAATAGTAATTGTTCACTTAATAAAGAAAACAAATCCATTAAAGAAAATGTATAAGGAATTGAATACAGAAATAGCTAGTGAAGTGTTCAGTTTAAATAGTCTATTTTCAAGATTAAAAAGTACGACAGTAGGTACACAAGAACACACTTCTGCTATTAATATGGCAAATAGTAGATATGGAGATTATTTGGATAAGTTATTGACAGAAAAGTCTACATTAAAAGATATTGAGGAAGCTCAGAAGACTGCAACTGCAGCATTGGTAGCAAATATAAGTGTAAAGCAATATACTGCGGAGTTAGAAAAACAAAAAGTAGCAATAGCTTCATCTACTGAAAAGTATTTTGGTGACATGATGAATGAATGGTCAAAAACATTTGGGCCTGATAGATTGGGAGAATTTATTACAGGACTAAATTCTGCAGTTGATGAAGCCATTGCTGCAGGAATGGAAAAGACTTCTACAGGAGCTTGGAAATCTTTTGATGTTTTCAAAAAGTTTTATAATGAATATGTATTCAAAATGGCTAAATTTACGGGAAACAAAAAATTAGCTTTTACACCTGTAAGTGATGCCTTTTATGGTTTTCTTAGGATAATGAAACCTGCAACAAAGACAATGGATGAACTAAATGCAAAGATAAAAGCATTTGGTAGTTTAGGTAAATATTCTATTGGTTCGGTAGCAAAAATGACTTCTGTTTTAGGTCCTTCATTAAAGAATTTGGGTAAGATATTAGGAGGAATTGGAGGAGGAGTTTTTCAAACAATGGGAGATACTTTAA
>Ga0066636_10003467_pt1 | contig 10098 bp, 6 predicted proteins | sample CryGeyCG2014_080_2_FD_62736 | JGI IMG/M metagenome (GOLD analysis project Ga0066636, IMG submission 62736) | Groundwater microbial communities from aquifer - Crystal Geyser CG07_land_8/20/14_0.80 | ecosystem: Environmental > Aquatic > Deep subsurface > Groundwater | place: USA: Utah: Grand...
ACTGGAAGGTAAAAAATACAATATCAACGTCAATACGGTAGCCCCGATTGCCGCTTCCCGGCTCACCGAAGACATCCTGCCGCCGGATCTTTTTGCCAAAATGAAGCCGGAATATGTTTCGCCCCTGGTGCTTTTTCTGTGCTCCCGGGACTGTGGTGTCACCGGCAATATTTATAATGCGGGCATGGGATTCTACAATCGGGCCGCCGTGGTCACCGGTCCCGGCACCACCCTGGGCGATGGCGTTAATCCTCCCTCCCTTGAAACCATTGTCGATCATTGGAAACCCATCTCCTCCCTGGAAAAAGGCAAGCTCTATTTTGAATTAAACGAACAGGTGGGAGACGCCATCAATGCCTTTAACGCGCCTGCACCTCCAGCCGAAGGAAAGAATGAAGCCAAAAAAATCGCTTCCGTGGCCGCAGTGTTTGACGCCATGCCGGCAGCCTTTAACGCCAAAGCAGCCGAAGGCGTGGATGTCGTCTTCCAGTATCACATTTCAGGAGACGGCGGCGGCGACTGGAACTGCGCGATTAAAAACGGGTCCTGCCAGATCAACGCCGGCGTTCACGAAAAACCGACCTGCACGCTGAAAATGGCGGCAAAGGACTTTATTGACATGATAGGCGGCGTTCTTCCGTCCATGCAGGCTTATACATCCGGAAAATTAAAGATTGAAGGGGATATTATGAAATCCCAGCTCATCGGGAAGCTGTTTAAATTAAACTGATCAAACATAGAGGAGATCAAAAAAATGATAGGAATTACATCTTACGGTGCCTATATTCCCCGGTTAAGATTAAGCCGTATGGCCATCTTTCAAAGCATGGGATGGTTTGCCCCGGCCATTATCATGGTGGCCCAGGGAGAGCGCTCCATGTGCTATTGGGATGAAGACGCGATCACCATGGCGGTGGCCGCATCCCGGGACTGCCTGAAAGGCCTTGACAAAAAAAATATCGAAGGCCTGTTTCTGGCCTCCACCACCCTGCCCTTTGCCGACCGGCAGAATGCGGGTATTGTCTCCACGGCCTTAAATTTAAAAACCGACATCCTTGCCTCGGATTTTACCTCATCCCAGAAAGCTTCCACCAATGCCCTGCTGGCGGCCCTTGAATCCGTCAAAGGCGGCGACCGGAAAAATATCCTGGTCACCGCAGCCGACAAACGCGAAACCAAGCCCGCCTATTTTTATGAAATGTGGTTCGGGGATGGGGCTGCGGCCTTCACCGTCGGCGACACGAATGTCATCGCTGAATATAAAGGCTCCTATTCCGTGTCCCATGATTTTGTGGATCACTATCGCGGCGCGTTCAAGCATTTCGATTATACCTGGGAGGAACGCTGGATCCGGGATGAGGGGTATTCTAAAATCATCCCCGAGGCAGTGGGCGGACTTTTGAAAAAGCTCAATATCACCATGAATGACGTGGACAAACTGGTATTTCCCTGCTTTTTCAAGGCCGAACATAAAAATATCGCCAAAAAACTCGGGGCGACTCCTGAAAAAGTGGTGGACAACCTTCATGAAGTCTGCGGAGAAACCGGGACCGCCCACCCGTTCTTAATGATGACGGCGGCACTGGATAGCGCAAAGCCAGGGGATAAAATCCTCATGGCCAGTTTTGGACAGGGATGCAGCGCGTTTCTTTTTGAAATCACCGAAAACATCACCAAACTGCCGGAAAGAAAAAAATTCCAGAAAACCCTGGATAATAAAGAAACAACGGATAATTATTTAAAATTTCTTAAATTCCGGGGGCTGATCCACCCGGAAATGGGCATCCGGGCCGAAGCGCCCACCCAGACCGCGCTGACAGTCCTGTGGCGTCGTCGAAAAATGCTGACGGGTCTTGTAGGTGGAAAATGCCGGGAATGCGGCACCGCCCAGTTCCCGAAAACACAAGTCTGCGTCAACCCGGATTGCGTGGCCCATCATAGCCAGGATGAATATGAATTTGCCGATATCCCGGCCAAAATCAAAACTTTCACCGGCGATCTGCTGGCGGTTTCCATGGAACCGCCCCATAAATACGGCATGATTCAGTTTGAGGGCGGCGGCCGGTTCATGGCGGATTTCACCGACTGCAAGCTGGAGGAATTAAAAGTCGGCCTTCCGGTGCGCATGGAATTTAGAAAACGAACGGAAGATATGGAGCGCGGGTTTGTCAATTATTTCTGGAAGGCGGTGCCGGTGCCCGGCGCCCTTGAAGAAATGAACAAAATCAATTTCAACGGCCGGGTCGCCATCATCACGGGCGCCGGCGGGGGCCTGGGCCGGGTCTATGCTTTGGAACTCGCCCGGCGGGGGGCCAGTGTTGTGGTTAACGATCTGGGAAGCGCAAGGGACGGTTCCGGGCAGGGTTCCAGTGCACCGGCGGATCTCGTGGTCAAAGAGATTTTAGAATTCGGCGGAAAAGCGGTCGCCAATTACGACAATGTCGCCACCGCCGAAGGGGGAGAAAACATCGTCAAAACCGCCATGGAGGCCTTCGGCCGGGTGGATATCGTCATTAATAACGCGGGCATTCTCCGGGATAAAAGCTTTACAAAAATGGACCCGGAAAACTGGGCCGCTGTCATGGCCGTTCATCTTAACGGGGCCTATCATGTGACCAAACCGGCGTTTGCCGTCATGCGGGAAAACGGATTCGGCCGCATCATCATGACCACGTCGGCTGCCGGGCTTTACGGCAATTTCGGCCAGACCAACTATTCATCAGCGAAAATGGCCCTGGTCGGCCTGATGAACACGTTAAAAATTGAAGGCGGGAAATATAATATCAAGGTCAATACCATCGCCCCGCTTGCCGGCTCCCGGCTCACCGAAGACATTATGCCCCCGGATATTTTTCAGAAAATGAAACCGGAATTCGTCTCCCCGCTGGTCTTATACTTGTGCAGCGAGGAGTGCGCGGAATCCGGCAAAATTTTCAACGCCGGCATGGGATATTACAACCGGGCCGCCATTCTCACCAATGCCGGAGTCAAACTGGGCGAAGGCGACACTCCGCCCACGCCCGAAGATGTTTTGGATGCCATGGACCGGATCAACGACATGGCCGGGGCAAAGGAATTCAGCGATTCGAACTCCGCCCTGTTTGATCTCATGTCCCCGCCCAAAGGGGCGCAACAAAAAACGACCCCGGATGCCCCGGCGTCAAGCGGTATCAGCGTTGCAGACGTGTTTAAAAAAATGCCGTCCGCATTCCAGCCGAATGCCGCCAAAGGGATGGACGTAGTTTTTCAATATAATATTTCCGGAAAATCCGGGGGGAACTGGAAAGTCATCGTCAAGGACGGGGCCTGCGTTGTGGAATCCGGAAAGGCGGACAAACCCACCTGCACATTAAACATCGGAGACGCGGATTTTATTGATATGATATCCGGTAAACTGGATCCCATGAAGGCGTTTACGTCCGGAAAACTTACCATCGACGGCGATGTCATGAAATCCCAGCTCATTGGAAAACTTTTTAAAATGTAAAAACAGACCGCCATACATAAACAGGAGGAAATATCATGGCTACAGGAATAAAAGATAAGGTTGCCATCATCGGCATGGGATGCACCAAATTCGGCGAACGCTGGGACGTAGGCGGCGAAGAACTGATGGTCGAAGCCTATGAAGAATGTCTGAAAGATGCCGGGATAGAGCAAAATCAAATTGAAGCCGCATGGTTCGGCACTTGTATGGATGAGGTCAATGTCGGTAAAACCGCCATGCCCCTTTCCGTCACCCTGCGCCTTCCGAAAATTCCCGTAACCCGTGTGGAAAATTACTGCGCCACAGGGACGGAAGCTTTTCGGGGCGCATGTTATGCAGTGGCTTCCGGGGCCTATGATATCTGCCTGGCCTTGGGCGTGGAAAAATTGAAAGACACGGGCTATGGCGGATTGCCCGGGCGCGGATCGAGCGCCGGCACCTTGCTCTGGCAGTGGTGGCCCAATCTCACCGCGCCCGGAGCATTTGCCCAGCTTGCCAGCGCATACTGCGCCAAATACCGGGTCAAGGATCAGGATTTAAAGCGGGCCATCGCCCACATATCCGCCAAAAGCCATGCCAACGGCGTATTAAACCCCAAGGCCCATCTTCAGAAAAAAGTCACTGAAGATCAGATCATGGCCTCCCCCATCATCGCCCATCCCCTGGGACTGTTTGACTGCTGCGGAGTCAGCGACGGATCGGCCTGCGCCATCGTGACCACGCCGGAAATCGCCAAAAAAATGGGAAAAAAGGATTTTGTCAGCGTCAAAGCCCTGCAGCTGGCCCTCAGCAGCGGCGAAGAAACTGGCTATAATGACTGGGACGGCGACCACTTCATGACCACGACCAAATGCAGCACCCAGGCCTATAAAGAAGCCGGCGTCACCAATCCCCGGGAAGAAATCAGCATGATGGAAGTCCATGACTGCTTCTCCATCACGGAGTTTGTGACCTATGAGGATCTGCATATTTCAGAACGGGGCAAGGCCATGAAAGATATCATGGACGGATTCTATGATCTGGACGGCGGCCTTCCCTGCCAGGTGGACGGGGGCCTCAAATGCTTCGGCCATCCCATCGGCGCCTCCGGCCTGAGAATGCTTTATGAGATGTATCTTCAGCTTCACGGCCGGGCCGACAAACGGCAGCTGAAAAATCCCAAACTGGGACTGACCCACAATCTGGGCGGGTTCCCGTTTCAGAATGTTTGCAGCATCTCCATTATCGGGAAATACAAATAATCAGAAACAGCCATCGCGTCAGACAAAACAAGCGCCGTCAGTAATCCGCTGACGGCGCTTGTTTTATTCGTAAAAATGGTTGTTTAGGTGAACAGCATCGAATTGTGGCCACAAGTTAAAATTTAAGCGCCACGCCACCTTCCACCAAATGTCGGTTATACTCATACTCTTCCACATTGGAAGTCGTATGCAAAAAGGAATAATTTGTATAAAGACCAAAATGGGATGTGAGTTGAAACAAAATGTCCAGACCCGCCGACATGATTTTATCCGTCCGTTTGTCTGTGTGAAGGGGATTCATATCGTAATCAAACAGGCGCGCATCGTAATCCGTATGTTGATAATCAAGGGACAGGCGTACCCGGCTTTTGTTTTGGAAAAAATACAGGTAGGCGCAGCCGCCGCCAATGGATTCCCCATCTTCATCGGTATCGACATCATCCCGATCATCAATCAGCGCGCCAATACCATAGAGGGCTACCGCTTGACTGGTCTCCGGAACTAAATATGTCAAGGTAGGCGCAACTGAATACCGCTGATAATCTCTTTTCCCGGCTTCCATGGCATAATTAAACGTGATCGGCAGACTGTGAACAAACGGGCCGTCATTGTACTGGGGTTCCAGTGAAATACTCTGGTCAATCACGTCATATTCATCGAAATCCTGATGCAAATCCGCATAGCCGTTATAATCCATCCGAAGGCCAACATCGCCCTCCAGGGGGGCCTGCCAGCCGGCATTCAGGGTTGCAGCCAGAGCGATGTCGCTATCTTCACCGCCGCCGCCGGACGCGGAACCAACACGGGAATCATAAAGGCCGCCAATCCGAAGGTCTGCGCTAAATGGTGAAACATTGATTTGCCGCTGTGTCATCCGGTTTTCAATACCGCCCTTCCCCACCGGGGAAGTGCTCCGGGACGGAGCCGAACACCCTCACCCGGCAGAACTGCTTTCAACGGAAACCGCAACAAGCCCCATGGCCAGACACATCGTGATGAAAAATCGAGATTTCAAATTAAGTTCCTTTCAGTTAATTTTTTTACGGTTTGTTCCGGCCCAGAACCGGAACGCTTTGTTAAATTTAAATCAAACAGAGTGTTTATTCAAGCTTTTTAATGGGCTTTGGAAACATCACTTATAGTCATAAACCGTGTTTACATAATTCTCAACCAAATACCTTGAAATTATCAATAATTTTAAATAGATATAACTGATTCATTTATTTAAATTTATTATTTGACGGTGTTGACCGCTTGTGCTAATAAAAAATTAAACTGGTCGGCCGACTTAATTTTTAACCCGTAATATTTTTAACCCGCATGAAGGAGATTCCCCATGTTGCCAGATTTTTTTGAATTTTACAATCCCACCAAGGTGGTTTATGAAACCGGGGTGGCAACGGATTTAAAACCCGAACTCGATATCATCGGTATCAAAAAATATTTCATCGTATCCGATCATGTGATCGATGGCCTGGGACTAGTCCAGAAGGTTGCTGATGGCCTTGCTGAGGCAGGGTTTGAAGTCACTGGAAAATTTTTAGAGGTGGCCCAGGACGCCCGCCTGAAGGATGTTAAAACCTGCGCCGACCTGATAAAATCATCCGGCGCCGAAGGAATCATCTCCATTGGCGGTGGAAGCGTCATTGACACGGCCAAAGCTGCCAATATCCTGTTTTCAGAAGGCGGCGATCTCGTAGATGATTATTCCGGCGCACACACTTTAACCCGCCCTCTCAAACCTCATGTAGTAATTCCCACCACAGCCGGAACCGGCAGTGAGGTCACCATGGTTGCAGTGATCTATGATGAAGAGAATAAAGAAAAGCTTTTATTTGCGGACAAATTTTTACTGCCGAACCTGGCCGTGCTGGACCCGCAAATGACAACCACCCTGCCCCCGAAAATGACGGCGGCCACCGGTATGGATGCCTTAACCCATGCGGTGGAGGCCTATGTCGGCCCCCAGAGATCGCCGATTTCCGATGCCTTTGCCACCGGCGCCATCGAACTAATCATGAAAAATTTGGTAAATGCAACCCAAAATGGCGAAGACATCGAGGCCCGGGGGGGAATGCTCATCGCCTCTACCATGGCGGGCATCGCCTTCACCCATTCCATGGTGGGATGCATTCATTCCATGGCTCATGCCACGGGCGGCCTTTACCGGGTTCCGCATGGCGTGGCCAACGCCATATTTCTCCCTTTTGGAATGGAGTATAATTTCGAGGAAATTAAGGAGAAACTGGCCCGGTTATCCCTTGTAATGGGAGAGGATGCCGCTGGATTGTCTGAAGAGGATGCCGCGAGACTATCCATTGCAGCGGTACGCAAACTTACAAATAAATTAAATGAACTGGGCGCATTACCAATACGCTTAAGGGATGTGGGGGTCCCTGAAGACGGCCTCACAGCCATCGCGGAAGGCGCTTTAAATGACGGTACCTCTTTTTATAACCCCAGGGAAATGGACGAAGAATCGCTTTTACCGTATATCCAAAATGCATATTAACTAGAAAAGGAGATTACAACCATGGGTATGTTCAAAGATGCGGAAACTTTTGAAAAGGTCATCGTTGGTTTTTTCAATCTGGTGGGAAACACCCCGATCATCGCCGACAAACTTCTCCAATCAAAAATGGTCATCCGATTCAACTACACGGATCCGGATCTCGTCGTCGTGGTGGACTGCGCCGGGGACAAAGCAGAAGTCCGTCCCCATGACAAGACCACCACTGCCGTCGTTGAAATGAGCATGTCCTCAGATATCGCCCACCGATTCTGGTTCGGCATGGTGAACCTGACCAAAGCGCTGACCCGCAAGGAAATGGTCGCCAAGGGACCCATCCCCAAAGTGCTGAAACTTTTGCCGGCCATCAAGCCGGCCTACGCCATGTATCCAAAATATTTAGATGAAAACGGTTTCAGGAACTATAACATCACAAAGGCCTATACACCGCCACCTTCCGCATAATTTTAAAATCTGCGGCGGGCATTCTTTTTTTTTCATCTTTCAGATTTTTCATCTTTCAGGAGAAATGACCATGGGCGGTTACGCAGGACAAATCCTCTATGTCAACCTGTCTTCCGGTGAAATCAAAAAAAAGCCGCTGGACCGGGAATTTGCCAGAAAATATATCGGCGGACTGGGTTTTGGCACACGGATTTACCTGGATCTGATCAAGGAAAATCCGGCGTTTGACGCATTGTCTGCGTCCAATCCCTTTGTACTCATGACCGGCCCGTTAACAGGCATGAAACTCAACGGGGTGGCACGATGGACGGTCTGCTCCAAATCGCCGCTCACGGGGTTCTGGGGGGACAGCAATGTCGGCGGTTTTTTCGGGGCCTATCTGAAATTCGCCGGTTATGACGGCATCGTCATCGCCGGCAAGGCCCAAACCCCTTCTTATCTGTTCATCAATGATGAAACCGTGGAAATTCGAAACGCTGAAAGCTACTGGGGCCAGGATGTTTATACGGTGACAGACGCCCTAAAAGAAAATCTGAAACCGGAAACGAAACGAGCTGGTCAGGTGCTGGCCATCGGCCCGGCCGGAGAAAATCTTGTACGATTTGCCTCCCTGATCAACAACAAAGGCCATGCCGCCGGCCGCACGGGAATGGGCGCGGTGTGGGGATCGAAACTGCTGAAGGCTATTTTTGTGTCCGGAACCGGACAACCCGAGGTTGCGCAGCCTGAAAAACTGGAGGAACTGAAAGCCGAACTTAAAGTAATTTATGCGGAAAGCATCGGCATCAGCGCCATCCATGCCACAGGAACCGCCACCCATATGGATGTAGGCATCATCGGCGGCGATATCCCCATTAAGAACTGGCAGCTAACGGATTGGGATGAAATTAACGAAATCGGGCCGGGAATGATTGAAGAAAAAATTTTTGCAGGCCATAAAACCTGCTATGGGTGCGGGGTGGCCTGCAAAAAAAACGCGGAAGTCAAAGACGGGCCGTTTAAAATGGAAAAAGGCCCAGGCCCGGAATATGAAACCATAGCCACCTTCGGCTGCATGTGCCTTAACTCCAGCATTGAATCCATTGCCAAGGCCAATGAAATCTGCAACCGCAACGGCATGGACACCATTACCTGCGGATCCACCATCGCCTTTGCCATCGAGTGCTTTGAAAACGGTCTGATCACCGAAAAAGACACGGACGGCATCCGTCTCACCTGGGGCAATTCCGAAGCCATTGTTAAAATGACGGAGAAAATCGCCCGTCGGGAAGGATTCGGGGCTGTTCTCGCCCAGGGAAGCCTGAAAGCCGCCGAACATATCGGCGGCAATGCTGCGGATTTCCTGACCACGGTCAAGGGCCTTGAAGCGCCCATGCATGACCCCCGGAGCGCCCATGGGTATGGACTGGCCTATGCCATTTCCCCCCGAGGCGCCTGCCATGAAGCCAGCCTCACCTTTGAGGCCGAAGGGGGAACGATTTTTATCCCGGAAATTCCCGAACTGTCATCCGACCTTCCGGAAGGCAGCGAGGGACGGGCCGAGTTGAATGTGGCGGCCCAGGATTACGGAATGTTTTTTTCAAACTGCGCCGTATTTTGTAATCTCGGCGGCATGCCCTTAAACGCAACTCAGGCCATCAATCTGGTCAATTATGTCACGGGATTTGATTATACCCTGGAAGAAGTGCTGGCCGCGGGCCGGCGTCTGTGGTATCTGAAGCGGGGCCTGACCAATCTCTTCGGCGCCCGGGCAAAGGACGACCGGCTGCCCCGCCGGCTCATGACTGTGCTGGAAGAAGGTCCCACAGAGGGAAGCGTGCCGGACATGGACAGAATGCTGGCCGAGTTCTATGAGCTGCGGGACTTTGACTCGGATGGCGTGCCGACTAAAAAAGTGCTGGACCAGGTCGGTCTCCCGGATCTGGCGGCACTCCTCCATCAGTCTTGAATCACCCATTGATCTTATCTCCGGACCACGCCCCGCAACGCGGAGCGTGGTCTTTTAATCTGGTCAAAAACCCTCTTCTCAGACATCCGGGAAAGCACATTGAATAAAATTAAAAAGGACGAAAAACAGGCGGCCCGAAAACAGCAGATCATAGAGGCCGGGACCCGGCTCATCGTTCAGAAAGGCATTGAAAAAACCAGCCTGGCCGATATCGCCGATGCGGCCGGCATCAGCAAAGGCAGCCTGTATTATTATTATGCATCCAAAAATGAACTGATATTCGACATTACCGAAGCCCACATCAACCAGATCTCCGAAAACCTGTTTGCCATTATCGAACAAACCCGGGGCAGCACAAGATGGGAGGATCTGCTCAAAATCCTGTACGAGCGGATCATGGCCGCCGATACCCGGGGACGCCTCCACATCTATCTTATCCAGCAGGCAT
>Ga0066636_10003468_pt1 | contig 10097 bp, 10 predicted proteins | sample CryGeyCG2014_080_2_FD_62736 | JGI IMG/M metagenome (GOLD analysis project Ga0066636, IMG submission 62736) | Groundwater microbial communities from aquifer - Crystal Geyser CG07_land_8/20/14_0.80 | ecosystem: Environmental > Aquatic > Deep subsurface > Groundwater | place: USA: Utah: Grand...
CTATAAACAAATGAATTCTGAGAGCAAAGTTCCTCCGCCTATTGAGCCTCCAGCAAGACCTGTTCCTGAAAAACCAGAATCACCCACACCCGAACCCCCAAAAACCTTGGCAAAAAGATTTCATGGGACGGTAACCCTTGATACCACCCGGGTCGGCCGTGACGCCAGTCGGATTGCAGAAGAAATGATCTCCCACCTTTCCGGCCTGGTGGGTGCAAAAGTCACCGTCACCCTGGACATCGATGTCGATATCCCCTCCGGAGTCCCGGATAACGTCGTCCGCATCGTCACCGAAAACAGCCGGACACTGAAATTTGCAACTCACGGGTTTGAAAAGGAGTAAAAGGAACAACGAATTCCATTTTTCGCGTACTTTTTCGTTTGAAAAAAGTGGACAATCCGGTTTGCTTACGGCAAGTGCACATCGGATTCGCCGATCAAAGACGCAGTTACACCAAAGCGTTTGAGCGGTATGCGTTGGAGCTGGCGAAGCACATGACCATCCTGGATGCGGCTCATCATCTCAACGTCAGTTGGGATGTGATCAAAGAGATTCAAAAACGCAATCTTCAAAAGCGCTTTGGAAGACCCTGTCTGAAAATTCAGGAGATGCGATAGATGAATCAGGTGAAATATATAGATCCGTTTCTTGAAAAAAGGCTCGTCAAGTATGATGAATGGTTAAACAAAGGGCAAATATCCTACTCTTCAAAGGTGGTTCCCATCTCAGAATCTTTTAACACAAAACAATGGGTGCTTCCGACAGAGCAGGTGATGGAGATACTCCGCAATGCAAAGTCAGTGGCGGTACAGAACTGCGAATGCCGGTCTCATTATAAGCGGTGCGATAATCCCTTAGAGGTCTGTTTTTTACTGAATCATGTAGGAGACAATTTCGTAATCAAAGGAAAGTCCCGCCATGTGGATTTAGCAGAGGCGGCTGAAATTTTAAAAACGGCAAACGAAAGCGGACTTGTTCATCTCAGTCTATACATGCCCGACCATGAAATATTTGCATTATGCAGTTGCTGTTCATGCTGTTGCCATGACTTACAGATAGTGAAACAGTTTGAACGGAAGGATTTGATGGTCCGTTCGGAATATGTAGCTGTTACGATTTTTGAGGATTGCGTTCATTGCGGCGAATGTGTGGATAGATGTATTTTTGGTGCCCGGGTCTTACAAGATGATAAAATGGAATTTAATGCCGACGCGTGCCTGGGCTGTGGACTTTGTGTAACGAGGTGTCCTGTTGAGGCAATATCCTTGGAACTGCGTGAGGCAAAACATTGATAGAGGAGAGGTTCCTTTTTCGTGCAACATCTATATGGCCTTTCGAACCTTTGATGTGGCATTTATGGCGAACGTGTTTCACATCATACAAGATCCAAGAGCAGTATTGCGAGAATGTCATCGGCTTTTGAAGTCGGATGGCCGCCTGCTCTGTTTGAGTTTGATAACGAATTGAAATGGCCATATAATAACCGCATGATGCTGACCCGGTGTTTCGCTTTTTGCCGGTGAGTGCTCAAAGCTGCCACGATCTCTGTTTCTTTGTTTGTTTTAAGGCCATTGGTGATCCGGTCAGGTGATGAGGAGTGTTAGCTGTTGAAGAACACGATAATAAAGACTCCGAACGAATTTGACGTTAAACACCTCCTTCAGAAGTGCGGTCTTCCTGTTTCAGATATTACACCAAAACATCTAGAGCACTTCTTCGGTTTCGGTGACAATTCTGGTTTGTTGGGTGTTGTGGGCCTTGAGGTATTTGGGACCGTTGCATTACTTCGTTCCCTGGCCGTATCATCGAAACACCGCAAAAACGGAATAGGCCGGCATCTTGTAGCACACGCTGAGCAATATGCCCATGCTCAAGGTGTGCAGATCATCTATCTGCTTACGACTACCGCTGATCAGTTTTTTTCCAAACTTGGATATTCACCTGCACCTCGCAGCCAAGCCCCGTCCGCCATACAGGAAACGGCTGAATTTTCAAATTTATGTCTGTCAAGTTCTATTTTTATGGTGAAACGATTGCTTCGGTAATCATTTGATTTCTTAAAATCAAGGCGTTCGATGAGCTTGAAACAAACAAGGAACAGGAATATCCGAATCTATTTCTTAGTCAAACGCAGGAGCCAAAGCCATGTCAGATACATCCGTGAATCATTTTTCTCTTGAAGTTCACGACCCGGAAATACTTGCTAAGGCTCGGGTTATACTCGAGACATGCCTTTCCGGAAAAGAGATGCAGGATGCCGTGATCGCTGCTGTAAAACGCAATGAGAAGTGGCGGGGTGAACAATGCATCAATCTGCTTGCACCCGAAGCGCCGACTAGTCCAGCGGTTCGAGCGTTGCTGTCGGCTGAAGTCGGCACAAGAGCCGCCGAAGGCCACATCGGCAAGGTCAATCGCTGGTTTGCCGGCACGAAATACATTGACGAGATCGAAGCCCTGTGCGTGGAATTGCTCAAGAAAGCCTTTCGCTCCCGCTATGCCGACCACCGTCTTATCGCAAGCATGATCGGCAATCTTGCCGTATATACAGCACTCACTGAACCCGGCGACGTGATCATGAGCATCGCTCAGCCATTCGGCGGACACTCGAGCAATCGCATCGACGGACCGGCGGGCGTGCGCGGGCTCAAAATCGTAGATGTCCCCATGGATCCTGTCGAGCTGGTTGTGGATATGGATTTGTTCCGTAAGATGGCGCCGCTTGTGCGTCCAAAACTTGTTGCTCTGGGTGCCTCCATGACCCTGTTTCCATTCCCGTTGAAAGAAATGGCTGAAACTTTGGCGGAGTGGGGCGGCAAGATTTTTTTTGACGGCGCCCATCAGATCGGCTTGATCGCAGGCGGCCAGTTTCAGGATCCATTGCGGGAAGGCGCGCTCGTACTGACCGGTTCGGCCGGCAAGACCTTCAGCGGGCCGCAAAGCGGCATTATCGTCTGGGATGACCCCAGCCTGACGCATCCGCTCACCCATACCATTTTCCCCGTCCTTGCCGCAACGCATCAGGTGAACCGCGTGGCGGCACTGGCGGTTTCTGCCGCAGAAATGATCGAATTCGGGAAAACATATATGGCACAAATTGTCCGCAACGCCCAATCGCTCGGCGCGGCATTGGAGAAGCGCGGCATTCCGGTGCTCGGCTCCCGCAAGGGTTATACACGCACGCATCAAGTCATCGCCGATGTGCGCGCCTTCGGCGGCGGTTTGGATGTAGCGCATTTGTTAGCACGAGCCAACATTGTAACAAACAAGAATCTTCTTCCCAGCGATACACCGCAGGATTGGGATAGACCCAGTGGTCTGCGTATGGGAACAATTGAAGTCACACGATATGGAATGCGCGAAAAGGAAATGCTCATTATCGCTGACTTCATGGCGCGCGTCTTGATCGAAAAGCAATCCCCCGACAGGGTTGTTGAAGATGTGATCGGGTTTCGAAGGGGGTACCAGACTTTGTTTTACAATTTTGACCATGGCTTGCCGCCGCCATATGAAACTGGCGCTTGATAAGCCATTATGAAACAGATGCCATCCGATCCGGCTGTTGCCTGTCTTCCTACGACCCCTTTTGGTTCCGTGGCTGTGCTTTGGTCGGTATTCAGAAGCGAGCCTAAAATCATTCGTATCCTGTTATCCAGGCCAGAAACCTCTGCCATGCAAACCCTGAAGAAATTCAACACCGCCCCCTCCGCTTCTTCCTGTGCGGAGATCGATGCCCTTCTTCGTCAGATTGAAGCATTTCTGAACGGTGAGGATATTCAGTTCTCCCTCGATATAGTTCGTCTCGACCTTTGCTCTGCCTTTCAACAAAAAGTCCTGCATGCCGAGCATGCCATTCCCCGCGGAAGAGTCAGCACATATCATCTTATTGCGAAAAGCATCGATAATCCCAATGGCGCCCGCGCCGTAGGTCTGGCGTTGGCAACCAATCCTTTTCCCATTGTCATCCCCTGCCATCGGGCAATTCGGTCAGACGGAAGTATAGGCGGCTTTCAGGGCGGCCTCGAAATGAAGCGGGCTTTGCTCATAAAGGAAGGTATCCGTTTCGACGATGCCGGGCGAGTGATTTGCACACGGCTTAACTTAGGAAAGGACTATAGGTCCTGTTGCTGTAACTGTAGGGCAAAATCAATCGTTCATTCGGAGAAGGTTAGATCATCAGTATGAACACTAACAAGCCCAGAAGATTTCTTGCGGCGGTGCCAGGGTGGATCGTCTTTGGAATGACGGCCATATGGCTTGCACCGTTTGGCATTATCCACCTGATCCAATTTCCGCTGCGTGAATACTGGAACTCGCATCTCTTGTACGGGATCCTGTTTGGTGTGTCGATACTGGCTATGCTGATATTGAACAGTCTGGAATCGGCCAGCGGGTATTGGGGTCGGTCCGGTTCAACGAAGAAAATCATCATCGTCTGCGGCAGCTATTCCTTGACCATGCTCGTCGGCTTGACGGCTCTTCTCATGCTGGACGCAGTGCGTATTGTTGGATATTATAAAGGAGATGCAGGCGGAAGCCCCGGCATGCTTGTCCTGCCTTCCGTCATTTTCTACTGGGTAATAGGACTCGTTTGTATCGGTTTTTCCTTCATCATGAGGAGATCCCGACGATAAACGTGTTCCTTAAAAGGAGTGAAAGCGATTAAATTTGATGGCTTCGTAAAAAGTCCATCTGCTGCGTTGCGCTGCATCCTTCGTCATTGCGGCGTACCAATAAGTACGCCTCATTTCTCAGGATTTGCGCGCCTTGCATCTGGAGCTTTTTTGCTTTGCCATCCCAATCTTGGGTTTTTACGATTTCATCAAATTTGATACTATGCCAAGTATTTATCGAAAACGGCTGCTTCGTATTTCGTTTCGATGGGTGATCAATACAGCGGGGGATAACATAAGTTGAAAAGAAGAGGTGAAAAGATAGGCTGGACATTCGGCTGGCTGGGAGGATTCCTTTGGCTTGCCCTTCTATCGATGGTCTTTCTTATTCAAGGGAAATGGGCTCAGGGCCTTTCGGGGATGCTCGTCTTTATCGCAGCGGTCGTTACCATCATGGCTTTTTCCCTCTGGCGGCATCCATCAACTCCTTTATGGCGTCTCATGGCCGTACCTTATGGAGTATTCTTCATTTCAATTGCATGGGCCATATGGGCATATGGCGGTATCGAGGCGACAGGGTTGAGCTGGTGGAATTTGCTTTGGTTGTTTCCCGTTTTGATTCCGTTTGGAACCCTGTCCAAGAGGCGATGGTCGGATTTCGATGCCAAGCCCGGCGCTCCTGCAGATTGAAACCATCTGCGTTATCGAGATTTGCAGCGATTTCGTGACCGGCAGACAGGGATCATTCTCCGGGTGTGATCCGTCGGTAGACCGCCTCCACTCGTTGAAACACGTTGGACCAGGTATGCGGCTTCAAGATGGAGGAAAGGCGGGCCGAATCGATTTCGGGACTTGCCTGTATGTCACGGATCTTTTCGACAATGGCCCCGGAAAGGCGTGCTTCAAAGGCCGGCTCATCCTCAGGAATAGGCCTATCTACATTTTCAAGCCGGGGCAACACAACGGTGCTCACAAATTTTTCAGGGATCTTCTCAAAGAGTTCATCAACGCCGGGAAGTGCGGTCGTTACGACTCGGCATCCGCAAGCCATGGCCTCCAGAAGGACGATAGGAAGCCCTTCAAAAAAAGAAGGCAGGATCAAAAGATGACTGCGCTTCAGGATCTCGGAAAGCCGCTGCTGGGAAACAGGGCCATGGGTTATCACCCGATCCCCCAGGCTCTTTGCAACCTGAAGACACTCGGCCTTTTCCGGACCTGTCCCGCCACCCACCAAGTGAAGCTTCCAGGATAAATGCGTGGTTTTCAAAAGCGCCCGCAGCATCCAGGGAACCCCCTTGGCGCGACAGAGTTTGCCGACGTAGACCAGACGGATCGGGCTTTTCGGTTTTACACCGTCGAAGGTGAAAAATCGGTCGTTATATCCCACGCCCGTGACATCAATTTTATCCGGGTCGATGTCGTAAAGCTTTGCGATCTCGTCTTTTTGATTCCGGCTCAGCGCCATGACGGCATCCAACCGGCGACACCCTTCGAGTACGCGTTCTCGCAGGTGTGCACAGTTATGGAACTGCCGCAAATCCGTGCCATGACACGTACTCGCTATCGGAAAATCAGGACAGGCGCGTTTGGCAAGGGAGGTCATCAACCAGAGGTGATGGGAATGGATCAGATCGGGTCTAAAGCGATGAATCGCGCCCTCGAGGTACTTCCGAAAACAGCCCTCGTAGCTTTCAATCTGATCAGGGGTCAGGTCCTTGAAACATACACTTTCATAGGGCATGACATCGCTCATCCCTACCACGGGAAACGGGAGATCCGCACCTTTGAACCGCACAAAGGCGCACGAATTCCGGGTGTACCCTTCGATTGCCGGATTATCATCGGGTGCGATGCCGGCCAAAAGAAAATTTGTATGCCCCTTCCGCCGGGCATGTTCCATCATGGCACGGACATAAATACCGCTCCCCGTAGCTTCCGGGCGCTGGCTGAGAAGGTGCAGGATTCTCATGGTCGCCTCCTTGATCCTATTTTGTATGTCCTTGATACCTTTATTTTATATACGGTGCCCCTCTCCGTCAATCAGGCACCAGGATTCTCTTGAGGTTTGAGTATTCTTGCCCTTTAATCGTATCGATGCTATGAGGCAAGGCGCTCTTTATTGGAGGGATTTTCGTGATCGGTACATGGGTTAACACGGGAGCCATTATTTCAGGGGGGCTCATCGGGATTGGCATCGGAAAGCGCCTGCCCGAGCGCATCAAAACTATTGTCATGCATGCCCTGGGGCTTTCCACCCTCTTGATCGGGCTTCAGATGGCCCTTTCCGGAAAGAAGCTCCTCCTGACATTGGGATGTCTGCTGGCAGGTGCCGTCGTCGGAGAAGCCGTCAATATCGAAGGCGCGGTGGAGCGGTTGGGGGTTTGGCTTAAAAAGCGGGCCCGCTCGGATTCATCCTCCTTCGTGGAAGGCTTCGTGACGGCATCCGTGCTCTTCTGCACAGGGGCCATGGTGATTGTCGGTTCCATACAGGACGGGACAACGGGAGATACCAGCACGCTCCTGGTTAAATCGCTTCTGGACGGAATGTCCTCCATCGCACTGGCTTCCTCTTTTGGGATTGGGGTCGCTTTTTCCGGATTGTCGGTCCTGGTTGTCCAGGGAACCATCACTCTTTTAGCATCCCATCTGGCCTTTCTCCAGGAGCCCGCGGTCCTGGAAGCCGTAACAGCCACCGGCGGCCTTCTTATTGTGGGAATCGGTTTTAACCTTGTGGGGCATAGCCGGATCCGCATCGGGAACATGATTCCGGCCCTGGCCTTTGCCGTCCTGTTCGCTTTGTTTTGGAAATGAAATCGGCAAAAGGCACCGGTGAGCCGGCGTCTTTTGCCGAAATTGAATATCGACTCAGTTCTTTATTTTCCAGGACCCGTCAGGTTGGCGGCAGGCGGTTCCGTAAGCCTTTTCTTCTTTACCGCCGATGACAATGGTCTGCTGATACTCCCGGCAATATTCCTGCTCTTTGGTAACGACAACCCTCCCGCTGTTCCCGGTTTCAGGGTTGTACCATTGGTTGCCCTCCCCCACCTTGGAGGTCTGGATGGACTCGGTGATGATGGAAGAGTGAACCCGCTGTTCCTCTGCGTTGAGCTGGTCGTACATCCTGCCGAGCTGCGATCCGACCAAGCCTCCAACCACCATTCCCACCCCTGCACCCAGGGCTCTCGCTGTGCTATCTCCTCCTACCTGGTGCCCAATGATGGCACCCACCAGGATCCCCGTCAGGGTACCCACAGTCTCTCCGCCCCGATTTCCCGGAGCACATGAAATAGCCGAAAGGAGCATTAATAAAACACACACCATCGATATCTTCTTCATTGGCCGCAGTCCTTTCCTGTTGGTTCGATTGATAATAGACGAAAAAAGATCTCATACCCTAGTATTTGAACATTTGCTTATTTTATCAGTCTGAAACCATAAAGGCAACCCGCCCGTTTTAACAAGATTTGCTCAAATGGTGTCTTTTAACACGACAGGGGGGTTGAAATAGCCGAAGCGGATATGGGGAAAGCGATGGCGGACTTGCTCCAGCAATTTGGGGATACCCATGGGATCTCCCTGACGGGAGACACGGCTCATGGCTCTTAAATAGTACACAGGATCGATATTGAGGTTCCGCCACTGGATCATGCTAATGGGATAATTTTCTAGAAATTGAAACAAGGCGAAAACCTCTTCAGGGGTATCCGTAAACCCGGGGAGATTCAGGTAGTTGATGGAGACAAATCGGTTCATCTTAATGCCGGTTTCAATCGTTTCGAGCACATCCGAAAAGTCGTAGCTTTTGGGTCGGAAATAGGCTTTATAACAAGGCTCTCGCACACTGTTCATACTGACACGAATGGAATCGAGGCCGGCGGAAAAGAGGCGTTTGACGGTCGCAGGCATACTCCCGTTGGTATTGAGGTTGATGGTTCCCCGGTGCGTTTCGGTTCGGATTTTCCGTATGGCCGGCTCGATGACATGGGCGGCGGTAAGGGGTTCTCCTTCGCACCCCTGGCCGAAACTGACCACCGCCTTTCGCACGCGACGGATGTGATGCAGGGCCACTTCGGCGATCTCTTCCGGGGACGGGATAAATTCGATACGGGTCTGAGCGCTGGGAATACCGCTTTTTTTCTGCAGGGAAATGCATCCCAAACATCGAGCATTGCACACCCTGGAGGTAGGCAGTGGCGCTTCATACCGGCTTAAGATAAAATTTTTTCCGGCCGGGCAGGCATAGACCAGAGCACAGCGTTCCAGGTGTCGCGCCAATCGGTTGTTCGGCAAAACCTTCCGTTGGGTCTCGATCCCTTGCATCACAGCCTCCGGGTTCATCCGGCGAAGATCCTGGCGGGGTTCTGAATCCACGCAAAGGGCGGCAGCTCGGAATCGCCCCTGGTGCCACCCGACCGCTCCGTAAGAAAAAAGGGGAAGCGTGCGAGCATGCGATTTTTCACGGAAGGCGCATACTGCGGTAATGACATGCCCCGGCGAATTGAAGGCGGCCACCGGATAGATCGGTTCGCCCGGGGCATAAGGGTTCTCCTTCAACACCTCGATTCGCTCCTGATCCGGGTTGAAGACCACTGGCCGCCGATCCGGCAAGTACATCAGTTCCGTGCCATATGGCAGGGAAAGGGTCTTCTTGGATGTCAACGGCGAGAAGACCGGTCCGGACATCCCGACCGCCTGGTATCCGTCAAGCTCGAAGATATGGCCTTTTGCATCTGCCGCCACTGCCCGAATCGGGAAGTCGTGTTTTCGAGGCAATTCTTCTTCGTTCACCTTGTCTGCCGCAAAAAACAGATCGGAGTGGGCATTTTTCATGGGGAATGTTTTTGATTGGATTTTATACTCTGGAATGATTTCGGAATCTTGGCCTCATGATATCTCGCAGGCCCGACCTTTGAGAATGAAAGGGGCTGAGGCTAAAAATGATAAGATCACCCGGCATTTTATTTAAGGGAGTGGCTTATTTAATCTTTCCAAGGAGGGTGCCGGCAATGGTGTTTTTCTGAATCTCCCGAGTCCCTTCATAAATTTCCGTGATCCTGGCGTCCCGGTAGAACCGTTCAACCTCATACTCTGTAATATATCCGTAACCGCCCAAAAGCTGGATGGCCTCGTCCGCCACCTCCACCGCGGTACGTCCCGCGTACATTTTAGCCATGGAGGTGAGTTTCGGATCGATCCTGCCCTGGTCATAGTTCCACGCCGCTTTGTAAGTAATCAAGCGCGCCAGCTCGATCTTGGTGGCCATATCGGCGAGCTTATGCTGGGTCACCTGGAACTGGGCGATCTTTTTCCCGAACTGCTCCCGTTGCTTCACATAGTCGAGGGCCCGGTCAAAGGCACCCTGAGCAATTCCCAAGGCCTGAGCAGCAATCAGGATTCGACTTTCGTCGAAAAATTCGAGAACCTGGTAAAAGCCTTTCCCCTCCTTGCCCACGAGGTGGTCCAGCGGCACACGGACATCCTTGAAG
>Ga0066636_10003469_pt1 | contig 10096 bp, 9 predicted proteins | sample CryGeyCG2014_080_2_FD_62736 | JGI IMG/M metagenome (GOLD analysis project Ga0066636, IMG submission 62736) | Groundwater microbial communities from aquifer - Crystal Geyser CG07_land_8/20/14_0.80 | ecosystem: Environmental > Aquatic > Deep subsurface > Groundwater | place: USA: Utah: Grand...
AACATGATATCGTCCTCACCCAGGACATCATTTGCGATTATATCCAAACCGGAAAGCTCAGTCCTGTCCTAAATTTGAATTATTGAACAGGCTCAATATATAGACCTTGTGCTATGCAAATTGCATTATCAAGGGAGGAATCCTTATGTCAGGCCATTCTAAATGGAGTACGATAAAGAGAAAAAAAGGGGCAGTGGATGCCAGGCGGGGCAAGGCCTTTGCGAAAATAATCAAAGAGATAACCTTGGCGGCCAGGCTGGGAGGCGGTGACATCGAGGGGAATTCACGCCTTCGGCAGGCGGTTATGGCGGCCAAAGAAGAAAACATGCCGAAAGACAATATCGACAGGGCAATAAAGAAAGGAACCGGTGAGATGGAGGGGGGCGCCAGTTATGAGGAGGCGACCTATGAAGGTTACGGTCCGGGCGGGGTTGCCGTCTTGGTGGAAGTGATGACGGATAATAAAAACCGGACGGTGGCAGAAATCAGGCACATCTTTTCCAAGCACGGGGGGAATTTAGGTGAAAACGGTTGTGTTTCCTGGATATTTGAAAAAAAAGGCAGCATAGTAATTGATAAAAAAAGCAGTGATGAGGATGCTTTAATGGAGCTGGCCCTGGAAGCAGGCGCCGAGGATGTCAAGGTGGAAGAAAGTGAGTTTCAGATTATCACTGCTCCGGAGTCTTTTGAGGAAGTGAAAAAGGTTGTTGACAGCAAGGGGATCAAACACGTTGAGGCAAAGATCACCATGATTCCTCAAAATACGGTTAGATTGGAAGAGAAGAAAGCCGAACAAATGCTCAAATTGATGGAAAAAATGGAAGACAACGATGATGTGCAGAACGTCTACGCCAATTTCGACATAGCAGACAATATATTGGAGAAACTGAGCCTAAATTGAAAGTGCTTGGTATTGATCCCGGCAGCCGCATTACCGGCTATGGCGCCATTGAAAAGCAAAAACAAGGACTTATTGAACTTGTACAAGGGGAGATCAGGCCGGGCAGGCAGGAATGTCTATCATCATCTCTGGTCGCCATATATAATCAGTTGCTGGAGGTTATTGATCAGGTAGCCCCTGACGCCATCTCCATAGAAGACATCTTTTACGGGAAGAATGTGAAAAGCCTTATCAGGCAGGGACATGTCAGGGGGGTTGCCATACTTGCCGGCGCCATGCGCCGTATCTCGGTTTTTGAATATACCCCTCTGGAGATAAAACAGGCTGTGGTAGGGTACGGCCGGGCAGAAAAGAGCCAGGTGCAAAAAATGGTGAAGGCCATCCTGCATCTCTCCGACATGCCGCCCGCGGATGCGGCGGATGCGCTCGCGGTAGCCATTTGCCATATAAATTCTTTGAAGGTGATGCCAATTTAAGATGATTGCCCGTATCAGCGGACTTCTTATTTATAAATCTCCCACGTATGTGATTGTGGACACCCAGGGGATCGGGTATCAGGTCTACGTTCCCCTGACAACTTTCTATGAGCTTCCCGATGTCGGCCTGCCGATTGCCTTGAATATTCACACCCACGTGAGACAGGATGCCGTCAATCTTTTCGGATTTAATACCCCTGAAGAGAGGGATATTTTTCAGTTGATGCTGGCAGTAAACGGCATAGGTCCCAAGTTGGCCATAAATATTCTTTCCGGCATTGCCGCAGGTGACTTGCTCAAGGCCGTTTCCCAGGGTAATCTGAAAAGACTGGTAAGCATCCCGGGCGTAGGCAAAAAGATGGCGGAAAGAATCATCCTGGAATTGAAGGACAAGGTAATAAAATTAGGTGTGCCAGTGGAACACAGGATAAAAACTGCCGGTGCAGCGGATGCCGGGATGAAAGAAGACGCCTTGTCGGCATTGGTCAATCTTGGTTATAAAAATCAGACGGCGGAAGATGTCCTGGATAAGGTTTGCCGGGAGCATCCTGAAGGACTGACACTGGACATCCTTTTGAAAAAGGCGCTCAAGGCATTGGCAGGGTAGTAAATGGCAGCGAAAAATTCTCTTATTGATCCGATAGAGGTGGAAGAGGAAAGGGGGATTGATGTTTCTCTCCGTCCCAAGAACTTTGCCGAATATATCGGTCAGGCAAAGATTAAAAATAATCTTTCCATCTTCATCGAGGCGGCCAAAAGGAGAAAAGAGGCGCTTGACCATGTCCTTCTCTACGGTCCGCCCGGTCTCGGGAAAACGACCCTCGCTTATATCATTGCTCATGAGCTGATGGTGGACATTAAAGTCACTTCCGGTCCCGTAATCGAACGTCCCGGCGATCTGGCAGCTATACTTACCAATCTGCATGAGCACGATATCCTATTTATCGACGAGATCCACCGGCTTTCCCACGTTGTGGAGGAAATTCTTTATCCCGCTATGGAGGACTATCATATCGATATCCTTATAGGTCAGGGGCCGTCTGCCAGGTCCATGAAGCTTGAGATTCCCCACTTTACTTTGGTGGGTGCAACCACCAAGGCGGGGCTTTTAACTTCCCCTTTGCGTGATCGCTTCGGTATGAGTTTCCGCTTTGAATTCTATACCCCTCAGGAGCTGATTATTATTGTCAAGAGATCGGCAAAAATTCTTTCCATTGACCTTGACGAAGAGGGGGCGGAAGAGATGGCCCGCCGTTCACGCGGAACGCCTCGCATCGCCAATCGCATATTGAGAAGGGTCAGGGATTATGCCCAGGTAAAGGCAGCCGGGTTCATAGACAAAAAAGTGGCCATTGACGCCTTGGAAATGCTGGCGGTGGATCAAAAAGGCTTCGATCACATGGATCGTACGATCTTGCTTGCGCTTATCGACAAATTTGACGGTGGTCCGGTGGGGATCGACAACCTGTCCGCGGCCATTGGGGAAGAAAAATCAACCCTTGAGGATATCTATGAGCCGTATTTAATCCAGGAAGGCTACCTCCAAAGAACCTCGCGCGGCAGAGTGGCAACCAGAATCGCCTACGAACATTTCGGAAGAAAATGGATAAGCAGTATGCAGGAGGGGCTTTTCTAAGTTAAAATTGACGGCTTCGTAAAAAACTCCGGATGCTGCGCTCAAGCTTCATCCTTCCCCGTGTCAAGCACGGGGCAGGCTATCATCCGCTCATGGTGAGCCTGTCGAACCACGCGCGCCTTGCCGGAGCCTGCCCCGGCGAAATCCGGGGGAGCTTTTTACGGAGCCGTCGAATTCGGCCTGTTTTTCGACTTTTTACGAGTTCATCAAGATTGTAGGGCGCGTTAGGCTACCGGGTCTTCGTGATCAAAGATGTAGCCTACTGACCGGAGGCTCCGGAAATAGACGGGCTTTTGGGAGTCGTCTTCGAAGTATCTACGGAGACGGACGATAAAATTGTCCACGGTGCGGGTGGCGACAACCCCTGTGTATCCCCAGCCGATTTCGAGGATCTGCTTCCGGGAGAGCGGCTTGCCCCGGTGGGCGATAAACAGCTTCAAAAGCTTGACTTCCTGTTCGGTCAGGGTGATCCGGCCGCTGCTGACATAGGCCGTAGCGGTGCTAAAATCGATCCTGTTGCCTCCGAAGGCATATATTGGGGGCAATAAACCGGCGGGCTGAAGATCGCCCGACCTGCCGGCCCAGGAGGCGCGGGCAAGAAGCCTTTCCACGCGCAGTAAAAACTCTTCGAGGTTAAAGGGCTTGACCAGATAATCATCTACTCCGCAGGCCAGTCCCATGATCCGGTCCTCCGAGCTTCCCCGGGCCGAAATGATTAGGATCGGCAGCCGCTCATCCACGAGACGAATGCTCTGCAATACGGAAAAGCCGTCTATACCGGGCAGCATGATGTCAAGGACAATCAGGTGGGGCTGACCGGTATTACACTTCTGCAGGCCGGACACCCCGTCTGGGGCGATGTCCACCTCATAGCCCTGCAGTGACAGATTCAGTTTCAACCCTTCTGTGATATGGCTGTCGTCCTCAATGATGAGAATGCGCCTTTTGCCGGAATCTTCCATGTCGTTTCCCCTCCATCATGCCTTCCGCGGATGAAAGGGAAGGATGAGGGTAAACACCGCCCCCCTTCCACCTTGCCGTTTTTCCGCGCTCACTTTTCCCCTGTGCATCCGGGCGATTAGCTGGACCAGACAAAGCCCCAGCCCGCTGCCTCTGGGCGATATGCTGCCATGCCTGCCTGATAAAATTTCCGGAAAATCTTTTTCATTTCTCCTTTTTCGATGCCGATGCCGTTGTCTTCAAAACGGATATGCAGCTTATTTTTTTGCAGCAAAAAATGGATGTCTATGCGGGGTCTTTCACTGTCATTATACTTTATGCCATTATTAAGGATATTCATCACCAGTATTTCAAAGAGGGCTTGATTGATCGGGCATATAAATGGCTGCCCGGAGGGGTTGTGGATTCGGATGTCGCAGTTTCCGAAGAGATGGAGGTTGTACTGATGGAATTGCCGCAACGTTTCCACAAGTTCGGCCGTGGCAAATTTCCCACCGTAGGTCTTTGTTTCGATCCTGGCCAAGTTCAGTATGCGACTGATGTTATCCGCAAGGCGCTCTACATCCTGGAGCATGTAGCCGATATATTTGATCCTTTCCTCCCGTGGCAGGTCATGCTTCAAAAACGTTTCCAGATAGAGCTTCAGGGAAGTGACGGCGGTTTTCAATTCATGGGTGAAGTTTTTGATGAATTCGTGTTGCAGCCGGTTGAGACGCGTCATTTTCTGGCTGTACACAAAAATGATCAAGGTGCCGGCTTAGATGCCCCCCACCAGGACCGAGAGAACGAGGATAACCACCCAGGTTTTCACTTCAAAGAACTGGTTGGGATCGAGATTGTGGCGGCGCACGAGGGGCTGCAGGCCCGCGCTGACCTCGATATGCCAGTAAATATAAAGAATCAGTGAAGAAGCGAGCGCCAGAATTAAAAGGAGGCAAACATGAATCAAGAGAACGTACGTTCCCCCAAGGGGGGCCGGACGCGAATTTTATTATCCAGTGTTTTTGGTCCTTATGCTCAAGACGATGAATACGGAAGCCGCACCATCAATCCCATGGAGCTCTACCATAATTAGGTGACGCGTGTTCAGGGCGGTTTTTCCCTGCGGATGTTCCATCGCACCTTCGGGCTGATGATGATCCAGGCCAATATCGAGGCGCCGTGCACACTGCTGGATTTTCCTTCCCAGGAACGTTTCATTGCAGAAATCAGAGACAATGAATACGACGTTATCGGCATTGGCGCGATCATCCCCAATATCGGAAAAGTGAAAAGGATGTGTGAGCTTATCCGGCAATACCGCCCGAAGGCCACGATTGTCGTCGTCGGCCATATTGCCGGAAAGGGTGATATACGGGGCATCATTGATGCGGATGTCATTGTCAAAGGCGACGGCATCCGGTGGTTTCGCCGGTTCGTGCTCTATACGCCGAATCCGGGGACGCCCCTGTACGAAGAGCACCTCCGCAAGGGCACCCTATTACCGGAAGCGGTCTTCCCTCTGTCGGACGCCCACGGCCAATACCGTTTCAATTATCGCCACAAAAGCATCCCTGGCGGTCATGAAGAGAATTTTCTCCTGAATGCATTCCGAAAGGATTTCGAAATCAACGGCCCCAGCCTGGCACGCCTGATCGGCGTCCTGCTTGCGGGCTGGCAGCGATATAAGGATCATCCGCATAAACGGATTCGGGACCGGTTCGCCCGGGAGGTCTTTCCCCTCCGTTCGACCTATGCAGGCGCCGTCTGGGCCATGAAAAAATGGTACCGGGACAATGAAAGGCTCGCCGGAAAGATGGAGGAACTGCTGAAGGAGATCTACGCCACCTTCGGATGGATGACCAGAATGGCCGCACCCTTCACCGGGTTGTTTGCCCTCGGGTCTTTGAAAAGAGAGGAAAAACGCATAGCAGAAAGGTGGACTTATGAGCCGGTTTGCACTTATGAAAAGAATACCGCCGCTCTGGCACTGGAGAAGCATAAGGCTGCAAGGGTGAAATACCCTCCAAGGGAATTGTCATGGGTGTCGGGAAGTCCGTCGCCCGCGCCTGCTTGTCCGGCGGGTAGCCATAACGACGGCAAAAACCGAAGAGCAAGGCGTATAGTGAAATACTGCGAGCGATGAGGTTTATAGTGCAAGGCAGCAGATGAGCGCTTTTCAACAACCTGTTTGACATCCGTAATCATGATGAGTAATATCCCGCCACCTGTCATCAATCAAAAAAACAGAGAGGCCGCAATTTGTCCCGATCCGATGCCCTGAAGAAAAAGATCGCTGAGCGACGAGCGCGTTTACCCCGCATCGCCTATCTCGCTGCTCTGCCGATCATGGCGCGGAAGGATGAGATCGTGATGGCAATCCGAAAACACCCCGTCGTCGTTATCACCGGGGAGACGGGCTCCGGGAAGACCACCCAGATCCCAAAGATGTGCATAGAAGCCGGCCGGGGGCTTACCGGACTCATCGGCTGCACGCAGCCCAGAAGGATCGCGGCGACCACCGTCGCCCGGAGGATCGCCGAAGAGCTGGGAGAAAAGATCGGCCGTTCGGTCGGCTACAAGATCCGCTTCGACGACAAAACCCCGCGCGACGCCTTCTTCAAGATCATGACCGACGGGATCTTACTCATGGAGACCCAACACGACCCCTTGCTTCGCGCCTACGACACAATCATCGTGGACGAGGCCCATGAGCGGAGTCTCAACATCGACTTCATCCTGGGTATCCTGAAGGGCCTCCTGGTCCGGCGGCGTGATCTCCACATCGTCATCACTTCGGCGACCATAGATGCGGAAAAATTCTCGAAGGCCTTCGGCGCCGCGCCGATCATAGAGGTCTTGGGACGGCTCTACCCCGTCGAGGTCCGCTATCAACGCCTTGACCCTAAACTTGAAGAGAAGGGCGAAATCACCCCCGTCGAAGCGGCCGTTCGAGCGGTAGACGAGCTGATCGGGCGGCGCGAGCGTGGGGACATCCTGATCTTCATGCCGACGGAACAGGACATCCGCGAGACCTGCACCCTCCTTGCCGGGCGCCTTCGGGAAGAGGCGGCAATTCTCCCTATCTTCTCCCGTCTCACCGCCGCGGAGCAGCAGCGGGTCTTCCGGCCGCTTGCGGCTCGGAAGATCGTCGTTGCGACCAATGTGGCTGAGACGTCGATCACGATCCCCGGTATCAGGTACGTGATCGACACGGGACTGGCCCGGATCGCACAGTACAACCCCCACTCCCGGACGACGGGCCTTCCCGTCCGGGCGATCTCCCGGAGCAGTGCCGATCAGCGCAAGGGACGCTGCGGCCGCGTCCAGAAAGGGATCTGCATCCGCCTCTACGGGGAGGAGGAGTACCTTGGCCGCTCCCTCTACACGCCGCCGGAGATCCTCCGTTCTAACCTGGCCGGCGTGATCCTCCGTATGCTCGCCCTCAACCTCGGCGACATCGACGCATTTCCCTTCATCGACCGTCCCTCACAGAAAAGCATCCGGGACGGGATCGAGATACTCCTGGAGCTCGGCGCCATAGAACCGGAAAATAAGGATGAGCGCGGACCTACCCATCCTTGGCGGCTGACGGAACGGGGGCGGATCATGGCGAGGCTCCCCCTCGATCCGCGGATATCGCGGATGATCGTCGAGGCCCGGAAAGAGGACTGCCTCCCGGAGGTGACGATCATCGCTTCGGCCCTCGCCATCTCGGATCCACGGGAGAGACCGGCAGACAAGGAGGCGCAAGCCGATCAGGAGCACGCCCAGTTCAAGGACCCCGCTTCCGACTTCTCGGCCCTCCTCAATATCTGGCGACGCTGCCACAACCGCGGCTCATCTCCGAAAACGGAAACTACTCTCCGCAAGTTCTGCCGGGACCATTTTCTATCTTACCGGCGGGTGCGGGAATGGCGGGACATCCATGAGCAGATCCTCACGATCCTCGCCGAACAGAAGCTCCTGCCGCACAAGGACGCCGCGATGCAAAAGCAGGGGGCAAAAAAGGAGGGCGCTGATCTCTATGCGGCCATGCACCGTTCCATCCTGAGCGGTTTTCTTGGCCACATCGCCGTGAAGAAGGAGAAGAACTTCTATACGGCCACTCAGGGGCGACAGGCGATGATCTTTCCCGGCTCCGGCCTCTTCAACCGGGGAGGTACCTGGATCGTTGCGGCGGAGATGGTCGAGACCTCCCGCCTCTTCGCCCGGAGCGTGGCGAACATCGAGAGCGGCTGGCTGGAGGAGCTCGGTGGCGACCTCTGCCGCCGGGCCTACTCCGCTCCGCACTGGGAGAAAGACCGCGGCGAAATCGTCGCATCCGAACAGGTCACCCTCTTCGGCCTCGTCATCGTCCCCGGCCGGTCCATCTCCTTCGGCTGGATCGATCCCGAAGAGGCCTCCCGGATATTCGTCCGTAGTGCCCTCGTCGAGGGAAAAGTAAAGCGTCCCCTCCCTTTCCTTATCCACAACCAGGCGCTGATCGAAAAGATCACCGACATGGAGGAGAAGGTTCGCCGCCGCGACCTCCTGATCGGTGAGGAAGAGATAGCGCAGTTCTATGAAAAGCGGCTCCCCGGGATCTTCGATATTCGGACGCTGCAACGCCTGATACGCGATAAAGGAAACGACGCCTTTCTGCGGATGAGCGAGAAGGATATGCTTGTTAAAAGGCCCGATCCGGAAGAGATCGCCCTGTATCCCGAAGCCGTTTCCGCCGGAGGATGGCGTCTTCCTTTCGTCTATCGCTTCGAACCCGGGAAACCCATGGACGGAGTTACCCTGAAGATCCCCGTTCAGGCAATCCACTCTCTCCCGGCCGATGCGCTGGACTGGGCGGTTCCGGGGCTCCTCCGTGAGAAGGTCATGGCTCTCCTCCGGGGTCTCCCCAAGGAGTATCGCAAGAGGCTTCAGCCGCTCAACCAGACCTGCGACGTTATCCTGAGGGAGATGGAGCAGGAGGGGCCTCTTCCCACCGCCCTCGGCCGCTTTATATTCAAGACATACGGGGTCGATATCCCGGCATACCTCTGGCCCGTGGAGAAGCTGGAAGAGCATCTAAAACTGCGCTATGCCGTTGTGGACGGAAGTGGTCGGGAACTGGCCGCGGGGCGCGACGTCGGCGTCCTCAGGCAGGAATTCGTCGGGGAGCAGGAATCGCAAGCCTTCGCAAAAGCAAGGCTGGCCTGGGAAAAATCAGGCCTGACCGAATGGGACTTCGGTGACCTGCCGGAGCGGATCACCCTGGCCGCGGGCGGCCACCATGCCCTTCTCGCCTTTCCCGCCCTGGCCGTCTCGGAGACGGGGATCGGCATCCGACTTTTCCCGTCCGAACCGGAGGCCCGAAGCGCTCATCGCCAAGGGGTGAAGGCGCTCCTGGCGATCCGCTTCCGCGATGAAATGAAGCACCTGCGCAAGGGGATCTCCCCCGCGGGCGAACTCAAGCTCTGGGCGGCGGCCTTCGGGGGTGCGAAGCCGCTGGAGAACGCCTTTCTGGAGAAGGTAATGCATGACCTCTTCGCGGCGGACATCCATACCCAGGCGGCCTTCGAGGCCTACGCTGACAAGGTCCGCCCGCAGATCCTTCCCAGGGGGCAGGTGGTCGTCCGGTTGGCCGGCCCGCCGCTGAAGGCCCTTTACGAGGCGACGGAGCAACTCCGCACCCTGGAGAGCGCCAGCCACGGGAACCGGCTGGTTCTCTCCTTCCTGGTAGAACTTCGGAGGGATCTCTCCCGGCTCCTCCCTGCCGATTTTCTTATCCGCCACGACGAGGAGCGCCTAAACCACATTGTCCGATATATGCGCGCCCTCACCATCCGTGCGGAGAGAGGCGCCGTTCACTTGGAGAAGGCCCTCGAACGAGGGAAGGAGATCCCTGAACTTTCCGGGTGGCACGACGATATGCTTAGGAGTCTCCCCCCTTATGCCTCAGGGGAGAAGCGTCTGGCACTGGAAGAATTTGTCTGGATGATCGAGGAGTACAAGGTCTCACTCTTCGCCCAGGAGCTCAAGACCGCCATCCCCATTTCGCGCAAGCGAATCGAAGCCAGGATTGGTGAGATCGAGAGGATGCTGTAACGAATGCCCAAAGAACCTGCTTATACATAGTCGCATTCAAACGCTAACTGTGTTGTCTTCGTC
>Ga0066636_10003470_pt1 | contig 10094 bp, 5 predicted proteins | sample CryGeyCG2014_080_2_FD_62736 | JGI IMG/M metagenome (GOLD analysis project Ga0066636, IMG submission 62736) | Groundwater microbial communities from aquifer - Crystal Geyser CG07_land_8/20/14_0.80 | ecosystem: Environmental > Aquatic > Deep subsurface > Groundwater | place: USA: Utah: Grand...
AATGATGTCGCCGAACTTGAGGGTCCCGCCCACTTCCGTGAGCATGGCGTTGGTGAAGGGGTCCCACTCCGCCAGAATTTTTCCGGCCGCCACCTCGTCACCATCCTTCACATTGAGGTGCGCGCCGTAAGTCAGGGGATACCTTTCCCGCTCCACCCCCTTATCGGTAAGGATAACCAGTTCCGCCAGGCGGCTCAGGTTTACCAGGTTGCCGTTCCGGTCAACCGCCGATTTCATGGGGCAAGGGATTTCCTTCTTGGAATCAACGAAGTTTTCAAAGCGGACCACACCCCGGCCCCGGCCCACGTGGACGCTCTGTTCCACCCGCCGGGAGGCCGTGCCGCCGATATGGAAGGTCCGCATGGTCAGCTGGGTGCCGGGCTCGCCGATGCTCTGGGCCGCCATGATGCCGATGGCCTCGCCCATGGACACCGTGGTGCCGTGAGCCAGGTCTCGGCCATAGCACTTGGCGCACACCCCTCGCCGCGTCTGGCAGGTCAGCACCGAGCGGATCTGCACGCCCTTCTTCTCGTCCTGGCCTAGCCCTGAGTCTTCGATGCGCCGGGAGGCTTCCTCGTCGATCTCCTCGTTGGCCATAACCAGCACTTCGCCGGTGTGGGGGTCGATGATGTCTTCCAGGGCCACCCGGCCCAGGACCCGGTCGCCCACCCGCTCGATGATCTCGCCGCCCTCCACCAGGGGCTTGACATAGATGCCGTCGATGGTGCCGCAGTCATCTTCGGTGATGACCGCATCCTGGGCCACGTCCACCAGCCGCCGGGTCAGGTAACCGGAGTTGGCGGTCTTCAAGGCCGTGTCCGCCAGACCTTTCCGGGCGCCGTGGGTCGAGATGAAGTACTGCAGCACGGTGAGGCCTTCCCGGAAGTTGGCGGTGATGGGGGTCTCGATGATTTCACCCGAGGGTTTGGCCATCAAGCCCCGCATACCGGCCAGCTGCCGCATCTGGTCCTTGCTGCCCCGGGCGCCGGAGTCGGCCATCATGAAGACCGGGTTGAAAGAGGCCACCTCTTCCTGGCGGACGATGGTCTGACCCGGCTTCTCAGGATCGGGCTCTTCCACCGTGATCACCTCCCGGGCCATCTCCGCCATCATCTCCGCGGCGATCTCGTCGGTGGCCTTGGCCCAGATGTCCACTACCTTGTTGTATTTTTCACCCTCGGTGATCAAACCTTCCTGATACTGTTCCTCCACCTGACTCACTTCGGAATGGGATTGGCCCAGGATTTCCGGTTTGCGGCTGGGGATCACCATGTCCTGGATGCAGATGGAGATGCCCGCCTGGGTGGCGTACTTGTAGCCCAAATTCTTCAGCTGGTCCGCAAAGATGACCGTCTGCTTGATGCCGCACGTGCGGTAGCTCACCGAGACGAGTTTGCGGATCTCCTTTTTGGTCATGGTGCCGTTGATCAGATCAAAGGGGAGCCCCTCGGGGAGGATCTCCCGGAGGATTACCCGGCCCACCGTGGTCTGGTAAATCTTGCCGCCGATCCTAACCGGGATCCGGGCCTGGAGATGGACCGCGCCCTGGTCGTAGGCCACCCGCACCTCCTCGGGAGAGGCGTAGGGCAGGGGTTGCTTGCCGTTCTTGGCCACCCGCTCGCCTTTGGCAAAGGGCCGTTCCCGGGTGAGGTAGTAGAGCCCCAGCACGATGTCCTGGGTGGGGATGATGATGGGGTCCCCGTTGGCCGGGCTTAAGATGTTGTTGGTGGACATCATCAGGGCCCGGGCCTCGATCTGGGCCTCGATGGACAACGGCACGTGCACCGCCATCTGGTCGCCGTCAAAGTCGGCGTTGAAGGCGGTACAGACCAGGGGATGCAGCTGGATGGCCTTGCCTTCGATGAGCAGCGGCTCAAAGGCCTGGATCCCCAGCCGGTGCAACGTGGGCGCCCGGTTGAGCATCACCGGGTGCTCCCGCACCACTTCGTCCAGGATATCCCAGACTTCCGGGGTCTCCCGGTCAACCAGGCGCTTGGCCACCTTGATGGTGGTGGCATAGCCCTTGGCCACCAGCTTGTGGAAGATGAAAGGCTTAAAGAGTTCCAGGGCCATCTGCTTGGGCAGGCCGCACTGGTGCAGCCGCAACTCCGGCCCGATGACGATCACCGAGCGCCCGGAATAATCCACCCGTTTCCCCAGGAGGTTCTGCCGGAAGCGGCCCTGCTTGCCCTTGAGCATGTCGCTGAGCGATTTGAGGGCCCGCTTGTTGGGGCCGGTGATGGTGCGGCCCCGGCGGCCGTTCTCGAACAGGACGTCCACCGCCTCTTGCAGCATGCGCTTTTCGTTGCGGATGATGATGTCCGGGGCGTTGAGCTCCAGGAGCCGTTTTAACCGGTTGTTGCGGTTAATCACCCGGCGGTAGAGGTCGTTCAGGTCCGAGGTCGCGAAGCGGCCGCCGTCCAGGTGCACCAGAGGCCGGAGGTCCGGCGGCAGCACGGGAATCACCTCCATGACCATCCACTCCGGCCGCTGACCGGACTCCCTAAAGGCGTCGATGATCTTGAGCCGTTTGCCCAGCTTCTTGAGCTTGGCGTCGGACCCGGTCTTGAGCATATCCTGGCGTACTACCTGGGACAGGGGCTCCAGTTCCACGGCCTTGAGCATCTCCCGGATGGCCTCGGCCCCCATGCCCGCCTTGAACCGGCTGCCATACTCTTCCCGGGACTGGCGATATTTTTCCTCCGACAGGAGCATACCCTTGGTCAGCTCGGTGTCACCCCCGTCCACGACCACGTAAGCCTCGAAATAGAGGATCTTCTCCAGCTCTTTAAGGGTCAGGTCCAGGAGGTTGCCGATCTTGCTGGGCAGGCTCTTTAAAAACCAGATGTGCACCACCGGACAGGCCAGCTCGATGTGCCCCATCCGTTCCCGCCGCACCTTGGACTGGATCACCTCTACCCCGCATTTTTCGCAGGTGATCCCCCGGTGCTTCATGCGCTTGTATTTGCCGCAGTTACATTCGTAATCCTTGGCCGGTCCGAAGATCTTGGCGCAGAACAGGCCCTCCCGTTCCGGTTTGAAGGTGCGGTAGTTGATGGTCTCCGGCTTTTTCACCTCCCCGAAAGACCAGGAGCGAATCATCTCCGGAGACGACAGGGACAACCGCACCGCCGAGATGGAACTCGGGTCTTCCGGCCGGGCGAACAGGCTGTTCAAATCCTCTAAAGCAATCTCGCGCATCTTTTCCATAAAAGGCTGGTCCTCAGGACTTGTCCTTGTCCTTCTTCGGGAGGAGTTCCACATTGAGCGCCAGGCTCTTGAGCTCCCGCACCAGGACGTTGAAAGATTCCGGCAGTCCCGTTTCCAAATCGTATTCGCCTTTGAAGATTTTTTCGTACATGCGGGTCCGGCCGGCCACGTCGTCCGATTTCACCGTCAGGAATTCCTGGAGGGTATAAGCCGCGCCATAAGCTTCCAGGGCCCAGACTTCCATTTCCCCCAGGCGCTGGCCGCCGAACTGGGCCTTGCCGCCCAAAGGCTGCTGAGTCACCAGGGAGTACGGACCGATGGAGCGGGCATGGATCTTGTCGGCCACCAGGTGATGCAGTTTCATCATGTACATCACCCCCACGGTCACGTCCCGGTCGAACTCCTCCCCGCTGCGGCCGTCACGCAGGCGCGCCTGGCCGCCGGTGGGCAGCCCGGCCTCCGCCAGGTAGCCCTGGACCTCTTCTTCCGTCACCCCGTCAAAGACCGGGGAGGCCATGTGAATGCCGTCCTCGTAATGCTTTTGCCAGATGTCCCGGAGTTCGTCGTAAGAAAGGGCATCGATCTCTTTGGTCAGGGTTTCATCAGCATTCAAAACCCGCTTCAGCCGCGCCTGGATGGAGTCCAGGCTGTAGAATTTATCGATCATCTCGCCGATGCTCTGGCCCAGGGCATGGGAAGCCCAACCCATGTGGGTCTCCAACACCTGGCCCACGTTCATGCGGGAGGGGACCCCCAGGGGGTTGAGGACGATGTCCACCGGGGTGCCGTCGGCAAAATACGGCATGTCTTCTTCCGGCATGAGCCGGGACACCACCCCTTTATTGCCGTGGCGGCCGGCCATCTTGTCGCCCACGGCCAGCTTGCGCTTCATGGCCACGAACACCTTGACCTTTTTGATCACCCCGGGGGGCAGCTCGTCCACTTTCCGGAGCCGGCCCAGCTTGGCTTCGAAAACCATGTTCACCAGGTGGAGCTGTTCCTGGTAGCGGTCCAGGAGCTGGTCTATCTGGTCTTCTAGGCCCGGTTCCTCAAAGGACACGTGCCGCCAGAACTCCAGGTTGTGGCGCTTCACCAAATCCGCCGGCACCGGCTCTCCCGTATGCAGAAAGGTGTTGCCGGTGCGCTCATCGTCCATGTTGTCGGCCACCTTCCGCCCCACCACCAGCTCTTTCACCTTCTGGCGGTAGGTCTGGGTGATGATGGCGATCTCGTCGCCCTGGTCCTTTTGCAGCTTGGCCACCGCCTCGTCTTCGATGGAGCGGCTGCGATCATCCTTTTCCACGCCCTTGCGGGAAAAGACCCGGGCGTCGATCACCACGCCTTCGATCCCCGGGGGGACCCGGAGCGAAGTGTCCTTCACGTCGCCGGCCTTCTCGCCGAAAATGGCCCGGAGCAGCTTCTCTTCCGGAGTGAGCTGCGTCTCCCCCTTCGGGGTGATCTTGCCCGCCAGGATGTCGCCGGGGCGCACTTCGGAACCCAGCCAGATGATGCCGCTGTCGTCCAGGTTGCCCAAAGCGTCTTCGCCCACGTTGGGGATATCCCGGGTGATCTCCTCTTTCCCCAGCTTGGTGTCCCGGGCCATCACCTCGAATTCTTCGATGTGGATGGAGGTGAAGACGTCGTCTTTGATCAGGCGCTCACTCACCAGAATGGAGTCTTCAAAGTTGTAGCCGCCCCAGGGCATGAAGGCCACCATGACGTTCTTGCCCAGGGCCAACTCGCCCATGGCCGTGGCCGGGCCGTCGGCGATGATCTGGCCTTTCTCCACCAGGTCTCCCGGCGCCACGATGGGCCGCTGGTTGAAACAGGTGTTCTGGTTGGTGCGCTGGAATTTCGTCAGCTTGTAGATGTCCACCGGCGAGCCGTTGCCGCCCGGGCCGGGCTCCGCCGCCCGGATGACGATCCGGGTGGAGTCCACGTCCTCTACATAACCCCGCCGCCGGGCCGTCACCGTGACCCCCGAATCCCGGGCCACCACGCCTTCCATACCCGTCCCCACCAGGGGCGAGCTGCTGGTTAACAGGGGCACCGCCTGGCGCTGCATGTTGGAGCCCATCAGGGCCCGGTTGGCGTCGTCGTGCTCCAGGAAGGGAATGAGCGAGGCCGCCACCGATACCAACTGGTTGGGGGACACGTCCATGTAGTCCACCTGGGCGGGGTGGGCGATGATGAATTCCCCCCCTTTGCGGGCTTCGATCATATCCGTCAGAAACCGCCCTTTGCTGTCCAGGGGGGCGTTGGCCTGGGCGATGACCTGGTCACCTTCCTGCAGGGCGCTCAGGTACCTGATCTTCTTGGTGACCCGGGTCTCCACCTTGCCGCCCTTTTTCCCCACCTTTTCCACCACCCGGTAGGGGGTTTCGATGAACCCCAACTCGTTGACCCGGGCAAAGGTGGAAAGCGACACGATGAGACCGATGTTGGGACCTTCCGGGGTCTCAATGGGACAGATGCGGCCGTAGTGAGTGGGGTGCACGTCCCGCACCTCGAATCCGGCCCGTTCCCGGGTTAGCCCCCCGGGTCCCAGGGCGCTGAGACGCCGCTTGTGGGTGATTTCGCTCAACGGGTTGGTCTGATCCATGAACTGGGAAAGCTGAGAGGTGCCGAAAAACTCCTTGATCACCGCCTGCACCGGCTTGGCGTTCACCAGGTCGTGCGGCATCAGGGTGTCCAGATCCTGGATGGCCATGCGTTCTTTGATGGCCCGCTCCATCCGGACCAGACCCACCCGGAACTGGTTCTCCAGCAATTCGCCCACGGCCCGGACCCGGCGGTTGCCCAGGTGATCGATGTCGTCCACGGGTCCTTCCCGGTCTTTCCGGGTAATGAGCTCTTTGACCGCCAGGAGAATGTCCTCTTTTATCAGGGTGGTCTGGGTCAACGGCAAACGCTCTTCCGGGGCCCTGAGTTTCAGGTCCAACTTGAGCCGGCCCACCGGCGACAGATCGTAATATTCCGGGTTGAAAAAGAGATTCTGGAAGAAAGTCGTGGCCACTTCGTCGTTGGGGCGATTACTGGGACGCAGGCGGCGGTAGATCTCCAGGATGGCCTCTTTGACGGACACGGTCTTGTCCGCCACCAACGTGTTCCGGAGACAGGCGCTGACGTTGACCCCGTCGATGAACAGCAGGTCGAGTTCCGTGATGCCCCGCTCCTGCAGCTGGGCGATCTTGTCTTCGGCCAACATCTCGTTGCACTGGGCCAAAACGGCGCCGCTCTCCGGGTCCAGGATGTCATGGGCCACCACCCGCCCCACCAGGTCGGTGGCGGCCCCCTTGACGGTAGAAACCCCAGCCCGTTTCATCTTTTGAATCAACGCCGGGGTCAGGCGCTTACCCTTCTTGATCAGAACACCGCCGCTCTTGGGATCGAGGATGTCGGTGGTCGTGGTCTTGTCCGCCAGCAGTTCCGGTATGAAGGCCTGCTGGATGGCCTCTGCCTCCAGATATACCCGCTGGGTCTTGTAGAAGAAGTTGAGCAGCTCTTCCGTACTGTACCCCAGGGCTTTCAAGAGGATGGTGGCGGGGAATTTGCGCCGCCGGTCGATACGCACGTAAAGGATGTCCTTGGCATCGAACTCGAAATCGATCCAGGACCCCCGGAGCGGAATCAACCGCGCCGAGTAGATGATTTTACCGCTGGAGTGGATCTTGGCCTTGTCATGATCAATGAACAGGCCGGGGGAGCGGTGCAACTGGCTCACCACCACCCGCTCGGTGCCATTGATGATGAAGGTGCCGTGCTCGGTCATCATCGGCAGGGTGCCGAAATAGACCTTCTGCTCCTTGATGTCCCGGATGGTATGGGCTTTGGAATCCGGACCCAGATCATTGACCACCAGGCGCACCCGTATCTTTATGGGCACTTCAAAAGTCATGCCCCGCTGCTGGCATTCGTCTACGTCGTACTTGGAATCTCCCAGCCCGTACTCAACGAACTCCAGGGAACACACGCCGCTAAAATCCCGGATGGGGAAGACGCTCTTGAATACTCCCTGGAGGCCATAGTCCGAGCGCGCCCCCGGTTCCACGTCTTTTTGCAAGAAGCGATGGTAGGACTCTTTCTGCATCTCAATGAGACTAGAAATGTCCATCACTCGCTCAACCTTGCCGAAATTTTTGCGATACACCCTTAAAGGCGATAGTGCGTTGGCCATGAATACTCCTTGTAGGATGGCCGAAGTTCAGGTCCTACTTGATTTCGACGGTAGCTCCCTGGACTTCCATCTTCTTCTTGACTTCTTCGGCTTCCGCCTTGGAAACAGCTTCTTTCAGCGTGGTGGGCACATTTTCCACCGCTTCCTTGGCTTCTTTCAGCCCCAGACTGGTAACCGCCCGGACTTCCTTGATCACCTGGATCTTGTTGGGACCGCAGACCGTCAGGACCACGTCGAATTCGGTTTGCTCTTCCACCGCCGGCGCCGCCTCCGCCGCCATGGGACCCGCCGCGGCCATTGCCATCGGGACCGCCGCCGACACCCCAAACTTTTCTTCCAGCTCCTTGATGAGCGTGGAAAGATCCAGCACCGTCATGTTGGCCAGGTAGTCAACTACCTCAGCACGTGAAATGCCCATCTCTGTTCCTCCTTGTCCTCAAGCAAATAGTGTCCCAGATGTTGCTATCGTTTCGGCTGCGTGTTATCGCCGTAGCCTTCATATTAGGTGATGCCCTTACTCGCCGCTCTCCGGCTTATCCGCCGGCGCCGCCGGCGCCACCCCGGGAGCCGGCTCAGCCGCCGGGGTCGCGGCCTCGGCCTCAGGCGCGGCCGCGACTTCCGCGGCGGCCAGCTCGGCCTCGGCTTTCTTATCTCTTAATGCCACCAGCACGTTAAGCAGGTTGCGGATCACCCCGGCCAAAACCGTGACCAGACCCCGGGGCACGCCCTGCAACACTCCCAGCAACTGGGACAGCAGAACTTCCCGGGCCGGGAGCTTGCTCAGCGCTTCCAGGTCCTTAAGGGTCAAGGCCTGGCCGCCCAGGGCCCCCGCCTTGATTATGAGTTGCGGCTTCTCGTGGGCAAACTTGATGAGCACCTTGGCCACCGTCACCGGATCGGCATACCCCAGGGTCAGGGCATTGGGCCCGGTGGCATGGCTGACCAGGGGCGCCAGGGGAGAATCATCGGCCCCGGCGCGCCGCAGCAAGGTGTTCTTCACCACCCGGAGCTCGGCGCCGGCTTCCTGCAGTTGCCGCCGGAGCCTGGTCATATCCTCTACCTTCAGTCCCTTGAAATCCGTCAGGATGCCGATTTGCGACCTCGCCACCTTTTCCTGGATTGCCTGGACTATTTCGGCTTTCTCTAGCTTACGCACCCTCCTCCTCCTTTACAGCAGGCGAACCAGGTTTTTGACGTCGCTGGTGTCCACGGGAATTCCCGGCCCCATGGTGGTACTCAGATGGATCCCCTTCATGTACGTCCCTTTACTGGTGGTGGGCTTCAGCCGCACCAGGGTGTCCATGAAGGCCGCCAGGTTGGCGAGGAGTTTCTCGGCCCCGAAGGAGACCTTGCCCATGGGGGCATGCACCACGCCGGCCCGGTCCACCCGAAACTCCACCTTGCCGCCTTTGAGTTCACTCACGGCCTTGGCCACCTCAAAGGTGACGGTCCCCACCTTGACGTTGGGCATCAGCCCCCGGGGACCCAAAATTTTCCCGATCTTCCCCACCGCGCCCATGAGGTCCGGGGTGGCCACGGCCTTGTCGAATTCCAGCCAGCCCCCCTTGATGCGCTCAATGAGGTCTTCGGCCCCCACGTAGTCGGCGCCGGCATCCATCGCCTCTTTTTCCTTTTCTCCCTTGGCGAACACCAGGACCCGCACCGTTCTTCCCGTCCCATGGGGCAGGACCACCGCCCCCCGAACCATCTGGTCGGCGTGGCGGGGGTTTACTCCCAGGGCCACCGCGATCTCCGCAGTTTCGTCAAACTTGCTGGAAGCGGCCTCCAACGACAGGTTGACGGCGTCCTGGAAGGGATAGCGCTGATTGCGGTCCACCTTGGCGGCGGCCTCCCGATATCGCTTGCCATGTTTGGCCATCGGTATCACTCTCCCTTTTAATGCAGGGGTCAGGGGTCAGGGATCAGGGATCAGGGGTAAAAACCTTGCTTGCCTGACCCTTATTTCCCTTACCACCCCTCTTATTCAACAATGAACTCTTTACAGCGCCGGGTATGCAGTGGTGAGTTTCTTTTACTGACCCCTGACCCCTGACCCCTGACCCCTGCTACTCAACTATCTCGATGCCCATGCTCCGGGCGGTCCCGGCGATGCTGCGCATGGCCATTTCCAGGCTGGTGGTGTTCAAATCCGTCATCTTCTGCCGGGCGATTTCCTCCAACTGGGTCTTGGTGATCTGCCCCACCTTCTCCCGGCTGGGCTCCTTGGCGCCCTTGGCCACCTGGGCCATCTGCTTGAGCAGCACCGACGCCGGCGGCGTCTTGGTCACAAACGTGAAGGAGCGGTCGGCAAAGACCGTGATCAGCACCGGGATGATGGTCCCTTCCTGGCCGGCGGTGCGGGCATTGTAGGTCTTGCAGAATTCCATGATGTTGACCCCGTGCTGCCCCAGCGCCGGGCCGATGGGCGGCGACGGGTTGGCTTGCCCCGCCGGAATCTGCAATTTGATCTGGGCGATTACTTTCTTGGCCATATTATATTTCCTTAATTTCTGTAGGGGCGGACCCATGTGTCCGCCCTCTATCAAGGCGCACACGCAGGTGCGCCCCTACATTAAATCTTTTCTAGTTGCGTAAACTCCAACTCCACCGGCGTCGGCCGCCCGAAGACGCTGATCATCACCCGCACCCGGCCCCGGTCCGCCCGCACTTCGTCCACCACCCCGGTAAAATTGTTAAACGGTCCGTC
>Ga0066636_10003471_pt1 | contig 10093 bp, 8 predicted proteins | sample CryGeyCG2014_080_2_FD_62736 | JGI IMG/M metagenome (GOLD analysis project Ga0066636, IMG submission 62736) | Groundwater microbial communities from aquifer - Crystal Geyser CG07_land_8/20/14_0.80 | ecosystem: Environmental > Aquatic > Deep subsurface > Groundwater | place: USA: Utah: Grand...
GGACGGCATTACCGTTTTCCCGGACAACCTGGCGGTGGGAGGCGCCGGGAAAATCGGCTATGCCAGGCAGCAGGGCGAGATTGAGGCGAAAGAACTGCGAAGACTGGGGATAGATGTGAATCTGGCGCCGGTCCTCGATGTTTTGACCGAGGCTTACAGCCCGAATATCGGCATCCGGGCTTACGGCAAAGAGTGGCGATTGGTTGCGGAAATGGGCGCGGCGCGGATTGCCGCCATGCAACAGGGTGGACTTTCCGCCTGCGCCAAGCATTTTCCCGGCAAGGGTCATGCGCCCGTAGATGCCCATCTTGGACTGCCGGTCATCCAATCCACCTGGAAAGAAATGGCAGAGGTGCATCTTAAGCCTTTCGTGACCGCGATTCAAACCGGAGTTGATCTGGTGATGTCTTCTCATCCTTACTACCCCAAACTTGATCCTGATCCCCAAAAGATCGCCACGTTTTCAAGAAGAATTATTTTCGATTGCCTCAGATGTGAGCTCAACTTCAAGGGGATCATTGCGAGCGACGATCTTGAAATGGGCGCGATCAAAGCGATCTGCCCTATCGGGGAAGCCGGGATTTTAGCGGCGCGGGCGGGACATGATCTTCTGCTGATTTGTCATGACCTCAAGGCCCAGAAAGAGGTTTACGATAAACTGCTCTCGGCCTATAAAAGCAAGCAACTTCCCCTGAAAGAACTGGAGGAGAGCGCCGCCAGGATCAAAAGTTTGAAATTAAAGAGAGAAAAGAGATTTGAAGGGGGAGAACCCTGCGCCGAACCAGAAGGCTCCATCTTGGCTGAAAAAATCTGCCGTGAATCTGTCCAGGTTCTCAAAGATGACAGAAAATTGATGCCGCTGAAGTGCGGAGAACAAAGGATTGGGGTTATCTTTCCTCAAATTTCATGGTTCGATTCTAAAATCATGGTTGAAAAGGAAGTTTTGCATGAAAAGGAGTTCGTCCGGAATGAGTTTAAGAAATTCGGCATTAATCCCGATATTCAAATTGTCTCAATCGAGCCGGCGGATCAAGAAATTCAACAGGCGGTGAACCTTGCCAAAGACTCAGACCTGACCATCCTCTTCTGCTTTGACGCTCATCTCTATCCCTCCAACAAAAAACTTCTGGATGCGATCCAAGATTCCGCCAAAGAGCTGGTGGTTGACCTGTTGCGCGACCCTTATGACGCGGCCTCTATTCAGGCAGGCGTTGCCGGCCTGACCGATTTCGGCTGGAGAGCCTGCCAGATTAAGGCTGCCATTGAAAAAATTTGTTCTTTTCCCGGCCTGGGGGGATAGAGTAACTTTGCTCAGCATCCGCCGGCCGACCCAATTCGATTCTCAGTCTAACCTGATTTCCACCACATTCGGCAACCGCGCCTCATCCTTATCCCTGCCATAGCTGGACCCGGCTTTGGCCCCCTGCCGCCGCCCCGGAGACATCTTATGGCGGGCCGGACGGCAGGCCGTAAAACCGGGTCCGGTTCACAAAGGAGATGGCGATCAGCCCCTCGTAGCCCATATCCTTCAGATACTCATGGGCCTGGACCTCGTCCACGCCCAGGGCCTGGGTGATGTCGTTAAGGTGCAACAATTTTCCTTGCTGCCGCATCAGGTTTTTAACCCGGGCCCGGAAGAATTCCTCGGTGAGAATCTCCGTCAAGGTGTGGTCATAGGCCGCCGGGTTGGGCATGTGGCTGGGGTAGGCGGTTTCCCAGGGGCGCCGCAGGCTGACCCCGAGGACCCAGCGCACCCGGGAGACCCGGAGGGCGTCATACAGGGCCTGGAGCTTGCTCCGGGTCCCGGCCTCCCGGACAATGGGGCCCAGGGTCGCCATGGTTTTCATGAAGCTTTCCACCGTGGTCACGAACTGGTCCGGCCGGGTAATGTCGCTGTGGGCCAGGGCGATGCGCTCCCTTTCCAAGCCGCAGAGGGACAGCAGCTTTTTCAGGACCCACACCCGGCTCCAGGTGTGGTCAATGCCATAGCTGTGGTGACATTCTTCGGGATTGCAGCCGATGAGCAACAGCCCGTTGGCCCCTTCCAGAAAGGCGCGCCCCATGACCACCGGGTCGATTTGTCCCAGGCAGCGCACCGGCAGGAGGTAAAACCGCCGGTTGTAGCTCAATCCCCGCAGCCCCGCCTGGTCGGCGGCGGCGGCGCCGCTCCACTGGCAGCCAAACCCCATAACCTCATCAATGGCCAGGCTGCGGGCCAGGGCCGCCACCCGGGCCTCGTGCTGGGCCATGGTGCAATTGGCGAGGGTGAGGGCCATTTCCGGGCAGGAGGCGGCGCAGGTGCCTTCACCCGTGCAGAGCATGGGGTCCACCATCCGGGGGACATTGTGGCCCAGACCTTCCACGGGGCCGCTCACCGGCTGGATGGCCAGGCAGTCGCAGACCTCCCGGCAGAGGGTGCACACCGTGCACTTACTCTGGTCCACGGTGGAAATAACCTGGGGGGCATACAGTTCCCCGGCCAGGGCCTTCTTGACCAGGGCCGCGGTTTGCTTCGCCACCCGGCGCCCCTGGCTCAAGGCGCCGCGCAGGTCGCAGGGCTGGCAGGCGGACCCGACCATCAGTTTCTCCCCCAGGACCACCTGGTCCGGGCGAACCATCTGGGGCGACCGGTCCAGGAAGGCTTCTTCCTTGACTTCCAACCCCAGGATTTTGGCGGTCCTCAGGGCCTCGGCCCCGGGAGTGCGCCGGGGGGAGAGCACCAGGAGATCCCAGGCCAGATCCTGCTCGGTCCGGTCGGTGGCCCGGTTGTAGGAGATATAGTCATTTTTGACCATGGGACGCACACGGCCATCGTAGGGGATCAAGGCAAGGCCCAGTTCCCGGGCCCGGGCCCGATCGAAGGTCTCCAAGGGAGTGGGCATGGCGCTGTCATAGAAGATCGTCACCTGGGTCTCGGGGAAGTGTTCCCGCAACTGCGTGGCCATAGTCCAGGCGCTTTTCATGGAAAGCGGCGCCGCAAACGGCTGGCCGGCCTCCAGATCGTCGATCCAAAAAATCACCCGGCCCTTCAAGGGACCACCCTGCCGGATGAACTCGTTGATCTCGATCTGACAAATAACGCGATTCCCATCATGGCCCAGTTCCGGGAGTTGATGGGCGATTTCCCAATCCAGGGCGGCGATGATGGCCCCGGCTTGGAAATCGACGCGTTCCTGCCCGCCCGGAGAGGCGAAGGTCACGGTGTAGTCGCCGAACCGGCCGGAGACCTGCGTGAGGGCGCCCACCCGGGTCTGGTTGACCCGGGGGCTGGCCTCCACTTCGCCGATGAGGCGGTCCAGGCGGTCATAGGAGTGGTAGTCGCTCAGGTAGAGTTGCCGGGCGCGCTGCATTTCCTCCGCCGGGTCGTAGCTGAGGGGGAGGAGGGTTTCCACTCCCTGTCCCGCCAGTTCCTGGGCCGCGCCGTAGGCGGCGACGCCCCCGCCCAAGACCATGACCGGCCCCTGATAGTCAATCCGGATTCGGGGCGCCGGCTTGAGGGTTTCGAGCCAGGCCTGGGAGGCCCGGATGAGCTTGGCCCCCTTTTGGGCCAGTTCGGCGGGCGCCGCGCTATGGACCTGGGCCACGTGGTCCCGGAGGTTGACCATGTCGATCTGGGTTTCCGCCAGCCCCAGGGCTGCCAGGGCTTGCTCGAATTTTTTGTGGAGAATGCGGCTTTCGCAGCCGGCCACGATGAGCCGGTTGAGCCCTTTGGCGGCCACCACCTCCTTAATCCGTTCCAAGCCGGGGCGGAGACACGAAAACGGCAGGATTTCCACATGCCCGACGCCGGGCGACTCATCCAGCAGCTGGGCCAGGACGGCCTGGTCAACCTTCGGGACAATGCGGGAGCCGCACTCACAGAGGAAGACCCCTAAGAGGGGCGCAGGCGTGCTTGCTTTGACGGCTTGCGGTTGGTTCATAGGTCCCTCCCTCAGTGGGCGTAGCCGTGGCCGGTGCGCCGCGATAGGTCGCCCCGGACGGTATCCAGGCGCTTCTGCAGGGCCCCGGTGGGACACACCGAGACACAGCAGCCACACCCGATGCAGGCATTGTTGGGGACGCGGTAGGGGGTCTCCAGTACCTTTTTTACCCCCCGGGAACCGAAGGTGAGGGCCTGGACCCCCACCACCTCGTTGCACACCGCCACGCAGCGGCCGCACCGGAGGCATTCCTCCTCGGGATCGGTGACGGCGAAGCGGGTAGAGGTGACGCCATACGCCGCGGCCAGCTTCTTGATCTCCCGGGAGGCCGGGCACCCGGCCAGGAGCATCTCCAGGACCCAGCGCCGCACGTTGAGGACGCGCTCCGAGTCGGTGAAAACCTCGAGTTCCTCTATGGGCGGGTTCAAACAAGAGGGCATAACCTTGCCCCGCTTGCCATACCGGGCCTCGACCACGCATAAACGGCAGCTGCCCCAGGGCTTGAGGGCCGGGTGGAAGCACAGGGTGGGGATATGGATGCGGTAATGCCGGGCCGTCTCCAGGATGGTCCAGCCGGGTCTGGCCTGGACCGGTTGACCGTCGATGGTGAAGCTGATCACCTGGTTCTGCGGATTTTCACTGGAGCTCATACGTTCACCTCCTAGTCCACGACCACGGCATCAACGGGGCAGACATCCATGCAGGCCCCACAGCGGATACAGGCGTCCTGGTCAATGGTATGAAGCTGCTGGTTCGCCCCGGTGATGCACACCTGGGGACAGGTTTGGGCGCACAGGGTGCAGCCGTTGCAGATCTCGGGGTCGATGCGGTAGGTGATGAGATCCCGGCAGACCCCCGCCGGGCAATGGTGGTCAACGATGTGGGCCAGATACTCATCCCGGAAGTAGCGGATGCTGGTCAATACCGGGTTGGGGGCGGTGCGCCCCAGGCCGCAGAGAGAGCCGTCCACCAGGGCCTTTCCCAGGCTTTCCAGGGCGTCAATGTCTGCCGGGGCGCCCTTGCCCTGGGAGAAGTTATTCAAAAATTCCAACATACCCTTGAGACCCAGGCGGCAGGGCAGGCACTTGCCGCACGATTCTTCCTCCAAAAAGCGCAGGAAGTACCGGGCTAAATCCACCACGCAATCATGATCGTCCATGACGATCATGCCGCCGCCGCCCATAATCGACCCGGTCTGAGCCATGGAATCGAAATCCACGGAGAGTTCCATTTTATCGGCAGGCTTAACGTCCGGGGGATGGAAGTGATAGTCCGTGAATTCTTCTTTAAGCTCGTACGGAATTATGCCGCCTGAGGGCCCCCCCGTCTGGACGGCCTTGAACCGACCCTGGCCGGGCACGCCGCCGCCGATCTCTTCGACGAGGGCGCCCAGGCTGATGCCCATGGGCACTTCAACCAAACCGGTGTTCTTCACCTTGCCCACCAGGGAGAAGATCTTGGTGCCAGTGCTCCGGGGCGCCCCCAGGTCGGCATACCACTGGGCCCCATGGTCAATGATGTGAGGAACATTGGCCCAGGTCTCGACGTTATTAATCACGGTCGGGCGGCCCCACAGGCCTTGCTGTGACGGGTAGGGCGGCCGGGTGACGGGTTCGCCGACGCGGCCCTCCAGAGAGGCGATAATGGCAGTCTCTTCACCACAGACATAGGCCCCGGCCCCGCGGTTGATCTGGAGATCGAAATCAAAGCCCGCGCCCAGGATGTTTTTGCCTAAGAGTCCCAGGGCGCGGGCCTGGGCGATGGCGGCCGCCAGGTGCCGGATGGCGATGGGATATTCGTGCCGGACATAGAGGAATCCCTGATTCACCCCCATGGCATACGCCCCGATGGCCATGCCTTCGATAACCGCGTGGGGGTCGCCTTCCATAATGGCCCGGTCCATAAAGGCGCCCGGATCCCCTTCTTCACCATTGGCAATGATATAGACCGGCCCCGGGTTCTCTTGGGCATTTTCTACGGTCCTTTTCCATTTATAGCCGGTGGGAAAGCCCCCACCGCCCCGGCCTCGCAGGCCGGAAATCTCCACGGTCCGGATGACGTCGTCCGGTGACATTTCTATCAGGGCTTTGGCTAGAGAGTGGTAAGCACCGGCCATGATGGCGTCATGAATATCCAACGGATCGATAACGCCGATATTCTGGAGGATGATCTTCTGTTGCATCCGGTAAAAAGGGATGTCGGCGGCCGACTTGTACCGGGTGCCGTTGTCGCTATACAGCAGCCTTTCCACCACGGCGCCCTTGACCAGGGTGGTTTGCACAATCTCTTCCACGTCCTCGGGTTTAACCCGGACATAACAAAGATTGGCGGGCGCCAAATTAACCAGGGGACCCTGGCTGCAGAAACCATGACAGCCGGTGTCTTTGACCAGGGGCTGGACCTTGACCTCTAAGTTTTGGCTCTGAATGGCTGATTGGAAGGCCTGGGAAACCTTATCGGCGCCCACGGCCAGACAACCCGGGCCCCGGCACACCCTGACGATCGGCCGGTGAGGGTCTTGCGCCTGGAGCAGGTTGTCTCGCAGGACCTTCAGTTCTGCGGTATTGGTTAATCTCTGCATCATTTCCTCCTGCGGCCGGGCTAATCATCAGACTTGTTCGAGCCGCTTCTTCAGGATAACCATGTTGGCTTCACCCAGGTAATCCTCGTCCACCATCACCACGGGCGCCAAGGCGCAGGCGCCCACGCATTTGACGGTGTCCAGGGTGAACTTGAGGTCATCGGTGGTTTGGCCCCGGGCCACGCCCAGGTTCCGTTCACAGGCCTCCACCAGGCGTTGGCCGCCCTTGAGATGACAGGTGGTGCCCAGACAGACCTTGATTTCGTGTTCGCCCCGGGGCTCCAGGCTGAAGGATTTATAGAACGTGGCTACCGACCAGGCCTGGGTGACGGGCACCCCCACATGATCACAGATCAGGGTGAGGTGCTCAGCGGAAATGTAGCTATATTCGGCCTGGACGTCCTGGAGGAGATTGATCAGATGTTGCGGGTGACGGGGATATTGTTCCAGAATAATTTCAATGTCTTGTCGTGCAGGTTTCATCCCTGGCCTCCCAAATTTTTCTCAAAATCCGGTTTATGAACTAAAGAGCAATATCTGTGCCAGACAGCTAACTCATTAAAATTGCTGGAATAAGATTTTTTAGCCTCGTGAAATTGTACCAATAGTGACATTAAGTGAAACGTATATCTGCCTAATTATATTAGGTAATATATTATTATATGAAACATAATTGAAACACAGGCATGGGCCCGAAACCGGGGCAGTAATGCAGGGCGGGCACTGCCCGCCATGTAGCGCCCTGCGCACCACCCCTGGTTCCCAGGCTCAGCTTGGGAACCAGGTAACCAAAGGGTAGCCGCAGGCTTCAGTCTGCGAGATCACAGGCGAGACGCCGGTGCCACTAGAATTTTTGCTTTTGCTGATCTATGGCCGCCAGGATGGCTAAGGCCCGCAAGCCCGCGTCGATGAGGCGGCGCTCCGCCCGGCGCCGGGCGTAAGCTCCGGTGAGGCCCTGCCCGGTTAGGCGGTTATTGAGCACCAGGCAGGCGCCCCCGGCCCGGATCGGGACGGTTGCGACCGCGGCCAGGGCCAGGTAGACGGACATCTCCATCTCCAGGTTGAGGACCCCGGCCTGGCTGAGGCGGGCCACCTTGTGGGGGTCCGAGGCGGGAAACCCCGGCGCCACCCGGCCCTGGCCGGCGTAAAAATCCGCCGTGGTGCAGGTGAGGCCCACATGATGCCGCACCTTCAGGACTTCGGCCGCCTCTTTTAAGGCGGCCACGATTGCCGGCGCGGCCTGGGGGACGAAATCCGCCGGGGCGTAAGCCTGGGTAGTATTTTCCTCCCGCCAGGCCGACTCGGTGATGACCAGGTCCCCTACCTCGATATCCCTTTGGAGCGCCCCGCAGGTGCCCAGGCGGATAAAGGTCACCGGGGTGACGCAGTTGGCCGCTTCCACGACGGCGATGGCGCTGGCCGGGGCGCCGATGCCGGTGGCCATGACCGAGACCGGCACGTGCTGATAGATGCCGGTATAGGTGAGAAACTCCCGGTTCTGCCGCCGCATGTCCACCCGGGTGAGCCGGCGGGCGATCCTCTGGGCCCGATCAGGGTCGCCGCAGGTCAGGATATAGGGCGCCAACTCCCCGGGGGCGCAGTCGAGGTGATAAAACCGGCCCCGGGCATTTTTCGGAATAGGGCTGGTGATGTCCATGCCGTCAATCCCCCAACTGGGACTCGGTGAGGGCCGGGAGGTTGATGCCGTGCACCGTGAGGAGGCCGGAGTCCGGGCGTTGAATGCAGAGTTTGTCGAGGTCAGGAGACAATGCCAAAGTTCCTGAAAAGAAATTAGGCCTTCCGCCCCGGCAGGAACGGCAGGCCTATTCAATTTATCAAATCTCGGGGCGGGAGGCAATCTCCCGGGGCCAGGGGAGGAACTCCCTGCTTTAATTGCTTTAAATTGGACTTTTTTCAGCGATATGAATAAAATTCATTCTTTAAAAATCGCCGGCAGAGCTTCACCAGGGTTGGCCGCCGGAGAGCGGAAAACCTTTGTCTCAATGCAAAACCCGCGGTTTGACTGGCGGCAGCCAGTAAGGTTCGGGGTGGGGCTGCTCTTCCCAGGCCGGTGCGTTTGCGGCCGGCAAGGCCGGCCGGGTCACCGTCTGCAAGGCCAGGAGAGAATCCCGCAGACCGTCCAATTCTTGTAACAGCGCCTCCAACGCCAGAACCAGGGACTCCTGGTAGTGCCCCTGGTCCTTCAATCTCCGGGCCTCCTCCATCTTGACGAAGCTCTGGGGGGTATTCGCTTTATCTTTCATTGCCAAACCTCACATCAGCGCCTGTGGGGGTCTCAGCCAACCTGGGGGAGAATTCCGGTGGTTCCGCATCCGTGACCGCCAGCCAAGCCGCGACCGTTCGTGGGTCAATGGAACTTCATGACAGCAAATACCGTACCATTGAGAAAACCGTGGAGATTAATTTAACTATATTAGTATGTTAACCATTATAAAATTTATTCCTTGGTTATATTTGTTATACGGGAGGGTAATGATTGGTGAACGTCTTGGTGGGAAATTTAAACATGGTTGTGACTTCTGGATCGCTTACCTGGCTTTTTCTCTCCCCCGGCGCGCCCCTGATTCGCCCCCGGTCCGGCCAGGGGACCGCCCCGGAGCGATGCCCCGGTGGCCGTGGCCTGACTCCGACCGGGAAAACCACCGCGCCCCCGGCTCCCCGAGTTTGCAAACCGTTAGGGAATATGGTAGATTTTTCCTTATAATTAAAGAGTATTAGGAAACCCCAAGGACCAAGCCATGACCGAAATCGATACCGCCGCCTTCGCCACCGATGAAGCGTTGGAGGAGAACGTCCGCCCCCTGGTGAATGAATTTCTGGAGCGCTTCAACCAGGAAAACGTTTCTCCTTCCCAGGCCGGGATGGTAATCCTGGCCCTGATTTACCGGCTTATGGAAGTGATGCATGACGCGCCCGAGGCCCGCCGGTTTTTCATCCTCGCCTTGATTAACCTGATCAACAATTACCTGGCCGAAGAAATGGAGAAGCCCGGGGAGTGTGTCCTTAAGGGTAAGGAGGAATAGGCCGAATAAGGCTTGTCACCGCCAACGCCAGGAGTTTGGATCCCGCTATGCTGCGCAAGGCCAACACTATTTTGGAGCTCGTCGGGCAGACCCCCATCGTCCGCCTGAACCGTCTCAATCCCCATCCGCAGGTGGAAATCTACGTCAAGCTGGAATATTTCAATCCCGGCGGTTCTGTCAAGGACCGCCCGGCCCTGGCCATGATCGAGGCGGCGGAGGCTGCAGGCGAGCTCACCCCGGAGAAGATCGTCATCGAAGCCACCAGCGGCAATACCGGGATCGGTCTGGCCATGGTGTGCGCCGTCAAGGGCTACCACCTGCTCCTGACCATGCCCGAGTCCGCCAGCGTGGAGCGGAAGCGCATCCTCAAGGCCATGGGGGCGGAACTCCTTCTGACCCCGGCCCACCTGGGGACCGACGGGGCCATCGAAGAGGTTTATCGGATGGCCCGGGAAAATCCGGACAAATATTTTCTGGCGGACCAGTTCAACAACCCCGTCAACCCCCGGTCCCACGAATCCACCTGCCGGGAGATCTGGGAGCAGACC
>Ga0066636_10003478_pt1 | contig 10078 bp, 10 predicted proteins | sample CryGeyCG2014_080_2_FD_62736 | JGI IMG/M metagenome (GOLD analysis project Ga0066636, IMG submission 62736) | Groundwater microbial communities from aquifer - Crystal Geyser CG07_land_8/20/14_0.80 | ecosystem: Environmental > Aquatic > Deep subsurface > Groundwater | place: USA: Utah: Grand...
ATACGATTTTGTAGTATATACGACATCTGTCAAAGAACGTCTGATTATAGCAATTACGATCCCAATATACCAGCCATCCACCCAAGGATTAATCTATGAACCTTTACATCAGATGCAACAATTGAAAAAACACCATATTGATGAATGTTTTTTCTGATCTTTTTACTATTCAGTTTATTAACAGCCATATAGGTTTTGTAGAACTGCTCTTTCGGAATCTTTGTAAGTTTTGACCAAAAACTCTTTGCTTTGTCTGGGTTCAAATTATCGTGTATCCAAATTGAACCCCTAAATTTATCTTCAGGTAAATCGCAGAATTCTCGAAACCAACTTATCATAAATTTAATAATTTTGGGGTCACTATTTGCAAATTGTAGATGTTTCTTTCCACCCTCGCCCGCATAAAGAGATATCCCTGCAATAAACCTATCTCTTTTTGAAAGCTTTGCTACTTCATTTATTCCGGTTTTTAACAAATAGTTTGTTTCTTTTTCTCGTAAATCATGTTTTAGTTTTGCGGCGATTAGTCTACCTTTTTCCCCTCCATGAAGTTTTCTTTTTAAAAGAGATTCCACCTGAGAGGGTGTCAATACGACATCTCGACACCAACGACTAACTGTATCTTTGGAAACATTTACTTTTTTTAAAATCTGTTTATAGGAAAGGCCCTTTTTTCGCAACCGAATTGCGATTTCTTTTTCTTCAAGTTTACCAAAATAGCCCATATCGAATTATTATCCAATGAAGCTCCCTCGACCTTACGGTCGGGGTATCTTCTCCCCACGCTTCGCCGGGAGCGGAATCCCTCCGAAGCGAAAAACTCTTCGCTCTCATCCACGGGCTTACGCCCGAGGTATTTCGCGAAGGGGGATAAAAGTACCTGAGAGTCAACATTACACATTATGTCTCGGTTGGTTTGGGTTGAAGAAACCCTGACAACCTCTCATCGTAAAATGAAAGCTCTACACATGGCCGCATACATGCTTCTTTGGATCGGCGATTAAATTGGAGTAAAAATATAAATAATTAATCCAAATAATCCTGAAGCTTCTTCCTTCTTGAGGGGTGTTTGAGTTTTCTTAGGGCCTTGGCTTCGATTTGTCTGATTCTTTCTCTTGTTACTCCGAAGACTTTTCCCACCTCTTCCAATGTCATTTGTTTTGTTCCCTCAAGGCCAAATCTAAGTTTTAAAACCTTTGCTTCCCTGTCCGAAAGCGAGGAAAGAACATCGTAAAGGTGGTCCTTCAAAAGTTGTTTAGAAGCCTGATCAACCGGAGAAGGTTGTGATTCATCCGGAATAAAATCTCCCAAAAAGCTCTCTTTATCCTCCCCCACAGGAGCCTCAAGAGAAGTTGTTTCCTGGGCAATTTTAAAGATTTCTCTGACGCGATCGGGTTCAATTTCCAACTGTTCTCCTATTTCTTCCGGAGTCGGCTCCCTGCCTAATTCCTGCATTAATCTTCTTGAGGTTCTGTAAAGTTTATTGATGGTTTCGACCATATGAACCGGAATTCTAATAGTTCTTGCCTGATCGGCAATAGCTCTGGTGATGGCCTGCCTTATCCACCAAGTTGCATAGGTTGAAAACTTAAATCCTTTTCTCCAGTCGTATTTTTCAACAGCCCTTATAAGTCCCTGATTTCCCTCCTGAATAAGATCAAGAAGAGAAAGTCCGCGGCCGATGTATTTTTTGGCAATTGAGACAACCAGCCTTAAATTGGACTCCGTTAATTTATCTTTTGCCCTTCTTTCGTTTTTCTCATACCTTTTGGCAAGTTCGACTTCCTCTTCAGCACCCAGAAGGGAAACTTTCCCGATTTCTCTTAAGTATTGTCTGACAGGGTCTGTACTTTCCGATTCGTCAAGTCTGGAAAGAAGTTCAATCTCGCGGTCCAGTTTTTCTTTTGCTTTCTCGTCAGTCTCGGTTTCTTCGGTTGTTACCGATTCAAAAACATCGATTGCCTCCGAAAGGAGCCTGTCGTACAAATCATCCAGCTCCGCGATACGATTTTCCGCATCGGGAAAAATCTCCAGAACATCTTCCTGAGTTAAAAATCCCTGATCCCGGCCCTTTTTGATAACATCCGCAACCTGTTTTCTGATCATACTTACTCATCAAGAATTATACCTTGCTTAGTCTTTTCTTCAAGGCTATGAAGTTTTTCAGTCAAATTTTTAAACTCTTCTTCGGCCTTTGCAAGCTTTTCCCTGCCTGCCGGCAGGCAGGTTTTTCCCCCCTCTTCCTCAAGCCCCCTTATTTCTTCCGAAAGCTTAACAAGTTTTTCCTTTAAAGAAAGTGTTCTTAATTCATGAAGAACGGCTCCTTCCTCTATGGGGATTTCATTGGGGCTGCCTATTTCAGATTCTTCGGAAAGAACCATCCGGGCAAATCCGTCAAAAAGTTCTTTAGGAAGGGCTGTTCCGAATTCCGAAACATTAAATTTGCCTTTCTTTTGAGAATAGATTAAATATTCATCTAAAATTCTTTTTGAAAGAGGGGTTTTTACCAAATCCGAAATTGACTTTTTAAGTAAGATTTCGGGATTATATCTAAAACCCAAAGAAAGAATTCTTTCTTCCAAAAGCTCCCGCCTTTCTTTACCCTCCGTAGTCTTGACGAAGGAGGGCTCTCCTTTTTTACCCGCCTGTTTTGAGACTTGTGCCAAGACAGCTTCGGCTGATACTTCAAGACGTTTGGAAACCGCATTTACGTAATGATCCTGAACAATCTTGTCTGATATTAAAGAAAGAACGGGAACAACTTCACGGCTTATTTTTGCTTTTCCCTCTCCGCTTTTTGCATCAAATCTTTCAAAGACAGAATCTATTAAGAAGTCCCAGATGCCAACTGCTTCTATTAATGATTTTTTGTATCCTTCCGGATTTTTTCTGGCCGCATCGTCCGGATCTTTGAAGTCTTTAAGTCTTGCAACTTTAACTTCAAGCCCCTGATCTTGAGCCGTAATTACTCCGCGCCTGGCTGCAGAATCTCCGGCAATATCAGAATCAAGACATAAAATCGCCTTTTTACAAAATCTGGAAATTAGTCTTACCTGATCTCCGGTTAGAGCAGAGCCTTTAAGGGCAACCACGTTTTGAATTCCTGCCTGCCAGGAAGAAATCGCGTCCAACTCCCCCTCGACAACAATGGCCACATTCTTTCTTTTAATATTTTGTTTAGTTAGATTAAGCCCATATAAAAGGCTGCTCTTGTGATACACGGACGTTTCCGGAGTATTGATATACTTTGCAGTCTCCCCCTCATTTGGTCCAGGTAAAACTCTTCCTGCAAAACCTACTGTATTTCCTCTATGATCAAGAAGCGGAAAAATAACCCTTCCTCTCAGCCTATCTATGAAATAACCGCCCTTCGGGTATCCTATTCCGGCCCCCTCGATCGCCTCTGGCGAAAACTTTTTCTTGTCTATCAAAAACTTTTTTAAGCCTAAAGGGCTGTCCGGAGAAAAACCCAAACCAAACTCTTTAATGGTTGCAAGCTTTAATCCTCTTCCTTTAAGAAGGTAATCTAAGGCGACTTTCCCGAAAAAACTGTTAAAAAGAAGGTACTGGTAGAACCTTGAGGTTAAATTGTTTATTTCGATAATCTTTTCTTTTTCTGAAGTATCGGTTCTTGAAATTCTTTCAAGCTTAACACCGGCCCGATCCGCCAAAAATTTTAAGGCTTCTCCAAATTCCATTCCCTCATATTCTTTTAAGAAGGCGTAGACATCCCCTGCCGCACCACAATTGGCAACAGCGAAACCGTTGGCCACATATGAGTGATCTTGATCAACCGTGAGGTTGTAAACCTTACCGCTAAATTTCCTTTTTTCCACATACCGCACCGGTACAATCCAACTAACATGACCGTCTTTATCTTTATAAAAATGGTGTATTTTTGATCGCCTAGAATCAGTAACCCAAGAAACCGTGAAGGCATCTTTATGGTTAACTCCTAATTTATCGACATTATTCCTTTTTAGATGTTTTGAGGGAAAATAACCTACCCGCAACAAAATGTCTATTAATTGTTCCGCAAGAGTCCTTGAGATGGTAGTAATACTTTTACAAAGTGTTTTGTTTTTAATCCCAATCTTACCTTGAGTTCCGTCTCCTTTAAATATGGCATCTAGTAAAGTTATCTGCTTAGATTTAGGCAAGTGTTGAAAAATGAAAGGGATGTGTTTATTTCCAGCACCCTTACCGCATAAGTTTCCGAAAACGTCTGCCAATATGGAGTTACAGGCTGAAATCTCAATTCCTGTTTTTGTGGATCCAGCTCTATAGCTAATCTTAGCGTCAATGCGGAAGATTCTTTTTATAAGGAATATTATCTCCTCCGCAAATTTTTTCTCATGGTCTCCTAGGCTAAATCTTATGTAGGCGCGGTGATTACTCCCCTCAGCTATGTAATAGCCAATTAGTTTAAGAAAATTCGTATCAACTTTAATATCTAATGGTGGAATTATTGGCTTAGTCCCGTGTGGAGGCCATTTTTTCAAAATATACTTACTTAGATCCAGCATATCAATATCCTCAGTCTGTGTATTAATGGGGTAAAGTACAGACATTCCCTTTCTAAGTTCTCTCGCTTCTATTTTTTCGACGGGAAAGTATTTCCAAACCAAATTCTGTCTCTTTTCATCGGAGTATCTCGAGTAATAATTAAGTCTCCTCGAAAGATTTTTATATTCTCTCGAATAAGTCGGTTTACCGCCAACCACATAGATCATGTGGTCACCTGTCAAACTAACTTGTTCATTAAATCGACTAATTTTAACTGTTACTAAGTCTCCGTTATAATTTCTGTTGTGGGTTGTAATTACCTTCCTTATTGCCGCTGATCCAGAAATAACGTACTCATTGTCAACAACATCCTCGATTTTGTGCGGTCCGAATGGGGTCTTTATAAACTGACCGGCAGGGAAACAGCCAAAACATTTGTAGATCTGAAGTTCCGGAGAAATCATGAAAGAGGGAGTTTTTTCCGAATGAAAGGGGCAAAGAGCTTTATAATTTCTGCCTGCCTTTTTAATCTCGATATATTCTCCGATTAAGGAGACTATATCTATCTTTTGTTTTACCTCTTCTATTTGGTCCGCCATTTATGTTAAAAAATTTACGGCGTTTTCCTGCGAAACAACTTTATAACCACCAATCCCTAACTCCGGAAATTTATTGATTTTTCCCCCGTTAAATTTAATTTCATGCCCCGTCTTTTTACCTTCAGGAGTTTCTATAATCAAATCTATTTCCTTTTGGGCGCCTCCAATTTCGCGGTAATAATAAAGTCTGTTATTGTTTCTTTGATAGAAAACCTTTCTTAATGACCCAATTGTAATCAGATTTTCAAAAATAGCTCCCAAGTCCTGCCTAACATCAATCGGCCTAAAATCGTCAATTAAAGCATTCCTAATTCCTAAATCTAGAAAATAAACTTTTTTTCGACTTAAATAAGCGCGCCTTTTATTAGACCGGAAAGGCTCCAAAAAATAAATCACCCTGTTTTTACTCAGGATCGTCAAATAATTGTCTATGGTTATTTTAGTCGTATTTAAAGAAGATGCCAGTTCCGAAACGTTAATTAAATTGCCTATCTGCATAGCTAAAAGCCTAAGCAAATTATAAACAAGGTCAATGTTTTTTAATTCGTAAATATCAACAATATCTTTAACAACACTGTTTTGGGTAATGTTTTTTAATTCCTCGATTTTATTTGTTGCCAAAGCCACACCAGGATAGCCACCATATATCATAAGATCGGTAAGAAAAGATTCCCTGGGGGCTTTTTCTTTGGCAAAGTTAACAATTTCATCAGGCGAAAGAGGAAACAAAACATACTCCCGATATCTTCCCGCAAGAGTGTCAAATTGATTAGTTTTAGCACGCATCTCCGAAGAGCCAGTGGCTATAACAATATGGTCGGTTTCGTCTGTCAAAAGTTTAATGGATTGAGTGCTTTCCGGATATTTCTGGATCTCATCAATAAAGACGCATCGTCCTTTCTTATCTCCCTCCTTCAGGGCAATATTGGCCTCAAGATTTTTAAGACTCGGGGTAAAAAGCCTTTGATCATCAAGGTTTTCAAAATTGAAAAAGCTTCCTCCGTATTTTTGGAATAAAAATTTAAGAATCGTGCTTTTCCCTGTTTGCCTCGCTCCCCAAAGAAAAATTACTTTCTTTTCTCGATTTTCAATGGCCTTCTCAAGCTGGGTAGTCAAAGTTCTTGGTTTCATGCCTATACTATACCAAAAGTGCTGTTTTTTGTCAAGAGATACTATTCTAAAAACTATGTATTTTGAATACCAGTTAAAACTCAAGATCTAAAATTAGGGGCAAATGGTCGGACACTTCAATATCGGGAACCTTAAAACTCATGACTTTGATATCCGACGAAACAAAAACATAATCGGCAAAATATTGTTTTTCTTCCCCTTTTTTAAGATTCTTCCAAGCCAACTGGCTCCGGGTACATTTAATCCCAAAATCCTTAATCAAATCTCTATATCCCGCCTCCGCAAACATTTTGATACTTTGCGTTTGCGGTAATAAATTAAAATCCCCGCCGATAATCTTCGGGCCGTCGAAACGCGAAAAATGGTTGATTATTTTCCGGGATTGTCTCAGCCTGACCGGCGTATCCAGTTTGGTTCCCGGCCGAGCCTTGCCGTGAACGTTGCTGAGAAAAAGAGTTTTTGACCCAACTTTAACATTTGCAACCTGCAGATAACCCATGTCATTTTTCATCTGCCTGAACAGATCTGTTCTGCCGCAAGATAGAACCTCAAGGTTATTTTCAGCAAAAATCGCCTCGCCATAGACAAAACCCAGAGAATCAACTTTATTCTCTGTAGTATAAACACCCAGATGTTGAGGTAGAATTTTTTCCAGTTCGGAAAAAAGCGGTGGGGAAACTTCCTGAAAACAAAAGGCGTTAGTTGAATCAGACTGATTTCGAATGAAATTCTGAAGTTTATCCCAGTAATTCCCTTGTCAAATGTTAAGAAAAATTATTTTCACTTATTATTTATTATTTTACTCTTTCGGGGAGGCCAAATTCAATATTTTAAGACTCTCAACTACGGATGGGTTGTCCGAGTTTTTAAGCCTGATGCGATTTTTGAAAACATCGAAAAGTGGTGTTATAAATTCATCGGCCCAGGATGGAGTAAGAACCTCCACTCCATCAAAATCTACTTCAACAAGTTCTTCATCCCTACACCCTCTTAAGGAAGGCTGAAATGCAAGATATGCCTCCTTACCGGCAGGACGGGATACCAAGATTGTTCCGAATTTATTTAGTTTGATAATCATCTCTTTTAGAATTCTATAACGGCCAAACATCCTCGCATATATCTTTCTGAATTCTCCACATCAATGTCTTGTTTACCCTGTTGAAGTTTTAAAAGCGCATCGCCCGATTGAAAAGTTAGTCTAATCGGATTTTGCGTAACGATATTCCTAACAAATTTTAGGCCATTGCCCCTACTTTCCGGTGCTCTTCCCGAAATTATCTCTGTAAAAGCAACTTTTAATGAATCTTTGTGACTTTTTAAATCCGGCCGTACCCTTTTCAAAGTAAAAAGTATTCCAAGTCCTCTATCTGCCAAAACAATCTTTCTTTCTGTCAAAGAATAAGAAAAATAAATACCCAAGACATCGGGCCAATTACCAATATTGTGATCAAATGAGTTATTACCTATTTCCCCGGCAACCGCCGATATTAAAGAAGAAAACGCCTTGCTGTTTTCTCCCAATAATTCCGCCAACATGTGTTCCAGTCTGACCTGAAAGACATCGCGGGTTTTGCAATAATATTTCTGATCGGGTTCATATGTTTTATCGCTTATAGCCCAATTTAGAGCCACAGACAATGGTTCGTTAATAAACAAATCTATTTCTGATTTTCGATAATACCGATTCCCTCCGGCACTAATACGTACAGAAGAAAACTTTCCACTTTTATCCCATCTACGCAATGTATCTATAGAAACCCCCAATAATTTTGCTGTTTTACCGATTGGTAATAGTTTATTATCCATATCTGGTCAACATCTTACCATATCTACATATATCTATGCAAATTGTTGTAAATCTATGCAAACACCATAGAAGTTTTTCGCTGGCGGAGGAGGTGGGATTCGAACCCACGAGACTCTTGCAAGTCCGAGTTCTCCAAACTCGTGTAATGGACCACTATACGACTCCTCCTAACAAGGCTAATTATATCAGAATTCCTTTAGCTTTCTTAAGTATTTGCTTCTCCCCGCTATAGGCAAGTTTTTTAACGGCTTGGTCAAACGACAGCCAGGCAATTTCGGAGGTTTCCTCACCAAATCCTTCAGAAAGATTTTTGATCCACTCCATCAGATAAAATGTTACGAATTTAAGCACTTTACCTTTATCCGGAGTTGTAAAAAAATACCTTACGGTTTCAATCTTTTTAATGACCTTTGCCTCCACTCCGCCTTCTTCTTTGACTTCCCTTAGGGCGGCCTCTTCGGCAGATTCATCTTTATCAACCCAACCCTTGGGCAATCTCCAGACTGATTTTGGGTAAATTTCACTTGGCATCGATCTGGTGATCAGCCATTTATCCTTTTTGAAAACAACCCCCCCTGAAGAAAACTCCTTTCTCACCCTATTTTCTTTTTTTCCTTCTCCCATTTTTTAATGAGTTCCTCTGCGTTCTTTAAAGCATCTTTTTCTCTTTTAAGTTCAAGGGCTTTGGTTGCCTTTTTAAAATCCATCCATTGATATTTTTCAAATCCCATTATTTCTTCTACGGCTTTAAGAAACAAAAGATAATAATATATTTTCTGAGGAGTTGCTTTTCCGTTGACCAGAACCACAGCCGAATGTCTTCCCACCTCTTCCAAAATCTTTGCATTCATCCCCACAATTTCACTCGTCATCCTAATTACCGCCCTTACTGAAGATTCTCCGCGTCTGACTGTTACTTTGGGTATTTCCCAATTACCGTCTTTATCGGCCACAATCCAATAATATCTCTTGCCCCGTCCTTCTTTGTAAACAACAGCTCCGCCTATGGAAATATTATTATTTCTTGCTACCATATCGACAATTCTAGATTAAAAAAAGAAAAAAACAATCTGCTTAAGCGGAGGATGCAGGAGTCGAACCTGCTAGAGCTTGCGCTCACGAGTTTTCGAAACTCGCGTATTGCCGTCCTACCCATCCTCCTTTTGTGCGCCTGGTGAGAGTCGAACTCACAATCTCAACCTCCGCAAGGTCGCGCTCTGTCCAGTTGAGCTACAGGCACAATTTTTTCTGCTACCTCCAATCCGTTTTCCAAAATCTCATATCTTAAATTTTCATCGTAATATCTAATGAAACATATTCCAGCAAAATTTTTTCGAAATTTATTAGTCTTACTTCGCTTCTTCATATATATTTTACCAAACTTAGATACTGGAATCTCTAACAAACTAGACCAAAACTTTCTTGTCTCGTTGATCTTGTGATAATAATGCAGGTGTAATCTTGCTCGAAATTTACTTTCATTAACTTGATATGATTTTCTTAATAATGTTATAAAAAGGAGTGCAAGTAGAGGATCTGTATTGGCAAAAGTCAAACTTCCCCTACCTTTGGATCCTTCCGCCCAATAAAGCATAGATAATAATGATCTTAAATATAAAATGTCGTGGATAGGATATTTTCCAATTTCTTTCGCTACACGTCTTCGAATTTGTAATAATCTATTTTCCCTTTCATTATGGTGAGCAATTACCGCCAACTTTCTTATATTGACTAGATGTTTTTTCCTATCAAAATCAGTCAGGTAATCTGGCCTCTTTATATCACCTACCCAGAGATGTAATGTGCTTCTGGCCACATGCAAACGCTTTGATATTTCTCCATAGGTCAAGTTGCTCTCACGCAGTTTCCTGGCCGTCTTTTTTATATCATCTGACCACCGTTTTCTTGGTGAACGCGATTGCATTTAACTAGAGTCATTTTACTACTGTTCACTCGAAGTTTCAATTATCAGGCAGTTTCTTTGAAACCCAGGCCGCAGCTTTATCTAAAGCCGATGGAGGAATTTCTTCTTCAG
>Ga0066636_10003494_pt1 | contig 10057 bp, 9 predicted proteins | sample CryGeyCG2014_080_2_FD_62736 | JGI IMG/M metagenome (GOLD analysis project Ga0066636, IMG submission 62736) | Groundwater microbial communities from aquifer - Crystal Geyser CG07_land_8/20/14_0.80 | ecosystem: Environmental > Aquatic > Deep subsurface > Groundwater | place: USA: Utah: Grand...
ACCCTGACCTACAACGGAGTCCCTTTTTTATCGGCGATTGGTTCGCTGTTGAACCGCTGCCTGGGCAATCGGCGCCAACCCGTCCGCCCCCTGGAGGATCGACAAAAGGCTGGACCAGGTGACCGCTGAGCGGTCGGCACAAGCCCGCCGCACCCCGAAAGGCCTTGTCAAATCTCATGGCCTCTAGTAAATAGGGTAGCCGGAAGTGCCAAGCTCACTGGTGGGGCTCCCGGACTTCAAATCCGGTGTGAGGCAGTGAAGGCTGTCTCAGGTGGGTTCGATTCCCATGCACTTCCGCCAGACTTGCCCATGAAAAAACCGCCGTTTCCGGCGGTTTTTTCATGGGCATGATCAGTGCCCGGTTCATTTTGCCTTCATTCGAGCCGTTCCTGAAGCCGAACCGCCACCGGGATCCCGAGCTCCTGCAGCAGTTCGCTTTCGAGCCGCCAGACCACCTGTTCCAGTTCCTTGATTTCATCTGAAAACAGGCGCTCGTCCATGGCCAGCGACAGAACCAGCTCGCGCCTTGCGCCTTCCTTTTCCAGGCGGATCCGCCAACTGCGCGGCACCGTTCCCAGCACATGTTCCACATGAGCGAGGATCTGTTCGTCGTGCAGCTTGACGCCGCGAAACACCAACATGCCGTCGGCCCGTTCCGGCAGCCACTCGATGCGCTTGAGGGTGCGGCCGCAGGCACAGGGTTCACTGATGATTCGGGCGCGATCGCCGGTGCGGAATCGAATCAGCGGGAACGCCCGGGTGGTGAGGGTGGTCAGGATGAGTTCCCCCGGCTCCCCGTTTTCAATCGCTTCGCCGCTATCGGTAAGTATTTCGGCCAGGAAGTGGTCTTCCTGGAGATGCAGGCCGCGGTGCTGTTCGCATTCGAAAGCCACCGCCGGCCCCGGAATCTCGCTCAGGCCGTAGTGGCACCAGCAGCTCACATGGAGTTCGTCTTCCAGTTGCCGCCGGACTTCGGCGGCCAGCGGTTCGCCCACCAGGATCAGCACCCGCAACGCCAGTGCATTCGGATTCAGATTGATCGCATAGAGCAGTTCCAGTAGTTCCACGGCCGAGGTCGGAGTGGTGATCAAGACCGAAATTTTGTAATCGCGGAGCACCATCAGTTGCTTCTTCAGATGCAGGGCATTGAGCGGAATCACGCTGGCGCCGAGTTCCTCGGCACCGTCCTTGTAATCGCGTCCCCAATTGGCGAGGCCGGGATCGAGAATGATCTGCATGATATCGTCGGCCCCGACCCCGCAGGCGGCCAGCCCAGTGGCCGCGATTTCCCGCCACATGCGGAGGTCGGAGCGGGTGTAGCCGCTCACCGTGGGATTGAGAGAAGTTCCCGGGGCCGTGTGAATGCGCACAATATCGCGCAGCGGCACGGCAAACAGACCATAGGGATATTGGTCGCTGAAATCATGGCGGGCGGTGAACGGGATTCGGCGTAGATCGGTCAGACTTTCCACCCGTGGAGGTGCTATCGCCCGGGACTGCAACCGATTGCGGTAAAAAGGCACGTTCTTATAGGCGCGATTGAGGGTGATTTGCAGGTGCTCCCACTGTTCCTGGGCGCGCTCTTCGCGCTCGCAACATTCCCGAGCCCTGTTCCAGATCGCCATCTAGTCCCTCCCCTCACAAAATTCCCGGTAGTCGCGGCCCAAATAAGCCCGCTTCACTTCCTGGTCATCCAGTAGCTCCGCCGCGGTCCCTTGCAGCACCACTCGACCGGTTTCCAGCACATAGCCGCGATCGGCGATCCGCAGCGCGGCCCTGGCATTTTGTTCCACCAACAACAGGGTCAGGCCCTGGTCCCGGAGCTGAACCAGCGTAGCGAAAATTTTCTCCACCAGGAGCGGCGCCAGGCCCATGGACGGTTCATCGAGCAGGAGCAGTTTCGGTCGCGCCATCAGCGCTCGGGCAATGGCCAGCATCTGTTGTTCGCCGCCTGACAGGGTACCGGCCGCCTGGGCAGCCCGTTCCCGGAGAATCGGAAACAGTTCCATGACTGCGTCCGCATCCCGTTCGATGGCGGCTGTGTCCGAACGCCGCCGGCGCGAATAGGCGCCGAGCCGCAGATGGTCGCGCACGCTCATGGGAGCGAAGATCCAGCGCCCCTCGGGCACCAGACTCACCCCCAGATCCACGATCGCCGGCGGTTTCCGGGACTTGAGCGATACTTTCTCAAATTCCATGATCCCGTCCCATGCCTCCAGCAGTCCGCTAACCGCTTTCATGAGCGTGCTCTTGCCGGCGCCGTTGGCCCCGATCAGGGCCACGATCTCGCCGGCTCGCACCGACAGGCTTACCCCGCGCAGCGCCTGGATGCGCCCGTAATAACCGCTCAAGTTGCGAATCCGCAGCATGTGCCCAGTCTCTTTCTCGAGTTCAGCCGGCGGCGCCCAGATAGGCCTTGGTGACGGCGCTGCTTTTCTGAATTTCCCGCGGTGTGCCTTCGGCCAGTTTACGACCCTGGTTCAGCACCAGAATGGAATCGGAAATGTCCATGACCAGACTCATATCGTGTTCCACCAAAAGCAGGGTAATGCCCTGAGCGCGGATCCGGCGCAGCAGTTCACCCAGGCTTGCGGTTTCCACCGGATTCAGCCCCGCCGCCGGTTCGTCCAAAAGCAGCAGCTTTGGGCGAGCGGCCAGGGCGCGGGCGATTTCAACCAGCCGCTGCCAGCCGAACGGGAGATCCCCGCTACGATCCCGGGCGACATCATCCAGACCCACGAATTTCAGAAGCTCGCGTGCCCTCGCCAGGGCTTCGGTTTCTTCCTTGCGCACCCGCGGCCAGCGCCCGAGAGCGCCCCAGAGACCGGTGCGCAGGCAGACGTGCTGACCCACCAGGACATTTTCCAGCACCGACATGTTGGCGAACAGTTCGACGTTCTGGAAGGTGCGGGTGATGCCGCGGGCCACCAGTCGGTGCACGGCCATCCCCTCGATCGGGTCGCCGGCAAACAGGATGCGGCCCTGGTCGGGCGGGAAAATCCCGGTGATCAGGTTGAACAGAGTGGTCTTGCCGGCGCCGTTGGGACCGATCACCGCCTGCACGCTGCCGGCGTCAACCGCAAACGATACATCGTAAAGGGCCTGGACCCCGCCGAACGCCTTCGACAAACCTTCAGCTTTGAGCAGAGGGGCGGGATCGGTCGAGGGACCGTTGCCAACGTTCATAGAGATCCATCACTCCGCGGGTCAGGCCCTGGGGCAGAAAAATCATCACCACCATGAGAATCAGACCGTACACCATCATTTCATAATCGGCAAAGACGTGCAGCCATTCCGGCAGCATGGTGAGCAGGGCGGCGCCGAACAGGGCGCCCCAGACGCTGGCCATGCCGCCGATCACCACCATGGTCACGACCCGAATGGAAACCATGAAATCAAAGGAACTGGGGCTGATGAAGCTCATCATGTGGGCGTACAGGAACCCGGCCAGGGCCGCCATGACCGCGCTCAATACGAACACCATCACCTTGAGCCGAGCGGTGTCCACTCCCACGGCCGCGGCCGCTCGTTCGCTGTCGTGAATGGCGCGCAGCGCGCGGCCCATCCGGGAATCGATCAGGCGTTCGCAGAGCAGGAAATTGGCAAGCACCACCAACCAGATCAACCAGAAACCGTTGCGCCCGGAACTGAGTTCAATCGGTCCCAAGCAGAGCGGCGGAATTCCCACCAGGCCCGACGCGCCGCCCGTGAGCCCGCTCCATTCCCGAAACAGCACATACACGATCATGCCGAAGCCGAGGGTCCCCATGCCCAGGTAATAGCCGGTGAGGCGCAGGGTCGGCAGACCCACCACCAGGGCCACTGCCGCCGCCAGGGCCAGGGCCGCGGGGCCGGCCACCCAGGGTGACCAGCCCAAATGCACCGTGAGGACCCCGCTGGCGTAGGCGCCGATGCCATAGAAGGCGGCATGGCCGAGCGAGATCTGGCCGGCGAACCCCATCAAGAGATTCAACCCCAGGGCCAGCAGCGTGTGCACGCCGATCACCGCCAGCAACTGAAGATGATAGGGATTGCGCGCAAAAGCGCCCCAGCCCAGAACAAGGGCGAGAAATATCAGGGTCCGAACATGAGATCGCTTCATTGTGAACCAATACCGTCTTCAGTTGCCGCTGGGAAGTTGTCGCGTTCCCGCGGCACCGACCCGAAGCCCCGCATCAAGTGCTAGAACCGGTGCACCGCCTGGGTCCCCAAGATGCCGCTCGGGCGCGCGTAGAGAATCAACAAGAGGAGCAAAAAGGCAATGGCGTCCTTGAGGCCGGACGAGATGTAGCCAACCCCAAGTGCCTCCAGAATACCCAACAGAAATCCCCCCACCACCGCACCCCAGGTGCTGCCGAGGCCACCCAGCATGGCCGCGCAAAAGCCCCGCAGCCCCAGCATGGTGCCCATGTCGTAGCCGCACATGGTGATGGGCGCGATGATCACGCCGGCAACGGCCCCCAGCACCGCGCTCAACACAAACGCCAGCAACGCCATCAAGTCGCTCGGAATGCCCAACAGCCAGGCCGCCTGCCGGTGAATCGCGCAGGCCTGCATGGCTTTTCCGGTCAAGGTACGTTTGTGGAAGAGCTGTAGAGCCACCATCAGGACCAAGACGATCCCGACGATCCACAGGCTTTGCGGTAGTAAGGCGGCGCCGCCGATGACCAACGGATCGTTGTGGGAAAATGGCGGCACGCTGTAGGAGTCCTTGCCCCAGGTGAGCATGCCGATGCCGCGCAGCAGGATGGAAGCGCCCACCGTGATGATGATCAGGGTGATCGGCTGGGGTTTACGAACCGGGCGGATCGCCAGCCGTTCGAACAGGACCCCGAAGGCGGCCACCACCAGAACGGCGAGAAAGAATGCAAGGCCGAGCGGAAGTTGGAAGCCGGTCCAAAAGGTGACGAAGCTCAAGGCCCCGAGCATGACGAATTCGCCCTGGGCGAAGTTGATCAACTCGGTAGCCAGGTACAGCATGCTGAAGCCGAGTGCGATCACGGCGTAGATGGCGCCGTTGGCGATTCCGGAAAAAAGGTACTGCAGCAGTTCCTGCATGATGAGACTCGCCTGCCTGTATCGAATTGGGGGAGCCGCGTCACGGCCATCGGGCGATTGCCGGTCCCCCTCCAGTTTGCCCCTGGCTTGGTCAGGGTGAGGTCATGGCCAAGGTTATGCCCACCCCATTTCCATGATAATGGAACACTCTATGAATCATTATGGTTGGCATGATCCCAATGGCGCGGCGAATGGGTAGGTCGGGTTGCGACCAGCGGAAGCTACCCGACGATTTGCCGGCGCATCCAATACGCGGACTTCCACCGGATCGTCAGGGAGTGCTACGCACACCCTGACCTACTGGCAGTCCTAGATCGTCATGCTTGGTTGTGACCATCCCCGCTCATGGGAGTTCGCGAAAACGCTGTAGGGGCAAGGAATCTTTCGCCCCTACAGCGAGCCTCATTGGGTTGGACCAAATGAGCATCCTCCCAAATTTGTCAGACCAGGCTACTCGAGCAGCTTCCAGTTGCCGCCCCGAATTTCCACCATGACGAAGGCGTCCGGGCCGAGGCCGTTGTGTTCCGTGGGCGAAAAACTGAACACCCCGCTCACCCCCACGTGCTTCTGCAATTTCTCCAGGTTGTCGCGGATCTTGGCGCGATCGCCGCCGCTGCCTTTCAGGGCCTGGGCCAGCATCTTCATGGCATCATAGGCATAGCCGCCAAAACCGGATACCGGAGCATTGTAGCGCTGCTGATACTGGGTGGCGTAGGCGCCGAGCACCTGCTTCTGCGGATCGGTCGCCGGCAACAGATCGGCCACCAGGATCTTTCCGGTCGGGAGCCGCACCCCTTCCGCCGCATCCCCGGCCAGGCTGATGAACTTTGGCGAGGCCACCCCGTGACTTTGATAGATCGGGATATCAAGATTCAATTGTTTGGCATTTTTCACCATCACCGCCGGCCCGGGATTGACCCCCCAGCACACGATGGCGTCCGCTCCGGCCTTGCGGATCTTGGCCAGTTGCGCGGTCATGTCGGTGTCGCTGCCGCCGAAATTCTCATTCGCAACGATTTCCAAACCGAATTTCGCCGCCTGGCTCAGCAGTTGTTCCTTACCGCTTTCTCCAAAGGCATCGGAAACCGTGAGCAGGCCGAGCTTTTTCAGCTTGCTTTTCTGCACGTGGGCGTAAACGGCGGCCACCGCCAAGATATCGCTCTGCGCGGTCTTGAACACATAGGGCTGTACCGGCTGGGTGATCTTGTTACCGGCGGCGCAACTGATCAAGGGCACTTGCGCCTTGACCGCAACGGGCATAGCGGCCAGGGTGGTCGGCGTCAGGCTGGGACCGATGATGGCCAGCACCTGGTCGTTGTTCACCAGTTTGTTGACCGCGAGCACCGCCTTGGTGGGGTCGCCTTCGGTATCGTAGACCACCGCTTCCACCTTGCGGCCATCAATCCCGCCCTGGGCGTTGATCTCATCGACCACCATCTCCAGACTCTTTTTTTCCGGATCACCCAAAAATGACGTCCGTCCGGTCACCGAAAACAGCGCGCCGATCTTGAACGTCTCCGCCGCCCAGCCGACCGCGGGCGCGATCAACAACGCAGCCAGCGCGATGGCGCCAAGCGCCTTGCAGGTCATGGTCAGATTGCGATTCTTCATGGCTTGGTCTCCCTCGTTTTGATGTGATTCCGAACCTCGCGGCAGCGGGTGAACCCACTCGATCGATCCCCCCAAGCCGCTGCCTTACCCCCCAGCCTGAATCCAAATCACCCGGCACGGCCTCCTCGGCAACAGGCGACGCTCGACCGCACAATGACCAATCGGACAGCGTCCGGCGGAGCGCTCGCCCCCGTGCCGCCACCGCCCGCCGCGGCGCCAGCTACATGCTATAAACCTTGCTGCCGTTGATCACGGTGACCCCGTTTTCGGTGAGCACCTTAACCGCCTCGTCCAGGTGGTCGAAACGGAAGATCAGCACCGCGTGGTTTCCGCTCTGCTGCACGAAGGCGTACATGTATTCCACATTGATCCCTGATTTTCTTAGGATCTCGAGGATTTTGTGCAACCCTCCCGGACGGTCTTCCACTTCCACCGCCACCACATCGGTGCGCCCCACGGTGAAACCGTTCTGCTTGAGCGTTTCCTTCGCCTTGGCATTGTCGTTCACGATCAGCCGCAGGATCCCAAAGTCCGAGGTATCGGCCAGAGACAGGGCGCGGATATTGACCCCGGCTTCGCTCAGAATGCGCGCCACCTCGGCCAGGCGACCGGCCTTGTTTTCAAGAAAAACGGAAATCTGTTCCACCCGCATGGTCGTGCTCCTTTCTCCCTGGGGTTACAGCTTACGCTTGTCGATCACCCGAACCGCCTTGCCTTCACTGCGCGCGATCGTTTTCGGTTCCACTAGCTTGACCTTAGCCGATACTCCCAGGAGTTCCTTGATGTTCTTGGAGATCAATCGTTCCAGGGTTTGCAGCTTCTTGACCTGGTCGGAAAAGGCCTGTTCCCCCACTTCCACCATGACCGTCAGATTGTCCAGGGTCCCTTCCCGATCCACCACCAGTTGATAGTGCGGCTCGACCCCTTCGATCTCCATCAGCACGCTTTCGATTTGCGACGGGAACACGTTGACCCCGCGAATGATCAGCATGTCGTCGGAGCGGCCGCTGACCCGGTTCATCCGCACATGGGTACGACCACACCGGCACGGTTCCGGATTGAGCGAAGTGATGTCGCGGGTCCGGTAGCGGATGACCGGGAACGCTTCCTTGGTGATCGAGGTGAACACCAGTTCGCCGGTTTCCCCGTAGGGCAGCACTGCGCCGGTATCCGGATTGATGATTTCCGGAATGAAGTGGTCTTCGAAGATGTGCAACCCGCTTTTCGCTTCCAGGCATTCGACCGAAACACCGGGGCCGATCACTTCACTCAAGCCGTAGATATCAAGCGCGTCCAGATGCAGTTTCTGTTCGATCTCGTGGCGCATTCGTTCCGACCAGGGTTCGGCCCCGAAGATGCCCGCCTTGAACTTCAGGTCCTTGAAATCGATCCCGGCTTCCGCGGCCACCTCGGCCAGGTGCAGCGCATAAGACGGGGTGCAGGTGAGGATGGTGGGGCCGAAGTCTTTCATGATCATAATCTGGCGTTTGGTATTGCCGCCGGAAATGGGAATCACCGAGGCGCCCAGCCGTTCCGCCCCGTAATGGACGCCGAGCCCTCCGGTAAACAACCCGTAGCCGTAGGCGTTGTGAATGATGTCGCCGGCGGTGGCCCCGGCCGACGCCAGGGACCGGGCCATCAGTTCGGCCCAGGTCTGAATGTCGCGGGCGGTGTAGCCGACCACCGTGGGCTTGCCGGTGGTGCCGGAAGAAGCGTGGATCCGGACCACGCTTTCCATGGGCACGGCGAACATGGCGAACGGATAATTATCGCGCAGATCCTGTTTGGTGGTGAACGGAATCCGTCTCAGATCAGTCAGGGACTTGACATCGGAAGGTTTCAGCCCGACCAGGTCGAGCTGCCGTCGGTAAAACGGCACCGTGGCGTAAACCCGTTGCAGGGTGGTCTGCAACCGTCGGAGCTGAATGGCTTCCAAAGCCTCCCTTGGTAGCGTTTCGAATTCAATATTGTACATCATCGACTGCGTCTCTCCTTTCCCGATCCATGGTCTCCAATTGGACTACCGTTGCACCTGCCAAAAACAACAGGGCCGCGGGTTGCCCCACGGCCCTCAAAAACAAAAACCATGGGCTTGCGGTGTTTCGTCTACCCATGGTTTGCGGTTCGTTGAGCGATCACCCGGCCTCGCCTACCCTCCGCTTCCATGAGTAGACTTCCTAAAGAAGAAGCCCCAAAAAAAGAAGCGAAACCAGCGTGGCTGATACTCCATTCGACGCTCCCGATTGCTGCCAAAATCCTTCGATTGGCGGCACCATAAGCCGATCAGGCAAGAAATGTCAAGCGCGAATGGCGGCCGGCGGCCGGCTTTCCGGTCAGGTCGGGAGCGGTTCGTAAAGGTTCCAGCCAGCCCAGCAGAAGGTCTTCGGAATCGGCGATGGAGCGCTCCAAAACCTGGCAGGAAATCCCGCGAGCGTTCAAAATCGAACGCCAGCTCCCGGCTCCAGGGCCGGCCAGGTCTTCCTTCACGTGGCGGCCGATCAGCACCAGCAGCGGCAGCAGCAGAACATTCCGCACCTGATCTTGAGCCAGCACGGCCAGCAGCGCATCGAGCGAATCGGTCCCCTCGAGAGCGCCGAAATAATACCTCCCGCCGGACTGGCGCAGGACCTGCAACAACTGCCCATAGCCGCCGGCAAGCGGTTGCCGCTCGTGGCCGTGCCCCACCAGGATCACGGCCGTGGGCGGCCCGGGTTTGCCGGGCAGAATCCCGGCCAAGGCGGCTGCGATCCAGCGAGTATCCGGTCGGGCATCGAGTAGTGGGGTCCCGACCAGCACCGAAACGCCTGGATCGAGCACCCCACAGGCGCATTCGAGTTCGCTCTTGAGACCGGAAAATTCTTTCCCCGCCGCTACAAACAGCGGCCAGACCAGGATCCGGGAACAGCCGGCGGCCGCCAGACGGCGTAGCGCATCGCCCGGAGCAGCCACCGGCCGGCCCGCTTGTTCCAACTTGCCGCGAATGAAGCGGGACGTGAACGCCCGAGCGATCTTGACACCCGGGAAGACCAGCCTCGCTGCCGCCTCGACCCGCGCCAGACTGTCATCGCCATCGGGCTCGGTGGTTCCAAACGCGGCGAGCAATAATCCAAGTTTCATGAACACACCAACATTCATCCATCCCTTGACGTTCGACGAAGATCGCCGCCTCTTGCGACTCGGGATAGGGAGAGGCATTAGGACCCCTCTGCGCCCCCCACCGCCCGGCATACGGCGCACCCGCCAAGGCACTTGGGTCGAGATTATTGCTGTTTCCCATCCGATTCGAACCGCTTGCTCGGCCATGCGTCTTCACGGACGGACCCGTCAGCTCCGATCATGGGCTGCAAGGAAGTCAGCTCTCGAGATACCCGCCTGGGTGAGTATCGTA
>Ga0066636_10003500_pt1 | contig 10052 bp, 9 predicted proteins | sample CryGeyCG2014_080_2_FD_62736 | JGI IMG/M metagenome (GOLD analysis project Ga0066636, IMG submission 62736) | Groundwater microbial communities from aquifer - Crystal Geyser CG07_land_8/20/14_0.80 | ecosystem: Environmental > Aquatic > Deep subsurface > Groundwater | place: USA: Utah: Grand...
CCTTTACCAAGGTGGTGCTCCTTCTCGAAACTAATATCCTTGCCTCGTCCCTCATGCCCTCGGGAGGGCATTACCAGGCAACGGCGGAGAAGGTGATGGCAGAGGCCATGAGCAAGGCATCTCTATCGTTTGATGATATTGCCTGTGTGGTGGCTACCGGTTACGGCGCCTCTAAGGTTCCCTTTGCCAGTCAGCAGGTAACAGATGTTTCCTGCCAGGCAAGGGGAATTTATCACCTCTTCCCCTCGGTAAGAACTATTATTGACATTGGCGGGCAGTCTAGCAAGGTCATCAAGGTGGACGACAGGGGAGGGGTAGTCAATTTTGTCGTCAGTGAAAAGTGTGCTGCGGGCAGCGGCAGGTTCCTCCAGGTGATTGCCCGGGTCCTCGGAATAGATATAAATGACATCGGGCCACTATCCCTTAAGGCTCAGAAAAGTGCCGAATTCAGCACCAGTTGTGCCGTCTTTGCCGAATCGGAAGCAATATCACGCATCGCCGAAGGCACCCCCAAGGAGGAAATTCTGGCCGGGGTTCACAAAGCTATGGCGGCGAAAATATTTTCGCTGGTAAACAGGTTGGGAATGGAAAGTAATTGCGCTCTCACCGGTGGCGGGGCAAAGGATACGGGGCTGGTAAAAAGCGTGGCTCTCGCACTGGGAGCCGAGATTTCGGTCCCCATGGAACCCCAGACAACCGCTGCCCTCGGCGCCGCCCTGCTCGCTAAGGAGAAAAGGAAAAGAAATGTGTAACTACTCAGGTTGTCAGGTTCACGGTTCAGGGTTCACGGCTGATTGGCTTGCGCTCTTCATATTTCTCGAGATAGCCAGCAATAGGAATCCACGTCTAACCTTGAACCTGATAACCTGAGTAGTTAGGGATCACTTTGAGGGGGGATCAGGAGTTAAGGTCTTCCAGGATCGTACCATAGAGGTTTTTCTCCGGAGGCACTCCTCTAAATGTCGTAGAAAATTTTACTTCCCTATAGTCTGGTTTGTCGCTGCGATGGAGGGAAATCAGAAATTGGAGTATCTCTGGAGAAAATTTTCCTTCCAGAACCATTTTTGTGATGACTTCTAAAGCTGTACGTGTGTCAAAAGGTCGGTTCCGGTAAGGACGAGGGGAAACGAGGGCGTCATAGATGTCGCATAAAGCCACTATCTCTACAATGAAATCTGAAGGAGGAACCCCCCGAGGGTATCCCGAACCATCACGCCGTTCATGATGATCTAAAGCTACAAGAGATCCCGACAAATTCTCAGAACCTTCATAATAACTTAAAAGGACTGCTCCCGCCAAAGCATGATGGCGAAGACACCGTCCTTCATCCCGGGTAATGGGGGTTTCTTTTCGAAGTACCTCAATGGGTACCTCGATTTTTCCTACATCATGCAGTGGTCCTAAAACAGATATCAGATTCTTCCCTTGAGGCCAAGATAACATTTGTAGGCTCATATAAGCGGTGAGGACAAAAACATGAAGGGAGTGCCAATAAGTGTAAGTATCCAGTTCCTTAAAATAAGATAAGACTTGAATTACAAAGGGGGAAAGCTTAGTTTCTCCCATGATTCCCATAAGTTCCTCCTCTTTTTGTAATTCCCGAAAAAGTTCTTTGTAAGGAGGATGATGGATGGCTTCATGAATATCTTTCCAAAGGGCCACATCTTTGCAAACGGCTATAAAAGGCTTGGGCTTAGGGGTGGTTCTCCTTATCTCACTAAGAAGCTGGGGCGTTAATTGTTCCCCCTTTTTTACAATCTTCCTCCCAGCTATATCATGTACAGCAAAAGAGAAAACAGGGTTAGGGTCTCGAGTTAAATGGATATCTTTTCTGGTGGTCTTACTCATAAAGAATTTGGTTCTTTCTCATTTTGAGTGGGTAACCCAAACATCCCCGAGTGCTTCTTTTTTCTGTCATCCCCGAGTGCTTCTATCCCCGACACAAGCATTCGGGGACGGATATGGTTTTACTTTATCAAATCACAATACAAGTCCAGCCATTCGGGATTATTCTTTTAAAAATAAGAAAATAAGGGGACTCTTCCCATATTTGTATTCAGCCATGACAGGCGAGACGCCTGTCCTACTGTCTTGTATAACCACCTACGACGTAGGACAGCCGTCTCGGCTGTCTAAAATACAGGGCTTTAGATAAAGGCTGAATAGTTACCCATATTTTATATATTCTCCTCTTTCTTTTTCTTCGGCCTGCCAGCTTTTTTTGGTAAAAGACCACGAGCAAGCAACTTCTCAATACTTTTTATAAACCGCTAAGTCCCCAGTGGTCTCCCGGTTAATGTCAACTTCCTGAGGAGATTATCCTGCCTCTTTATCCTATATACATCAAGGAAAATATAGGAAGCGTCCCCTTATTTTCCCAAATTCATCAAGGGAAGAGACAGTAAATCGCGCTTTATCCAAACGAGGCATTTCAATATCCATGTCTCAGATGAAGAAGATACCGACTGATTTCTGTGCAATTAAGAGGAATTCTCTGGGGAATATGCCCATGTGGAGAATCACCCATACACTGATGAGGATGACGACGATATAGGCCGGAGAAAGATCAACTTCCACCGGCTCGCCCACCGCTTCCTTAAAGTACATATACATCATGACCCTCAGGTAATAGTAAGCGGCGACGGCGCTGTTGAGCACACCGATAACGGCCAGCCAGTAATATTGCGCCTTTATCGCCGCGCTAAACACATAGAACTTGCCCATAAATCCGGCAAGTGGCGGGATGCCGGCAAGGGAAAGCAGGAAAAGGCTCATGGAAAAGGCAATAAAAGGATGTCTTTTGGCAAGACCCGCATAACTTTCTATATCGGTATTCTCCGCACCGTTTTTTCCCAGGAGAATCACAACCGTAAAAGCGCCGATATTCATGAAAGTGTAGACAAGGAGATAGTAGAGGATACTGCTTCCCGCTAATACTCTATCCCCTGTGACAAAGGCCACGAGGAGATAACCGGCATGGGCGATGCTTGAGTAGGCAAGCATCCTTTTTACGTTATCCTGGACAAGGGCCGTGATATTCCCCACGGTCATGGTAAAAACGGCAATGATCCACAGGATAGCCGACCAACTTTCGATAAAAGGAAACAGCGCCGTGTAAAATACCCTTAAAAAGGCGCCAAAGGCCGCCGCCTTGACGCCGGTCGCCATGTAGGCGGTGACGGATGTAGGCGCGCCTTCGTATACATCCGGCGTCCACATATGAAAGGGGACGGATGCCGTCTTAAACCCGAAACCCACGATGAGAAAGGCAAGACCCGCCACAAACATAGGGGTTAAGTAAAAATTCCCCGAGGTCACATAATCTCTTATTTCCCCAATATCGAGGACTCCCGTCGTTCCATAAACCAGCGCCATCCCGTAGAGCAAAAATGCGGTGGCAAACGCCCCCAACAGGAAGTATTTCAGTGATGCCTCCACGGATTTAGCGTTCTCCCTTAAAAGACCGCAGAGGACGTATATCGCGATAGACATCACTTCCAGCCCGATGAAGATAGTGATGAAATTGGTAGAGGAGGTCATAACCATCATTCCGAGGACACCAAAGAGTAACAGCGAGTAATACTCCGGGAGCTTTATATCCTCCCTCTCTATGTATCTCAGGGAAATAATGCTTATCAGGATAGAGATGATAAGAAAGACCGCTTTGAAGAAGGTTCCGAAATTATCTATCGTATAAAGGTTATTGAACAAGGAAAGGTTTTCATTCCACAAGTTGCAGGTGAAATACAGGGCCACGGCTGAACCTATAAGGGATACGGCGCCCGAGACAACCCTCGAAACCCTGCCGCTGCTGAAAGCCCCCAGGAGAAGAATGAAAAGGGCGCACAGAGAAACAATAATCTCCGGGATTATCCATTTGAATGCCAACGTTGGAATCATAACAACCATAGATCCATGCCCCTCCCGTGGAATGTAGAATATGAAGTGTGGAATCCCGAATAAGCGGTCGAAACTCCTCTAAATACTGCCTTAACGCTGTATCCCGCCGCATTGTCTTTCCTGAATTCTGCTTTACTCTCTTTGGGGGTTGCCGTCGTTTCCCCCTGGCGCTTCTCCAGGGATGTATAGTATGAATTTTTCCCCTTGATATAATCGAGATATCCTTCCACTGTGGCATCCATTTTCTTGAAGAACATCTTCGGATACACACCCATGAGGATCACAAAGAAGACTATCGCGGCCAGTATCAGCTTTTCCCTCTTGCCGATGTCTTGAAGTTTCTGGTTTTCTTCTTTTGTCACCTGCCCAAACATTACCCTCTGAAACATCCAGAGCATATATACCGCCCCCAGGATCACACCGGTGGCGGCGAGTGTTCCATAGAGCATGTTGCTCCGGAAAGTGCCGAGCAGGATAAGAAACTCCCCCACAAAACCGTTTGTGCCCGGCAGGGCAATGGAGGATAGGGTAATGATCATAAAAAAGATGGCCAGAACGGGCATGACTTTCGACAGTCCCCCGAAATCCGCAATCATCCTTGTATGTCTTCGCTCATATACCATGCCGACAACGAGGAATAATCCCCCCGTGCTTATCCCATGATTGAGCATCTGATAGATGCTTCCCTCAACACCCTGCATGTTGAAGGCAAACATCCCCAACATTACAAATCCGAGGTGGCTGACACTGGAAAAGGCCACCAGTCTCTTTAAATCCGTCTGCATGATACACATGATGGCGCCGTAAATGATTCCGGCAATGGCCAGGATGGAGATAAGAGGAACGGCGGCGAAGGCTGCCGCAGGAAACAGGGGAATGGCGAATCTTAAAAAGCCATAGGTGCCCATTTTCAACAGCACACCGGCAAGAATGACGCTGCCTGCCGTCGGCGCTTCGGTATGGGCGTCGGGCAGCCATGTATGAAAAGGAAACATGGGAACTTTTATGGCGAAGGAAAGGGCGAAGGCGGCAAAAAGCCAGTACTGTTTCGCTATCGGGATATTAGATTTATAGAGTTCCAGGAGATTAAACGTGTATATGCCGGTCTCATGATAATTATGGAAGTAGAGCGCCATGATGGCAAGAAGCATAAGGACGCTTCCCACCATCGTAAAGAGGAAGAATTTTATCGCCGCATATATACGTCTTGGCCCTCCCCAGACACCGATCAAAAGATACATAGGCACGAGCATCAATTCCCAGAAGATATAGAAGAGGACAAGATCAAGGGCGCAGAGTGCGCCGATCATCGCCGTCTCCAGGAAAAGGAAGGCTATATAGAACTCTTTGACCTTCTCCTTGATATCATTCCAGGAGCAGAGGACACAGAGAATGGTAAGAAAGGTTGTCAGCAACACGAGGAGGACGCTGATACCATCTATCCCGATAAAGTAGCTCACTCCCCATTCCGGGAACCAGTCCATCTTTTCCACAAACTGCATACCGGCCGTTTTTTCGTCAAAATTGCAATAAAGCGGAAGAGATATGACAAATTCCATCAGGGTGCAGATGAGGGTAAATGTTTTGATAAAAAGAGCGTTCTTTCTCGGCGCTAAAAAAAGTACCACAGCCCCCGCCAGGGGGAGAAAGATCAAGATACTAAGTAGAGGAAAGGTCATATCAGTCATTTAAAAGCCCCTATTTTGCAACTTCTCAGGTTGTTTAGGCTTGAAGACTGAAGACTATTAGTCACAGCCTACAGCCTTCAGCCTATCCAGATGAGGTAACCTACCACGATGATCGCTCCTAAGATCATGCCAAAGGCATATCCCTGCACATAACCGGTTTCGATGCGCCTGATGATACTGCCGATACCCCTCATCAGGTGTCCGGTCCCGTTTACCATTCCGTCAATAATTCTTTCATCCACAACCCGTAAAAGGAACCGGCCTATTCCCAGAAGGCTTCTCACAAAGAGGGTAAAGTAGATCTCATCTACAAAATACTTGTGATGTACCGTGTGATAGAAACCGGAAAATTTCTCTACAAACTGCTTTGGCAGGTCGGGCTTTTTGATATAGAACAGGTAGGCGATATAGATGCCGATAAAGGCGATAACGACAGAGAGGATCATCAAATTTAGTTCTGAAGAAGCATTGTGAGCAGCTCCTTCCCCCGCCCATGCTTTGCTTATAAAGTCTAAATTCCATGCAGATGCAGATGCGGTATGCCCGGCCGGGCCGAAGACCGGTTCGAGAAATTTTTCAAAGCGGTTCTCCCCGCCGAGGATATGGGGCACCCCGACATACCCCCCCACTAAGGAGAGAAAGGCAAGGATCATCAGGGGTACGGTCATGATCTTGGGAGACTCGTGGATATGATGTTTAACTTCTTCTGATGCCCGGCACTGGCCATGAAAGGTGCTCAAGAGCAGCCGGAACATATAAAATGCCGTCATCCCCGCCGTGATTGCCGCTATCAGCCATACCACCATATTCCCGGAACTGAAGGCCTTCCACAGGATCTCGTCCTTACTGAAGAAACCGGAGAAGCCTGGTATTCCCGCTATAGCCAGACAAGCGATAAAAAATGTTACATAGGTAATGGGAATCTTTTTCCTCAATCCGCCCATGTTCCTCATATCGAGTTCGCCGCTCATGGCATGCATTACACTTCCCGCGCCGAGAAATAAAAGGCCCTTAAAGAAGGCATGGGTCATCAGATGGAAGATGCCGGCCGCATACGCTCCCACACCCACGGCAACAAACATAAAGCCGAGTTGACTGATCGTGGAATAGGCCAATACCCTCTTGATATCGTACTGGGCAAAACCGATGGAGGCGGCGAACATCGCGGTAAGCGCCCCTATCAGCGCCACGACAAACATGGTATCCGGCGCCATACTGTAGAGAAAGTTAAGTCTTGCAATCATATATACGCCCGCAGTTACCATGGTTGCCGCATGGATGAGGGAACTCACCGGCGTCGGGCCTTCCATGGCATCGGGCAGCCACACGTAGAGGGGGATCTGTGCCGACTTTCCCGTGGCGCCTACAAAAAACAAGAGGGTGATCAATGTAACGACAGAGGCGCTAAGGAGGTGGGCATGCGGCTGAATCTCTGAAAATTTCAACGTCCAGACACCGTGGCTTCCCAGACTTACAAAGAGGAGAAATATTCCGAGGAGAAAACCGAAATCTCCGATTCTATTGACAATGAATGCCTTTTTACCGGCATTGGAGGCGGAATCCTTCTCGTACCAGAAACCTATCAAGAGGTATGAACAGAGGCCAACTCCCTCCCATCCTACGAACATGAGGAGGAGATTGTTGCCCGTAACCAGGAGGAGCATCATGAAGACAAAGAGATTGAGATAGGTGAAATATCGTGCAAAACCGGCGTCATCGTGCATATATCCCGCAGAGTAAACATGGATAAGAAACCCTACTCCCGTGACCACGAGGCACATGATAACAGAGAGGGCATCTATCCGGAAACCGATCGGCACGCTAAATTCGCCGGAGGTTATCCAGTCGAAGATATCTTTTTCAAAGATTCTGCTTGCAGGCGGGAGGTGCAAAAACTCGTAAAATATCGCCGCCGAGACGAGAAAAGAAAGAAAGATGGAAAGACAGGCAACCCAGGCGACAAACGTTCTTGAGGTCTTTTTCCCCAATAATCCGTTAATAATAAAACCTACGGCGGGGAATACAGGTATGAGCCAGATGTAGTCAGCCATTTGCCCCCTCTTTTATCCTTTCAGTAAATTGATCTCATCAAGATTTATCGTTTGCTTCAGACGAAAGATCATGACAAATATCGCCAGTCCGACGGCGGCTTCCACGGCGGCAACGGTCATGATGAAAAATACAAATATCGTCCCATCCATAGAGGAAAGCATGTTTCCTCCCGCGATAAATGCAAGATTTACCGCATTCAACATCAATTCGATGCACATGAAGACAATTATCGCATTCCTCCTCGTAATTGCCCCTATCGCCCCGATGGTAAAGAGTATGCCGGACAGTGCAAAGTATAAATTATAAGGGACATCGGAAAGCATTCTTCTCTCCTTGGGTTTCAGTTAAGGTTTACTAATACAGCCGATTTCTTCAAAAGATTTAGTAGGCTTGTCGGTTAGGTAAATCTTTACCGCATCAGGGTTGGTTGGGGTAAACTGCTTGCTTGTTGTGTTCATTACGCTTGGAGTTGTAAGCCCACAGCCCACCGCGAACAGTAATGTGAAGGACACAATTAACGTCTTCAGGTACGATTTCATATTTATTCCTCCTGTTCATCGTTTAGTTATTTTGCGCCGACCCTTACTTTAACCAGTTATCCACATGAAGGCCCTCAATCCGTCTGAAGTGCTCTTCATTATTGGTAACAACCCCTAAACTGTATACGAAGGCAGAAGCCGCGATCAAGATGTCCGCATCACTGATCAATACTCCACGCCTGTGCAAGTCTGCATAGATTTCTGCTGCTTTGACGACAGTGGCATCCATGATAGGTAAAATGATGTTCCTTGTGCAGAAACGATCAAAGGTCATTTCCTGCTTGGTTGCTCCTTTCACCTTTAGACCACGAAGGATTTCAAATCGTGTGATGATGGATAGAGTAAACTGGCCATGCTCAGTCAAATAGGCTCGTGCCTTAAGTAGCACAAGAGTATTCTTTCGCATAATTGCCGAAAGGGTATCTGTGTCTAATAAAACCTTTGCTATGGTCATTAGGATATTTTATCTCCAAAGAAATCACGGCGGTCTATGGCAATTTCCTCAATCTCATCAATCTGCTGGGGTGATAGCCCGTCATACACCTGCGCAGCTAATTCGAGCATGTCTTCTGTGGTCGCTTCTTCGAGAGCCTCCACCAACAGTCGGACATGCTGTCCGTCTGGTATTGCTGGATGTTTCAGTGGTCTGAAGACCCCCCTTTCATAGATCGCATCAATGTTCTCTCTCATGGTATTATCTTCCTCTAAATGCGTAAATAGGCCGGTTCTATTTTATTTGAACCCTCCTTTTTCTTTGCCTGCAATATTGGCTAACTACTTGCTATGCGCATGCGGATACACCAACTATTAGTTTTGAACTTTCAGCTATTACCCTTTCGCCTTCCCCTGACGAGGACAACGGCGCCCACTATACCGACGAGGAGCAGTATCGAGGCAATCTCAAAGGGGAACAGATACTGTCCGTACAGCAAGCCGCCGACTAACCTGACATTCCCGATACTGTCCACCGTCTCCGGGGTGTAAACGCCCTCCATGCCGGGTATATGATACGATAAGGATACGAGGAGAATCTCCAGGAGGAGAATAACGGTAACGAAGCCACCCACAAATTTTGTGGCGGAAAATCTTCTCTCGGAGACAATATCTTTCTCCAGATGAACCAACATGATAACAAAAATTATCAGCATCATAATCGCACCCGCATACACCATTACCTGGGCTACGGCTATAAACTGGGCATTGAGCATCAGGTAGATAACTGCCAGGGTGCAGAACGACACGATCAACCATAATGCGCTATGAATGGGATTTTTTCTTGTTACCATCATCAGAGATGAAAATATGGCGAGTATTGCTACGATACTGAAGATAAACACCTTAAACAATGAAAAGTCCATTTTTTACCCCCGGTGGACAGCGGCATGACAGCCGTTCCGGCCGTCATGTACATAAAATCAGCTTTTGGATTCACATTGGAGAGAGAGAAGCTTCTCTTTTGTTAAGAGAAAGTCTTCCCTTTTGTAATGGACATACTCGTAGTTTTGCCCAAGTTTTATCGCATTGACCGGACATGCCTCCTGGCAGAACCCGCAGAATATACACCTCAACGTATCTATCTCATATCTTGCCGGATAGCGGGTACCACCCTCCGGTTCATAAATTTCAAGGGTTATACAGCGGGCAGGACAGACGGCGACACACAAGCCACAGGCCACGCACAATGTTTCTCCCGCAGAATTCTTCTCAAAGTAATGTAGGCCCCTCCATCTCGGCGAGATAGGCCGTCTCTCCTCCGGATACTGGACAGTAATCTTCTTCGAGAAGAATCTTTTTAAAGTCAGCCACAAACCTTTCAACAATGGAATGATCATCGCTTCACCGTAACTACTCAGGTCGCCACCAAGGCACAAAG
>Ga0066636_10003501_pt1 | contig 10050 bp, 7 predicted proteins | sample CryGeyCG2014_080_2_FD_62736 | JGI IMG/M metagenome (GOLD analysis project Ga0066636, IMG submission 62736) | Groundwater microbial communities from aquifer - Crystal Geyser CG07_land_8/20/14_0.80 | ecosystem: Environmental > Aquatic > Deep subsurface > Groundwater | place: USA: Utah: Grand...
GTTTCCCCCTCCAGCAAACTGCTGGCCGAACCGGCGATGACGGTCAGCGGGGTCCTGAGATCATGGGACACGGAACTGAGCAGGGCGTTGCGCAACCGCTCGGCTTCAATCTGAACCTGGGCTTGATGGGCCTGCTGACTCAGATGCTCACGCTCAATGGCCAGGGCCACCTGAGACCCCAGCGCCTCCAAAAAGCGCAGCGACTTCAGTTCGATCATCTGGTTGGGGCGAGCCGGCTCCAGCCTCAAGACGCCGATCATCTTCTGGGAGGCGCGCAGCGGCAGGTAAAACCCCCTGGCCTTGGGAAGCGTCTTGGTCCCCAAACCGGCGAAGTGACCGTAGCGGTAGACCCAATTGGCCACCAGCATCTCACTGCCGTAATCGTCGGGAAAATGTTTGCCGGCGCTGAGGTGCAGGTTTCCGGCCCCATCGGGCATCAGAATGCTCACCTGGCTGTCAAAGGTTCGGGAAATCTGTTCGACGGCCTCCGGCAACAGCTCCGGCAAGCTCAGTTTGGTGGTGAGGTTGCGGCTCATGGCATAGAGCGCCGCGGTTTGGCGCTCCTGTTGGCTGGCCGCCCTGGCCTGGTAGTGGATGCGCGACGCGAGGTTGCTGATCAGGATGCTGACGATGAGCATCACCGCCAGAGTGATGGCATATTCCGTATTGGCCAGGGAAAATGAGTAGTAGTCGGGCACAAAAAGGAAGGCGAAGATGGCCACGCCCAAAAGGGAGGCGGAGATGGACGGGCCCTGGTCCAGCCGCGAGGCAATGATCACCACGGTGAGCAAATAGATCATCACCAGGTTGGTGAGGGCCAGGTAAGGGAATAAGACAAAGGCCAGACCGGTGCAAACTCCCACTCCGGTTGCGGCCAAACCGTAATCCCGTAGCAGAATCCAGACGCTCCGCCGGGGGGCGCGCCGGGGCCGGGCGGCTGCTTCGGCATCCGAAATCAGGTAGAGGTCTAGATGGCCGGCGCCACGACGCAGCTGGTCGGCCAGGGAGACGGAGAACAGTCGGCGCCAACGCGGCTGGCGAGGCTGGGCCAGGACGATGGTGGCGGCGCCTTGTTCCCGGGCAAAATCCAGGAGGGCATCCCGGAGGTTGAAACCGGAGAGCATGACCGCCTGCCCCCCTAACTGGGCCGCCAGCCGCAAGGTTTTGGCGATCTGCTCCTGGTCTGCGAAAGAGGCGTGATCGCCGGGGGTTTCCACGTAGACCGCAAACCACTCCGTCCGCCCGGCTTCGGCCAGGCGGCTGGCGGTCCGCACCAACTGCGCGGCGGCGGAAGAAGAATTGAGGCAGACGAGCACGCCACCGCCGGCAGCCTGGGGCGGCCCATCCGGCCGGGGCGGCGGCCGTCTTGCGGCATCGGCGGACGGCTGGTTATCCATAGGCGGGTGATAGCCTCCCGGGTTTCCCGGCTGCGGCTGACCTTGGCATATTCGGGCTTGATGGTCTGGCGGCGGCCCCGGGAACGGGCCGATATCTAAAAGCATAACCGGTTCTGTGCGGGGGGTCAAGCGGGGCCGGCGCGCCCGGCGCCATCCGAAGGCGGTGGTGCGTGAGACGCATCCTACTTGAGGATCGTGCGTCTCACGCACCAAGAATTTTCTGGAATAGACGCGGTCGGGGCGGTGCGCTCACCACCCCGACTATTTGAGAGTATGGTTGAAAAGCGCCGCCGCGCCTCGTCAATAAGCGATCAACAGATAGACCATGCAGATGGTGACGGTGATCATCATGGGCCACCAGCAGGCCTTCATGTATTCCAGGAAGGAGATGTGGTAGCCCGCCTTATCCGCCAGGCCCACGGTGACCACGTTGGCCGAGGCCCCGATCATGGTGCCGTTGCCCCCTAAACAGGCCCCCAGCGACAGGGACCACCAGAGCACCCCGGACTCCGCCCCGGGGATGGTCTGGTTCAGGAAGGCGATGATGGGCAGCATGGTGGCGGTGAAGGGAATGTTGTCGATGAAGGCCGAGGCGATGGCCGAGACCCACAGGACAATAATGATGGCCGCGGTGAGGTTGCCCCGAGAGACATCCTTCACAAAGTTGGCGATTATCTGAATCAGGCCGGTCTCTTCGGCCCCGGCGATGACCATGAACAGGCCGATAAAGAAGACCAGGGTGGGCCACTCCACCTCTTTTTCCAGCAGCTCCACAATGTCCTCCCCGGAGATGGCCACCAGCAGCAGGGAGCCCACCAGGGCGGCGATGGACACCGGCATGTGCAGAAACCCGTGCAGCGCGAAGAGCAAGATGGTGAAGCCCAGCAGCATCAAGCTCTGAATCATCAGTTTCTTATCGGTGATTTGGTATTCTTCTTTCAGATAAGCGATGGTGCGGGGTATGTCCTTCACTTCGGCCTTGAGGTAGTAGTCTCTCTTGTGCCACCAGAGGAAGAAAAACGACGAGACCGCGAGGCACACAGTGCACACCAGAGTCAGGTTCCGCACAAACTGGCCGAAGGTTAGCCCGGCATAGGAGCCGATGAGGATGTTGGGGGGGTCGCCGATGAGGGTGGCGGTGCCCCCGACGTTAGAGGCAAAGACCTCGGGGATCAGCAGGACCAGGGGGTTAATCTTCAGGGTCACGGCGATCTCGATAGTCACCGGCAGCACCAGCAGCATGGTGGTGACGTTGTCCAGGAAGGCCGAAACCACCGCGGTGATGACCTGGAGAATCAAAGACAGCACAAAGACGTTACCTTTGGCCAGGGCATAGGCCTTAAAGGCCAGGAATTGAAACATGCCGGTTTTTTTCATCACCCCCACGAAGAGCATCATCCCCATGAGCAGGAAGATGACGTTCAGGTCGATGGCCCCGATGGCGTCGTCAAAAGAGATGATGTAAAACGATTTATCCCAGGTCCCCAGGGTATAGGTGATGAAGATGATCAGGGCCGCGCCCAGAAAGGAGACCAGGGTGCGGTGCATCAACTCCAAAGAGATGACCACATAAACCAGTAGCAGGATGAGGCTGGCGATCCAAAAGCCCGGGGTGATGGTGCGGTTCAGGGTGAGGTTTTGGGCGGCCTGGAACAGCTTATTGCCCTGGGCATCCATCCCGGCTTCCACTACCTTCACCGGGGTGGCCAGGACGGGCTTCCAGGAGGGCTTTCCGGCCTTGACCTCCACCTTGGCGGCCGGGAGCGTCCCGGCGGGCAAGATGAAATCCGCCACAAAACCGCCGGGCTTGCCGGTGGCGATTTCCGCCTCCTTGCCCGTCGGCTTGACGGGCTGGCCGTTCACCAGCACCTCTACTTCCACTTCCTTCAGCCCCTTGCCCATGGGGTTGGTGACCAGCCCGGAGATGGCCAGGTGATCGCCCGCCGGGGCCGGGGCGGCCATAACCGCCGAGGCTGCCAGCAATCCGGCGATTAACAGGAAGATCAGGATATTCAGAAAGGAAACCATCCTATGGCGCATTTTCAATCCCCTTTAAGCATCGCGTGATTTTTCTCTTCTCGTTCCCAAGTTCCCGTTCTCGCTCTCGCTCCCGCTCTCGTTCCCAAGTTTAACTTGGGAACGAGAACGAGAACGATCGTTCATCACCTGGCCAGCAGCACCGGCATGCCCTGCATGGGCCAGATGAAGTAGCAGAACACCGCCAGGAAGGCCATGAGCATAAGGCTGGGAATCCAGCCGTAGATGAAAAATTCCCCGGTAGTGAACTGCTTGCTCTCATAGGCAATGGCATTGGGGGCCGCCCCGATGAGCAGGTTAAAGGGCATGCCCGCGGTGGCCAGCGAGGCGAAGAAAATAACCTCCGGGGCCACGCCCAGATATCTGGCGATGACCAGGGAGACCGGCAGGGTGATGGCGATGGCCGCCACGTTCATGATGAAGTTGGTCATGCACAGGACAAAGAAGGCGATGGCCAGGACGAACACCAGCCAGGGGGACTTTTGGAACCAGCTGACCCAACTCACGGCCATCCATTCCGCCGCCTTGGTGTCATAGAGGCAGTAGCCGATGGACATGGCCCCGCCAAACAGCAGGATTATGTTCCAGGGAATGGTCTCCATGTCCTCCACGCTGAGGGTGCGGGTGAGGAAGAAGGCCACGGTGGAGACGATCATGATGGCCGCCCGGTCCATGTTTTTGAAGAAAGGGATGGGGGAGAAGGATTTCATCATGAACAGGGTCAGGACCACGACCACCATGGCGATGACGAACTTTTCCTTGCTGTTTATGGGGCCCAGTTCTTTCCCCAGGCTGGCCACCCGTTCCCGCAAGCCGTCGATACGGGGCCTCTCGGGTTTGAAGAAAGTGATCACGATGAGCCAGATGCAGAAGACCATGAGGGCCCCCAGGGGGAGCATGTACCAGATGAGCTGAAAGAAGCCGATTTCCGTGCCGCCGGTAAACTTCTGGAACATGCCGGCGCCGGCCACGGCCCGGGCCGACCCCAGGAAGGTGATGACCGAACCCGCGCCCGCGGTCCAGGCCATGCCGATGAACAGGCCCTTGCCGAACCGGGTGGGCTGGTCGGATTCGCTGTAGAGGGAATGGATGGCCACCAGCAGCGGGAAGATGGCGGCGGCGACCGCGGTGTGGGCCATGAGCAGGGTCATGCCGGCGATGATGATGAAGGTCCCTAAGAGGATGAAATTGGTGTTTTCGCCGACGATGTTCAGCATCTTGTAGGCCATGCGCTTGGTAAGCCCGGACACCGCGAAGGACGTGCCCATGACCACCGAGCCGAAAATAAACCAGACCGAGGGGTCAAAAAAGTCCTTCCAGGCTTGATCGGGAGTGCGAATCATAAAGATAGTCTGGAACAGGCCGATGGCGATGGCGGTGGCCCCGATGGGCATCACCTCAAAGATCCACCAGACCGCGGCCATGAGAAAGAGGCCGATGGCCATCCGGCCTTGCGGCGGCAGGGGAAAGTGCTTACCGGAGGGGTCCACCGCGTCCGCTAAATCCGACATAAAATAGAAGAGGAAAAACAAGGCCAGGCCCAGGAGTATGAAGGCAATGCGCTTCCAGTCGATGACGCTCATTTTGGGCGCCAGGGTGATCTCTTCGGGCATCTCCGGCAGGCCGGCCCCTACGGGCATTCTTTTGATGTCTTCCGCCATGGCAGTTAACTCCTTATATGTTTGGGGTCCGGAAAAAAATTAGTCACCCAGCACCATATTCGAGATCTCTTTGAAGAGAGTGCTCAGGCGAATCATCCCGGCCACCTTGCTGTCCTGAATCACCGGCATCAGGCCAACATTTTCCTTGATCATCAGGAAAATGGCCTTGGCGATGGGGTCGTTGCCCTGGATAGTGACCTTGATGGGGCTCATGACTTCGCTCACGGGTTTTTGCGAGGCCTCCCGCATTCCGGGACCGAAGAGATCGCCCATTAACACGGTGAGGTTGGGGTCGCCTTTGACCAGGGCGGTCTCATGCATGAACCGGGGCTCCAGGCCCCGGATAATATCCCGCAGGGTCAACATGCCCATGAGCTGGTATTTTTCATCAAAAACCAGGACCGCCCGTGGTTCAAAGGCGCCTTCAAATTTTATGGCCGCCTCTCGCACAATGGCCATGGCCTGGCGGAGGGTGAACCAGTAGGGGATGTGGGGATAATCTTCCAGGGGGATCATCAACTCCTTCACTCTTTTGGCGTCTGACATGGAAACCTCCGATCAATTGGGCTTTAAAAGGATTTTCCCAGAGATTCGGACAAACCAGCGGGGCCGGATCGCCTGGCTGGCGGGCAGAACCGGTTCAGGCACGGGCCTCCCGCCTCGAATCTCTGCTTGTCCATGCTTGAGCTGCAGTGGACCTCGTTAAGGACAGAAATAGCATGGGGAAAATTAAATCGCGGTTAAGATATGGATTGGGGCCGTTAAATTTCTGTTAAGAGGGGGGTGAGGTTGTACGGGGGGAGGCTCTGAGATGTCCAAGAATCTCTAGAAAGCAGTCGCGCCTGAGCCTTTGGCGCACCCGCAAAGCATGAAAAGACAGGGATAATGAGAATGGCGGGCAATGTCTACATTTATCTCACCCCAACCTCCTCCCCCCGCTTCCTTATCCTTACCCGCAAGTTTTTCTGACTGGTGGCACAGCCTTTCCAGGCTGTGCGAAAATCCTCGCACCGGCTGGAAAGCCTGTACTACCAAAAACTTGTTCAATCAACCACTTCCCGACTTGTGGGTAATGCTTAGTTAAACCAGGGGGATTTAAAATACCCGGCCTTCAGGATAGGTCTCTTTTTATACCAGACAATTTGCGGATCGCGACACTAGCAGGTGAGGTGCAACGCCGCGGCCAGGCGGCGCTTCCCCCTCAAGCCGTTGATGACCCGGCAGGCCTCCCGGGTGGGGCAGGCCATCAGCTCCACCCCCCGGTCCTGGAGGTAAGCCGTTAGGGCCGGGTCCACCTGCATTTTCCCGGGCTCGCCTTTGCCCACCACCAGCACCTGGGGGTCCGCGGCCAGGGCCTCGGCCACGTCGTCCAGTTGCAGGAGGTGGGCCTCCTTCCGCCACCAGTCGCTCTTGACCCGGCCCGGCCAGATCAGAACGTCGTTTTTGAAGGTCTGCCCCTCAATCACGATGAGCCCAAATTCATAACGGTCAATCTGCATGGGTCCCTCATTCATCCCGGTTTTACGCCAGTTGCGGTATCAAGTTTGTTCATAAATAAATGCCTGCCCCGGCGTTTTTCCCGAAAACCGAAAACTGGATTAGTAGCTGCCGCGGTAGATGTCAAAATAGGGCGGCGTATACCAGTACTCCAGTTCGGGAGGATACCACTCCCGGGGTACGGGATAGTAATATTTTTCCCAGGTGGGAGGCTCTAGAAAAGTGACCTGCCGGGCCTTCAAGAGCAGCCAGCCGTCCTTCTGGCCCTCCACCACCCCGGCCACCACCACCTTGCTCTTGGGGAGGTACTTTGTGGAGGTGAGCCACTCGTCGCTCTCCACCAGGAAAGTTCCTCCGGAGGCGGCGCCCACCGGGAATAACCGGTCGTCCAGTTGCCGCTGGTCCACCGTCAGCAGGCTGCCCTGCTCCCAGGGCGTCACGCTCATGACCTCGCCCCCCAGGATCGTCAGCCGCCCCTTATACCTATCCGGCCGAGCCGATAATTCAGCAAAACTCACCCGGGGGCCGGCCTCCTGCTGCAGGCTGGTTTCGATGGCCGGAACGCAGCCCACCGCCAGGATGAGCCCGAAAATGAGCCGAAAACTCCATGACTTTGGCATCTTCTTCCCCTTCCCGCCGCGGCTGGTGTATTTCTGTCGGCCTGAAGGCCATGCCCTTAATTTTAGCCCAATTGGCCGGCGATGGCCAGCAGTTGCCGGTTACCCGGGGGCGGCGGTTAGGGTTCAGCCGCCTTTCCTGACCACTGCCTACTGTTTGCCGGGATCACCGGATATGCTAAAGTTATACCATGAAAGAGAAACGCCACACGGTGGAACAAACCGGCCGGGTCTGCTTGGAGCGGGTGGCCATCGTCCTCTTTAAGCCCCAGCTGGCCGAGAACATCGGGGCGGTGGCCCGGGCCGCCTGCAACATGGGGATAAACCGCCTGGTAGCGGTTTCGCCCCTGGACCTGGACCGGGACCGGATGGCCATGATGGCCACCGGCCCGGCGGCGCGACTTCTGACGCAGATGGAGGTCCACGACGACCTGGCCCGGGCCCTCACGCCCTTTCAGTTCATCGTGGGCGCCACCGCCCGGCTGGGGGGCGTCCGCAACGACTATTGCTCTCCCCGGGAGATGGCCGCCCGCCTGGTGGATATTTCCGCGGTGAACGAGGTCGCCCTGCTCTTCGGGCCGGAGAACTGGGGCCTGACCAACGACGAGTTGCCCTTCTGCCACGCCCTGGTCACCATCCCCACCGGGGACTGCTCCTCCCTGAACCTGGCCCAGGCCGTCATGGTGATGGCCTATGAGCTCTTCACCGCAGTGAGCGCCCAACCCCACCCCACCCCCCGCCTGGCCAACTCCCGGGAACTGGAATCCATGTACGCCATGCTCCAGGCGACTCTTCTCAGGATCAACTTCATCAGCCACCAGAACCCGGAGCATTGGATGTTCAACGTCCGCCGGCTCTTCTCCCGCCACGGCCTCCGGGCCCGGGAGTCCCAGGTCATCAAAGGCATCTGCCGCCAGATCGACTGGTACGTGGGCAAGCGTTTGGAAGCAATGGAGAAATAGGGGAAAATTAAGGCTTATAGTACATCAACTGCCGGGCAAAAGGGGCCACCGCCTCTTCCAGGCGGAGCGCCTCCTCCGGCGTCATCGGCACGAAGTCCCGGGTTGCGGCGGCCAGTTCCTCCACCTGCGTGGCGGAGTCCGCCCCCACCACCGCCAGGGTGACGGACTGGCTCAGGGCATAGGCCAGCAGTTCCTTTACCATTTTGTCGGGCTCTTCCGCCATCTGGGGCAACTGTCCCCGGCACAGGGTTTTCATGGCGATGACCCCCATCCCTTTGGCCATGGCCTCCTGGGCCAGGGGCAGAAAACTGGCGTGGTGCGGCTCCGCCGGGTTCACCGGCAGGAGCACCGTGTCAAACTCGAAGCGCGTCAGGGCCCGGCGCAGCACTTCCGGGTCGTGGTGGCCGGTGATGCCGATGAACCGCACCCAGCCCCGTTCCCGGGCGTGGTGGAACGCCTCCAGCGCCCCCCCGGGGACGCTTAGGGCCTCGACTTCGTCCATGGTCCGGATATCGTGCACCTGCCACAGGTCGAGGTAATCCGTCTCGAGGTTCTTCAGCGTGATGCTGAGATGGGCCATGGCCTCCCTAAAGGTGCGCCCGTGGGATTTGCTGGTGAGGAAGAGCCGGTCCCGATGGCCTTTCAGGCCGCGGCCCAGGTAGGCCTCGCTGCCGGAGTAAGCCCGGGCGGTCTCGAAGTAATTGATGCCCGCCGCCAGGGCCGCCTCAATGACCGCCTGGGCCTGGCGGTCGTTACCGTTGGTCCGCAACACGCCTTCGCCTCCCAGGCCTAACCTGGTGGCCGAGTGCCCGGTCCGCCCCAGAGTTTTTTGGGGTAAACTCATAGTCATTCTCCTTCCCGACGTAGGGTGCGTCTCACGCACCATCCGCTTACGGTCGTAGCGGACACAGAAGCCCGCCCTATCAACTTAAGGTGGCACTCACCTGCCTTGACAGCGCCAAGCCGCCTGTTATCCTAATGATAAGATGCCTGCCCCCGATGTAAAGCCCGCTTCGCCTTATCCGGCCCTGGCCGCGGCCCTGCCCCGCATCCCCGGGGGCAGCGGCGTTTACCTGTTCAAGGAGGCTGGCGGCCGGGTGCTCTATGTCGGGAAAGCGGTGAACCTGAAGCACCGCCTGGCTTCCTACCTCAAGACCCCGGACCGTCACGACCCCAAGACTGCCCTGATGTTGAGAAAAATGGCCCAGGTGGATGTGATCCTCACCGCCACCGGCCGGGAAGCCCTCATCCTCGAGCGCAACCTCATCAAAGAGCACCGGCCCCGCTTCAACGTCATGCTCCGGGACGACAAGAATTACCTCTGCCTGCGCCTTGACCTGAAGGAAACCTTCCCGGCCCTCCGGTTCGTCCGGCGGTTTAACCCGGACGGGGCCCGCTATTTCGGCCCCTACGCCTCCGGCGGCATGGCCCGGGAGACCCTGAAGGTCATGCAGCAGGCGTTCGGGGTCCGCACCTGCAAAGAGCGGCGCCTGGCCCCCCGCTCCCGCCCCTGTCTGGAGTATCAACTGGCAAACTGCCTGGGACCCTGCGCCGGGCTGGTGACCGAGGCCGCTTACCGCCAGGCGGTGGCCGAAGCCCTCCTTTTTCTCCAAGGCAAAGGCGGCAATCTTTTGAAAAGGCTCAAGGCGCAGATGGCCCAGGCCGCCGCTGACCTGGATTTTGAGCGGGCCGCGGTTCTCCGGGACCGGGTCAAGGCCATCACCGCCACCCTGGAGCGCCAGGACATGGCCCGGCCCAATTTCCGCGACCAGGACGTCCTGGGCCTGGCGACAGAGGCGGGGCAAGCCCTCATTACGGTACTCCTGGTGCGGGCCGGGCTGGTCACCGGCGGCCGGGAATATTTTTTCCCGGAACTGCC
>Ga0066636_10003507_pt1 | contig 10043 bp, 8 predicted proteins | sample CryGeyCG2014_080_2_FD_62736 | JGI IMG/M metagenome (GOLD analysis project Ga0066636, IMG submission 62736) | Groundwater microbial communities from aquifer - Crystal Geyser CG07_land_8/20/14_0.80 | ecosystem: Environmental > Aquatic > Deep subsurface > Groundwater | place: USA: Utah: Grand...
AGCAATCTGTTAACATTAAGAGATTGCTTCGCACCTTCGGTGCTCGCAATGACAACAGGAAATTGCGTCTCAAAGAACGTGTGAAATAATTGAAAAATGAAAATTGATAAATAAAATTTTCAATTTGCACTTTCCAATTTGCAATTTCAAATATTATAACTCGTCTTGGAGGCGCGTGCGCTACGCGTCAATGGATGTCTCGCGACGAAGAACGTGTGAAATAATTGAAAAATGAAAATTGATAAATAAAATTTTCATTTTGCACTTTCCAATTTGCAATTTCAAATATTATAACTCGTCTTGGAGGCGCCTGCGCCCATGTAGAAAAAAATTGCTTTTTTACCACTCTTTCACAAATTCGTACAAAGTCGTTCTCTGAATAGGCTTCATTCCTGTTCGTTTAATAAGTGTAATTAATTTTCCGAGATCCAATTCATACGAAATTCCCGTCTCACGCACAACCTTCTCTTCCATCAATATTCCTCCGAAATCGTCTGCTCCGTAAAGCAGAGCTGTCTGCGCTAGATCGGGGCTTTCTGTGACCCATCCGGCTTGAACGTGTTCAAAATTATCCAGAGCTATCCGCGATAACGAAACCATTTTTAAATAATCTACGCCTGTTTCCTGTTCTCTAGAAAGTCTTGTTCTCGCTGATTGAAAACTCCATGGAATAAATGCTGTAAAGCCTCCGGTCTCATCCTGCAATTCTCTCAATCTATCTAAATGTTCAACGCGGTCATCAATCGTCTCGCCTAAACCATATACCATTGTAGCCGTGCTCTTCATTCCAAGTCCATGCACCGCTCTCATCACACTGAGCCATTCCGCTGTTGATATTTTTTTTGGACTAATTTTTTTTCGCACATCATCAACAAGTATCTCTGCTCCGCCGCCTGGAAGCGAATCCAGACCGGCATCTTTTAATCGACGTAAAGTTTCTTCTATCGTTATTCCTTCTTTTTTTGCCAGAAAAACAATTTCAGTCGGGCTCAAAGAATGATTCCAAATCCGTGTCTCCGATTTTATCCTTCGGAATAGAGTTTCAAAAAAACTTAGACTCAGGTCGGAGTTCAGTCCGCCCTGAATCAATACTTGAGTCGCTCCGTTATTCTCCGCGTTCTTGATCTTCTCTAACACCTCATCTTCAGACAAAAGAAACCCATTTTCCGCGCCCGGAGCAACATGAAAGGCGCAAAAGCTGCAGCCTGTCTCACAGATATTCGTCAGCGAAATATTTCGGTCTATGACGAATGTAGCTCTGTCCGGACAGTTCTTCTGTTTTCGAACAATATTCGCCAGCGAACCGAGTTTTTGAAAAGAAGTCGAATTCCACAAATCAATCAATTCATAGTGCGAGATTCTTTTTCCATCCAAAATTTTTCGACGAACACTTTCATAAATATCATTTTTGAATTTAAATTTAACTGGTGCCTTGCTTTTCTCACTAAAATCTGAAGATACTTTTTCGTCCCAAATAGGTTCATACAAACTATTCACATATCTTGATTCTAATCCTAACTGTTCAATAAACCTTTTCATTTCGTCAAGAGATGAAAAACGTCTTTGATTCGAAGCACCCGCGGACAATGCGATTCGCTCGTCAAAACTAGTTCCTCCGATATCATCAACCCCCGACCGCATCAATACTTGTAAAAGTTTTCGGTCAAGATAATTCGACAAAGCTCGTATATGAGGAATATTATCCATGAATAATCTGGAAACCGCTGTCAAACGAAGTATCTCAGTACCAGTAGGACCGATCTCAATATTTAATTTTGTACCATGAGGATGAAACGGAAGTGGAATGAAGGCTTGAAAACCGTGTGTTCTGTCCTGAAGTTCACGCACTCGTGACATGTGCTCAACAATTTCATCAATATCCTCGACATGTCCGAAAAGCATCGTCGCGTTCGAAAAAATCCCCAACTTGTGCGCAGTCTCGTGAATTGAGAGCCACTCTTTGCCACTGATTTTATTACTGCATATCAACTTCCTAACCCGCTCGGAAAAAATTTCCGCGCCGCCGCCGGGAATCACTCTTAATCCTCTCTCTTTCAATCGAACTAAAACTTCTTCTACGGTTTTTCCTGAGCGTTTGCTGAGAGCGTCAATCTCTACCGCAGTCAGAGCCTTTATCGGCAGTCCTGGAAAATTTTTTTCAATCCTTACAAATAACTCCTCGTAATAATCTAAATCGCAAAGCTCTGTGACTCCACCAACAATATGTATTTCTGTAATGCCGAGCTTTTTCGCATTAATAAGTTTTTCTTCGGCAGAGTTTAAATCAAGATGAAATGCATCTTCAGAATCTAAATCTTTCCAATAAGCGCAGAGTTTACATTTATTTTCGCAAATATTCGTCGGATTCAAATTCAGGCTATTCGTAAAATATGTTTTCGCACCATGCAGTTTAAATCTGAATGAATCAGCCTCATACATCAGTTCCGGTAAATATGCCTTTGTCAGCAATTCCGCCGCTTCGTCTTCAAAAATCCTGTTGTTCATCGTGAAAGCTCTTTATTAAAGAAAGGAATAATCTTCTGTCTGAATTCATTTATCGCTTCGAGTTCATCTTCTCCTAATTCAAAATAAACTGAACGAGTTAAATATTCCAAGCAAAACGACTCTGACAATCCTAGCTGTTTGGAATATCTGCTTGCAATAGTCTCAATCCTTTTTTTTCCGATTTCCAATGACTCACGAATAATCTTCGCAATTTCTTTTCCGCGCGAATCGCCATTTTTATAAACCCAAACCGCAAAGACAAACGGCAGACCGGTAAGTTCTTTCCATGCAAATGAAAGGTCTATCTCTTCAATAACTTTTGGCGCCTTGAAAAATGCTTTGTCGCCTATCACAATCTCAGCATCGTATTCTTCAGTTTCATGATTCACGATATCTGCATCGATTTCAAAAAGTTCACGGGCAAGTACTTTTACAAGAAGATTTGATGTATGAGAAGCCGGATCTTCACGAATCTTTTTTATGCTCTTCAATGGTTTGTAAAGCCTAAGCAAAACGCTTTTGACATTTCCCAATGAAGCAACGCCTATACCGTCTATCAGCTCAACTGAATCATTCGACAAATAATCAACAATCGGAACGAAAGCAGAATCGATTCTATTGTTTAGAAGCTCATCCATCAGCTTCGAAGGTTCCAAATGAATAAGCGTCACATCACTTCGTTCGCGCAATCCTTCAATCAGAGGCGCTGTATTCAAAAAACTTGATGCTCCAAATCGCAGTTTCATATCTTAATGATACAGAAAAAACAGGCACAGAACCACAGATTAGACGGATTACAGGATAATTAAAAAATCATTGCAAGCTGTGATTCTCCGTATCTCGGTATCTCCGAATTTAAATATTTTTTCCTCAATATTACTTTCTCGCGATAAATATTGAGACTATTCCTGCCGTCACTTTTATAGCTTCAACAACCTTCCAACCGGCTCTACTGATCATTTCTATTATCGCTTTCTGCTCGGGAAATTTTTCAATCGATTTCGCTAAATATTTGTATGCGCTTCCGTTTGAAAACAATCCTCCAATAATTGGAAGGACGGTTCTATTGTATATTCTATGAAAAATTCTTATCACAAAATTTCGCGGTCTTGTGAGTTCCAGAACTGTTATGTTTCCCCCAGTTTTTACTACGCGGTAAGTCTCCTCGAATACCGCACTTTGATCCGATATGTTTCTGATGCAAAATCCTGAAATCATTCCGTCGAAAACTTCTTTTCGAAACGGCATCTTCATAGCATCGCCGACAACAAACTTTACTGTTTTTCCAAATCTTCTCTTCTCAAAATTTTTCTTTGCCGCTCGAAGCATTGAATAAACCGGATCCAATCCGATTACCCTTGCACTTTCGCATTTTGAAATGAGTTCAAGGCTCATGGCGCCGGTTCCACAGCCTAAATCCAAGTAGCATTTTCCTTTTGCAGGTTCGAGCAATGTAGCCGTCCTATTTCTCCAATACCTGTCCAATCCCAGAGAAAGTATCGAATTGAGAAGATCATATTTCGGAACTATCTTCGAAAACATTTCTCTGTTGGTTTTAGCATCCATAAGCGCATTCATATCTATCTATTTAATTCCATATCGATTCCATTTCTTCTCAACTTCTTTCACTTTTTCCTGATCAAATTCTACCGGTTTTCTGTATCCTTCTTTCCATCGGGCATCAACCATAATCGGTGTATTCATTAATAACCTGTTTCCTTCTACCCGGATAGATGCCGGATAAATGTCTCGCTCCGGATCGAATCGCGTAAACCATCCCCAGAGCATAAGCATCGAATCTGCCATAGGCACATCCTGAGAAACCAAAACCTGAAATGGAAATTTCGACGTTATCTCATTTCTTGCTAAAGCCTCGCGTAATGAGTGCAGTTCAGATTTGTCGCTCACCTGCGCCATCAAAAAACCTTCGCCAAGCCGATGTAATTTCAAAATGTCTTTGTGTATTCCGCCAGGCAAATCCTTTGGAGCATTTTTCCGAATCTCATCTCTTCTCAGCGCCATCACGATTAATTTCGAGCCCTCATTCATCTTTGGTCCGGTGAAATCGAGTGTGTCTTGAGCAGAAGGAGAAATGATATACAACGAATCTTTCGGATCAAAATATCTGAAAACAGATTTGCTTACCTCTTCGAAGTTTCTGACATTTACATCTTGATCCACAACAATCAACACCTTTGTCAAAGATAGTTGCCCTTCACCCAATACTGAAAACGCGTGTTTCAATGCTTCATGCGGATAGCGTTCCGAAACTGAAAGAACAGCGAGCGGATGGAATCCGGTTTCAGGATACGCCCAAAAATCTTTAATGCCGGGCTTCATTAATTTCAAAAGAGGAATTGTCAATTCCTGCAATGCCTCGCCGATAAAATAATCTTCTTGCGGCGGCTTGCCGACTACAGTCGCGGGATAAATTGCATTCTTTCTGGATAAAATTCTTTCGACTCGGAAAACAGGAAAATCAGCGGAATGAGAATAATGCCCTAGATGGTCTCCAAACGGTCCTTCTCGCCTTGTGTCGCCTTTTGTCACCGTTCCTTCAAGAACAAATTCAGATGATGCGGGGATTCTATGTCCTGACGGTCTTCGAATTGTTTGAAGCGGTTCTCCCATGATAAAAGAAGCTAGAATTCTTTCGTCAATTCCTTCCGGCAGAGGCGCAATCGCTGAAAGAGTCAAAGCCGGCGGCCCGCCAAGAATGACGCTTACAGGCAAAGTGCGCCCTAATCGGACAGCTTTAGCAAAATGAAATCCTCCGCCTTTCTCGATCTGCCAATGCATTCCTGTCGAGGTTGAGTCGAATCTCTGCATGCGGTAAATTCCAAGATTACCAATTCCAGTTTCAGGATCGATTGTATGAATGAGCGGTAAAGTAAAAAAATATCCTCCATCTAAAGGCCAGCACTTCAAACACGGCAAAGTGTTTAAATCCGGTTTGTTGTCTATTCTGTCTAGAACAGCTCCGCGGCTCTTTTCCGAAAAACCGGTTCTCATCACTTTCCAAATAGTTCCACGCTCATTCCATATGTTTGATAAAGTCGGCGGCATAAGCCGATGAAAAAGTGAAACCAGCTGTGAGCCGATTTCAGTTGGCGGCCTGGCGAAAGCGAGTTCGACCCGTTCGCGCGTTCCAAATAGATTCGTCACAACCGGATAATTCGAACCCTTCACATTTTGAAAAAGCAAAGCCGGGCCCCGCTCCGCCAGCACTCTGTGCTGAATAATCGTTATCTCTTCGCAAGGATCGACTTCCTCACTTATTCTGACTAGAAGTCCCTTTGATTCAAGTTCGGAAATAAAACTTCTTAAATCTCTGTGAATCATTTCGAGTCTGACCAGTATCTTCCGTTGTCGTCTCCGAATTGCTGTAAAACTCGATCAGCAAATACTTCAAATGTTTCCGACATTGTGACAGTATCTGGCGCTCGGCCCCGAAAAAAATAATACGGAATCGAAAGAGGCATTACAACCGCGCCTGCAGATGAAACTTTCGCCGCATTCAAAAAGTCAATATGAGACCAAGGAGATTCCCGGACACACAAAACCAGTTTTCGCTTTTCTTTCAAATGACAATGCGCGGCTCTCGTTATCAGAGAATCGGCAATTCCGTTACTGACCTTCGCAAGTGTATTTGTCGTGCAAGGCAAAATTATCATTCCTAATGTTGGAGTCGAACCTGATGCTATCGGAGCCGCCATATCATCATCTTCAAAAACCTTTTCAGCGTTCTTAATGAGCTCTTCATATTTGCACTCTTCTTTTTCGAGAACTATTTTTCCATGTCTGCTAATAATCAGCCATATCGGCCACGGCGACCTCTTCATCAGCGAAATTGCTGATGCAATTCCTGTCGCCCCTGTTATGCCTAGAACAAGTCTCATCTCAAAAGCACCACCAGTGAAGCAGTGCCGGAAGCAATGGCTGAAAGAGGAAAAAATCTTACAGCTATAGGAATATTTTTATTGCCGGAAAAAATAAAAGTTAAACCTGTCAAAAAAAGCGCAAGCCCTGCAAGCGCTCCCTGCCCCAATTCAAGCCAGAGCAAAAATAGAAATGCAAATGCGATCGTATGAGAAATCGATGCAATTTTGACTGCATTTTTTTCTCCAAATTTTACCGGCAGACTTTTTACACCGGTAATCCTATCGGAAGTTATATCCATAATAGAGTAGATGATATCAAATCCGCTCATCCAAAAAAATGTGAAACCGGCGAGATAAATTATATCAGAGTTCAAAGGCAAACTCTTCGAAGTCGCAACATAGGCTCCAAGCGGCGCTAATGCCAGGCACAAGCCGATTCCGAAATGACATAAACTTGTGAATCGCTTGAGCAGAGAATAAAGCGCAAGCGGAATTATCGGAACAATCGAAAGCTTCAGACATAAATTACCGAGTGCGGCGCATCCCGCGAAATATGCAATCAAACCAAATAGCGCCGCGAACATTGCAGATTTAGTTGAGACTTTTCCTGCAGGAAGTTCTCTTCGCCATGTCCTCGGATTCTTCGCGTCGAGATCTTTATCGAGAATTCTATTCAATGTCATTCCAAAAGTCCGTGCTCCAACTCCGACTAAGATAATAAGCATCAGCTCATTAAATTTTGGCTCGCCATGAGCTCCAAGCCATGCGCCGGCAAAAAGCAATGGAAGGCTGAATAAAGTATGTTCGAGCCGCGTTAATTTGTGCCAGCGTTGAATTATGTTGTCTTGAGTTTCTATGAGCTCGCCAAGTCTTTCATAAATAATCGAGGCAAGCTTTTCTGAAACGATTGGCAGATTTTTTTTCAATAATTTTTTTTCGCCGTCAGAGGCATGGTCAGTCACTCCTTTAATGATATAACATCCGGCATTCTTCTCTTTGCACACTGCCGCTACCGCGAATCCTTCCATATCAACAAGCTGAACCGAAAATGATAACTCTCTTCTTTTCGAATCGTCAAAAAGTCCTTCAGAAATAGAAGCTAATCTTGATTCTTCAAGCAAAGGCCATGACTCGATATTTATCGCGCAACTTTTCTCTTCAGCATTAATTACGTTCACAACTGTAAAGCAATCTCCGATGGAATAGGACTCATTCAACGCTCCGGCAACACCGGCATTGATTATAGTTTTGACTCCGTAATGTTCGATCAAGAGCCTGCATCTTTCTTCAGCCGCTCGTAATCCCATACCGGAAACAGCAACTAAAAATTTTTCGCCTTTTATGAAAAAACAATAAAGGTTTTTTTCGTCTTCAGAAGTCGCATTTACCTTCAACAAGAACGGCTGAGCCTCTTCATAAGTTGCAAATATAATTGCTATCAATTTATTTTAATAAACCTCGCGCCTGCATTAATTCTCCCAGTTTTTCAATTGCCGCCAGTCCGCTGGAACTTATCTCGAATGATTCACCCGTCACAAAGGTTTCAATATGCAATTTCAATATCTTCTCATCAATAGAGACTGAATACTTCTTAGCAATTTTCATAACTGCTTTCGGAGATGACTTAGCCGACTCTAGTGAGTGTAAAATTGTGTCTTCAATCTTCTCGATCGTTTCTTTGCTAAACTTTTTGTCAGCAAAAATTCCAGCCAGCGGTACAGGCAAGCCTGTCTCTTCCTCCCACCATTCTCCCAAATCTATAATTTTTATGAGTCCCATCTCTTTAAACAAAAATCGTTCCTCATGAATAAGTATTCCCATATCAGCTTCGCCGGAAATAACTTTATCAGCAACACAATCGTAAGAAACGATTATGGGTTCAATCTCAGTTCTGTGCCACAACCTGAAGAGCGCTTCCGCAGTTGTGTCTATGCCGGGAATTGCAATTCGAAGCTTTCCTGAACTCGTTTTAATATTTTTTTTGGCAACTACAAGCGGACCGCATCCAAAACCAATTGCCGCTCCCCTTTTCAACAGAGTGTAATTACTCTTGACTCTGAACCACGCAGGAAAAGAAAGTTTTGTCACATCGAATTTTTTCTGCCTCGCAAAGATATTCAAATCGCTTATGTCATGAATATGCGGCTCGAATTCTATCTGCACTCCGAGTTTATTCTCAATAAATCTGTAAAAGATAAAGACATCGTTTGGACATGGAGAAAAAGCAACTGAAATATTCATCATTCATCATTCATCATTTATTTCATATGTTTCTTCGGCACCATGATGAACGGAAGATTGCGATACTGATCTTTCCAATCCAGGCCGTAACCTACAACAAATTTGTTCTCGAGAGTGAATCCGACATAATCGACTGTGACAGGCACTTTTCTTGTTTCCGGCTTATCCAGAAGAGAACAAATTTTCACCGACTCAGGATTTCTTGCCTCAATAATCTGTTTCAGATATGCCCACGTGAGTCCTGTATCCACAACGTCCTCGACAACAAGAACATGTTTCGACTCAACAGGTGCCGCGAGATCTTTCATGATTCTGACCACGCCTGATGACTTCGTAAGGTGGCCGTAAGAAGATACCGAAATAAAATCTATCTCCAAAGGAAGATGTATCTCGCGCATAAGGTCGGCAAGAAATACTGACGCGCCCCGCAAAATAGCAACCAATAACAAATTCTTGTCGTGATAATCTTCAGTTATTTTTTTCCCCAATTTCTTGACGGCTTCTTGAATTTCATCCGAAGTCAAAACAACTTCTCCGACAATTTCATCAGCCCATCCGGATCGTTCTCTCAGTTCAGCTGTCACAAGCAATAAACTCCTCTTACGCAATCTCTTTCGAGTCATTCGGTAAACCATCGGAATGAACCTCGATATGCAAAATCTCTTCTGCATGTTTCGGCACTCTGGTTCGCTCAGCCTGCTTCACTCCGATTATCCAGAGCACTCCTTCATCATCGCACAGAAGAGGCCATAAGTCACGTTCAAGCAAAGGTATCTTTTCATCGATAAAAATATCCTGCAGCTTTTTTGTGCCGGTCATTCCAAAAGGCTGAAGCCTGTCTCCCTGCAAACGAGTGCGCACAATTAATCTTCCTACAACGCTTTCCTCAGAGATATTTGCGCTCGCGGCCCATGGCTTTTGCAAATCCTTGGGGCGAATTTCAGAACGTTTTAATTCAGCAATGTCTTTTCGGTATTCTTTTTTTTTAACAGAAATTTTTAATCCCATAGAAGGAATTATTGTCTCGCCTAAATCAGATAAAGCGCTTTCATTAATCGAAAGGCAAAGTCCTTGAATCGGCCGTCCTATTGTCAGCCTGTCTTCGTTTGAATGGTTTATCCAAACAGAAACTCCTTCTGAGAGGTCGCACCTTCCGCCTATTGCAATTATATCCTCTATGCTTTCAATTACATCCCGCGCAGGAAAAATTCCAATACGATTTAAAATTGAATGAATGCATCTCGATCGTAACGCAGGATGAAGTTCTTTTATAATTCTCAATGGAACCGATATCTTTTCGTCTTCCATGCTCCACAAATGCAGTTCTCGTTCTACAATTGAATAAAAAAAATCTTCGTCCAGTTTTGCCGACTCAGCTAACGAATTTAAGCTCCCGATAATATCGCATTGAGAATG
>Ga0066636_10003512_pt1 | contig 10034 bp, 10 predicted proteins | sample CryGeyCG2014_080_2_FD_62736 | JGI IMG/M metagenome (GOLD analysis project Ga0066636, IMG submission 62736) | Groundwater microbial communities from aquifer - Crystal Geyser CG07_land_8/20/14_0.80 | ecosystem: Environmental > Aquatic > Deep subsurface > Groundwater | place: USA: Utah: Grand...
AAAGATTACTTCATGAAAAAGATAGAAAGTTGCAATGAAAAACCAGAGGAAAAGATAACTGGTTTGAATGTAGATTTCTCTGTTGACAGGGAAGGTGTTATTATAAAAATTTCCAAGGAAAATAAAAAACAGACGATAAGTATGAGGATAAACCCTGAAGTTAGAAGATTCATACTGGTTTATCCCGAACTGATAAATGCTTTTAAAACAAACATTCCTATTTACGACTTCCTTGAGAAAGATGTAAAAATAAACATATTTGAAAGTGAGACGTATAACTTAATAAAAATAGTCTATATTAATAAATTTTATTAAAATCTCATTATAGAAAAGTCAACAGTTAAATCTTTTATTGGTTCAATTTTTGTTACATCAAAACATGTATGAGAGCATAAATCATTCATATCCAAAATTCCGTTTGGCTCTCCCAATATCGGAACAAGTTTATATTCTCCGACCGAAGGATAATGTATAGGATTAGTTAGATAATTGAAAAGATTCGGTATGCTAAACTTGTCTTCATAAACTGTTTTATATTTTATTGTTGGAGCATCTTCCAAAATAATTCCCGTATGAGGACACATTTTAGTTTCTGTTGAATATCCCCATAATATTACATCCCCAGACATTACCCCTTTTTCACCTTTGGATGATACAAAAGGAATTGGCTCCCCATTATATGATATAACTCCGTCATCTCTTATAGTCATGCTATCAGCCAAATAATTTATTTCACCATATGAAATCATCATAGTTGCTGCTGTATATGGTAAATCTTTTTCTATCTCAGCTGTTTCAAAATATTTTCTGTATGCAAAAACAACCAAATCTGCACAATCTGCACAAATACGATGTTCTGTTTGATGTGTAAAAGCTGGTCCCTGGTCATTTAAACCTCTGCTTCCATAATTAAATGGTAAATTCATAAAAGATAAAAACCAGCTTGAAACTGAATTGTATTCTGGTCTTACACTTACTCTAAATACATCATCTTTTATTCCAAATTTATTTGTTGACTCGGCTCCTGAAGAACTGATTGTATCTCCATCAACAATAAAATCCAAGGAAAAATGCATTGTTCCCAACCCTGCGTATTTATTTTTTATATATTCTCTAATCAAAGAATCTTCTGGAGATAATTCGGAATAAAATATAGTATCTCCGGAGGTCCACATGGTAAATTCATCTGGAAGAAAATTATACAAAGAACTTTTAATTAGCGGTCTTGTGAATCTTCCTACTGCAAAAGGAATTTTGGTATATTCCATGGGAGCAAATCCCGAGGAATAGTCTATATTTTTATAAGAGGGTTCTGTAGATTCAACCTGACTCCAAATTGTTTGATATTCTGGAAAAATTGTGTCCAAAGATGCAACATCGATTGGAACATTGTTTAATGTAATTTTGTCTGTTGTGGAAGCATAAAAAGTGTCGTTAGTTTCTGTATTTCTTATCTGAACCAAAGGATACATTTCTATTCCCTGAAGACCATATATCAAATCTCTATTCTTCTCAGTTGCATAAAGTTCCCTTGATTCCCTTGCAACAATTTGTGCCTTTACTGGTTCGTAAATAGCAGTTTGAATTCTATTATCCAAACTATTAGAATGGGTGGGTGAAATTGCACTAAGCAAACTAAATATTAAACTTAAAGCTTTCATGCAAAAAGCTAATATCCTGAACTTTATAAAGCTTTCTTTTGTAACCACTATAAAATAGGTATTTACTTAGCTTTTCTATTCCAACAAACTATTTAAATTTGTAAAAGATGAAAGAGCTATGGAAATCAGGGATATATTTACTCCGGATATCAGGAAAATTGCAAAAGAGTATTATTCGAGAAAAGACATACAGCAGTTGCTGATTAGCGAGGCAAAAAACAGGGAAATAGCTTTCCGTTATGTTGAAACTTTCGGCAAAAGACCAGACATATTGCAATATGAAAATGATATTTATTCTTTGGCTGAAAAAGGCGTTACATCCTTCCACATGTCTGAAGAAATCTGGTCTGAACCTCTCGAATTGAAAACAGAAATGTCAAAAGAGGAACTGGACAAGTTAAGAATTGGCTGGGATTTAATAATTGATATTGATTCAAAATATTTAGAATATAATAAAATTGCTGCAGAATTATTAGTTGAAGCGTTGAAATTCCACAACATAAAAAATATGGGTGTCAAGTTTTCCGGAGGAACGGGTTTTCATGTCGGTTTGTCATTCAAAGCATTCCCGAAAAAAATTCAGAGTTTAAACATTAAAGATTTCTTCCCCGAAGGACCAAGGTTGATTGCTTCTTATCTGAAAGAGATGATTAAGAAACCACTATCAGAAAGAATTTTATCTTTAAATTCATTAAGCGAAATAGCAACAAGCTTAAAAAAACCCGAGGAAGAATTTATTGTTGACGGACAATTCGACCCATTTACAATTGTTTCTATAGACACAATTTTAATTTCATCAAGACATTTATTCAGAATGCCTTATTCTTTGCATGAAAAGACAAAATTAGCGAGCGTCGTTATCAAGCCAGAACAAATAAAAGAATTCCATATCGGATGGGCAAAACCTTCGAGAGTTTTTCCCCGCGTATTTTTGCCCGAGCCTGAAAAAGATGAAGCCCGCGAGTTATTGACGCAGGCACTGGATTGGAAGGCAAGAAGAAAATCCGAAGAGAAAGAAAAGGAAAAAATAGAATCCAAGTTTGAACAGATAAAAATTGAAAATATAACTGATGACTTGTTTCCCAAATGCATTAGAAATATTTTAGAGGGTATTAAAAAAGACGGGAGAAAAAGGGTTTTGTTTGTTCTGATAACTTTTTTCAGGAGCTTGCATATGGACGAGAACATTATTGAAAAAAGAATTTTTGAATGGAATTTGAAAAATTACAGACCATTAAAAGAAGGTTATATCAAAGCGCAATTAGACTGGTTCAAAAAACAAAAAAGAATCCTTCCACCAAACTGCGACAATGATTCTTATTACAAAGATCTGGGTGTTTGTGAAAATGATAGCTGTCGCAATATAAAAAATCCTGTGAATTATGTTTTAAGACAAATCAGAATTAATGAAGCAAGAGAATATAATAGTAAAAGAGGAAGAAAAAGAAAAAACATTTAAATCAAAAAATCCTCTAGAGATCTAGAGATATAGATTATTTACAAACGAAAATAATTTAAATACCTATTTACTATAAAATAATATGTTTAATATGAAAAAAAGAGTGTGCTTAGTTGTTTTATTCGCTGTAATGACGATAATTCTTATTTCTACAGTTTATGCCCAGACTGAAGAAGTTGATAAAGCTTATAATTGGGCGATAAAAGAAGTTACATCCCGAGGATGGAATGCTTTGACAGTAAGAGAACATTCTTTTGCTTTGCTGGCTTTGGGTTATGATCCTAACTATAGAGCTCCGGGAAGAACATCATTGATTGCAAAATCATTAAGATTAGCTAACGGTGAAAGATGTTGGGGAGACCCCGACAGAAATTTGGCTCCGGCATCTGAAAATAATTGTTATCTTCTTTCAACAGCAATGGCAAAATTAGCTTTGGAAGAAATAAATTATAATCCTACTGAAATTGATTTGATACAGGATTGGTTGGCAAGACATAATTTGGATATTACATCTGACTTATTTTGGTATTTGGAATTGGACAGCAATAAAGCAATGACATGCACAATTTCATACAAAACATCCGATGCTGTCGGTGGCGACCATATTGATACAGTAACGATGAATGATGACAAAACATTGGTATTAACAAACCCAACAACTTCAGCTTGTTTTGAAAACAGGGGGGATATTAATCTAGATCCAAACAGAGATTCTTACTGGTTGAAAATTAAAAATGATGCAACTTGTTATAATATATATTATATAGTATCATGCCAAGCAGAAGATTTAGGAAATTATGTTGCAACAATCTTCTACAAAAAAGACCCTGATGACAGGATTTATTATTTATACAATTCTGTAGCTTCACAAGAATCTGCAGGAAATATTCAATTGTTACCTATATCGGCAAAATGTTTCCCAAAAACAGCTAATGATAAAACATGTGATTACGAAACAACAGGATGGGTTGGAGCTGTTTTAGAACAACAAGGTTTTGCAGGTGAACCGCAATTAAGAAAATTATTGCCTTATTTGGTTGCTTACAAAGATGACAACGAAAAATATTTGCCATTATCATTCTTATATGCAATTTCAGAAATAAATTATTTCGGTTCAGCGTTGGTAAATTCACAAAGTCCAGCTGTTTTATCTGGACAGTATGGAGGAACTGCTGGAGGATTCTGGGTAGCTGAAAACAGCGCTTACGGAAAATATTATGATACTGCATTGTCATGTATGGCTTTAGGTGCCAATGGTGTTTTCTCATCATATCCTGACGCTGCTGAATCAATAACAAATGCAAAAAGATATTTAGTAAGACCGGATGTCCAGGCAGCTGATGGTTATTGGGCGCAGGGTTCAACAGTAAATGCGAGATTCAGAGATACTAACTTTTTATTATGGGCTTGTTTCAGCACAAGAGAATGGATAGACGATACTGATTGTGAAGAAGCCGGCTATAATTGTTATGTTTCAGCATGTCCAACAAATTATTTAACAGTAAACTTGGCATGTGAAGCTAATGAAATATGTTGTAGACCAAGGACAGCATGCGAACAAGCAGGTGGTGTTTGCCAAGAAACTACTTGTGACTCAAATACACAACAGGATATATATAGTGAGCTAAGACAAAGTTGTATTGACGCTGGTTTAGGAAATTATTGTTGTATAAATTTAAATTCATGTGAAAGAAGTGGCGGAACATGCAGATTAAATTTAGGTTCTGCTTCAAACCCGTTATGTCCGTCTGGTCAGGAAGATGGTTATGCATCATTAAACAGTGCTTGTGAATTAAGTTATGGAACAGATTATATTTGCTGTTTTTCGTCTGGAACAAGGCCAAATGAATGTGAAGAGCAAGGAGATGATTTTGTTTGCAGAGACGAATGTGATGAATATACAGAAACACAGGTGGCTTATTCCTGTCCTGAGGATGAAGTATGCTGTCATTCATCAGGAGGAGGAGCTGGAGGCGGTGGAGGAAATGCTGGAAATACAGAATGTGAAACTGTCTATAATTATATATGCAGAGATGTAGCTTGCTTGCCTGGAGAAATACAAATGACTTATGACTGCTCAACTTATGGTGTATGCTGTGCTCCTTGTGAAACAATTTATGATTGTCTGGAACAGGCATGTGAAGGTTACCAAGTCAAGGATTATAATGATATTTTTGGATTATGTGAATATTACACAGAAACAAAATGTAGCGATGGTTTCGATAATGATGGTGATGGAGATGTTGATTGTTCAGATTATGATTGTTATGATACAACAGATTGTGCTGGCGCTGGAGAAACTACCTGTGAAGGTGCCGGGCATAAATGCTGTGCAGTCGGGGCAACAGGAAGTGAACATTTCACAGAATTAGATTCAACCTGTGATTATGGAAATTGTTATGAAGATTGTGGTATATGCAGTGATGTTGGTTATTGTTGTGATGAATGTGATGGAACATATTACTCGGAATTTGATGATACTTGTTTAGACGGCAAACAATGTTGTTCAGCATGCGGAACAGCGACACAGATAGAATGTAATACAAACTCAGATTGTGAAAAAGGATACAAATGTTCAAACAATGAATGTGTAAAAGCAAAATCAACAACATGGTTATGGATATTAATAATAGTGTTTGTAGTAATAATTGCAGGTCTGGTCTACTATTATTTCGTCGTAATGAAAAAAGGTGGCAAAGGAAAGCCAAGGAAAGAAGAAATCAAACCAGGTTTTCCACCAACATCAAGACCTCCAATAAACAGACCTTTGTTTCCACCGATAAGACCAACAACACAGCAACCAAATCCATTGTTCAGGCCACCAATGACATTCCAGCCAAAACCACCAATGATGCAACAATCAAAAACAACAACCATGACAAAGAAAGTTGCACCAAGAACTCCCCGTTCTAAAACAGAAAAAGAATTGGAATCAACTTTCAGCAAGTTGAAAGGATTAACGAAGAGGAAATAAATTCTTTATTTATTTAAATTCAATTTTTCTGCACAATCTCTACAGATTAGTAGAAACTTATCTTTTTTTTATTCCTCAGTTCTATCATTAATCTTAATTCTTTATTTGAAGGTGGGAGCGCTTTAAAGAGATCTTCTTTAGAAATCTCAAAGGCAAGATCATTTTTAATTTCTGTTGAACTGATTAATTTTTTACATAAAACACATATCTCAACTTTATTAGTCATTTTATTCTTCATAAAATTTTTCATACCATTCTTTACCTTTTGTGGAACTATCAACTATTGCCCATATCCAGAATGGCAACGAAATTAAAAATCCAAGTATCGTAGGAAAAGGAACAAATAAACTAATTGTAGCAATTATAATTGTAGCAATTACCTCAAAAGGCAAAGCAATCCAAAATTTAACTTTGTCTTTTTTATAAGTATATAACCAATTAAATGGAGAGAGAAATACTGCTAATAAAACTGCCGCTGTTTTGCTTTTACCTTTGTTTACTTGAGAATGACCTCTTTGCCTAACGCCACAAAACGGACATATCTCTGCTTCTTTTTTAATTATTTTACCACAACTAGAACAATATACTTCATCAAACTTCTTTTCCTTAACCATACTTTTTTATAGAAGTCAAATCTATTTAAAACTTTTGGTACAAAAGTTTGTATATCTGTTAATAAAGATTTTGGTATAAATGTTTATATCATGAGTAAATATGATGAAGTTGTTTTGAAAATTGTTTCTAAAGAGGAAATTAAAAGCACTAATGAAATTTTGGTGGAATTACAGCAGAAAACAGGTAAGACAATAAACTGGCATGCTCTTTACAGAATTCTGATGGAATTAAAAGACAAGAATAAAATCGAAAAGCTGAAATCCCGAGCAGGTTTTTTCTGGAAGAAAAAATGATATAAAGTTTATGAGCATAAACTTTATTAACTAAAATATTTTAGAGTAAATATGAAAAGAGGCATGTTGTTTGTATTTGCATTATTGTTTGTTTTATCGATAGGGATTGTCTCGGCAAGCGAATGTCTGGAGACATCAATAGCTAAATCTGTTTATCTTAACAAAGAAACATTTCAGGCAGAAATAACCGGGGAATTTTACAAGGATTTATCATACAAAAATTTTGTTTTTTACAATCAGGACTTGGAAAAATATTATTATCCCATATTCAAGGTTATAAAATTATCAGCCAACAAATATTTCACATATGTTGATTTGAACATTCCTGACGGTTCTTACCTGTTTATTACAAAAGATGTTTTATGCAAATATAATAACCTAGTTACGACTGTTTCAGAATCAAATCCGTTTCTCTTGAAAAATTCAACAAATGAGAGTTTGCTTATGGCTTTAAATCCTGGTGTTATAAAAACAAATTCCGGAACAATAGCAACTTTGACATTAAAAAATAAAAACGGAAAGGAGATTACTGCTGAGATAAGTTCAGAATCAACACCGCAGTTAAAAACTTTTGTCTCGCCAAACGAAAACAAAGCTGTCAAGATTTATTTTCCTGTCATGTACACTGTTAACGGTTTGAAATTTGAAAATTTGAATATAAAATATTATCTTACAGAAGATGCAGATAAAATAAATCAGACAAATGAGACGAATGTAACGGTAACTGTCAGGCAGTATGAAGTTCCTATGATTATTTACACTTTAATTTCAGAGGAACCACAGGAACAGCAGGAGATTTTGATTGTCAACGATACTTTTGAATATGAAGAAGAAAATAAGTCGGCTTCAAATGAATCTGTAGATATAAATGATACGTTAATAACAAATAAGCTCGAATTTGTGGAAAGCTCGATAACTGATAGTTTAAGCGGAGAAAAAATTGTAAAAATTAATCTGAAAAACCCTTCAAATAAAGATATAACTGAGATAAGATTAAGTTACTCCTCCAAATTATACGGAATAATTGATTATGTAAAACCAGATTATATAGAAAAATTAAAACCGAACGAAATGAAAGAGATAGAAATTCTTTTCAGATTTGATGATTTCTTCTACGGAACATACAACGGCTCGATAATTGCCTTAGGTTATATTGAACTTAAGGAAATATCAACAAGTATCCCTGTTAATATTTTTATTAAAAAATTTGGTGGCAATGAAAATGAAGTTTCAGATAAAACTTGCAGGGAAAGAGGCGGCGAAGTTTGCGGAAAAAACGAGACATGTTCAGTTGATGTTGTTCCGGTAAACGATGAAGAATGTTGCTTCGGTCAGTGCGGAGAATCAACAACACCTAAAAAAGAAACTAAGATTAACTGGTGGCTGGTTGGAGTTTTCATAGGATTAATTGTTGTTTCTATTGGATTCATCTGGTTCTCTTTCAGAAAGCCGAAGAAAAAGATGGAAGATTTCGTAAAAAAAGTTGAAGATAGATACAGACAAAAAATTGGTGAAAAAAGGGCTTCATTAAGAAGACCGATTGACGAAGAGAAAGATTTAGGCAATAGATAATTATTCTTTTTTAATATTTTTTTCCAGCTCTTCTAATTCTTTTTTGATTTCATCACCTTTGCCCAATTTGATTTGGGTAAGAAGATGCTGCAATTGTTTCTTCAAGATTCCGCTTTCAATGTTCGATTTTTTTAGCATGGAGTCGTAATTATGCAATCTAGCTATCAAATCATTGATAAAAATATTTGCCTCATTAAGATTGAATTTAACATCTTTTGGTTCTATAATCTCCAATGAAGAAGGCATATAATCAATAATTAACTCCATTATTGCTTGAAAATTTTTTAACAAAGCTTCCACCTCGATAAAACCTGAAAAAATATTCTCTAAAGGCGTTACATCATGTATTTTTTTGTCGATTAATTTAATTTTTTCATTGTTTTCTACACCCTGGAAAACTAAATTTAACGACTCTTTGACGTAATTTTCCGGACGGCCTGCTATCTCTATAATAAAATGTATATGGAAAAAACCTTTTGATAAAAATTCTCTTATATTTATTTTTTCTTCCATTGAACTATTAGAATTCCTTGTTTTTTAAAGTTTGTTAATTTATTTTTTCCCTTAAAAATTTCACATAATCTATAGCAATTTTTGGTGTAATTTTCAAAATTTCAGTTGTTTCTGTTTCATTGCATTGTATAATATTTTCATCAAAACCTCTGAATGATTTAAATTGGCATTTATTATATTCGCAAAATAAAGCTCTTTCAATTATAAAATCCTCTACAAATTTTGGTATATTTGATTCCAGCTGAAGTGATTTTAGTTGGACAACACAATCATCTATTTTAGAACAATTAAATGGTAATGTTTGTTTTTCTTTTGAAAAGCACATTTTGTATTCCTTTATTGTAAAATTATTATATAAAATAAATCCCACAACAGCTAAAGCTGTTAATATAATCAAAATTATAATTAGGACTATCAAAACTTTTCCGTTCTTATTTAACATTTTTATCTTTTCTTCTTTTTACCCCAGACATGAATGGCCATATAAATTATTGGTAAAATACCTACAGTATTTAATATCAAAATCAGCACAAACCATGCAGTATGTTTGTTTCTTGCTGAATTCCACATAGCAATTCCTTTCCAAACTGCTTCCCACACCACCATTACTGCAAGTAAAATAGCCATTCCCAAGGAAATTTCATTTCCCGATAAACTCACCATTTTCCCTCCCTTTTATGAATTCTATATTTTTGTAAAGCTTCTTTAAGCTGAATATGAGTTTTTGCATATTTTTCCAGTGGAATATTCTTCATCGCTGCATCTATTGACTGGCGGGCTGCTTTTGCACCTTCAACAGTTCCTACAGGATGTCCATGAATCCCTCCCCCCATCTGAATAATAATATCTTTTCCCAAATTTTTAATTAAAAAAGGAACATGTCCTGGATGCAAACCGCCGGAGCAAACAGGAAAAACTTGTTTTAGATCATAAACGTTCTCAACACA
>Ga0066636_10003519_pt1 | contig 10026 bp, 8 predicted proteins | sample CryGeyCG2014_080_2_FD_62736 | JGI IMG/M metagenome (GOLD analysis project Ga0066636, IMG submission 62736) | Groundwater microbial communities from aquifer - Crystal Geyser CG07_land_8/20/14_0.80 | ecosystem: Environmental > Aquatic > Deep subsurface > Groundwater | place: USA: Utah: Grand...
GTGATCACCCAATTGGAACCGGCCTTGTTCAAGAAAGTAACCTAAAATATTTTAAAATCAGTGACCAGATCCAGGGATAAAAGAATCTGGGAATCCCTGTATTTTTCTTCAAATTCCATGGAATAAAAATAAAACCACTTGTATTTTGCTGAACACGACAGGAAGGAATTCAATTTGAATGAGAGGGCATTGGTGAGTTCCGCGCGTATCTGGCGATTGCCGAAATCAAACCGCTTGATGGAATAGAAGGTGTTCAGATTAAGCGTATAAGTGAGATTTTCCAGCAAACCATATTTCACGTCTACAATTGTTTCAATACCTGAAAATAGCGCTTTTTCCGGATCCTGCGTCTGTTTTTCAAAACCAAGGCCCATTTTTCCCGTGATATGCTCTGTTTCAAATAACGCTCCGAAGGTTTCCCTGAATAGCAGGGGTCTGAGGTTATCGGTTTTTTTGACAACCGTATCCACCTGAGATTTGTGATACGGGTTCAAAACCGGCGACAGGTTATACGTATAAAACAGCGTGCCCCGGAGAAGATTCTGAAAATACTCATCATTTTGGCGTATATAATAAATATAAGGCGTTAGAATCAATTGATGACGCTGATTGTAGATGGTCAAATCGATTTTATCTTCCAGCCCCCATTTCTGATAGGTTTCATAGGGTTTGCCCGGCGGAATATCAATGCTTTCATTTTTTGAAACATTGGAGCGATCATAAAAATTGGACAGGGATACATCCATCAACATTCTGAAGCGATTGTCCAGATAGCCGTAATCCTCGTTGGCGATCACGTGCTCGCTCTTCAGATCCTCCGTTATCAAATCCGAGATGGTCTGCCATGAATTTTGATACGGGATCTCTCTGTTAAAGCGTTTTGCCAGCAGATCATATACGGATTGGGGAGAACATATTAAATAGCGCCTGTTTTCATTGATGGGGTATCCCTGTATCGCATCGCCATCCGTTCCGGTAATGACGAGATCTTCCTGATTGAGAGCGACCTGTTTAAGCTCGCTTCCTGAAAGTTTGTAGACAAATATGGGGAACTCATTATCTACCATTTTCAGGATATCAAGATAGGCGAATCTTCCGGAGACCCTTCCCAGGGAAATAGACCCTTTTTCCAAAATGGAGACTTCCGCGCCGAACCGATGTCTCATTAACTCCGCCACGCGGGTGTCATCCACCTCCACATCGCAACAGGCATCTGCGACAAGTTCTCTCTCCCCTTCCTGGATGAACCGGTTTTTCCAGATAGTCAGCCGGGTGGCAAACTCGATATAGTTTTTTTCCGGGGTGGGAACGTATGCCGGCGAATGAAACTTTAATGTTTGCACGGCAAGACGGTCCCCGGAAGAAAGGGTCAGGCGATAGTATCCATAGGGGTTTACCAGCGAAACGATGGATCTTCCCGAATCGATATCCACCCGCTCGGCTTTGGCGGCGTAAAGTTCGCCGGTGGCGTCGCCCCCGCTGATACACAGGGCGATTTGGGGGTATTTTTTCATCATCGCGAGATTGCCTGAATACGGATGCCCGGAAAGAAGAACAATATAATCCGTGCCTTCGCTTTGGATCTGGTCGATCAAGGGCTGTAAGGACTCATCAGCATTTTTTAACGTGATTTCCAGAATTTGTTTTTCGGCGATGTCAAAAAATCCCTTTTCCGATGTGATGCCGATAAACGTAAATAGCTTATCTTTTATTTTTACCTTGAAATAAGGTGGAAACAGCGGGGTTCCATTTTTTTCAATATTGGCGGAAAGCAGATGGGTTTTTTTCCCGTTTGCAATAAATTCCAGATTGTTGACCCCGATATTTAAGTCATTGGCGGACACAAGCGTGGCCGCGCAATCAAAATAATCAAGAAAATCCATGGTTACCGAACCATATGAAAACCGCGAAAGCAGTCCGGGATAAAATGCATTGCCAAGATCGATATACAAATCCGCGGCGCTCTTTTTCCGCTCCTCGATCAATGACTGGGCCATCACCAGCATTGGGTCTTCCTTATCCTGATTTTCGGGGGCGGCGGTAAATCGGCCGTTGAGATTGGATGTCAGAAGGAGCATTACTTGTTCATCGCAAGTCGCCGGAACGGGAGTAAACGCTAAGATCAACATCCAGGGGAGAAAACACAGGATGGTTTTTCTAAATATCTGATTAATCGATTTCACAGGCGGACTCGATTCAATTTATTTATTGGTGGTTATGGGCTTCGCCGGCTCTGGAGCGGGAGGGAGATTCTTGATCAATTCGGCAATTTTTGCTTGTTTTTCATCAATATCCGCCTGCAGTTTCCGGTTGGAGGTTACGAGTTCCTGATATTCTTTGTCCTTACGCTGGAGGGTTTCATCTTGTTTTTTGACGGCGCCTTCAAGATGGACCGCCAGTTCATTGGCTTTTTTTAGAGTTTCATCCCGTTCTTTGACGACGCTTTCAAGATGGACCGCCAGTTCATTGGCTTTTTTAAGGTTCCCCACCAGTAACAGGATGGCCGCATCCTTTTCCTGGACCATTTGCTTGACGGATGCCAATTGCTTTTCCATTTCCATCATCCGTGATGCAAATTCCGCTTTCAATGAATCCCGTTCCGAATTGAACGAATCCGACTGCGCTTGCAGCAGTCCTTTAAATTTTGTGATTTCGTCGGCGTTTTTTTTCTCAAGGGCCATATTGATGTCGGTTAATTCGGCGATCGTCACATCGCTTTCCCGCTCAAGGGACTCAAAACGAAGGCAAAGGTCCTCATAGCTTTCATTCATCTGCGCCATATCTTCATTATATTTCTTATTTACAGATTGAATTTCGGCGTTCAAATTTAAAACCTTTTCATTGAGCGTTGCCACGTCAGACTTGTACCCCATGTTTTCGGTTTTTAAAACCTCATTTTCCCTTAATGCGAGGTCCAGATTTTTATTCATCATGCGATTTTCCGCCTTGATATGATCTTCCGGAGTGTCTGGGCCGCGCCCCGGAATCGACGCGCAGGACGTGACCAGGCTTAATAGAAAAAAAAGAAATAATAGTTGTCTCATGAAGGCTCCTCTTGTTGGTAAGGTCTGTGTTCTATATCCCTTGTTTCTCTTCGGCCATCAACTCCTCAAACACTTTCCGGGTCTGTTCAACGGTGGTGTTGATATTGAAATGCGTGCGAATGCGGACCCTGGCGTTTTCCCCCAGTCGTTTGCGGGTTTCGGGGTTCTCGTAAAGGTCGATGATGGCGCGTGCCAGGGCCCGGGGATCGCTGGGGGGGATCACAAATCCGGATTCCTTGTCCGTCACCAGTTCCGGGAGCCCCCCCACATTCGTGACAATGGGCGGAATGCCGTAGCACATGGCTTCGATGACGGCCCGGGAAAGGCCTTCGCGTTTGGTGGACGGCATGACAAACACATCTCCGGCGGAGATGACTGCGGGCGCGTCATTGCGGAACCCGAGCAGGTGGATGCGGTGGCGCAGGGGGCTTTCGTTGATCTGGTGGATCAGTTTTCGATTTTCCGATATTTTCCCCATGAGAATGAAATGCACCGGGAGTTCCGGCGGGAGGAATTTTGCGGATTCGACGATCACATGGGCTCCTTTGTGGGGGCGGTCCCGGCCCGCGAAGGTGACCACGAAATCGTTTTCCGATATGCCGAATTCGGAGAGATCGGCAGGGGCGTCCTGGTACCAGGCCAGATCATGGCCTTTGTAAATGGCCACGGCCCGGCCGGGTGAGAATTTCATTCCCATCCAGCGCATGGCGTTCAGGTAGTCCCGGACGGCCCGGCAAACGCAGATGATGCGGTTGACCCGGGGGTTTAAATGGGTGGTCCAGGAAGCAGGTGAGAAAAAGTTGATATTGCCCACCATACCCCGGTAGGTGACCACCTTGGCCGTCCGCCCCGCCCGGGACAGGATCAGATTGGACGTGGCATGGTTGTTAAAACAGTAGATGATGTCATAAATCTTGCGGTTCAGAATCTTTCGAATTTCCCTCATGCCGCCCGGCGAGAACCGGGTTTTTAAAATCAGCGGATAAAAGATGATCCCTGATTTTTCAAGGCGCGGGTGATATCGGCCGGTGGGGTTGCAGGCCACTTCGATATCCACGCCGCTTTGCCGGAGCCGGATAAACAGCTCGGTTTCCGGCAGATCGCTGCGGTCGGTGATGGCAAGGACGCGATAATTTTTCATAGGATCAGGACGCCCTTTATTCGATTGCCCGTGGAGCGGCGGGCCTGTAAACGGACAGGATCGCCGCCAGCATGACAAGATAAAAAGTTATCAGCATGTTGCGGTTAAACAGCGTGCCGGTCAGGGAAAACAACATGTAGCCCGTGATCAGGTAAACGCCGCACCAGGCCATATCTCTTGATCCGTCGTCATCTCCGGCGGTTCGGATGGCATGGATGAGGACTGCCAGCGGCGTCAGAAAAAACGCCAGCAGAATCATCAGGCCGGCAATGCCGTAGGATGTCCACATGTTCAGGTAGAAATTGTGCGGCTCATCGAATATTTCAATGCCCGGCGCGATCTGGCCGGTGTTGACCCGGTTGGTGACGATCTGTCGGTAGCCTTTAGGGCCCACCCCGAAAAACGGATGATCCTTGATGATGATCGCTGCTTCCATCCACATGCGCAGATGATGGGCTTCGTATTCGCCGATGTAATTCACGCGCTCATGGTTTTTGATAAAATCCCTTGCTTCATCAATGCCTTTTTCAAACCGTTCGGCCAGGTACAGGTGGGGAAACAAAAACAGCAGAAACACGAAAATAGCGGCCATGGCAGAGATGACGATTTTTGCGTTAAAACTTTTTAAATGCTGTCTGATCTGGAAAATAAAAATGAGAGTTAGAAACGGGATCGTGATCACCGATCCCCGGGTTCCGGAAAAAAACGCCGCCAGCAGCCCGCAGGCGAAACCGAACAGGGGCAGGAGGACCAGTTTTTTATTCATTTTATAGAAAAAATGATACCCGGAAAGGCTCATGAAAGCGAGAGCCACGGAAAAATATCCGAACAGGCAGGGATTGTAGGGGCCGATAATGCGGTCTGAAAAATCAATGGAAATAGCGGCAAACAGGGCATAGAGGCCGGAGGCGACGGCCCCGGCGAGAACGCTGTACCATATGGTTCCCTTTGCAAGTCTCGACTGGACGAACAAATAATAAATCGGAATGATGGTCAGCATCCGGATCTCATGATCAATATGCAGTTTGAAAATCGAGACTCCGTCCAAGAAATTATGGGCAAGGATCATCATCAGGCTGAAGATAAAATATAATACAAATACGCCCATGATTACTTTTTCGGAAATGATATATTCAATGCGTCCCTGTTGAATGAAGGCATAAATGCCGATCAATGTGAGCAGCACCATGATGCTGCTGCCCGCGTGTTCCATCAGATTGGTGAAGGCCGGTGTGATCAGGATCAGGAAAAGGGTCGTCGACCGGATGCCGTCCGGGATGGTTTTTATTTTTGTCATGGGCGTGAAGGTACCTTTAAAATTTATGGTTCTGTTGGGAGTTGCATGCGTCCGGGGGAACGTCTTTCATGACGGGTCGAATTGATAATTCATCAGTTGGATTTCCCTGGCGAACAGGTGCGCGATTTTTTCCTGGTCATCCGCATTTAAAACATCCCGGTAATGCCGCCGGTCTTTTCGAAAGGACGTCTTGGCCCGGGGCAGGAGCGGGGTCTCCGGAAACCCCAGTTTCTGACCGACGGATTTGAGTTCCGCTTCAAGATTCTCAAAACGGCAGATCCGGTCCACCACCACTTCATCATTGATGGTATAGAGCCGGTATCCGTATTTATGGAGGAGCAGCGGTTCGCTGGAACGGATGAATTCCGAAACCGGAGGCCGGGGTTCGGATTTATGGCGCCAGTAATAGAAGGAAATAATGCGGTCCCAGGGGTCGCGCTCAAAACAGAATTTATAGTAATCCTTCCAGACGCTTTCACCCACGAGAGATTTGATTTCCGCTGCGGGAATATGGTGGTAAAACCGGGCTTTCTTTTTTTGGCGCTGGATCAGGCGGTAGATGTCCCGGAACCGGTAGTCGTAAAACGGGGCCTCCCAGTTCTGGGGGCCTGGATAGTGGAGCTGTTTTCGGATCTCTTCGTCCCCGGGATCGTTGGGCGTTATGATATCATCTTCCCCGCAGAATCTGGCCAGCGCGATTTCAATGCTGGTGCTCGCGGTCTTGTTGGTCTTGATGAAGATAAATTTATATTTATGGGAAATGATCATGTACCGGACCTTTAATCGCTCCGCGTGTTTTTTCCCCGCCCCTTTCCGATAAAGAGAACCGGTTCTGCTTTTAGCACATCTGTTCTACAATTTCCATACGCATGAAATTTTTTTTTCATTCCGCCCGTGGGGTTTCATAATGGTTATTACCATCTAATATTGTTGAAAATTTTATTTTGATTGACACAAAACAGGCGGCTTTATATGGTTTTGACGCACGAGGCAAAGTGGAGAAAAACATGACAAAGGTATCCGAAAAAACCTATTCCCTGTCGGTGATTATTGTCGCCATGAACGAGGCGGACCGGATCATTCCCTGCCTGGATTCCGTGGCGCCCATCGCCGATGAAATCATCGTATTTGACAGCGGAAGCCAAGACCGGACCGTTGAAATATGCCGGAAATACACGGATAAGGTGTTTGTAACCCCGGACTGGCCCGGAGACGGCCCCCAGAAACAGCGGGCCCTTGGGAAAGCCGTCTGCCAGTGGGTGCTGTGCATCGACGCAGATGAAGTCCTCACCCCTGAGCTGAGGGAAGAAATCCATGCGGTTTTAATCAGCTGGCCCGTGGAAAAAGGGTTCAAGCTCAAATGGCTGCCGGTGATCTTCGGGCATAAATTATATCACGGACGCAGCGCCAGGGCTCCCCTGCGGCTGTTTCAACGGGAGGGGGCCGGTTTTTCGACGGCGGTGATCCATGGAAAACTCACTCTGGCCCCGGGACGGATCGGCAAGCTCAAGGGCCGGCTTCTGCATTACACCCACCGGGATTTTGAGCATTATCTGTATAAAAACCGCCTCTATGCGTGGATCGGGGCGAAAAATCGGTTCGAGGCCGGCAAAACCGGGTTCGGCCTTTCCGGCGCGGCCTTCCGGGCCCTGCTCACATTTATTGTAGTATATTTTCTCCGCCTGGGATTTTTAGACGGTCGGGTGGGGTTTCTGGTGGCCGTGATGTACAGCCAGAGCAGTTTCAATAAATACGCCGGGTTATGGACATTGCGCCAGGAATCGGCTATGAAACAGGCGGCAGCCATGAAAAAGAAGGCCGGGGATTCGGGGGATAGGTGAGAAATTACCTTTTCTATGTCAGCCAGCTTTATGGGTTTGCCGTTGTCCGGCCCCTGCAGAGCGTCATCCTTGCGCGGGGGGATAGCGCGGCCTGGTTTTTTGATGACCCGGAAAAACTGGCGCCTTATCTGCGGCCCGGGGAAAAGCAGCTTAAAACCGTCGCGGAAGTAAAGGCATACGATCCCTGCGCGGTGTTTGTTCCCGGCAACGTGGCGCCGGATTTTTTTCCAGGCATCAAGGTGGAATTGTTTCACGGGTTTCACGCCCGAAAGCGCAGCGACGAGCGCGGGCATTTCCGGATCCGGAATTTTTTCGACCTTTACTGCACCCATGGGCCGGATACGACCATTCCGTTCAAGGCACTTGAAAAAGCCAACGGGTCTTTTGAGGTTGTGGAAACCGGGTGGCCCAAGATGGACCCTCTGTTTGAGGCGGCGGCTGGTCCCCGGCTTGAAAAATCCCGGCCGGTGGTCCTGCTGACATCGACGTTCACGCCGAGTTTAAGCGCGGCCCCGGTGTTGTTGGAGACGGTCGCCCGCATCGCAGCCGCCGGGAACTGGCAATGGCTGGTGAATTTCCATCCCAAAATGGACTTGGCGGTGCTTTCCGCCTATCAATCCCTTGAAAGCGAGAACCTGGCGTGCGTGGATACGGATGACGTGATTCCGCTATTAAAACAAGCCGATATCATGGTGTCTGATACGTCTTCCATCATTTCGGAGTTTCTGCTCCTGCATAAGCCGGTGGTGACGTTTAAAAACCGGGCCCCGGGTCCGCAACTGCTCAATATTACGGAGCCGGAAGACCTGGAACAAACAATCGAACGGGGACTATCCCGGCCTGATGAGCTGATAAAAGCCATCACGGCCTATGCCGATCATATTCATCCCTACCGGGACGGACGCTCCAGCCTCCGGGTGCTGGCGGCGGCGGACAGCCTCGCGGATCGGGGCACCGGGCATCTTCGGCCAAAGCCCGTAAATCTCATCCGGCGGCTGAAAATCCGCAAACAACTTAGGTATTACCGGTTTTAGCCTTGACAATTTTTTCGGGAAAACGCTAAGAAATTTTCATAACCTTCATGCCCGAATGGGCACAACGAAGGATGAAAATAAAGACTTAGCTTATTTTTCCTGCGCCTCAGCGACTCTGCGCGAGATATGTTTTTTCTCCCGCAGGGACGCAGAGGGTTTTTTATATTTTCATATAAAACATCATAAAAAGAACAAAGGAAGCGACAATGAACCCGTTAGCAAAAGAACTGAACCAAGTCATCGAAACCGGCAACCCGAACCTGATGGCCATGCTGGCCGACATTGGCAAAAATCTGTTTTTCCCCAAGGGGATTTTGGCCCAGAGCGCCGAGGCCAAGGAAAAAGCCCACCGGATCAACGCCACCATCGGGATCGCCAAAGAAGGCGGTGCCACCATGGCCCTGCCGTCTGTTATGGCCAGTATTTCCGCCTTGGGTGCGGAACAGGCTCTGACCTATGCCCCGTCCTTCGGCATTCCGGGCCTGCGGGCCGCCTGGAAGGACGCCATTTATGAAAAAAATCCCTCCCTGAAGGATAAGGCCATCAGTCTGCCGATTGTCACCTGCGGCATTACCCACGGCATCAGCGTGTTCGCCGATGTCTGGGTGGACCCGGGTGATGTGGTGATTCTGCCGGACATGTTCTGGGGCAATTACAATATGATTTTGAATGTCCGCAAACATGCCACCATCAAGCATTTTAAAATTTTTACGGAATCCGGCGGCTATAATACCGAGGCGTTTGCGGCGAAAGTCAAGGAAGAAGCCAAAACCCGGGACAAGATCATCGTGCTGCTCAATTTTCCCCAGAACCCCACGGGCTATACCCTCACCGTTGCCGAAGGGAACCGCGTGGTTCAGATTTTGAAGGAAGTAGCGGAATCCGGCACCAACGTGATCGCTGTCCTTGATGACGCCTATTTCGGCCTTTTTTATGAGGATGATGTGATGAAAGAATCCCTTTTCGCCCAGCTCGCCGGTATTCATCCCAGGCTTTTGGCCGTGAAGCTCGACGGGGCCACCAAGGAAAATTATGTGTGGGGGCTTCGGGTGGGATTTGTCACCTATGGGTGCGCGGTTACGACGGATGCGAAAAAAGTTTACGATGCGCTTGAGCGGAAAACAGCCGGGGCCGTGCGGGGCAATATTTCCAATGCCAGCCACTTGAGCCAGTCCATTGTCCTGGCATCCATGAAAAGCGAGAATTTCGCGCGGGAAAAAGCGGAAAAATACAAAATCCTCGAAGCCCGGGCCCGGAAAGTCAAAGCGGTGCTGGCGGACCCCAAATATAAAGACGCCTGGGACGTGTATCCGTTTAATTCCGGCTATTTCATGTGCATCCGTTTAAAGACGGTGAAGGCGGAAGCCTTGCGGGTCCATCTCCTGGACAAATACGGCGTGGGACTCATCAGTCTGGGGGACACAGACCTGCGGGTGGCGTTTTCCTGCCTTGAGGAAGCCGATGTTCAGGTATTGTTCGACACAGTACTTCAGGGGATAAAAGGCCTGAGCTGATCAGGAAAGCATGGAAGCAATGACGGAACAGGCATTATCCAAAAAAAATGTTCTGGAGCTTATCCGGGAATATTTCAACACGGTGGTTCCGTTTAATATTCTGGTGGGACTCCATGTCACCAAAATGACCCCGGAAGTGGTGGAAGTGCATACCG
>Ga0066636_10003521_pt1 | contig 10025 bp, 6 predicted proteins | sample CryGeyCG2014_080_2_FD_62736 | JGI IMG/M metagenome (GOLD analysis project Ga0066636, IMG submission 62736) | Groundwater microbial communities from aquifer - Crystal Geyser CG07_land_8/20/14_0.80 | ecosystem: Environmental > Aquatic > Deep subsurface > Groundwater | place: USA: Utah: Grand...
GAGCGCGTACAGGGTCGAGATCATCCGCAGCAAGTCCCGGGGCTCTTTCCCTCTGAAGACTTCTCCGAGGGCTCCGACTGCGTTCCCGAACGAGGGTGTTGCGAACCGGAGGTAGAGCAGGGCGGCCACCGCCGTCAGGACGAGGGCCGCGTAGGGGGTGGTGAGCGGGCAACCGGGGTGCCGGCTGCGCAGTCGGCGGAGGGCGCACGGGCAGGCGACCAGCAGCGTCGCCAGCCCTGGTAGCCACCACTCGCGAGTGAGTAGGTAGCGGCCGAAGGTCGGGAAGAGGAAGGTCAAGGGCTTGGAGACGAATTGGATGGGCTTCAGGTTCGGATTGCGCACATGCTCGATGATCGCCGCCCGGTAGGCGAAGAAGGCGCAGGTCAGGAGCAGCATCCCGCCGGCTTGGAGCAGCCCGTCCCGCAGCGTCACCTTCGCGTTGCGTCGCCGGCACAGGACCACCGCGCCGGCGAATGCGGGAAACACGTAGACCTGCTCCTTCACCAGACAGCCGACGACAAACAACACCCAGGACCAGCCGAGGTACTTCGTCTCGGCCCGCTCGAACCACACGTCGAAGCACACCAGAGCGCCGAGCATCAGCCCGTTCATCAGCAGCTCCTGGTGGACTGGGAACCACGCCAACCAGAAGTCGGGCTGGCCGACATTGTGGAAGCGGACATGGGCGGCCAACACCCCGGCAAGCACCGCGCAGACCGGCAACTTCGTCAGCCGCAGCGCCAGTGCTGACGCCAGCAGGCAGTTGCCGACGAAGAGGCAGAAGCCGAACAGGGCCGGCCAGAGGAAGCCCCAGTGGAATCCCACCCAGCACTCCGTCCAGTAGAGGTAGGAGCTGAGGGGGCGGAACGTCGGAATGCCGTACTGGATCCAGGCCCCGTGCCACCACTTGAGCCCGTCCACCAAACGTTGGGTGTCGCCCGGTAGCCGACGAGGATGGACTGCACGTCGTTCATCCGGAGCACGTCGTGCACACCGCACTGACGGATGAACTGCCAGTTCCAGACCGCGGCCGCCACCGACACGGCCACGACCAGGCCGAGCTTTGCGTTGCGGCTCACCAGCACCCGCCTCCGTTCCCGCTCTCCGGCCGCTGGGTCGCTACGGCACGAACTCGACGTCGGTCGCCAAGATCGTCCCGTCGCCGCCTTGGGTCGCGATGCCATGGGTGCCGATGAGAATGGCGTCGAGTTGGTCGAGGTCGAGCCGCTGATTCTCGTCCTTCGCCCACCCGCCCAACACGAAGTCGGCGAAGGGCACTTCGAGGGTTTTCCAGTCGTCGGTTGGTGGCGGGGGCGGGTCGATGATGTACTGTCCGCCACCCCGCTCCCGCAGCGTCACCAATAGCCCTTTCAGCCCTGCTGGCAACGTTGCCTTGTAGGTGAACTTGAGCGCGCGGTAGCCCTCCAACTCAGCCGCAGGCAGAGGTGTCGCGGGCAGGGCGTACATGTGGCGCCCGCCCGGGAACGTGAGGTCGAATCGCATGCACGCCTTGCCGTCGGGCCCCTCATTGGGCGTGCTCACGACGCCCTTCGCGTCGGGGTCCTTGCCGACGGTCCACGTGCCGGGGCCGTCGCCGGTGATCCGCAGCGCCTGAGCCGGGCGATAGGGTTCGCTGGTGAAGAACGCCTTGGTCAGCTCCCACGTGCCCTTTGCCGGACCGTCGATTGCCAGCCCCAGCCACACGCGCTCCGCCTGCCCCCACTGCAGTTCGGTGTCGGCATCCTGGCTGAACGCTGCTCTGCTGAACGACACCAGCGGCATGCGGACCTCACCCAGGTCCCCCGTCCGCAGCGGTCGCGTGCTGACCTTGAACCACGCGCCGCCATCCTTCTCGTAGATCACCAGCGCCAGCCGCGGCGACTCGCCCTGGGTCAACCGCAGCCGGCACGTCACTGAGAGCGCTTTGGCACCCTCCGGTGCCTGCTGTACCGGGGCTTCCAGCGCGAGCAGGCGACGCTCGTCGCCGGTCTTCTCGAACGTGACGCGAACGCCCTCGGCATCGGCCGCCTTCACCTTGTCGAGCTTCGCGGTCAAGTTCGTGAACGGCACCAAGCGCAGGTCCTCGACGCCACCCGCCCCGCCGCCGAGCGGCACCTTCACCGGTGGCTGGGCGGCAACGAACGACGTGGCGGCGAGCGAGAGGAGGAATCCGTACAGAGCAGTCTTCGAATGGCGCATTGCTGATCGTCTCCCTTGCAGATGCTGGACGCTAGTGTCTTTCTTCGATGGGCGGCGTCCCTGTCCTCTTGGGCGCGCGATTCGCCGCGCTGGAGGGCTGCGCGGTGGCGGTACTGGAGGTGGGGCGACCAGTCGCACGGGCACCCAAGGTCACTCCCGCCGCAACCCCTTGACGCCGAATAGCGTTGGTAGTATGAACTACGGCAGAGCACTTTGTCCAAGAAGGTGAGCGACAATGCATCCAGGTTACTGCTGGCTGACGATGACGGTGTTTCTCCTGATCATGGAGGTCCTCACGCCCGGTACGTTCTTCATGGCGTCGTTGGCAATGGGGACGCTGGTTGCCGGGCTGGTTGCCTTCGTGACTTCGGCAGCTTGGGCGCAATGGGCGGTGTTCTGCGCGGTGACCCCAGCCACGGTCGTCGTGTGCCGCAGGCTGGTGACTCGGCTCGACAAGAGCTTGGCGGTGCCGATGAACGTCGACGCGCTTATCGGCCGCACTGCCCAAGTGACCCAGCGCATCGACGCAGCCGGCACCGCTGGACGCATCCGCGTGGACGCGCAGGACTGGCGGGCCGTGGCGGACCGCGACATCGCCGAAGGCGAGAACGTCGAAGTGAGAGAAGTGCGCGGCACCCGGTTGTTCGTCTCGTAGCAGCAGGCTGCGCGCCGGCGACTGTGCGACTCGGGTCTCTGGCGCGTTCTCGAAGGGAGTCCACATTCCAATCAGGAGGTTAGTGCAATGGAAGGCTTAGGCGTGCTCATGATCTTGGCGGTCTTGGTGGTGATCTTTGCGGCGCTCTCGCTGCGGATCATCCAGCCGTACGAGAAGGGACTGGTGGAACGGCTCGGACGGTACGTGAAGACACTCGACTCCGGGCTGAACATCATCATCCCGTTCGTCGAGGCGATTCGGAAGGTCGACATGCGGGAGCGCGTCATCGACGTGCCGCCCCAGGAAGTCATCACCAAAGACAACGTGATCGTCACCGTCGACGCTGTCGTCTACTTTGAGGTGACTGACCCTACGCGTGTCGTGTACCAGGTCGAGAACTTCCTGATGGCCGCGACGAAGCTGGCGCAGACCAACCTGCGTAACGTCATCGGCGATATGGAGTTGGACGAGAGCCTCACCTCGCGCGAGAAGATCAATGTGCAATTGCGCGAGGTCCTGGACGACGCCACCGACAAGTGGGGCGTCCGCGTGACCCGTGTTGAGATCCAGAAGGTGGATCCGCCTCGAGACATCAACGAGGCCATGAGCCGGCAGATGAAGGCCGAGCGGACCAAGCGCGCTAACATCCTCGATGCGGAGGGCTTCCGGCAGGCGGAGATCGAGAAGGCCGAAGGCGAGAAGCGGGCCGTCGTCCTGGCGGCGGAGGGAAAGGCAGAAGCCATCCGTCAGGTCGCCGACGCGCAGAAGTACGAGAAGCTCACGCTTGCGCAGGGCGAAGCCGAAGCCATCGCGACCGTGTACAACGCCATCCACGCTGGCAAGCCGACCAACGACCTGATCGCCATCAAGTACCTGGAAACGCTGGGGCAGATGGCTGACGGCAAAGCCACCAAGATCTTCCTGCCCCTGGAAGCCAGTGGTGTGCTTGGTACGCTGGGCGGCATGGCCGAGTTGCTCAAGACCCAACAAGAAGCCGCGGTTGCCGAGAAGGCGCCAACGCAGCCGAAGTAGTCGGTGAACGGTCCTGCGGCTGTCGCCGCCCGGACACTCATGCGGTACAATCGCGCGCCGCCGGTGCGAATACTCGCCTCCGGCGGCGCGTTTGTCGCGTTGGGGCGCCTCTCGCGAAGCACCGCCGCTGCGGAAACGGAGCAAAGCCCTTGAGCACCCCCAATCACAGCCCGCAGCTTCACATGCTGCGACCAAACCTCGACGACCTCCCCGAGCTTGCCCCACCGGAGGGGTATTGGATCCGGACGTACCGGTCAGGCGATGCGGCGAACTGGGCGCTGGTTCTCTCTGAGTCCTTCGAGCAGGAGTTCTCCGTCGACTACTTCGAGCGGCAGATGAAGCACGATAACGCCTTCCGCCCGGAGCGCATGTTCTTTGCCGAGTGTGCCGGCGGCGTCGCAGCGACGGCGTCGGCGTGGTACCAGCCGCGGTGGGGCAAGAAAACGGGATACGTCCACTTCGTCGGTACGCGACCCAGCCATGCAGGGAGGCGGCTTGGTTACTGGGTCAGCTTGGCGACGTTGCACCAGTTCGTCCGCGAAGGCCGCACGTGCGCGCAGCTCCAGACGGACGACTTCCGGCTCGCCGCCATCAAGACGTACCTGCGGCTCGGCTTCCGGCCGCGGCTCGTCCACGAGAACCAGCGCGAGCGGTGGCGAGCGATCTTCGGGAAGCTGGGAGACCTCGATTCGCTGGAGCGGTTCGCGGCGATTCTGTCCGGTCCTGTCGGTGGCCCGCTGCCGGAGTTCCCCGACGAGTATGACCTGTCGAAGCTGTCAATCCGCCGACTGTGGCACCCCGCCCGGACGCCCAAGAGGGGGCCCGGCGGCGGCACCATTGACGCCCTGGGCGACGAATCGCTCTACAAGCCTTCGCGGTTGGGCACGGCCGGAATCAGTCTGGCAGAAGTGAAGGCGGCCGCCGACGAGCCGTTCACGTTGTGGTTCTGCGGTGGCCCGCAGGCACTGGAAGCGGGAACCACAGTGCGGTTCTGCGTGCGCGGGCAGCGGCCGTTCGGCGACCCACCACAACTGCAGTCGCCCGGCAAGCCAGCGTTCGTAGAACTCGAGGGACCGGCGGGCGTCGCGCTTGAGCCGCTGGTTCTGGGATTCCAGGTGAAGGACGGGGCACTGCGGGAAGGCGACGTGGTGCAATTGCACGTCGGCAGGCAGGGCGGTTTCCGGTGGACGGAGTTGGCCGGTAGGCGGGAGTTCAAGGTCATTCTGGATCTCTATCCCGACGAGCCGCAGGTGCGTCTACCCGAGCCAGTCGTCACCCGCATACTGCCCCTGGAACCGGAGCGCCTCGACGTGCTGCTGCCCGGCACGCCGCGCGCGGACGCCGCGCTCACGGCGCACGTGTCTGCCCGCGATCGCTTCGACAACCGCGTGCCGCTGACCGGCGCCGCCGCCGTCGACTTCGACGGGCAGAACCACGCGGTCGAGCTGATCGACGGCTTCGGCCGGGTGTCGCTGCCAGCGCCGCGTGCGGTGGCCCGCGCCCGCGCCGCACACCCCGATGTCCCCGGTGAGTTCCTGTCCAACCCCTGCGTTCCCAGTACCAACCCAATCCGCAGTCCACAATCCGCAGTCCACAATCTGTACGTCGGCGATCTCCACTGCCACGACTTCCTCAGTGAAGCCGAAGGCTATCCCGATCAAGTCTACACCTGGGCGCGCGACGACAAGCGGTTGGACTTCGTCTCCGTGTCGGTTCAGTCTCACGGCCACCACGAGAACGACAAGTGGACCCTCGTCAAGCACCTGAATGAGCGCTTCCTCGACGAAGGCAGGTTCGTCACGTTTCTCGGCTTCGAGTGGCAGCACTCGCACTATGGCGACAAGGTGGTGCACTACCTCGGTGGCGACCAGCCGTACCTGCCCGTGGACGACGGCCGGTACAGCACTCCCGCCAAGCTCTACGAAGCTCTCCGCGGCAGCGACGCGCTGGTCATCAGCCACCACCCGGGTTACCCACTCGACCTCCACGTGCCCGGCACGGACTGGTCGGCGGTGGAGACTGATATCGACCGGTTGGCGGAGCTCTGGTCGATGCACGGCTCGTCGGAAGGCTACGACCCGGCGGACCGGCCGCTGCGGAGTGTCGATCCGCAGAACTCGGTCCTCAACGTGCTGAAGTCCGGAGTTCGCGTCGGCCTCGTCGCCGGCTCCGACACGCACAGCGCTCGCCCGGGCGGCTCTGCCCGGGAACCGTTGAAGTACTGGGGTGGGCTCGCAGCCGTGTGGGCGGAGTCGCTAACGCGACGCTCGCTCTTCGAGGCGCTCTGGGCGCGGCGCACCTACGCGTTGACCGGCGCCCGGATCGTCCTGGAGTTCTCCGTCAACGGCAGCCCGATGGGCGCGGAGATTCCGCCCGCAAGTGAAGCGGAGATCGTCGTCGAGGCCCACGCCCCGCGCGACCTCGCCAAAGTGGAGATCCTGCGCAACGGGGAGGTCCTCCACACCACCAGCCCCGGCAAGCCCGAGTGCCGCGTGGAGCTGCTTGACCGGCCCGACGCCTCAGCCACGACGTTCTACCACTGCAGGATCACGCAGGACGACGGGCACTTGGCCGTGTGCTCGCCGGTGTGGGTGGGGCAGCGCGTTTGCGTGGGAGATCACCACCGACCCGGGCCCGGCGGCGGCGGGGGTGCTTCGGTGTCGCTCAGGAAGCCGTCTCGGTTCCTGTCGAGCACGTCGAACTGGTCCGGCGGGCCGTCGAACTCATCCCGGGAGACTTTGCCGTCGCCGTCTCGGTCAAGGCGTCGCACGAAGCCGCCGCGGCCGGGAGGACCAAGCGGCGGTCCGAACGCAGCACCGTTGTTCGCGGGCTGTGTGGCGACGTTGTGCGGGTACTTCGAGCGGTCGCTCTTCGGCGCCTCTGACCTGAGCTTGGCGGTGCCGCCTCGGACGCAGCGGACGTAGTTGTAGATACGGATCTCGTCGCCTTGCGGACCGCGGCCGGTGGGGAACTGGGCGGGATCGCCCGCCTTTGGGTCGCTCCGCTGCGCGCCCGCTCCATGGACGTCCAGCTTGCGCTTGGGGGCTCCCGGTGGCCCCATGTACCCAAACGCCTCGCCGAAGCAGACGTAGACTGCGGCACCGCAGGTGTAGTGCTCCAGGTGCGTGGTGCTCGTCCAGAACTGGGCGTCGATGACTCGCTCGCCCATCCGCGCATCGCCATAGCTGAAGCGGAAGTAGTCCGTGTTGAGGTACGAACCAGATTGCTCGGCTGTCTGCATGCTGTACCCGCGGAAGTCGATCAGTGAGTACAGCTCCTTGATCGTCGGCAGCCGCCAGTCGCTCTTGCCCGCGAGCCGGAACGACTTGGCGCCTGCGACCGCCTCGGCGAACGTCTTCTTCGCGCCCGGGTCCTTCTGCCAGACCAGACCAGTGACGAGATCGGTGACTGTGCCGTCGCCGTTGTTCCGGTAGCTTGGCTCGTTGCCGACGCATTGCGCATCCTGGCCGAAGAACGCTTCCTGCTGCTTCGGGTAGGCAATCTGGGCGGCGTTGCTGTAGCACTGGGCCTGACCCGTATCCACGATCGGATAGGTGAGCTTGCCGTCTCCTGCGTGTGTGGTGCCGCACAGCCCGACGCACGCGAGAACTGTCAGGGCGGTGGTTCGCGCAGTTGTGTGTTTGGCGTTCATGGACTCGTGACCTCCGTGTCTCGGTAGCGACAGATACCCATTGTGCCCCGAGAGGATGACAGAGCCGTGAATCGGACTGTTACAGAGCTGTCATCTTCCAGGCGGCTCCCCGGTGGCCGAGCTGCGGCCGCGGGCAGCGTTGCTACTGGCCGCCTCTGCCGATACAATACCGTGACTCACAGGCTTCGACTCGCGGGAGCGATGGCGTCCCGAGTTTGCAGCTCTGAAATGCAGGAGGCAGCGAATGCCTGAAAGGAAGAACGGATGAGATACATGAGATGGATGCTCGCATTGGCCGGCCTGGCTTCGGCGGCGACGGCCGACGTGAAATTGCCGGCCGTGTTCGGCGATCAGATGGTGCTGCAACGGGAGACCAACGCGCCCGTCTGGGGTTGGGCCGACCCCGGCGAGCAGGTTGGGGTGACGGGGTCCTGGGCGCAGAACGCAGCGGCGGTAGCCACGGCCGACGCCGACGGCCGCTGGCGGCTGGCGCTGAAGACACCGGCAGCCGGTGGGCCGTATGTGGTGACGGTCAAGGGCAAGAACACCGTTCAGTTGAGCGATGTGCTGATCGGCGAGGTGTGGCTCTGCTCCGGGCAATCCAACATGGGGATGACCGTCGGCAGCTCGAACAACGCCGCCGAGGAGATCGCCGCGGCCAAGTACCCGCAGATGCGGCTGCTTGGCGTGAACCTCGTCACAGCCGAGGAGCCTCAGACCGACTGCGCGGTGCGGCCCTGGGCGGAGTGCTCTCCCGAGAATGTCGGCTCCTTCACTGCCGCCGGGTACTTCTTCGGCCGGAAGCTGCATCAGGACCTGGGCGTACCGGTGGGTCTGATCAACTCCTCGTGGGGCGGCACGTGCATCGAGGCATGGACCCCCTGGGCTGCCCAGCAGGACGACGAAGTGGTGACCGGCATTCGCGCCTCGTGGGATCAGCGTGAGGCGACCTACGACCCCGACGCCGCCAAGGCAAAGTACGAGGCGGACAAGAAAGCCTGGAACGAGTGGAACGCCGGCGGCAAGCAGGGAAAGGAACCGGCTCGGCCCCGCTTCGACGGGCAGCCGCGGAAGAACCAAAACTACCCCGCCAACCTGTTCAACGCCATGATCAATCCCGTGGCTCCCTTTGGCATCCGCGGGGCGATCTGGTACCAGGGCGAAGGCAACGCCGGCCGCGGAGCGCACTACCGCGTGCAGCTTGAGCGGCTGATCACCTCGTGGCGTACGCTGTGGGGGAGTGACTTCGCCGTCTACTTCGTGCAGCTCCCCAACTTCATGGCGCCGTGGCAGAACCCGGTGGAAGACGGGGGGTGGCCGCAGATCCGCGAGTCGTTCATGAACACCGCCACAGAAGTGCCGAACACCGGCACCGCCCTCACCATCGATGTCGGCGAGGCGGACAACATTCACCCCAAGAACAAGCAAGCCGTGGGCGATCGCTTGGCGCGGCTGGCCCTGCACCAGACCTACGGAAAGACCGGCTTCGCCTGGTGCGGACCGATTCCCAAGTCGTGTGGGTTTGCCGGCGGCGAAGCGCGCGTAACCTTCGATACGGGCGGCGCACCCCTGGCCGCAAGAGACGGCGAGAAGCTGGTTGGTTTTGCGCTCACCGGGCAAAACGGGGTGCCCGTTCGCGCCGACGCCGTCATCGAGGGCACCGACACCGTGGTCGTTAGCTCGCCCGAGGTCAAGGAGCCCTGCATGGTCCACTATGCGTGGGCCAACAACCCCGTCGGCGTGAACCTGATCAACGAGGGCGGGCTGCCCGCGTCCCCGTTCCGCTTCGGCGAGATCCCCAAGTTCGACGTCTTCGCCAAGTACCTGCCCGACGAGGCGAAGGAGTACAAGCTGGTCTACGCCTTCGACCCGCTGGCCGGCCGGCTCACCGACGGCAACACGAAGTTCGTCTATGACGAAGACCACTCGGCCGACTTCAAGGGGCCCTTCAAGAAGGTCGCCTACTTCATGGCCCTGCAAGACATGACCGGCAAGGAGACGTACGCCTTCGTATCCATGGACCCGTTCACCGAGGACATTGCCAAGATCGGTGTGCCCGCCAAAGCCACCGGCGCGCGGTTCCAGTGCGCTGTCACCGGCGTGACCGTGAAGAGCAACGTGGAAGCCATTGCCGCCGGCGACTTCCCGGCCGGCTGCAACCTCGAGTTCTGCGACTGCAACTACGGCCCGCAGAACCAGGCCAAAGTCGAAGGTGCGGAGGAGAACGTATTCGACTTCGGGGACGTATTCAGCGGAGACAAGTCGCCCGGCTATGGCTGCATGCAGATCCACAACTGGAAGCAGAAGCAGTCGATCATCTGCTTCAACCGGTTCGGCAGCGGCAAGAGCAACGATGTCGGTCTCGGCAACTCCGAAGGGCAGACCCGCGATTGGACCTTCACCTCCAGTGCCAAGAACTACGCGCGCGGGGAGTTCCGGGTGTTGGTGCTGGAGTAGGCCTGCCAATGCAGTACAGGTTCTGGTCCG
>Ga0066636_10003532_pt1 | contig 10014 bp, 10 predicted proteins | sample CryGeyCG2014_080_2_FD_62736 | JGI IMG/M metagenome (GOLD analysis project Ga0066636, IMG submission 62736) | Groundwater microbial communities from aquifer - Crystal Geyser CG07_land_8/20/14_0.80 | ecosystem: Environmental > Aquatic > Deep subsurface > Groundwater | place: USA: Utah: Grand...
AATTTTCACTCTTTCAGCAATACCGCGATTTATCGAATAATTATGTCAAAGAGCAAAAAAGCTCAGTATAATGAACTGCCAAAAGCAGCATAAGTCAAATAAAACTTTGGGCTGTCAAGAGAATAACATTAAAAAACTCTTTATTTGCGTCTCTCAGGTAAGGGCCATAATATTCCGCTACATAACCAAGGACATCATCGGCCTTTTTGATCCTTTTTTGTTTCTGAGCACTTTCTTTGTAGAGTCGCTTTCCAAGTTCCAGCGCAGCCTTTATTTGAGATACTTTTGCAGGTCCTATCCCATCCATTTTACAGATTTCAGAAATTGGTGTGGAATCTATCTCCCTTAATGTCCTAAACTTATTCAACAACCTTTTTGATAATTCTTCAGCGCTTGCCCCCTCCTTTCCGGTCCGCAGGATTATTGCCAGAAGTTTTGATAGAGGTAGAGACTCTGGACCATGTTCAAGCAGCATTTCCCTCGGCCTTTCATCTTTTATCCATTCCTTGATGGGGCGATTTTCTCTTAAGGCAGCAGCGCGCTTTTTCACTTCATTTCTAATTCTCTTGCAATCTTCTGCTGTTTTGATTTTAAGTTGTTCTATCAGCTCTTTGGCTTTGTCCTGAGTTAATTGCACCTTCTTTGAGCATATGAAAAAAATTTTTCCTCTCTTGCTAATCATTGGATAGATACCATTTGCTGCAAGAAAATTAAACAACTCCTCCTGAATTGCGGAATTTGGATTGCGGATTGCGGAATTATTCTTCATCTTCGATTTCTCCATGTTGGTTTTACAGATGATTCCATCATTTTTTTAGTTCTTTATTCGGCTTCCCTAAATCCTCACTCCGCATTTGAGTCATGCTGCAAACAACCTCGTTTTCATTTCAACAATAATATCTTTTGGTTCACCGAGAATTTTTAAGGCTTGATGACCTCCTGCCTTAACCACATCCGGTGCATTGAATACATATGGATTTTCTAACTCTTCAGTTCCACCCCTTTCAAATTGCCCTGCAAGGGCAAGCAGTGTATTTGCTGTTACTGTAGGTAAGCCCTTAAACCAGGTATCATGCTTGTAATGGAGTGCTTCTACCCTCTCCTTACGACTCTTTGGGGCTACACCAAATCCGATCTCAGCTAACATATCATAGAGGTCATATTCCTTTCGGTTCAGGAGTTCCTGAAGTAGCCTTACCCCACTCCCATCATCAGGAAGATAATCTATAAGCCTCTTTCGTTCCTGCGGGTTTATCCAGCGGTGGCGAAAATCTTCAAAAGTCTTATTATCTTCAACTAAGCGTTCAGCAAGTCTTTGTTTATATTCTTCTATAGTAACCATTGCCAATCCCCCCTCTTTTTCTGTAACAATATAGGTTCCTGCTGGATTTATATGGACATCAAACCCTTCCACCCGGATTATTTTTTCTTTCCTTTTTTCTTCCGGTTCTTTAGGTTCCCAAGTAGGTAAAGGACGGCTCTCAAATCCTTTTCCCAAAAGGCGGGTGGCGTTTGTGTAGTCATAGAGATAAAAGACCAATTTATTGGTTGGTAGATGAATCCTTGAGCCTCTGCCCATCATCTGCTGAAAGAAAATGGGTGAGCGGACATATTTGAAGAAAATGACATTACGAAGTATTGGGACGTCAACGCCAGTGGTTATTAAATCGACAGTCGTGGCGATAAAGTGGCTCCGTTCTGAACCCCGCAGGTCTGCAATATACTGACTTCCTCCTACCGCAGCAGTGCACTTGAAAGCATAAGGCTCAAGGCGTTTTTGCCCGTTTTTGGCGCACCAATCAGCATAGAGGTTGTTCATTTCGGTAGCCACTGCATCTGCGTGGGTATCACGGGTGCAGAAGATAACAGTCTTTTGATGGGGGCTGCCAGTTTGAAGGAGCATTTCAAAAAGGTCCTGGCACATTGTTTTGACTCTATCAGGAAGCTGAATAATATCTTCAAAGGATGGCGCCTCGTAAATCTCACGGGTCTCATCGGGCACTAATAGTTGACCCGTTGTGACGTCTCTTGCACCCAAAACCTCAATATCTTTTCGTGTTACGCCTGTTATATCAAGATTTACATCCCGCCTGATGATTTCGCAGGCCGGAAGATACCCATCTTCAATCCCCTGGGCCATATCATATTCATAGACTGGCTCACCAAAGTATTGAAGATTATTGGCAGTTATCTCTTCGTCGTCCTTTCGCTCTTCCTTGCTTCCCCCTTCCCAGTGGCGCGGGGTCGCGGTAAGACCTATCTGAACAGCATCCAGGTTTCTCTTTAACACAATGCTCCATTTTCCCCATGCGCTTCTGTGACATTCGTCAATAATGATGTGGGTGAAATAATTCTCAGGATAGTTTTTAAGAAAAAATTTTGCATCTTCGGTCTCTCCCGCCACATTGAGTGTTTGGTAGGTTGCGATCAAGATTCGAGCGTTCTTCTGTGGGTTTGCTGTTGTTGCCTCAGCTGCATCGGCCCCAAAAACGTTCTGGAAAGCGGAAAGCCCCTGGGTACGTAGCTCATCGCGGTCGCAAACAAAAAGGGCACGGCGAAGGTGACCGGCATCGGCAATCTTTTTCAAGAGATGAACCGCAATGAAGGTCTTTCCGGAACCGGTAGCAAGATAGAGAAGCATCCGTTTTCCCCCTTTAGCGATTCTTTCAAGCACTGCTCGAATGGCAGCATCTTGATAATACCTGCGACTTGCTTCACCGGCTACATACGGAACAAGAAGCGTTTTTGCCTCTTCGCTATCCAGGGAAAGACCCATTCCCTTTTCATAGCATTGTCGTAAATCTAATGGTGTGGGAAATTCCTCCAGAGAACGAGGCTCAGAAGTTTTACCTGTAAAGTAGTCATATTCCACAAAGAGATGCCCATTGGAGGAATATACGAAAGGAACATGGTTCAAACGGGCATATTTCTTGGCCTGCTCAAGACCTTTATCCGGAGGTTCATCGCTTCGTTTGGCTTCAATCAGGGCAATAGCAACGGGTTGAGTGCTAATGTTAACCCTTACCCGCAGAAGATAATCTGTTCTACCTCGCTCTCTTCGTCTTGGTTTACCATCTATAATGTCAATTCCGCGCTCTGTCTCTTCACGGTGGATGAGGTCTTCTGTCCAGCTCTGTTGATGAAGAGCAGGGTCAATCAATTTTGCTTTAGTATCCGCCTCACTCAGATGCATATCTTGCGTTCCTCCCGTCATCCTCATCCCTACCTCCTATCCTTCCATTGATGAGGGACATCCAGGTTTATCCTACATTTCCAATCTTTTTTACCTCCGCTAAATTTCTATCTCCCAGCGATGGGATTTTCCAGCACAATCTTCGCCTAAACAATAAGTCTGGAGTTCAGCATCTGGATATTTTGTCTTAAGCTCCTTAGCTAAGTTGGGTAGATCGTTGTAAGAGTAATCCCAATAATTTTCGATTAATTTCTCATCGAGGAAAACAGCTACATCAGTCTTTTCTACTCCTCTCTGGCCAAGATCAACCTCAATCGAAATTTTCCTGGCCATCATTTACCTCCTTTTTTAACTTTTTAACTTGCTAAATTCTTTTGGTTTTTTACCTTCTTGACAGTCTCCGCAAACTTGGCATATTGGCACCGGCACTTCCAATCATCTCCCTTATAGTAGCTTTTCTTCTACTGATTTTACCTTCTGCATTATCTGATCAGTTGCTCCCTTTCGATCGTCTATTTTGATTATTAGATAGACTCGATTCGAGGTTTCAAGTAATTTATCGCGGCATCCCTTAATTACTGCCATCACTTCATCCCATTCTCCTTCGATGGAGGTCCCCATTGGACCTAATTGATATCTTAGACCGCTTTCATTGATTATTTTTATTGCCTCAGCCACATCTCGGCTTAAACTCCCCTCCTTACCTACTGGCATTATTGAAAATTCAGTAATCATTTTCCCTCCTGTCCCAGCAAATATTTTTTGAACCAATTCAAAGCGTAAGCCAGGACTTCATTCAGTTTATCTAAATCAGTGAAGGCGTGATCTCCTCCTTCAATCATTTTTAGTTCCTTGATTTCGCTGCCCGCAGTTTCATACAAAACTTTGGCATGATGACGAGGAACCTGCTCATCTAAATCTCCATGGATGATTAACAATGGACACTTCGTTTCCTTCACTTCCTCTCTCAAATCATATTTCTTAAAATCTTCATAAAAATCTTTTGTGATCTTATTACCATCTGGATATTGATAGTCTCCTTTTTCAGCAAAGGATTTCAACATCTCCTCGGAGGGCATAGGAAAACTAAAAGGAGTAGCCATTACTACCTTTGCCTTAACTTTTTGGTCTTTAATTATTAAAACGTCCATTCCCCCTAAGCTAGAGCCAAGCAAACCTAATCGATTTGAATCAACTTCTTTAATTTTTGCTAAAAAATCAATAGCTGCCTTTAAATCCTCCACTCTCTTGGTTAAAGTGGTGTCTTCAAATCCTCCATCGCTTTCTCCGCCTAATGCTCCTCGATGATCAAATCTCAAAACCGCTATTCCTTCTAAAGGGAATCGGTGTCCGATCTGAAAGTATTTTTCACTTTGTCGATGACTTTTATATCCGTGGGAAGTAATTATACCAGGAAAAGGCTCCTCAGAACCTTCAGGCAAGTGTAAATCTCCAACCACCTTTTGACCTTCCACTGAAAATTCCCCTCTTTTTTGCATTTTCTACCTTCTTTATTTAACCTTAATTTGGATAGGAATGTCTCCTCTAGTTTCAATTTTGAAGCTCTCGGTTTTAACTGGTATTTTAACCTCCTATACCTCTTCGTATGGAGCAAATTCCCTGATGTCCCTACTTACAAGCTTTTCTGAAGTTTCATTGGCATATCCTTGACCTTCTCCAATATTGCTGATAATATCGGCCTTCTCTTAAACAAATCTTACCAGGAAAACGGCCAATCTTCAAGTTTTGAGATTGATAATTGTGAGCCGCTCCTCATTCTCGAAAATTCAGGAGCGCTTAACGAAAGGACACTTAACTTAATCTATAAAGCCTCTTTGAGGATTAGATAAAAGAAAGAACAGTTTAGGAGGAAAAGTGATGGACTTCTTTAAGTATCTATTCGATCCTAATTCAATAGCAGTAATAGGTGCCTCTAATACTCCTGGAACATGGGGATTTGGGGTTATGGATTCCCTCCTCACTTCTCCGAAGAAGAGGAAGGTCTGGCCTGTAACGAAGAGAGCATCGGATGTGCTTGGGCTGAAGGCTTACAGGAGCATAACCGAAATACCGGAGGTAGTGGATTTTGCCGTCCTTGCTATTCCCTTTTCCGAGTTACCAGGGGTTATGAAGGAGTGTGTAGTGAAGGGAGTAAAGGCAGCTCTTATTATCTCAGGTGGACTTTCTGAAGTTAGCGAGGATGGAGAAAGAATTGAGAGAGAGGTTTTCCAGATTGCAAGGGAAGGGAAATTACGGTTTATCGGTCCAAACAGCATGGGGCATTCAGATACATCCACCGGCTTTTCCACCTTAGCATGGCTGAGGGAGATTAAAAAAGGGGCGATAGGTTTTATCTCACAAAGTGGAACCTACGGTCAGCGACTCGTTCGGACTTCCCTCGCTTATGGGCAGGGTTTCAGTAAATTTGTAAGTAGTGGCAACGAGGCTGATCTACACCTTGAAGACTATCTGGAATACTTAGCACAAGATGAGGAAACTAAGATTATAGCTCTCTATATGGAAGGACTAAGGGAGAAGAGACGCTTCTTTCATCTGGCAAGGGAGATAACGAAGAAAAAGCCAATTATTGTCTTAAAATCGGGCAGCACAGAATCGTCTGCGAGAGCGGCAAAGTCTCATGTTGCTGCCTTAAGTGGATCAGATGCGGTTTTTGACGCCGCCTTTAGGCAAGCAGGAGTTATAAGAGTGGAAGACGACGATGAGCTTTTTGATACAATTATAGCTTTGCATCATCTTCCTCTACCGAGAGGAAGGAAAGTAGGGATATTAACAGAGGGGGGAGGTATAGGAGTAATGGCTGCAGAAGCTTGTGAAAAGGTGGGGCTTGAGGTCCCTTCTCTATCCCCTTCCACTATAGAGAGGCTAAATGCCTTTCTTCCACCTTATTGGTCACATGGGAATCCTGCGGATATGACAGATGTGGTAACAGCAGGTAAATTAGTTACTTTTTCCGCTTTTCAAGCAGTGATAGAGGATGAGAATGTAGATATGGTAATGTTACTCGGAGGACTTGGGGCGGGTCTTTATTTTCGCTTATTCCTGTCCTCTTCGCCATATATGAAAAAAGGAGAGGAAATGGAGAAATTGGTAGGTTATTTAGAAGAGAAGGAAAAGAATGGGCTTCGTTCTATTAAGGAACAGATAGAGAAACTCCGAAAACCAGTGGTAGTGGTTAAACTAATCCCGGAGGTAGTTACTGAGCCAGAAGCCTTTTCTTTACTACGCAGGTTAGGGGTTCCAGTTTATCCAAATCCACAGCGAGCAGCTAAAGCTTTAGCTCATCTCGTCTGGTATCGAGAATACGTAAACCCAAAATGGATAGAATCTCCTTTAAAGCAAGTTTAAGACCTCGCTTAAAGTCGGGTGAGGGATCGTCCATTTTTTCAATTCCTTTTTTCCCATACCGTTGGCCACAGCAAGGCTCATCGGAGCAATGAGTTCACATGCCCCTTCACCAACAATCGTAACCCCGACCAGGACATCCTTATGAAACAGAGCCTTCACAAATCCGTTACCCCGAAGTTCCAGCCGGGCCACGATATTGGCACCGTACTGGGTTATTCTCACCTCTGTTTCTATACCATCTGCCTTAGACTGTTTTTCTGTTAAACCGCAGCGGGCAACATTGGGGTGGGTATAAACAACAAAAGGCACAGCGTCCTGTTTGTACGTCACCTGTCGATCTCCATAAAGATGGCTGGCCACAGCCTTCCCCTGCTGAATCGCACGGTGGGCAAGCATGATCCCCCCGGTCACATCACCAATAGCATATATACCTTTAACATTTGTCATCTGACACTCATCCACAGAAATACCCCTGTGATCATATTGAATACCTAATTGGTCTAATTCATCGGTCGCCAATGAGGGTTTTCTGCCCGTACAGACAAGGGTATATTCGGCTGTTAGTTCAAGTGTTCGAGACTGGTGAGTTGCCGTTACCAGAATCCCGTCAGGGAGCTCATGGAATCTCTCCACCTTCGCCCCTGTGTGAATATTAATACCCAAGCCGGTTAGATTCTGCTTCAGGAAACTGGCAACTTCCAGATCTTCAGATGGAAGCAATTGATCCATAAGTTCGATCACACTCACCCTTACGTCGAGCTCGGCCAGGAATGTGGCAAATTCCAGACCTATGGCGCTTCCCCCCACAATGATAACGGTTTCGGGTAACTTCCCCAGTGCCAGCAGGCCGTCAGAAGTTAAAATGCGTTCTGAAGGCTCCACACCGGGTAAGAGTAGAGGTTCTGAACCCCAGGCAATAATGATATTTTCTGCCTTGAGACGATTTGTCTTCCCTTCTGCTGAGATCCATTGCACCTCATGAGGGGAGATGATTCTTCCCTCTCCGCATTTCAGTTCAACACCGGCATCTTTTAATGATCTCTGTACACCGAGTGCAGAAATATTAGCCGCCTGTTGTTGATGGCGCTTTATCGCCGGAAAATCGAAGGATGTCTTACCCACGTTGATTCCCATACGCTTCCCTCTTTTAAGGTCTGCGTATTGCCTGCTGCAGGCCAGCAGGGCTTTCGTAGGAATGCAACCCCGATGGGTACATGTGCCACCCCAGAGGTTTTTTTCGATAATGGCCACCCTGACTCCCCCTCTGGCAGCATGTTCAGCCGCTGCATGGCCACCAGGACCTGCACCGATGACGACTAAGTCAAAAGTTTCAGACATGGCTAATCCGTCTCACCCCTCGCCCTTTGCCCTGCATAGGCTGCCCGATAAGAACTGCGCACCAGAGGGCCAGATTCAACATATCTGAATCCCATCTCGTAGGCCATCTTTTTGATTTCCTCAAATTCACCAGGAGAATAATACTTCTTGACCGGCCAGTGGTTACGGGTTGGTTGTTGATACTGCCCAACGGTTAAACATTCACAATTAACCAGGGAGAGGTCACAGACCAGTCTCAGGATATCTCTCTGTTTTTCCCCGAACCCGACCATAAATCCTGACTTGGTTACAACATTGTGCCGGTGTACCCGATGGAGCAGTTCCAGAGAAACTTGATAGTCTCCATGAGGACGAAGGTCTCTGAATAAGGCGGGGACTACTTCCATATTATGGTTGATTACATCAGGTCTGGCATATATGATCCGTTTTAGAGCCTCCCGGTTGCCCTGAAAATCAGGGACAAGTACTTCCACTTTACAGCCCGGGATTTCACGGTGCAAAGATTCCACACATCGGGCAAATATCTCCGCCCCTCCCTCCGGTAGATCATCCCGTGTAACCGAGGTAATGACAACATACTTTAAACTTAGGGTTTTAACAGCCTCAACCAGTCGTTCCGGTTCTTCCTCATCCACGGCCTCTGGTCTGCCGGGTGTCATATGGCAATAGCGGCAGCTTCGTGTACAGATATTGCCGAGAATCAAAAAAGTAGCTGTTCCTGAATGAAAACATTCGGTAATATTGGGACAGAGTGCTTCCTCGCAGACCGAATGCAGCTTAAGTTGCCTCAGGATTCCCTTTACCCGCTTAAATTGAAGGCTGCCCGGTAACCTTACCTTGAGCCAGTACGGCTTCCGCTGTGCCACAGTATACTATAAATCCTTAATTATATGAACATCATAGACAGTTCAGAGCAGACCTCTCAACCTCAGTATTTCAGCCATCTTTGGCTCTTTTAGGAAAACTGACATATGACATATGACTTATGACTTATGACCTGTCATGTAATGAAGGCATCATAATGGGCGGCATCCATGAGTGTGTCCAGTTTGCTGGCATCGTCCATTTTAAGCCTGACTATCCAGCCTTCTCCAAAGGGATCCTGATTGATGAGATCGGGCTGATTGTCCAGCCTGTGATTGACCTCGATCACCTCTCCGCTGACCGGTGCATAGACATCAGATACCGATTTAACCGACTCTAAGACGGCTAATGTTTCCCTCTGCTTCACTTTTTTCCCGATCTCCGGTAGCTCCACGTAAACAATATCCGTGAGCTGTTCCTGGGCATAATCGGTGATACCCACTGTAACCGAACCGTCCTTATTATCCAGGGTCCAGGTATGTTCTTTTGCATATTTTCTGTCTCCTGGATTCGGCTTAGACATGTTTTGCTTCCTTTAACTTTTCTTGAAATAACCAGGTGAAGAATTCCTGCCTCTTCCTGGGAAAGGATACCGTTCCTTCATAGTCAATGATGAGTTTCCCTTCCAGATGGTCAATTTCGTGTTGCACGATGCGGGCAAGAAAATCGGTATATCGTTTGCTTATTTTACGGCCATTGAGGTCGCAGGCCCGTACCTTGATTTCAGAAAATCTGCTGATTTCAACCTTGATTTCCGGACATGAGAGACATCCCTCGGACGCTGACACCTTCTCTCCCCGAAGCTGTGTAATCCGGGGGTTTATCAGGACATCATAATCATTTTCGCTTTTTATCTGCTCTTTCTCGTTAAGTCCTTTATTTCTGAAAACTACAATTCTTTTGTTAATCCCGACCTGCGGGGCCGCCAGACCCAACGCATCGTCCCTTTCGAGAAAAGCGTTGACGAGGATTTTGATATCCCTTTGCCCATTGCTATCAATGGGGATCGGTACATCCACGGAGGGTTTTCTCAAGATTTGAGCCTCTTCTCCATTTATCCCCTCATCACTCCACAGTGTTAAGATTCTCGTTCGGCACATCGGTACTTCTCCCGTGTAAGACCATTTCTTCTTGAAAATATAGCACCTCGGAGGTATTATTTCAATGATGAATGGGCAAAATCAGCTCTGAAGAATCAGAAAAAAAAGAGGAATTCTACTTACTAATCCAACAGAGAATTATAAGTGTTCATT
>Ga0066636_10003540_pt1 | contig 10008 bp, 6 predicted proteins | sample CryGeyCG2014_080_2_FD_62736 | JGI IMG/M metagenome (GOLD analysis project Ga0066636, IMG submission 62736) | Groundwater microbial communities from aquifer - Crystal Geyser CG07_land_8/20/14_0.80 | ecosystem: Environmental > Aquatic > Deep subsurface > Groundwater | place: USA: Utah: Grand...
GCTCCGGCAATAGCCGCAGCGGCCGCAGATCAGGGCCTCTTTTTCCAAGGTAGTGAATAGCTCGGTCGGTTTTTCACTCATCTGCGGCTTTTCCCCGTAGCCCGTCTCGCCATCGCCAGGAGATCCATCCCCACTTCAAAAAGGAACGGATTCAACATCCACGGCGGGCGGTACCCTTTGCCGGGATTCATGATTCCCCTGCCGTCCAGCGCCTGTTTTCTCCGTTGCCGTTCAGCCATTTGCGGAGGCGTGAACATGCGACCGAGGTAAGGGGTATTCCACAATCCCACCCCGTAAGGCCACCCCCCGTGACGGCGTCCCACATCGTGTATTTTCTTGACCAGGCTCAGATCAAGAATATAGGCGATGGTTTTGGTTTCATCCGTGTAGAACATCGTCATGACGGTGGCCCGATCGGGTGTAACCACATGACCGTAGGATATGAGATCAAGACCATAACGGCCTGCCATTTTTTGAATATCAGAAAGATAACCGGACAGCGCTTTGACCGGGAGCCAGATTTCGCTGCCCAAAACAGACGGGCCGCCTCTTTTTAAACGCAGGGCATTGAATTTTTCTGCCCATTCCCGTTCAGCCGTTTCCGCCGAAAATAGATGCGCCGCCGGATCAGCCGCCGTTAGAGCAGTAATGATATCGTCAGCTTGCCTTAAATTTTCTTCACTTCCTTCATAATCGATTCCCAGCGTATGGGCCGGCGCTACATCAGCCGGGGAAAACCCCAGAGACTTCATGGCGAATGCGCACCGATCATCCGCAAAATGTACATTATAGGGTATGACCGAGGCATGAATGATGGCCTCCAACGCGCGACCCATTTTCCCGGCATCAGGGAACGCAATCAGGAAATGTTTCATGGGGCTTAATTTGCGAATTTCCAGCTCCATCTGGGTGATGACGCCCAGGGTTCCCTCGGAAGCCGCAAACCAAGCCAGCGGTGGTTCCGTTTCTCGGGTAAGCCGGCAGATCTCGCCGGTCGGGAGGACCACTTCAGCCGCCTTCACTTGGGAAAGCAGACTCCCGTATTTCAGGCTGCCGATGCCGTAACCCATCGTGCAGAACCAGCCGCCGATGGTGGCCGCCGGTGCGCTGCTGGGGAAGGATTTCAGCGCGACCCCCCGGGCATTCAGATATTCATCCAGTTCGCTCCAGGTCGTTCCCGCCCCCGCCGTGACCGTCATCCTGGATTCATCAAGATCCGCCACTCCTTTGAGGAGATTAAGGTCCATCACGATGCCGCCTTGAACCGGAACAGAATTAAAATAGGCCGTCGAAGCGCCGGCCCGCGGCGTGACCGGGATATTGCCGGCAAAGGCCAGTTTTAACAGCGCGGCTATTTCGTCCGCATCGGCGGGTCGAACGACAAGGTCGGGCATCGTGTTGAACAGGGGATTTACCAGCAACGCCGGCACCGGCGCCAGATCACGCGAATAAAAACTGCGTTCAAAACGCGAATCGACGGCCCTGTCGCCGAATCGTTGTTTGATCTGTTCCAATGCGTCACTTTTCACTCGAAAATGCGACCTCAAATTATTGGAATCATTTCATCCAATTTTCATCCCCTTTTGACGGGGGAGGGTTAGGGTGGGGTGAGGATAGGATCGCCAAGCAATTTTCATCCCCCTTTGTGACGGCAGGTTGTCATGAGTGTTACATTTCCCATCCCTTGCCATCCGGCTTCAAGCGGCGTGTTTGGCGATTTCCGTCTTTAACCAGGAGATCGCCCCATCCCCCTTCAGAAGTTTCCCCAACCCCGCGGAGAGATCGGCGGGTTCCAACACCGCGATCCATCCCCGGTTGTAGGGGTCCGCATTCAATGTCTGGGGATTCGCGGCCAAATCCTTATTGACATCAATGACCAGCGCCGGCATGGGAACCAATATTTTCCCGGCCCATTTTCCGGATTGCAGCGTGCAGAGGGTTTTGCCCTCTTCCAGTTCCTTGCCCGCCCTGGGCAGCCGGATAAAGGTGATTTCACCGGCCATTTGCTGCATGAAATCCGTTACGCCGATTCGGATTTGATTCCCTTCCACCTTAACCCAGGCATGGTCCGCAGTGTAATAGAGATCATCGGGCATGTCATATTTGTCTATCCTGGCCATGAGAGTTCCCCTCCTTACTGCCTTCAGCCTAAACAACCCGAGTAGTAACCGTTTTCATATGGTTAACGCCAACGTCATCATTTTACCGATATAGGTCTCTCTATCTTCCTGCTGAAAAAATACGTGCCTCTTTTCAAAGTCATCTTTCACCATGCCTCCGTTCCACCAGTCGATTTCCGGCAGGTGGGTGTTGGAGACAATGAAAGAGTTCAAGGTGATGGTTGCGTCTTGCGAGCGGAGGTCCGCCTCAATGTCTTTGATGGTTCGGTAAAATTCAATTTTTGGATCATCCGGACCCCGCAGGTTCCTTAGACCTTTCGGATCGACAAAATTGACGTACTGTTTCCCTTCCGCAAGGATCCATACGATGAAATCGGGATAAAAATTACCAGCCTCAAAAAAACCGATGCCGCGGCCGCGAGCCATATTGCGCAATAGATAGAGCTCCTTCCCCGCAAAGAATTCTTTTTTCTTTTCGCAGAATTTCTGAAGATCGAGGACAAAATCCCGTTCACCTTCGTTCAGCGACACTGGCTTGACTTCTACCACACTGCTGTTCACATAGATCAATGGCTGGTAAAGGTGCCGGTCAAACATGATGGCGTTTATACCTTGAAACTCCACCGCCCGCAATTTTCCGGTCTGTATGAGACTCCTGATCTCCTCCAGTTTAGTCACGATATCCTGACGGGATTGTTCGATAAGAAAGAGATAACTTTCCGGGAAGTTACCATCGTCTTCGGCAAGATCCCGATACTCCAGGTAGTCCCCTTCCCACTCTGCTTTCTTGTTCTTGTAGAACCGGTCGACGTATTTACACAAGAGTGTGACGGCGATCTCCTGCCAGCGCAACACCTGTGCAAACGACCGGAATTCCACCTCTTCACGAGGGATGTACAGGGTATACCAGCCGGAATCCAGTAGCAGCCGTCGTATTTCTTCTCTGGAAAGATTCAGATTCCACCAGGCGCGCTCGTTCTTAAACTGCGTGATTCCGAAGAAGATTTCATCCATATCCATGAAGGCCAAGTGCTGGTCAGAAAAGTGGATTTCATCCCGTTCAACAATCTGTGCCGGCGTTTGGTTTTTCCCGCTGGATAATGCCAGAATCCTGGGGTACCAGTCCACAACGACGCGGTTCTTCCGAAAATCTTTGTCCGGCAGGCCAAGGGTTGGTTTCGGCGCTTGTCGCTTGAAATCGACACCCTCCTTCAGCTTTATGGTCTTCAATCTTTTCTGCCCCAGGTCTTTAACCACGGGCAGGACAAATTCGATCCGGTTTTCGTTGGTCGGCAGACCCTCGTCTTCAAGGTATTCCTTGAATTGTTTCATGTAGTCTGCACGGATGCCGAAAACATTCAAGGTTTCAAGCCGCTCCATGTCCCGCGGGGTATAAAGCCCGATAATACGATGGCTGCGCTTGAGGCAAAAATCCAATCCTTTCAGCCGCACGCCGCGACCGAAAAGCTGTATGATCTGGGAACCTTCTTTCCTGCCGATGTTCATGAGGCCCATCGTGCTCACGCGCCAGCTTGACCAGCCTTCGGAAAATTTTCGCGAGCCAATGAGGACATTGATCTCCGAGTCGGCGTCGTTGACCGTTCGGAATAGGGAAGCAGAAAACTCGCTGTCCGAAACTACCAGATCTTCTCCATGCTTTGTGCAGAGCTTGCAGAGCCCGGACGGATCACCCACATTGATGACACCGAAGGGTGGATTCGCGTCGCCGATATGCAGAGACACCTCTCCTTCGGCTTCGCCACCGCTTTTCAGTTGACTCACGTGGAGGGCCGCAGGCACCTTGGCATTGAAGAGCACATGGAGAATATCCTCATAAAGCTGCTGCCCGGTTAGGTTCTTCTGTCCGAGATACGTGAACGCACCTGCGAAAATATCGTTGCCTTTTGCATCGTGGAGACCGGAACGGCCCTTAAACAATTGTTCCAGGTAGGCCGTACTTTCAGTGCGATTTTTCACAAACCGGGACAGGAAGAGAAGGATGTCCACGACGTCGGAGACGTCCTGTTGTCTGGGAGCTTTCGTGACGCTGCCGCCGACGAAAATCCACAACGGCTTTTCGATGAGGAAAGGACGGAGTTCCTCTTTCTTTTCCTGAAAGATTTTCTGTTGCTGGTAAAAGGCCAAAATGCAGGCCGTGAGATACCGACGACGGTGTTCATCGTGGGAATCGTCTTCCAGGTTCAGTATCCGGTATTCCTTGCCGAAGCCGTCACTGTAGAAGTATTTGTAGGAATAGTCGAAAAGGATACACCTGGCGTACTCCTGCTCCAGCTCTCGGTTCCCGCTGGCCTTCATCGCCTGGCCGAAAGTGGCCGAATACTCGAAGGAAAAACCCTTCTCACAGAGCTGATTGCGCATCCGCATCCAGTGGCCGACATCGGTGCCGGTTGTGCCTCGGTGTCCCTCATCGACCAGGACGAGGTTCCTGCCTTCGAAGGCCTCGATGGCCACGGTCTTCTCCCCCGCTGTTTCCTTCAGTTTATGAATATCGATGATCTCGATGTTTTGTCCCGCAAAGAGCGATCCAGAATCCTTGTCGAACAGGTCCGCCTCCATGCCCGACAGCCGGAATTCGTCCCGATGCTGCAAGCTGAGACCCTCGTTCGGCGTTAGGACGATGATCCGGTTGAGCTGATTCCCCCTGCCCTGCCGTTTGAGATAATGCTTGTATTGGAGGATGTGGATGTGCATGAGGAGGGTCTTCCCCGATCCGGTCGCGCTCCAGAAAGCCAGTTTTTTCAGATCCTCCAGGGTGTAAGGCGCAATCTTTGCGGCTTCCGGCAATCCTGAAGAGAAAAGATCGACATAAATGCTCTGCTGGGGGGTATTGCCCAGGTTATATCGCAATGCATAGGCGTTCAGGTCCGCGAGGAGCTTCTCTGTGTTGCGAAAGTAACGGTCCAGGTAAATCTCCGTGAAAAGAAGACCCAGGTACTGGAAATACTTTGGATAGAGAACGTGTCCGTCAGCGTTCCGCCTGCGGGTGATCGCCTTCCAGTGGCGGACGATGTTTTCGTCATAGGCCAGAAGCAGGTCGTTGGGCAATGCGGGTCTGTCGAAGAGGAGTTTGAGGCAATGATGAAAATGGGAGACGTTATCTTCGCCGAAACCTTCGAACCTCGGATCGCGCATAGGTCCCGCGAGTTTTTCGAAGGAGTTCACTCCAAAGAGGTCAAGCATCCAATTAACAAGAACCAGTCGCTGCTCGAATTTGATTTTGGAAGCCGCAGTTTTGGTGGCGGTCTTTTTCCTTTTTGCCATGACCGCCCCCTTATACATCCTTCACATCAAACATCAGGCGCTGGAATTCCTCTTCGATGAGGCGCACCTTATAGCGCGGTTCACGCCCTTCGCCTTCGGGGGCCATAGGCAGGTTCATGAGATTGTTGTCGCCATTGGTGTAGATGACGTCGAATTCCATGTCCATCGTGTTGTACTGCTGTTTCCGGAAGAAGGCCTCCAGGGCCTCGTTGGCTTTTACTCGCTGTTCCTGAATCTTAGCGGGATCGGTTTCCGCCAGGTCGCGGATCTTCCGCCAGATGACGAGCACCTTTTCGTTCTGGGGATTTGTACCTTCGACGACACGGAACCCATCAAAAGTGTCGATGTGTCTGACCTTCAGACCAAGAAGCCAGTTGAAGGTCTCCAGGAGATCTACCGTAACGGGTTTTGTCTCGCCCACGGAACCCGTGCCGACGAGGATCTGGTAACTGAAGGGATCATCAAACTGGTCGATGTCAAGAAGCGAAGGGCTGCCCTTCGTTTCTATATCGAGCATGTAGGAGAGCATGTAGGATTCCCGGAACGATTCGGAAGAATCCAGGAGACTCTGCTGGGCCGGCGTGCGCCGGAGGCGCAGGTTCGCTAGGGCGTCCTCGTAAGATTCCAGGCGGATGTACTTGAACATGTGGCTAATACCCGTGTTGCGGGAAACGGGCTTGCCCTCTTTCCAATCTTTGGCATACACAACCTTCTGGATACGGGGTTTGAGGACGGTGTCAAAATAGTTACCCATTTCAACTAGCAAGTATCTACGCGTTCCATTGTCTTCACGATTCACATAAATAACCGCGTGCCCTGTGGTGCCTGAACCAGCAAAATAGTCTAGTATCCAATTATTGCCTGCTTTATTGCTTGTAACTCTAATTGTCTCCACTAAGGTAAAGAGGGACTTAGGATACGAGAAATCAATATCCACTCGTCCAAATAAATCCTGTAGGAGTTTTGTCCCATACTCACTGGCATCGAATTGCGCCTCAGTCCACATGGTCCTTAATGTACCGGTATCCTTTGCATAATAAACATCATACTTCCCTCTCTTTTCTTGGACCAGAAGTTTTTCCAGGATTCGCTCTACTGACTGCCGAGCAAATCGCCACTTTTTCTCATTACCAGTTGAGTCAATTGGCCAAATCGCAATTTCTCCATTCATGTTGGTCTCATTTACCGAAGCAGGATGATAGCCATCATTAACAACTTCGCCTATGCTAACAATTCTCCCATCTCGCACAAAAAATGGATAGAAACAATTCCTTGCGTCTTCTCTGTCTGATTCTAGACCGCTATCACGGAGTGTCCGGACGTCCGGCTCATCAAGCATTCGTTCGCCGATATATTTCTTGTTATCAGATGGATAAATAAAATAGGCAAACTCATTACAGTGAGAAAAATTCTTTCCTTGGATCCCCCGTGGATTATGTCTGATTGATACTAATACTTTCTTATACGTTGCCAGCCAGCTATCATCTATTATGAGACCTAACCTTTCTTGTTCATTTTCATCGATTGCAATCACATAGACACCATCATTCATCATTCCATTTGTTGTGGCTATTCTATCGGACATTAATGTTGCCCAGGCAGAATGTTTATAATCATTTTTGTAGAGAATCTCACTTGACGGCGAGTTATAAGGGGGATCAATATAAGTGCACTTAATCTGCTGGTGGAATCGTCTTTGAAATAAATTGAGTGCCTGAAAATTTTCGCTATGCGCAAGCAACCCGTCGCATCGCTCATCTATATAATCAAAACTGGCTATTAATTTATCTTTGAATTCTTGGCTAAAGAACTTCGTGTCTAACACAAAGAAAGAATTCGCTTTCAGGAAGTCCAATGCCAGCGGCATTGAATAGCCTAACATCGTTAAGTCCCCTTTAATCTCATCAATGGCAAAGAGTTTTACCCATTCCTCGCGCTGAGCATCATTGAATATGATCTGAGAGATAAGCCAGTCCTGCATCTTCTGGTCCTTGATGGCGAAAATGCGATCCAGCGTTAGACAATAGTTCGTTTCGATCACAAACTTTTTTTTGAGCCAGAGTTTCTTTTGAAAGTCCTCAATCTGAGTAAGAAAATCAATGATCTTGTGGGCTACTCTACGAATGACCTTAATCTTGGACAGATACTGCTCGACCCGCAGGGCAGTCTCATTTTCCACGTCGTCCAGGTGCATGATTTCGTTTTTGATGTAGAAGTCCAGCTCCCGGCGCAGGAATCGACCCAGGTCCTTATGAATGAAGTAATCGAAGGTGTTCCGGCGAGTGTAATCGGACAGGTGCTTTTCCAGGATTGGCTTACCACTGGTCTTGCCGTCGGAGAGTCGCCACTCCTGTGAAAGAACATTCGCCCATGTCGGATCAATCCCTTTTGTCGCCAGGACGGTCTCGACGGTTTCTTTGTTCAGATCGTCCTGTTTGCGCTTTTCCGTATCCGGGTAGTAATCGAAACGGATGACAAGTTCACCGCTCTCTTCCGTTACGGGCGTCTCACCATGAAGAAAGAAGCGGCGATCCTTGCCGTTGGCAGCTTTGACGTTATCCTTTTCGGTATCGGCCTCGACGATTTTGAAATGAACGCGTCTGCCGTCAGGGAGTTTGAAGGCATAATCCCGGAAATTCTCCGTGGTCTTAATATAGTACTGGTCTTGGTTGGCCCAGTAAAGTTTTACCTCTTCACCTTCGTAGGGGATGGCGTAAACCCCTTCTCGGTAGCGTCGCATCGATATAAAATCTCCTTCATCGTAATAGCGGCTGAAGAAGATGCAGAGATGATCGTAAACCTCGTTTTCCAAGGCAGTGACATCTACGGCTTCCGTTTCGTACCGGACGCGCAATTCCTTTACTTTGGGCACTGTCTCCGGATCCATGCCGAGGGCTTCCGCCCCATTGATGGCTTTTTCGAGATCCTGTCGGATTTCCTCCTTATCGCTGGACTTGTACCCCTGGAATGCCTCTAGTACCTGCGGAAGGAGTTTTTCTTCCAAAAACCGGATGATCTCCTCCCTATTGGCGTTCATGATCCGGTAAATGCCGAAATCAAGGTCGACCTGATCGAACTGAAAAAGCTCGGATAGCTTAATCTTCAGTTTATCAAATGGTTCCACGAATGTACCCCTTCACTTGATCATTAAACAATCCTTCGGAACAGATACTGAGCCACAAATGGAATCATGTAGTTCAAATTCCCTATTGTCCCGCCATGACGTTTAGCACGCCCACCACACTCAATAGGTAGATACGTTCGCCATATCTCGATCTCGAAATCATCTTCATCTATGGCATGTTTTTCGACAAACTCATTTATTATCATTTCTGTATCTGAATCCTTGCTTAGCTTGTAAGTCTCCGGATCTTGAAGCGCAAATTTATTTAAAATCTCTGGAAATGATAGAAATAACTGACGTATACCATAAAAATTACTACGAATATGCCCGGATAAGTTATTTTTACCGTCCGCTCTTTCATGAATTTCTATTGCTCCTGCTGTTTTTTTCCTCGAAAGCCAGCGAAGAAAGTCAGAATATTCTCCGAGGTGAAAGTGACGGCTTCTTCTGAAACGGGGCAGATGATCTTCATCCATAATTCGGTTTCTTTTCCGCTTAGAATTTACCTGGGATTTATACTTCTTGATATAATCAGCGAGATCCAAAGAGGTCAGTTGATCAAAATTCATTGCATATAACTTCATGGCGTTAACAATCTTAATTCTTTGATCATAATCTACTATTCTATAGATAACCTCTTGTCCTCCACCGAAGCCCCGTAATGTAAGATTTGCACTGCCGATTATAGCAGCTTGATCTCCGAAATAGACTTTTGCGTGTGCTAAACGGGATGTAAATAATTCGACAACAGCACCACGTTCCTCTTGCTGTTCTTTAAATAAAAGGAGGGATGGAGGATCAATATAACCATTTGCCCAGTCTTCTGCCGTCTCAAGGTCCAGCCGAGTGAAGATGCGAACCAATGGTGCCTTTGGTTTTAATGAGAATAGCGCACGTCCGGAATAATACGCCGTTGCCAAGACAAGCTCAGATCCATTTAGCCCGACTGAATGAAGGTGTGGTAGTATAGGTCCTACAATGGGTCCCTCATACTTTTTAAACAAGCCTTTAGCCATGATGTGTTCCTCCCTAAACCACTAACCATTTGATGATGAATATTGCTTCAATCAAAGTTTTTTGTTGCATTCGCTTTTCCAGAGCGTCTATCAAGCGGTCCCGTCGTACGGCGATTTCATCCTCCACGTCGAATATCTTCTGGCGGAGGCGGCGTTTGTCTCCGCATCACGGATTTTCTCCTGAATCTCGTGTTGCTCCTGTACCGTGACCGCTTGGCGGGCCTGCCGGTTCAGGACTTTGATCTGCTCTTTGGCGTCGCGGAGCTCCTTCTCGGAGGCCACGATCATGTCCTCGGCCCATTTTTCCAACTGGTCCCGCGCTTCATGATAGTGACGGTGATTTCGCTCCAGGGAGCCAATTGCAAAACTCCCCATTCTGTCATTCCCGCAACGATTCTGAGCGGGAATCTGGTTCTAACAGCTTGAAAAACCATATTCCCGATAGAGGCATTCGGGAATGACAAAT
>Ga0066636_10003543_pt1 | contig 10007 bp, 9 predicted proteins | sample CryGeyCG2014_080_2_FD_62736 | JGI IMG/M metagenome (GOLD analysis project Ga0066636, IMG submission 62736) | Groundwater microbial communities from aquifer - Crystal Geyser CG07_land_8/20/14_0.80 | ecosystem: Environmental > Aquatic > Deep subsurface > Groundwater | place: USA: Utah: Grand...
ACTACATTGTCTTTATCTAAGTTGGCAAATATTGCATAAGGCTGACTTGAAGAAAATCCTTTCTTTATATCATCAAGAGGTACCATTTCTGGATTGTTCATAAATGTTTTCCATTCAGTGGCGTTCAATGAAAGAAAACCATACATGTGAATATTTTTAATTCCTTGCTTTATTCTTTCTGTAGTTGTGAGAGGTCCTAGCGAATGTCCCACTGCATAAACCCTGCCTTCTTCTGTCTGACCTTGATATTCTGCACTATTTACGTCCGCGTATCGTTTTCTGATTGCAGTTCTTGCTTTTGCATTTCCCAATTCAGCGATAAGTCTTGGCATGTCCGCAATTACGCCATTGTGCTCTTTGGCAAGTGCATCTGCATCTTCACGTGCATAAACGTATGCGCTAACATCTGTGATTGCAACAATTGCAGGAACCTTTATTTCTTTATAGTATTTGATTATATCAGCCATTGTGTTGACCCCGTTTATTCCTTACAAATTCGGCAACTTTTGCAAATAAGTCATCCTCCTTGTCCATGCTCAGGTTTGCCGATATCTCATTATAGTCGCCTTTACTGTTTGTGCGCTTAACACCGCGCCAGTCATAGGATAATAGCCCGTCAATCATATTTTTGGGAATTATGATTTTATTGCTGTAATCTTCTTTCCTGATTTTTCTGAGGTCGCTGTCTTTGGCTAATCTGGTGATTTTGAGATGCCCGAAGGGACTCCTATTATTATAGTCATAATCCGAGGTCAGTGTTACATAATAGAGTGCTTCTGCAGTGGGCTCTTTCAGGAAGAAGTCATTCCAGTAAACCAGCTGCGTTTCATCAATTGGCTTTAGTTTTGCGTCTTTTATCACTTTTACGATTTGCTCGTCTTCAGTGTATTTTTCAATCTTCATCTCATTTATGATAAATCTGTATGCCTGCAGCTCTCCCTGTCTGACCATTTCCCTAAGAAACTCAGCAATCTCTCGCTCGCTTTTATAATACCCATCTATGCGCTCTTCTATTGACATCGCTTACGCCCTCATAAATTAAGCTGGTTTGTTCCTTATAAATTCGGCAACTTTTGCAAATAAATTATCTAATTCTCCTTTGACTGTTAACCTTCCCCCAATTTTGTGGCGGGTGCCTTCCCATAATTCCCATATATCGTCACTCCAATAATACTGGAGATTTCCATTAATCATATCTTCGGGAATGTCAGGGATGTTGCTGTTAATGTGGCGGCTCCTGATTTTTTTAAGATCGCTATTCTTAACCAATCTAGTAATGTCATAGAAACCACTTAAGTATTCAACAGGTTCAAAATCCGAGTCAGAGCCGTGCGACTCCATATGCACATAATACAGTGTTTCTGTAGCAGGCTCTTTTAGGAAGAAATCCTCATTCCAGGGTCCCGATCTTGTAGTTATTGGTGTTAGTGTTGCACCTTTTATGGTTCTGATGATTTTCTCATCTTCAGTGTCTTTTTCAGTTATTTCATTATCTATTTTAATGTTATATGCCTGCAATTCTCCCTGCCTAACCATGCCCTGTAAGAATTCAGTAATCTCATGGTTTCCTTTATAATATCCCTTTATGAGCTCTTCTATAGATTTAGTAAGGCCATTCATAGTTTATCCCCCCGCTGATTTTCTATTCTCTCCCTACGCAGTGCTGTTTGCGCTCTGATTCTGGCTTGCCCAGCCAAAATATTCAATCTTTGCGGCATTCCTTATTTTTAAGAGGTAGTCCAGCATTAGCGTATTCCTTATTGAGCTTTCCAGCCCGTTCCTTATCTCCTGCTTTATCTCATCATAGGATATTGTGTTGTTTTCCCTCCTGAAGATGTAATAGCTGCTGTTGTAATAAACTGGGGAGCTTGTCTGCCCCTGGCGAAGTGCGAATGCCGCCTGCGAAAGCTTTGTCGGCAGCGACTGGTTGTTTATGAAGCCCAAATCCCCGCCGTATACAGCTGACTCCCTGTCCAGCGAGTTATAGTATGCCTCCTGAACGAAATCAGAGCTGTTATTGAGCGCCTGCATTATGCTTTCCGCATCCTTGCTTGAGTTCACGACTATCTGCCTGAGCCTTATCTCTCCTGGCTTTGCAGTGTACCTATCCATTGTCTCATTGTAAAAATTTCTCATATCCTGCTCTGTCACGTTCATCTTTGATTCCACTGTCTTGTTCAGCAGCGCGATTATTATGAGGTTTCTCCTGTAGTAATCCTGCAGGTCTTTTTCCGAGAGCCCCCTGGATTTCATCATTGTCTTCAGAAGCTCTTCTGTCAGGGCGCTCTGGTTTATTGCCTCGTCCAGAGTTGCCCGTGCCTGCTCTTGCGTGACAGAGATGCCCTCTTTGCGCGCTTCCTGCAGCAGCGCGTCCTCAGTTATCACCTGCCCGAGAATTGTTTTTCTGTCCATGGAATTCTTGTATGATTCAGGTATTCCCTTTACGAAGAGGAAGACGCTGAATCTCCTGTCAAACTCCGCCTGCGTGATTGGCTTGCCGTTGACACTTGCTATGACAGGGCTGTAGCAGGTAATCTTCAGCCATAATGACTTTGCCCCTGCAACAGCAATGCTTGCATAACCTGCTGTCCGGCTGTAAAATATGGCTGCAGCAATCACAGCCAGAACGAGCACGGCAATTATTACCCTAAAAACCCTTATCTTTCTTTTCCTGTAAACATATAGTGTATTCTGCTTTTTTTTCAAGATATAGCACCTCTGCTTTGGCTATAATCGCAGCATCTTTTTTTAAAAGCATTGCTGTAATACAGAATAATGATGAAATTTTTCGCAACAATGTCGTGACGAAAAAAAGAAAATTAAAAAATGTTTAAAAAAATCTTAAAGCTCGGCAATTGTAGCAATCTTGAGGCGTGCCTCTCCAGGCCTTACAGAAGACTCCATCCCGATAAGTATCTTCACATTTGCGTTCTCTGCAAGCATTACAAGCTCCCTGTCTATCGAGCCGTCGAAAACAATCGCCTCTATCCCAGAGTTTATGTTCTTCAGCGTGCCGTAAAGCTCTGTAAGCGGGACTTTTCCGAGGACATTAAGCTTCTCGTCAAAAATGCAGGCGCCCCTTGTTCCGACAAGCTCCTCGCCTGTCTTCTTGAACTTGGCTGCCTGCTCAGGCGAGAATGAGCGCTGCTGCTCCGGCTCCCTTCTCGGCATCCTTATCTCAGGCCTAATCCTGCTTCTGCTGTCCCTATTGTCCCGGCTTTCCCTTCCCCTATCGCGGTTTTCTCTGGGCCTGTTATGGATGTCCCTGCTCTCTCTTCTTTCAGCGTGGTTGAAATTCTCCCTGTAACCCTGCTGGTTCTCCTGCTGCTGCACAGGTTGCTGCTCGCCTTTCTCGTTTGTCTCAAGCTTTGCCTGCTCTACAGCAATCCTTCCGCGGAGCGCCTTGAGAATTTCCTTCTGGGTTATCTCCTCGACTTCCTTGCCGTCAGGCGCCTTTGCTATGTAATCGATGTCCGCCACAGAGAGCATTGCCTTTATTATCAGGTCCCCGCCCCTGTCGCCGTCAACAAACAAAGTTACTGTTTTTTGTTTGCATAAGTCAACTACATCCGCAGGGATGTTCGTGCCGTTCAGGGCAATTGCGTTGTTTATGCCGTATTTCAGGAGGTTGAGCACATCAGCCCTTCCTTCTACAACTATTATTTCGTCTGATTCCAGGATTGCCGGGCCTGCAGGGGTCCTGTCCTTTCCGTATTCCTGTATTTCCATCATCCTTACAGAATGCGCGACCTCGTCAGAAAGCTCCTGTGAGTCAGGCATTGAGGTGTCTATCCATGCGTGCAGAAGCTCCTTTGCCCTTTCAATAATCTGCTTCCTCTTGCTTATCCTGACATCCTCTAATTTCTGGATGGCTATCTTTGCGTCGCATGGCCCTATTCTCTGTATGACTTCAAGGGCTGCTGCCACAATTGCTGTCTCTGCCTTGTCCAGGGAAGAGGGTATCTGTATTGTGCCGTGGGTCTTCCCTCCCTTAGTGTCATAGGTGACCTCTATCCTTCCTATCCTTCCTGAGCGCTGGAGCTCCCTGAGCTCAAGGTCTGCTCCCAGCAGCCCTTCTGTCTGCCCGAAAACAGCCCCTATAACGTCGGGCCTGTCCACCACGCCTTCTATTGAAATGGTTGCGTGAATAATGTATTTCGCTGATACTGGGCTTATTTTTCCCATGTTAATCCCCTCCTTGCTGCAAATCTGTTTTTGCAATAGTTTAATCTCTTCAATCTTAATTCAGTTAGAACAAGTTCCTTTGGGCTTTGACAGCCCGTATTTTTGGGCTTAAAACAAGCTGCCAATCTGCAGCTTATCTTCCCAGCTTCGGAATTTTTGTTAGGTTTTTAATTTTTTGGTTGATGTTAAACCTATTTTCCGCCTCAACAAAGGAAAATGATTGATTAGGTGAACTTGTCCTGCTTTGATGTTTTTAATCAAAGTTTTAATCAAAGCACTGAATTAAAATTTTGTAGCCCGTGATACTAACCCCCAGGCTCATTGCTTGGGCTTTCGCCGTAAGCTCCCATAGGTACTCTCGTAACGGGCTCAAAAAAAGGATTAGGTTTTCATATTTAAATGTTTGCGTTGCACTTAACTGGAAAATATATGTTGCAGAACCTATATCGTCTGGATTTCAGGCGAGTATTATATGCAATTAAGAGAAGTTTCAGCGAAGCTGAAATTTGGGTTGCGGCGTCTTAGAGCACGGAATGCTATATAGTATAAATTTCAATGGGATTGGGACTTGAAAACAGAAATATTTATATATAAGACATATACATCTATATATGTGATGTAATATGGTGCAAGCTGTGATACATATTGATGAAAACACAAATCGGGTTTTGAATATTGTAAAAGCTAAGTTTGGTCTGAGAGATAAATCCCAAGCAATTAATCTTGTGGTTACTGAATACGAACAATCTGCTTTAGAACCTGAATTAAGGCCGGAGTATAAGACTAAGCTAGCTAAAATTATAAGCGGAAAACATCTTTCTCGAGAGGAATTTGAAAAAGAGGTAGCTTAATGTATCAAGATCTTTATAGTAAAGAGATTACAAAAAAGTTAGCTAAACTCAAGAAGAAGGGTCCTCTTGAGTATTCTCAAGTTCGGAAAAAGATGGACTCAATTTTGGCAGATCCAATCAATGATTACAAATTTTTGACGCATGATATGAAAGGTTTTAACAGAGTTCATTTAGGACACTTTGTCCTGGTATTTAGAATCAATCATCAAAATAAGACTGTTTCTTTTGAAGACTATGACCATCATGATGTAATATATAAACCATAAAAAACAGAGCATCCCTCTCAACCCTGAGGCAGATGGTTTTGAGATGCCGAATTCTGAACTTCATCTAAAAAGCAATTTATACTATCTCCTCCTCTTCCTGAGCATTTTGGCAGATATCCTTCGCGCAATCTTCCTTACTCTGTGCCCGTTGCTGTTGCCTATCTTTTTCATGCTGGCAATATAGCTGTTCCACTTATTCTGCCAGTTCTCGAACTTCCAGGCCTCGTCATTCACAAAGTAGTAGCCCTTTTGCCTTATCTTTATCTTCAGCAAATTCTTGCAGACAGTTGAGAGAAACCTTATTGCTGTCTTTGCCCTGCCCTCTTTCACAAACCTTCTGTTGCTTGCAATTGCATAGCAGCTGGAAAGAATCCCGAACCTGGCTCCCAAAGCAGCAATCCTCCTTGTCAGCTCCGCATCCTCTGAGAAGGTGAGCGATTCGTCAAAGCCGCCTGAAGCCCTGAATTTTTCCCGTTTGACAATCATGCAGGCGCCTGGAGCGCACGGCGCTCTGATTATCTTTGAAAGCAGAATCGCAATGTGATACATGCTGAAATAAATCCTGTCAATGATGTTCCTTGAGTCGGTCTTTATCTGCGCTGTGGCAATCTCCAGGTTTTTCCTGCTGAATTCCGAGACCGCATTCCTGAAGAAATCCTCTGAAAGCACGACATCTGCATCCAAAAAGAAGAATATCTCTCCGGTTGCGATTTTTGCACCTGCATTCCTGCCTATGCCGGGAAGCCCTCCCTTCACCACTTTTACGCCGAACTTCCTTGCAATTCCAATTGTATCATCAATTGACGGCGCAACAGCGACAATGGTTTCTATCCTCGGCTCATGGTTGGCCTGCTTCTCAATCTCCTCTAGAAGTGTTGGCAGGTAGTTCTCCTCATTCTTGGCCGGGATTATCACTGAAATCTTCATGAGAGCAATAGGGGAAAATGGTTGGTTAATAAATCTTTAGAATATTTTATTTTTTCTTCTCTTCTTTTTCTTCTTCTTTTTCTTTTGCCCCGAATATCTTCTCTATTGCCTCTTTGTCAGCATCATCTAATTCCTCTGTCTTCTTTTCCTCCTCTGCAGCCCATATCCTCTCATAGGGGTTGGCCTTCTCTGTCCAGCCCGGCTCTACGCCCGCGCTTCCGCTGCCCTCTACATCTTTCCTGGAAAACATCTCCTCTGCTTCCCTGTTCTTCTTCCCTATCCTCGCAACCACAAGCCGGTGCATCCTCCTGAGGAATGCGTTTCTTTCCTCTATCTTCATAAGGTCGAGATAGCCCTGGGCCACGAGGTTCAGGGCGAACGGGCTGGGTATCTTTGTCTCAATCTCGCTTATCTTTATGCTGCCATTGCCTATCCCTCCGACCACAATCTTCGCATTCTCTATGTCCATCATGTCAGAGAGCACCTCCCTCCTTGCCTCCTTGAGAATGCAGAAATCAGGGGATATCCTCTTCACTGCATTTATCAGTATCATTGAGGACACCTGCTGCCTTCCCACCCTCTGGCTCCTGCCCTTGTAATTTCTTAGTATCATAAGAGCCCTTGCAGCGCAGTGCCTGAAGCGCCTGCTGAGTATCTCTGTCCTGTCTATCGCCATCTTGAGCACGAGCTCGAGCTTGTCCTCCCTCAGCAGCTTCAGGGCTTTCAGCCCCTGTATGTGCTTCTTTGCAGCAAGGTAGAATCCGTTGTCGTTTATCCCTATCTCGACGTCAATGTGCTGCAGCCGGGCAACTGCAAACGCCACAGCCCTTGAAAGGCAGTCATTAACGCGCCTGCCGTAGAGCGAATGGAATATCACGAAATGCTTCTCGCCCTCTTTGTAGTTCTCTATGATTATCTTCCTGTCATTCGGAATCTCCGCATAGAGGTGCTGCTCTAGGAAATACTTGTATATTGACTGGGCTGAATTCTCGTCGACATAAAGGTATGAGTGTATGAAGTCCAGTATCTCCTTTCTCTGCGCCTTCCTGTCCAGCTTCTCCTCCATTAATCTTCTGAACCTGCCTATTGAGAGCGCCAGGTCATAGCTCAGGGGAAGCATCTCAGAGAACCATGAAGGCACTGTGGGCGTCTTTCCGGCGGCAGCAGAAACCTGTGCAACCTGCCCCCTTGAGAACTTGAACCTGTATGTTTCGCCGCCGAGCACGAATATGTCGCCTGCCTTCAGCTTTTCAAGGAATCCCTCGTCAATCTTCCCGATTACCGCCTCGCCGTCCTTTACAAGCACTGAACTCTCATCAGGGATTGTGCCGATGTTCGTCATATAGATGACGCGCATCATCCTGCCCCTCCTGCCTATCATCCCTGTCTCGGGGTCATACCATATCTTCGCGTATATGTGCCTGTCCTCAAGATTGCTGTATAGCCCTGCAAGGTATTCAATAACTTCCCTGAAGTCCGCCTCCTCAAGATTGTGGTAGCAGTAGCTCCTCCTCACCATTGAAAGGAGCGTGCCAATGTTGATTTTTTCAGAGACAGCAATTCCCACTATCTGCTGGGCAAGCACGTCCAGGCAGTTTTCAGGGATGTGGATTCTGTCTATCTTCTTTTCAAGCGCGTCCTTCAGAAGCACGCTGCACTCCACGAGGTCATCCCTGTCGAGCACTACAAGCCGCCCAACTGTCGTGTCTGAAAGGCGGTGCCCGCTCCTCCCAATCCTCTGCAGCGCCCTTGCAACTGTCTTCGGGCTTCCCAGGAGAATTACAAGGTCAATGTATCCGATGTCTATGCCAAGCTCCAGGGAAGTGCTGCACACAATGCATTTGAGCCGTCCTTCCCTCAATCTTTTTTCCATGTCAAATCGGTGGGCCTTTGAGAGGGAGCCGTGGTGAGCCCCGATTCTCGGAAAATTCTCGGGCGCAGTTGTCTCGTCAATCAGGACATAATTTTTTGGGAATTTTTCTTTCAGGTAAAAAACAACCCTTTCTGTAGCAGACCTTGTGTTTGTGAAGACAAGGGTTGTCTTGTGGCTCTGTATCAGCTGGTCGAGAAGCTCATATAGTTTGTCGTGCATCGTCCGGTAGTCCGCCTCTATCAGGTCAGGCACAGGGCTCAGCACCTTGAGGTTCATTTTCTTTATTGAGTCAGCATTTATCACAGTGCAGTCCCTTTCCTTTCCAGAGTTGTCATAGCCGACGAGGAACTGGGCAATTTTTTCTATAGGCGCTATTGTGGCGGAGAGCCCTATCCTTGAGAAGTAGTTCTCCTGCTGCAGCCTTTCCATGCTCAAAGAGAGGTGCACCCCCCTCTTGTTCTCTGCAAGGGCGTGTATCTCGTCGACAACGCACCAATCTATGCCCTTCAGTAGCGCACTGAACTTTATTGAGGAAAGCATTATCCCGAGTGATTCAGGGGTTGTTATCAGGATATGGGGAACCTTCTTGAGCATCTTCGCCTTCTCAGAGGCAGTAGTGTCCCCCGTCCTTACGCCAACTCTTATCCCGAGCTTTTTTCCTGCAAGCTCCTCCATCTCTTTCAATGGTGTCTTGAGATTGACTTCAATGTCGTAGTTGAGCGCCTTCAGGGGCGAGATGTAGACGCAGTAAACCTTGTTTTCAAGAAGTCCCTTCTGCGAGAGGTCCACAAGCTCGTTGAGTATTGAGAGGAAGGCAGTGAGTGTTTTTGTGCTTCCCGTGGGCGCGCTCACAAGCACATTTTTCCTTTTGTGTATTTCCATCACAGCCATTCTCTGGGGAAGGGAGAACTCTGAAAACTTAGAGAAGAACCACTGCGAGACCAGAGGGTTCAGTATCCTGTTGAGCTCCTCGTTTGATTCCGGCCTCTCCTTGTATTCAATCATGTTTTCTGGTTAAGAAAGGATGTTTAAAGGTTTAACTGTTTTATAATGTTACCACTTAATAGATACTACAAAGTAGAAAACTTTATAAATAAGTACTTCTTATTGCCTTCCATGAGCACTTACCTGGTGAAGAGGCATCTTATAGCAGACGAAGAAGGTTTGTCTGTATTCTCTGAACAAGTAGAGAAAATGAAAAAAGCGATTGAGATTTCAAGAAGCAAAAACTATGACATTAATTTTGGCATAAAACTGACTGTAGACGAGCCCTCAGCAGGCGCTGACTTTCTAAGCAGGATATACAATGAAATCTCGAAGGTGCCCAAGGAAATCCGCTTCATGTATGAAGAGAAGGACAGAGGTGCAGCCACAAGCTACAAAAAGATTAGCTTCAACCCGGGCTTCTGGAATAATCCGGACATAATTGTGGATGCATGCCTTGACCAGTACATTCTTGACTCGGAAATCGCGCTTGAAAGAGCAAACGAGCTCATCCAGAAAGTCAGAAAGAATGGTGCTCTCTATGCCACCGGCTCAAGAGATGTCCCTCTAATCTATGGAAGGTATGAGTCAAGCAGCAACATAAGGCTAATAAATGAGCTTTTTCATTCCCTCACAATAGGCAGCGACAAACTCAGGGTTGATGAGAAAATGGAGAATGTGACGCCGGCATTTGCAGAAATAGGCGAGAGCACTTCAGGGTTTTATGTCCTCAATATTAGCCATCCTTTTTATCCAGAACTCGCAAAAAATGCCTCAGGAATGACCAGCAAGGAATTTGGCCGTTTTGGCATTGACTATTATGTTGCGATAAAGTCCTCTCAGATTGCCGGAATTGAGAAAGGTTATGCAGAAAAGCGGCAAAACTCCAATCTTCAGATTGGAGATAAGCCGCTTTTAGCA